>Ga0181520_10005533_pt1 | contig 20040 bp, 14 predicted proteins | sample PEATcosm2014_Bin_29_FD_132451 | JGI IMG/M metagenome (GOLD analysis project Ga0181520, IMG submission 132451) | Peatland microbial communities from MTU Mesocosm Facility, Houghton, MI, USA - PEATcosm2014_Bin02_30_metaG | ecosystem: Environmental > Terrestrial > Soil > Wetlands > Peat | place... | reverse complement strand
TGCGGAGAGATCCTGCACGGCCCGCGAGATCGCCTTCGCCGTGGTGAAACAACACCGGATGCCTTTTCTTCAACGCCTGTCCGCCTGCCAATGCGGCGCCTGCCTGCCCCTCCCTGCGTCGGGGAGGGGCAGGAAACTTCGGCGGGAGCCGAAATTTCCGGGGAGAGGTCTGTGCGACCGACAAAGAGCGCAAATCTGCGCCATTTGAAGCATCGCCGCTCTTAATCCTAAAGCCTATGCCGCGTCGGGGAGGGGCGGAAAATTTCGGGAACCGAAATTTTCGGGGAGGAGTCGGCGCGAGGAGTCGCGCATTGCATCGGTGTTCATGCAAGAGGCTCAGAGGCCAAAGTTGACAGACACGAACGGTTGAGGTTAGTTTGCAGCTAGACAAGACGGAGGAAGCGTGCGCAAATTTTTGCTCTGTGCGATCATCTTGATGACCGCCGCGGCGTTGGCGTGTTCGCATGGCTGCGCCACGAAAAGACACGAAGCGAGCCCCATCGATTGCCGCGATCCGATCGAGACCTGGATGAATGTGTGCCACTTTCCAATCGTCATGGACGGCGTCAATCCGATGACGTTCCAGCAAGCCTACGATTCCTGCCACGACAATTGGGGCAGCGTCTGGTGGCAGTTCGTCCGCTGCTACAACTCGACCTATTTGCCGCAGAACAAAAGCTGCGCGGCGTTCCTCGCCTGCGTGCCCGAACATGGTTTTGTCACGCCGCCGGCCGACGACGATACCGCCGCCGACGACGATGACAACGACGACACGTCGCCGCCCGTGGACGACGACGCCTCGCCGCCGGCGGACGACGACGATACGACGCCGGCGGATGACGATCAGACGCCGCCCGACGACGACGACGACAACGACGACGACAATGACGACAACGACGACACCTCGCCGCCGGCCGATGACGATACCCGGCCGCCCGACGACGACGATCTGACGCCGCCAACGGATGACGATGCCACGCCGCCGACGGATGACGACGCCACGCCGCCGACGGACGACGACGCCTCGCCGGCCGCCGCGCCGGCCGAGGAAGCGCCGCGCTGGTGACGCGCCGCACGTGATCGCCGACGGCGCCCGCGAGCGAACGACGCCCGGGTCCGCCTCTATTCCTTCCAGCGCGCCGCTGTTCACCCGCGCGGCCGTGCGGGCGGCGATGGTTGTGTTTGCCGTCGCGACGGCCGTCTATTTGCCCAAGACGGTCAACCGCTTCACCTTCGACGATCGCATCTTCATCTTGCTGGACGCGAATGTACGCGACGTGCACGCCGCGCTGGGCGAGTTCGGCCGCGATCAGGCGCGGCTGTATCGGCCGTTGCGTTCCGTCGCGCTCGCCTCGTTGACGTCGGCGTTCGGACGGCAGCGGCCTCTGCCGTTTCATGTCGCCGGCATCCTTCTTCACGCCGCGTGCGCCGCGCTTCTCACACTGATCGTCTGGCTGCTCGTCGCCGATCCGCCGGCGGCCCTGTTCGCCGGGCTGATTTTCGCGCTGCACCCCGTGCACGCCGACCGCGTCGCCAACATCACCGGAAGTTTCGACCTGCTCGGCCTCGCGCTCGGCTGGGGCGCGTGGCTGCTCGCGCTCCTGTACGACCGCGGCGCGCGTGCATGGACCGCCGGCGCCGCGGCGCTCGCCCTCCTGCTCGGTTGCCTTGCGAGCGAAGAAGCGCTGATGGTCTGGCCGCTCGCCGCCGCCTGTTTTCTGCTGTGGCCGGGCGACCGCCGGCGGCGCCGGCGTGTCATGGCCCTTTTGACCGCGGTCGTCGCCGGCTATTTGCTGGCCCGTTCGCTCGTGCTGGGCGGCGCGGCGCGCACCGCCGCGTACGCCGCCGGCAGCCTGTCCAACACGATTTGGACGATGGCCGTGGTCGCTTGGCGCTACGTCGGCTTGCTCTTTTTCCCGGTCGGCTTGAGCGCCGCCTACGGGCCGACCGTCCGCACGCAGCTCGATCCGGCGGCGGCGGCGGGGCTGCTGGGCATCGCGGCGCTGCTCGGCGCGGCCGTGGCGCTGCGCCGGCGCCCGGCCATTTCGCTGGCGATTGTTTGGTTTTTCCTGGGGCTGGCCCCCTTCAGCAACTTGTTGCGGGGCGACACGTTGATGGCGGAGCGCTACCTGTATGCCGGCTCGGGCGGCTTCGCGCTCGCCGCGGGGTTGCTGGCGGCGGGCCTGCGCGTCCGGCGGCGCGCGGCGACCGCGGCCATGGCCGTGGTGCTCGCGATTTATGCAGTCGGCGTCGTCTCGCGTTGCGCCGCGTGGGGCCGGCCGGTGCAGCTCTGGACTGAAGCGGCCGTCCGCGAGCCGAACAGTTTCTTGGCGAACCTCAACGCCGGCTACCATTCGCTCGTCGCCGGGAAAACGAACAACGCCGAGCGCTTTGCGGCGCAGGCGCGCCGGCTGGAGCCGCAACGCGCGGAGCCGTTGATGCAACTCGCGGAAGTCGCGTTCGGCCGGCACGCGGACGGCGAAGCCGTGCGCTGGCTGACGACGGCGACGGAGACCGACCCGGCGTATTGCCCGGCCTTCAGCGCGCTGGCGAAGGCGTGCGTGCAAACGAAAGACTATCCGCGGGCGGCGCGCACGGCGGTCGCCGCATTGAACTGTGATCCGCAAGAATCCGGCGCGCACTACGTGCTGGCGTATTTGTTGGTTGCGGCCGGGCATTGCGACGAAGCCGCCGCGCATTGGAGCGCGATCATCCGCGCCCAGCCGGAGCCGCCGGATTATCAGGCCGCCATCGAATTGCGCGCGCATTGCGCGCGATCAAAAGACTGAGAGGCTGAGAGGCTGAGAGGCTGAGAGGCTGCGCAAGACTGAGAGACTGCGCGCGCCGGTGACTGGGAGACCAAAAGTTTGGTAGGTCAGCATCCGACCTCCCAGCCCTGCGGCCATGCCGCGCAGTCCTGCCGCGCCCGGCGCGCGGCGCAGCCTCTTGGTCTTTTGAAATGGTTCTCGGGCGACTTGCCGACGCCCAACATCGTTCACAGCTTCCCGTGAAGAGCGTCAAAAAACAAAACCCCGCGGACCTTTCGGTCCACGGGGTCTTTCGGTCATTGCGTTGACAGTTAACGGAGCGTTAGCAACCGCAACCGCTGTTGTTGTTCGAGCCGGGATGCGGAACCGGCGACTCGTCGTCGTCGGTCGGGCTGATTTCGCCGCCCGAGAAATCCCACACGCCGGACACGAAGGTCGCTGCCGCATCGTCGCCGGTCAGCGTCCAGGCGAAGCCATCGGTCCCGGCCGCGTCGGTCGTCGCGACGAAACTGAAGGTCAACGTCTCGCCTTCCTTAATGTCGCCGACTTCCGCTGAGGAGACCATTCCCTGGAATTCCCACGTGATCGTCGCGGTCGCTTCGGCATAGTCGGCTTTCCACGTGCCCAGGGTCGGATGCAACGCCTTCGGGGCCGCTACGGTTCCGTCCACCTTGTACGTCTTGCTGGGCAACGAAATGTCGACTTTCTTGATAGCGATCGTGCCGCCATTTTTGTTGAACACGTCAAACGCGAAATCGTACTGCGTGTTCGCTTTCAGCATCACGGGATACGCGCCGCCGGCCGTGCCGGTCAAGCCGAAGATGTCGGTTGAGTCGTCGTCGGCCGGTGGTGAAGCATCATCGTCTGCGGGCGTCGCATCGTCGTCCGTCGGCGAAGCATCATCGTCCGCCGCGTACGCAACCACCGCCATGGCGCAGACCATCAGAGCGATCAACAGAAATTTCTTGAACACCTTATTCCTCCTTTCGTCCGCCGTTCCGGGCCATTTCTTCTTTCGGGCCAAGAACAAGCGGCCCCTGCTAAGTAGTGCGCCATCACCTCCTTTTCGATAAACTTCTTAAAGCATACGCAAAAAATCGTACTCTCCGGTCATGCTTTCTGCCGGTGAGATACCGCTCGCAAATTTATTACCACGGGTTGGCAAGGGAATGCAACAAAAAAATTAGTGCGCGATTCCGCGGGTCTTTCGCCTGTGCGGCGAAGGGCTTGAAGGATTACTTCATAACTCAAAATATTATTCAGTTGCGACAGCCGGCAAGCCCGAGTCTTCGGCGAACGCCGCGCCCATTTCCTGCAAACCGGCGAGGGCGCCATGGTGTTTCGGGTTGATATTCAAGGCTTTTTTGAACCAGCGCACCGCCTCGTCCACGTTGCCTTCCGTCTGGTAGCTCAGGCCCATGGCGTACATCGCTTCGATGTTTTCCGGCGAATCTTCCAATAATTCTTGCAGAATAATCCGCGCGTTGCGGGGGTGGGCGTCGATGTTCAACGTGGCGAGGGTCAGCCGCGCCTGTTCGTTCTTCGGATTGATTTCCAGCGCGCGGTGGATGTGCGGACCGGCCTCGGCAAGGTTGCCGGAGTCAGCGAGGATATACCCGAGCGTGGCATGGGCGTCGGCGTTTTCCTCGTCCTTCGCCAGCACGTCGCTGAGCAGGCGCTCGGCTTCGTCAACGCGCTTTTGCCGATAACGAAGCTGCGCGAGATTGATCGCCGCCTTCGCGTAGTCGGGTTTCTCGGCCAGCGCTTGCCGCAGGTACGCCTCCGCCTTCTCGAGATTGCCCAGGCGCATGTAGTCAAACCCGACCTCGTTGAAAAGGCTCGCGTTGTGCGGCGTCAACGTCAGCGCCGTGAGGAAGGCTTTGTTGGCCAGATCCCACACCTGCCGCTGCTGGAAGCAGAAACCCATCTTCTCGAACGCGGAGCGGTTGTCGCGGTAAATCACGAGGCTGCGCTGATAGTATTCGATCGCCGTGCGGCAGTCGCCCATGGCGCGGTAGATTTCGCCGTAGTTGTACAGCACGGCGCTGTTGTGCAGCCGCGTACGGCTGGCGAGCTTCATCAATTGCAGCGCCTCGTCGAAGCGGTGCTGCTCGGCGTAGATGCCCGCGAGGTCGTTGTAGATCCACGCCGGCTCTTCGCGGTCGCGGGGCGCGAGGTATTCCAGGGCGCGGTTGAGGATTTTTTCCGCCTCGTCGTACTTCTTGTCCAGACGATAGACGTTGCCCAGCACGACGTAGAGCAGCGTCGCGTTCGGCGCATCGGCGATCATCTTGTTGAACAACTGCTCGTTCTTGTACCAATCGGTATTGCGGCGAATCGTCAGCGCGGTATAGGACACCAGCAGCGCGGCCGTGACGACGAGCGCCGCGGTCCGCCGCCCCGCCACGTTGGTCGCCCACTCGCGATCCGCCGCCCAGGCGCCGATCTGGCCGATCAGCCGCGCCAGCGCCGCCGCGAGCACAAAGCAGACCGCGACGCTGGGCAGATACAGGAACCGCTCGGCCGTCATGAAACCCATGTCTTTCGGGCCGCTGATGCGCACAAAGTTGGACAGCGGCCCCAACGTGAGCATGTAGAACATCAAGGCGAACGATATCGTCGGATCGCGCTTCACGGTCGCCGCGGTCGCCGCTAACATCAACGCGAGGAAAACGAAGCCGGCCAGAAAGCCCGGGTCGAACGGCGATTCCACCAGCGGGTTTTGGATATACGCCGACAAGTGCACGGGCACGAACGTCTTCAACGTGTAGTAGCCGAGCGTCTTGACGAAGGTCAGAATCGTGGCGAGCGCGTTGAACGGATCTTTCGCCTGCGGGCTGAAACCGATCCGCCACGACCGGAAGAGGAAGTACGCGCCGACGATCGCCAATAGCAGCGCCGCTGGCGACAACAGCCAGGCCGCGCCCCGCGGCTTGCGGGCGTCCTTCACAAACACCAAGGCGTAGGCCGCCGCGACCAGCGGCAGGGACACCGCCATCTCCTTGGCCAGCAGGCTCAGAACAAACACCGCCGCCATGACGGCGAGCAAATGCCAGAACGGCTTGTCCTTGGCGCGCGGGTCGGCGCCCGGGGGCGGCGCGAAACCGCGCCGAGCGGCGACGCGTTCGACGAAGAGCATGTACGCCAGGAACGCCGCCAGGAAAAAGAGCGCGCAGAGCGGGTCGGTGCGGCCGGCGATCCACGTCACCGATTCGGTGTGGATCGGGTGCACCGCGAAGATGCCCGCGGCAAGCAAGGGCGTCAGCAACTTGCGGTTCACCAGTCGATAGAAAATGAAGAAGACCAGCAGCGTCGAGACATAGTGAATCAACAGGTTCGTCAAATGGTAGCCGGCCGGTTCTCCGCCGTGGAGCTTCCAATCGAGCGCATAGGTGATGGTCACCAGCGGCCGGTAGTAGCCGTACTTGCGGTTGTCGTCGGAGAAACCGAAGAAGTCGCGGGTGAAGATTTCCTTGAGGAAATTCCAGCTTTTGATTTGATAATCGAAGACGATGAGGCTGACGTCGTCCCAGATGAATTCGCCCTTGGGCGCGTTCCAGTAAGCCACGGCGACGCACGCCGCCAGCAGCACCACCGCCAACGCCAACTTGACTCGCAGACTCATTTTCCTTCCGTTTCGGCCCCCGCCGTGCAAACGAAACGCAGAAGTTACCCAAGCGGGGCGGCGGTGTCAAACGAATCGCCGGCCGAAAGCAAATGCGGAATGGCGAATGCGGAATGCGGAATTGCCGGCCGAACGCATTCATTGTTAAGCTGCACTGGCGCTTGATTTGTTCAGCGGCTCCGAATGCGGCGCGGTTCGCCGGCTAAGAGGGGAATCGACATTTTGGAGGAGTCAAAACCGAAGGTCATGACGCGGAAGAGCGTCCGGGAGGCCGAGCGCCATTTGGGCGAGCGCGACAAAGTCATGGCCGAATTGGTTGCGAAAATCGGGCCGTGCGCGTTGCCGCTGCGGAAGACTCCGCCGTTTCACATCTTGACCGCCTCGATCGTCAGCCAACAGCTTTCGACCAAAGCCGCCGAGACCATTGAGCGACGACTGGCGGCGATCGTGCCGGCGCCCTTCGAAGCCGCCGGCTTCGCCGGCGTGGCGGTCGAGAAGATGCGGGGCGTTGGTCTGTCGTCCGCCAAGGGCCGCTACATTCTCGAGTTGGCGGCGCGCGTCCGTGACGGCCGCCTCGATCTGACCGCGCTCGCCGCCGTGCCGGACGAGGCCGCGATAACGGCGCTCATCGAACTGCCCGGCGTCGGCCGTTGGACCGCGGAAATGTTCCTGATGTTCGGACTGCATCGCCCCGACGTCTTGTCGCTCGGCGACGGCGGCCTGCAACGCGCGGCCAAACTCCTCTACGGCGGCCGAGCGAAATTGGCGAACGTGGGAAAACGCTGGCGGCCTTACCGTTCCGTCGCGTCGTGGTATTTATGGCGGCATTTGGAAGCGCGGTGAGAGCGGGAAGTCAGAAGGCAGAAGGCAGAAGTCGGAACTCAGGAGCCAGAAGCCAGAAGCCAGGAGCCGGCATTCCGCATTCCGCATTCCGCATTCGGCATTCGCCATTCGGCTGGCCCTTTGGCGACTGTTTCGCTACCATGACGCCCGCCGACGGCGCTTAACCGAAAGAAAGGCAACATGGCAGGCTACTCATTAGAACGTGCGGCGCGCATTCTCGAATTCCACCGGGTGGAAGAGCGCCTGGCCGAGTTCGCCGGCAGCGAGTTAGGCAAGCAACGGTGCCGCGCGCTGCCGCTGTGGGACGATCCGGAGCGCATCGCGCAGGCGCTCGCCGAGGTGTCCGAAGCGCTCGATTTGTCGGTGCGCGGGATCGACATGGAGTTCGCCGCTGCGACCGATCTGACGCCCTACGGCAAACGCGCGCGGGTCGGCGCCGCCTTGGCCGGCGCGGACCTGCTGGCGGTCGCGGGCGCGATGAACCTCAGCCGGCGCGCCAAACGCCTGCTGGAAACCGAAGCCGAACGGGCGCCCGGGCTGGCCCGCCGCGGCGCGCAACTCGGCGAATGGCTGGCGCTGGAAAAGGAAATCTACGCGCGGATCGGCCGCGACGGCCGCGTCAACGACAACGCCAGCGCGGAACTCGCGCAACTGCGCGGGCGCTACCGCGCGGTCCACGACCAGATTCACGCCACGCTGGAAAAAATCCTGGCCGCGCCGGAATACGCCGACCTCTTGCAAGACGAGATCTTCACGCTGCGCAACGGCCGCTTCGTCGTGCCGGTGCGCGTCGAACGCCGGCACGCGGTCGAGGGCATCGTCCACGACATCAGCCAGACGGGCCAATCGCTGTTCATCGAACCGCGGCAGATCACCGAGTTGAACAACCGCCTGCGCACGACGGAACTCGAAATCGAGCGCGAAATCCAGCGCATTCTGCTGGAGATGACCTACAAGGTCGCCGCGGTCATCGACGAACTCGAAGGCGCCGCCGACGCGCTCGTGGCCCTCGACGTGGTCTTCGCCAAGGCGCGCTACGCCGGCGCGCTCGACGCCCACCCGGTGGAGGTCGCGCGGACCGGCGGCGTCCGGCTGCCCCGCGCGCGCCACCCGCTGCTGGCCGAGCAGGTGACGGGCGTGGTCGCCAACGACGTGGCGATGGACGACGCCCGCACGCTGGTGCTCTCCGGCCCCAACGCCGGCGGCAAAACCGTGCTGCTCAAGACGATCGGCCTGTGCGCGCTCATGCTCCGCGCCGGGCTGCACCTGCCGTGCGGCCCCGACGGCCGGCTGCCCGTCTTCCGCCGCGTGTTCGCGGTGATCGGCGACGAGCAGTCGATCGAGCGCAACCTGTCGAGCTTTTCCAGCCACCTGCTCAACCTCAAGAACATCGTCGACGAACTCGTCCCGGATAGCCTGGCGCTGATCGACGAGATCGGCGAAGGCACCGACCCGACGCAGGGCGTCGCGCTGTCGAAGGCGATTCTGGAAAACCTGCACGAGCACGGCGCGCGAACGGTCGTCACCACGCACTTCACCGATCTGACCGCCGAGGCGCAAATCCGCGAGGGCTGGCGCAACGCCGCCATGGCCTTCGACGAACGCACGATGACGCCCACCTACCGCCTCATGCCCGGCGCCCCGGGCTACAGCGGCGCCTTCGCCATGGCCGAGCGGCTCGGGCTGCCGGCGGCGATCGTCGAGCGGGCCCGCGCGCTCGCCAGCGGCTCGGACAGCCGCTTGCAGCAGGTGATCGTCAGCCTCGAACGCGAGCGCGAAAAGTGGGCGGATGCGGCGCGCCTGGCCGAAGAAGAGCGGGCGCAGGCCGAGGCGGAGAAGCGCCGGCAAGAGGAGATCCTCGCCGACTTGCGGTCGCGGAAACAGAAGCTGATGGAGGAAGACCGCGAGGCGCTGCGGCGGCAGGTCGCCGAGGCGCAGGCGGCCGTGAAGAACGTCATTCGCGACTTGCAGGAAAAGCCGTCGTTTGCCGCCGCCGAACAGGCGCGGGAAGCGCTGCGGCAAGCCGAGCGCCAGGTCGACGAGCTGCTGCCGCCGGCCGAGCGCGCGCCGCTGCCGCCGTATCTCGCCCCGATCGACGACTGGTCGAAGATCGCCGTCGGCGGCGAGGTCTATCTCCGCGACTTCCGCGAAACCGCCGTGGTGTTGGAAAAGCCCGACGACCGCGGCCGCGTGCGCGTCGAGGCGCGCGGCAAGAAGCTGAACGTGCCGGCCGCGCAGTGCTTCCGCCGCCTCGCCGGCGAGGCCGCGGCGCCCGAGCGGCTCGCCGGCGGCGCGATCACGATTCCGGACGAGTCGGCCGCGGCCGATGCGTTGCGCCTCGATCTGCGCGGCCTGACGACCGACGACGCGCTGCTCGAAACCGAGAGCTTCCTCGATCAAGCCTTGCGACTGCGGATACCCGCCGTCGCCGTCATTCACGGCCACGGCACCGGCGCGCTGAAACGGGCGATCCGCGATTACGTCAAGCGCTGCCCCTACGCGAAGGCGTGGCGCCCCGGGAACCGCGGCGAAGGCGGCGACGGCGTGACGATTGTGGAATTGGATTTGTAAATCTCGAAAAACAGAATTATGCCTTTGGCCACTGGTAGCCCCAGGAGATCAGCGATCCGGCACACGTTTCGACGAGTTACATCGAGCGCCAGAAATTGACGATCCGCATGAGCGATCGGCGGTTCACCCGTCTGACGAACGCCTTCTCGAAAAAAAGCGGAAAACCACGCGCATTCGGTCGCGCTGCATTTCATGTACTACAACTTTTGCCGCGTTCACCAACCGCTTCGCGTAACCCCCGCAATGGAAGCTGGCGTTGCGGATCACGTTTGGGATTTGGAAGAAGTGGTCGCGCTTCTCTAAAAATATTGATTGACGGTTTGGTCTGCCTGTGGCATGTTCACGGCCCGTTTTCCCGCGTGGACTTAACTGCGTGGGGCAAAAGGAGGGGTGATGTGGTTTCCCGTCCGGGTTCAGTTGAACACGGGCCAGCCCAGCGTCGGGCGGAAAAACGACGCGGTAGCGGCGGAGGAATCGTTTCTCGGCCTTTTGTTTTCAGTGATCGGTTGGTCAGATTTAGAAACGAAAGGAGCGCTACAATGGACGGACACGAAAAGAAGCAAAGCAAGATGTGGGAGAAGGTCAAAGCATTGTTCAATCGGTCAGGAAGCAATGTCCCCGGAAGCGCCAAAAGGCGAAACCACATGCGGGAATTCGGGAAAGCAATCCTTGAAATCGTACTAGTCTGCCTTGGTGTTGCCGCTATTAGCGTCGTTATCGGGCCCTTCGGTCTTGCCTTGTGCGGATTCGCGATTCGCGTAGGCGTCTTGACCATGATCGGCCTTGGCGTTGTTTTCTGGGCTCTTCAGAGGTCAATCGGGTTCATGCTCAACCGCATATGGCCCACTGAACTAGCGGCAATATAAACGTAACATTAGTTGAGCCCCGCCGACCGTGGCGGGGTTTTTTTATTTTCCCCTTTTTTAAACTGACCCACTACCCGCTGTCTGTTGCGATTGCTGCCATACAATTGACGAACGGCAACCGGCCCGTGTCTTTTCAGGTCCGCAGAACTGCCGCGCTTTACCATTGACGTGGTGAGGGTGACAGAGTTTAATGCGTTCGCATCAGTGCCAATGCATGAGCACGGGTGGCTGCCACTAGCCAGCAATCATGCCCATACGTAGGCGCGATGTTGGAGAGGATGGAAGGGTTCCTAGTTGGGATCATGGTGACCGCCTCCTTGACCGTCAGCGTTACGCTGACCCTGGAGGTTAGTATCATGAAAGCAATTATCGCTCTGATATGCGTAGTGGCGGGGACAGCGCTCCTGGGGCGGTCTGGCATGACATGTTTCCAAAACTACGAAGGAACTGACCGACTGATCTGACTGAGCGTCGTTGAAATATGGGAGGGGCGCAGGGGGGTTCGATTCCCCCCCACCCCGCTATTCAAGAAATCCGCCGACCAGTCTTTTCAGAATTGCCCTTACACAATCACCCGAACTCTCATACCCCTCGGTTACAACCGTTTCTCCGAAGGTGAAGCTCAAAGGCATGATCGTTCGCAAGGGCAGCCGTGCGGAAAAAACTAATGATTTTTCCGCACTGAAAAACGCCTTCAAGAATCCTTTGTTTTCAAGGGCTTCTGCCGGCCGTTTTTGAGGGGGTCGCCGGGCGCTCCGGCCGGCGCTTCTTTCGCGAGTCTACTGACCAGGGCCGCTGACCGCTGGTTACTGTATCAGAAGTGAAATCCGACCTTCGCGTAAAAATACATCATCGTCGATGTCAGCAGCGGAATTGTCCACACCTCGTAAGGGCGCGGCGTGTATAGCAGGCAGCAGGTCGCGACCGCGGCGTTCAAGATCGCGGCGATCACGGCCCAGCCGACGAACCAGACGTCGGGGATTTCCGCGCAGAAAAACGCGGCGACGAAGATCGTCGCCGCCGAAACCAGCGCCATGGCCGCGATGCTCTCGAAGGTCTGGCCGCGGCCGGTGCGGAAACGGAAGCGATTTCTGCCCCACAAGCGGCCGACCACGTCCGCCGCGCTGGCGCCGATCCACATCGCCACGACGCCCGCCATCACCATGAATTGATAGCCGGGCCACCAATATAGAAACGCCAGCGTCAGCAGCGCCCAGGCGTTGCCGAGCGGCAGGTCGTCGGGGTCGTCGGCGTTCATCAACGATTTTGTCCAGCGATGCTTCGCGGCACGCATGTTGAGGTAGACGAAAAATCCGGTGGCGACCCACGAGGCGGGCCAGAGATCGATCCAGCGGAAGGCGATGACGAGCCAGAGAGCGAAGACGCTGCGCATTACGTCGCGCGTCGCCCACAACGGCAGGCGCAGTCCGCGCCGCAACAAAACGCCGAACGCGAGCGTCGCGAGCGCAAACAGCGAGCACCAGACGATGCCCAAGGCGTTGACGCCGATCTTCGAGTGCAGCAGCGGGCCGGCGAGGGCGAGGCCGTGGCGAAACAACGCGAAACATCGGTCGGCGAGCGCGGTCATGCTGCTCCTTGCGCGAGGCGACAAAGGGAACGGCCGCGCGCGCGGCCGTGGGAGGGCACATCACGCTGAATTACTATCCGCGAATTTCTTCGCGTGAGAAAAAGATTTCCACTTAAACCGCCGAGGACGCCGAGGACGCGGAGGTAGGGGTTTGTTTTGATTAACAAGACCTTTGCGTCCTTTGCGTGGAAAAAAACGAGAAACATTAATTCCTGCCGACCTCTGCGACCTCTGCGTCCTCGGCGGTTTAAGTGGGACCCATTTCGTTGCGGTCAACGGCCGCGTCGCACCCCTTCGTCAAAACGCCCGGCGGCCGAACCGCGCCGGGCGTCGGCCGCGAGCGTGGCGTCGTCATTTCTTGGGTTTGAACGTGCAGTCGTTGTAGAACCCGGCCGGGAAGCCTTTCGCGTAGGGCGAGTCGACCGTGCCCAGCGGATGATCGCGGAGAAACTCGATGAAATCTACGGGCGACATGTACAAGAAGCCCGCGTTGTGCGGGCCGGGATGCAGGCATTCCACCGCGTCGTGGCCGTTGTCGTTGAGGAAGATCACGTCGTTCGCGCCGTACTGCCCGAACGGCAGCACCATGACGTCGAGGACGCCGCCGTGCAGGCGCAGTTCCACATATTTGTTGGCGATCCCCGAAAGCGGCGGCCACTTCGCAATCTCATACGGAATGACGTTCGCCGGGTCGCAACCGTAAACGCCCGAGCAGGTGGCGATCGAGGCGATCGTGTCGCCGCGGGTCACGCCCAGCAGGTCGGAGACGCCGCCGCCGAGCGAAAAGCCAATGGTGTGGATGTGGTTCGGGTCGACGCCCCAGCACTTGTCGATTTCCGCGACCAGCTCGTCGAACAGCCGCACCTCGCGGTTCTTCGGGTTCGTGCCGTCGATGATATCCCAATCGAGCAGCATGCCCGAATCTTCCGGCGTGACGCCGATGAAATGGAAGCCGTCGAAATCGATCAGGTCGCTGATCAGCGTGCGCATGTTCGTCGCGGTGTCGCCGAAGCCGTGCCAATTGAACACCACCGGCCACGGCCAATGCTCTTTCACGTCACTGGGCAGGTCGATATAGAACGACCGCGCAATGCCGTCAACCATGAACCCGGTGTTCCAGCCGTCGTGCAGGGTCGTGCAGCCCGGGGGCGGCGTGTCGTCGTCATCGTCGTCGGCCGGCGATTGATCGTCGTCGTCATCGGCCGCCGGCGATTGATCGTCGTCGTCGTCGATCGCGTTGTCGTCGTCGTCGCCGCTGCTGCTCGAGCCGCAGGCGACAAGCAGCGCCATCGCCGCCAGCAAGAGCAGGCCAAGCAACCAAAACCACGTTTTGTTTTTCATTTTTTTCTCCGTGCGGTCGAGAAGTGGTTCCACCGAAAACTGCACCGCTTAATTTATGCAATTTCGCAGACGTTTTTGCAATACTTGAATTTCAACCACAGAGGCTCAGCACGGCCGTTGGCCGCAGCCAAATGGGCCACACTTAAACCGCCGAGGACGCAGAGATCGCAGAGGTCGGCAGGATTAATGATTTCTTTGTTTTTTTCAACGCAAAGACGCCCCTCGATTTCGCTCGGGCAGGCGCCGGCCGCAAAGGTTTTGTTAATCAAAACAAATCCAAACCTCCGCGCCCTCTGCGTCCTCGGCGGTTTAAATGGAAATCTATTTTTAACGCGAAGAATTTCGCGAACAGTAACAAAGCACGCTGTGCCCCTTCTACGTTGGGGACGGCGACGACCCCGCAGCGCGTTCCAACGGCCGCGTGAGCAGGACGAGCGCGACGGCGGGCACGGCGGCAAGGCACATCGCCGCGCGGAAACCGAACGAATCGGCCGCCGGCCCGACCAGAAGCGGCAGCGCCATATTGCCGACGCACGCGGCGAGATAGCCGGTGGAATAGACCGAGCCGGACAGCCAACTTGGAAACCGCGCGGTGTAACTGGCGAGCAGCGGGAAAATCGGCCCGGCCGCGAAGCCGGTCAGCAGGCAGCCGGCCAGGGAAATTTTGTGATTGGGCGACAAGGCGGTGAGGAGCACGGCGGCGGCCATCGCCATGCCGAAGAATTCGACGATCTGCCGCGTCGTCAGCCGGCGCATGATCCGCAGCGCGCTGAAGCGGCCGGCCGTGATGCCGATCCAGAAGATGGTCACCGCCCATCCGGCCGCGGTTTCGTCGACGCCGAAGCGATCGGTCTGGAACTTCGCCAGCCAGATGTTGAAGACGCCTTCCGCGCCGACATAGAGCATCATCAGCAGCAAGATCAGCCGCCACAGGCGCGGGTTCGTGCGGCGCACCTCGACCACCTCGCGCCACCGCAGATTGCGCCGGCCGGGCACATCCGGCGCCGGCGCCAGCGCGAACAACACGAACAAGGCGGCGGCCAGCACGGCCTCGCCGAGGACGATCGTTCGCCAACCGACATCGGCGGCGAGAAGGCGGCCGATCGTCGGCGGCGTGACCACGACGCCGAAGGCGAACAGGGCGTTGACGATCGTCAGGTTGCGCCCGGCGTTTTGTTTGTCCGCGGAACTGATGTACAAGCCGGGCACAATGTTGAGAAAGCCGTAACCGGCGCCGACGACGGCGAACGCGGCCGCCAGCGGCGCCAGGCGATGCGCGACCGCGCCGGCGAGAAAATCCCCGAGCATGACGCAGCCGGCGCCGGTCATCAGCGACGCGCGCGACGACAGTCCGCCGAGCGCGAAATTGATCGCGACGATCGCCAGGCACATGCCGAAAAAGTAGCCGAGCGACGGCAAGCCGCCCAGCGACCGCGGCGCGTGCACGTCGAGCAGCAATTGGTTGAGCAGCGGCCCGAGCGTGATCATCGTGACGCCGGCGAGAATGACCGACGGGAAAAACGGCCAGATGACGGGCCAGCGCTTCACCATCCTGCCTTTCGCGAGAGCGACGATCGAGCGCGAAGCGGGCGCGCGCGGCAACCGGCGCGCCCGCTTCGATGCGGGCTTATTGCGGCTGGTCCGACAACACCAACCACGACGAGAGGTCGATCATCGGACCGTTGTTCGGATAATCCGCGCCGTCGTAATAGGCGTAGTACTGGAAGGTGTTTTCGGCGTCGGGGATGATCTGGCTGGTGACGTCCGTCATCGACATCGGCACCTGTTTGCCGGGGCACCAGCCGTCGCGGCCGTACCACCACGTGCCGTATTGGTTGGGAACCGTGCCCTGATCGACGGCTTGCATGCAGCCGTAGGTGTTGCCGGCGTCGGGGAAGCTGATGACGTTGTCATGGCCGTTGACCACGAAATGGTGCTCGATATCGCAGAACTCGGCGCAGTTGCCGGGTTGATCGCCGCCATGGCCGGTGACCACCACGGCGAGGTCCGCCAAGCCGAAGCCGGACGGCACCGTCATCGTGATCGGCGAATGCTGCGTGTTGTAATCCGGACCCAACGTGCCGCCCGAGAACAGGAAGGTCGCGGCGTTCGGGCGGTCCGGCTTTTTGGCGTTGAACAGCCGCAGATTCAGCGTGACGTAGTACGCGTTTTGCGAATAGAAGGTGAACGTGCGGGTTCCGCCGTTGGCGATGAGGGGCAGGATGCCGCTGACATCGTGGACCCATTCGCCGATGCGATGATAGGTGGTGATCCAGCGGCCGAACTCGACGTCGCACACGGTGGGATCGTCGGGTTCGCAGAGCTGGAGGTTGACGATGTAATCCCACGCGGGGCAGAAGCCCATTTCGCCGGCGCCGATGCAATCCAGAGTAAGGTCGAGTTCGACCGAATCGAACCCGGCCATGGTTGCGGCATCCGGCAAGTTCACCTCGGCCGTGAGCGTGCTCGGCGCGCCGTTCGCCGAAATCACGGTCTTGTTGAAGATGTTGACGACGGTGGCGCCCTCGGCGTCCATGGCGGCTTTGCGGGTCGCCTCGTAGTTGTAGTAGATGGGTTCGTTCGCGGCCATCGACAGATTCGGATCGAACCACTGGGTGTTCGCGTCATAGCGCGTCGGGTCGGCGTAGCTGCCGATGTACCGGATGCGCTGGAAGCGGTCGATGCCGATGCCCCAGCCGGGCGACAACATCACCTGGCCGACCCAGCCCGGGATTTCCGCGGCGTTTTGCGTGGCGTAATGCAAGCGATGGAACCAACGATCCTGATCGGCCTGCGAAAGCGACGCCAAATACGGGGCGAATTGTTCTTGGAGCTTGTCGAGCAGGGCGGCGATCGCACTCGGGTCGGACACGGACTGGACGGCGAAAATGACCTGCACGTTGGGCGGCAGATCCTGCAAGAACTGGGCGCCGTCGCGTTCCCAAATGCCGATCGGCGAGCCGGCGTTTTGCGCCGGATCGTCCTGAATGATCAGGTAGGTTTCGCAGCCGGTCCAGTTTTCCTTCAGACTCCACGGGCCTTCGGTGGTGTTCACGGTGAAGTCCGCCGCGGTCGCGAAGAGGTCCGTGCTGTCCGGCACGTCGATAAACGGCACGACGGGCATTTGCAAATCGCTGCACTGGAAATTGTTCGGCGGCGTCGCATCGTCGTCGGCCGGGCTGGCGTCGTCGTCGTCATCGGCGGGGCTGGCGTCGTCGTCGGCCCGCTCGGCGATGCATGCGGCGACGTCGGCGCAATTTGCCGCCGCGAGCACGCAGTTGCGGAATGACGCGGCGACGCTCGGGCAATCGCCGAGACATAGCGCGGTCGTCGGCACGTCGAGCGCGGGGCCCTGCTCGCATTCTTCAATCCGGGAACAGTACGTGGCGCATTCCGTCGCAACGGTTCCGCCCCCGCCGCTGCTGCTGCTGGATTTGGCGCAGCCGGCCAACAGAAAAAGCCCGGACCAGACGATCAGCAAGGCGACCGTCGTTCGCATCGCTAGATTTTTTTTCATGGCGCTCCCTCGCGGAGTGAGATGGCGATCAGCGGTTATCATCCGCGCAAGAGAGTAGTGTTTCTTGCGGAGCGAAGTCAAACCGCGTCACTTGTTTCGCGACGGGCGGCCTTTTTCGGCAAACGTGCGGAGTCGGCCGGCGAGCCGCCAGGCGCCGCCTTCGTCGGCGCGTGGACGGAAAGCGCCGGCGGCGGGTTGCGGACGCGCTAGCAACGCCGCGACGGCCGCGGCGGCGGCGGCTTTGCGCAATACTTCTCGTGGGCGTTGGCTCATGAAGGGAGTGTGCCGCCGGCGGGCGCCGGTTGTCCAGAGGGCGCCGGGCGCGCAAATCCCCGGCTAAGAGAGAGGTGTTGACAGGATCGAGAGGTTCGACCGGATGGGGCTGTTTTTCTTTGACAGGATCGACTGGATCAACAAACGATTGATTTTTTGACAGGATTTGCAGGATTTCGAGGATAGACAGGATACGGACGACTTGCTGCCGCGCCGGCCGCCGCAAACGCTGGCCGTTCTTGAACCCCGCTTCGCGGACCGTGTCGAAACGACAATGGAAAAGCGCTTTCCTCTCGCGCCGAGGAGGAAGGCGGATGGCCGATTCGGAGGGCTTTTTTCGCAGGCTGCCGGTTTTCCGGCGGGCAGGCTCCTGCCGCGCAAAGGAAGCGGTCGGGAAGGGGGGGGAACAGCGTGTTTTTTCTGGAGGACCTCAAGAAATACGTCTGGCTCGGGCGGATCATGGCGGTCGCCCTGTGCGCCTATTTGTCGGCGGGCGCCGTCTCGACCTATGTGCGCGGGTTGTTTACGCAAACGCCGACGCTGAATCTGCCGGCGATTGCCTCGCCGAGCTACACATTCCGGCCCCTGACCGACTACGACATGATCCTGAAGCGCAGCCTGTTCAACTCGGCGGGAGTCAACATGCAGGCCACCTTCTCGAAAAAGGACAGCGGGCCGGCGGCGACCGCCGAAGACCTGACGCTTCTCGGAACGGTCGCGGGGGAGCCCGAAGATTCCTACGCCGTGATCAGCACCAAGCACGACAACAAAACCGACGTATACCGTGTCCACGACAAAATCGGCGAGGAAACCGAGGTCGTGGCGATCCGGTCGCGGGATGTCGAGTTGTTGCGCAACGGCGAGATGGAGACGATCAAACTGCCCGACCTCGACAACGTGAAACAACTGAGCGATCGGTGGGCCAAGGGGCCGGGAAAAGACATCGCCGAGGGCATCCGGAAGGTCGGCGAACACGAATACGTCGTGAGCAAGGAGTTGATCGACGCCGCCTTCAAGGACATGGGGAAGTTGATGACCGGCGCGCGGCTGATGCCGAATTTCGACGCCGGCAAGTTCGCCGGCTTCAAGATTTCGCACATTCAGAAGGACAGTTTATATAAAATCATCGGGCTGGAAGACGGCGACACGCTCTACCGCGTGAATTCCAAGGAAATCAACAACCCGCTGGACGGCTTGCGCGTGATCCAGGATCTGCAAACGGCGAAGAACATTTCCATCGACTTCGCGCGCAACGGCCAGCGGCAGACGTCGTCGTTCACCGTGAGGTGAGCGGAGGCGCCGCCCGCGCTGGCCGCGGTTCCTCGTCATTCGCCACGATGGGAATTGCGGATTTGGGCCCCATCGCGCTGCGGATTTGAACCGGGAAGAATGGGCCGTGTCCAAATGGCGGCAGGATGGCGCTCCCCACTGATGTGCATGGGGCAAGCAGCTTGCCAACGCGGGCGTATCTTGTTATGGTCTGGCGATTTTCTTCCCCGGACGACAAACCGGGGGGTCGGGAAACGATTGGGATGAAACGGCAATATGTTTTTTCTTGAGAGCCTGAAGAAATATTTCTGGGTCGGGCGGATCTTGCTCGTCGGCCTGTGCGCCTACCTGTCGGCGAACGCCGTCTCGATCTATGTGCGGGGATCGTTGTCGCAAACGCCGACGCTGAGTCTGCCGGCAGTGGCGGCGTCGAGCGTCGCGTACAAATCGTTGAACGACTACGACATGATTCTGAAGCGCAGTCTGTTCAATTCGGCGGGCGTCAACATGCAGGCGAGCTTCACGAAAAAAGAAAGCGGGCCGGCGGTGACCGTCGAGGATATGGTGCTGCTGGGCACGATCGCCGGGGAACCCGAGATTTCGTACGCCGTGATCAACACCAAGCACGACAGCAAGACCGAGGTGTACCGCATGCACGACAAAGTCGGCGGCGAAGCCGAGGTCGTGGCGATTCGCGCCCGGGAAGTCGAGTTGCTGCGCAACGGCGAAAAGGAAACGATCAAACTGCCCGAACTCGATGATTTGAAGAAGGCGGGCGATCGTTGGGCCAAGGGCGCGGGCAAAGACATCGCCGACGGCATCCGAAAACTCGGCGATCACGATTTTGTCGTGAGCAAGGAATTGATCGACGCCGCCTTCAAAGACATGGGAAAATTGATGAGCGGGGCGCGGCTAATGCCGAACTTCGACGGCGGCAAGATCAACGGCTTCAAGATTTCGCACATTCAGAAGGACAGCTTGTATAAGCTGATCGGGCTGGACGACGGCGATGTGCTGCATCGCGTGAATTCGAAAGAAATCAACAACCCGCTGGATGGGCTGCGCGTGATCCAGGAATTGCAAACGGCGAAGAACATTTCCATCGACTTCTCGCGCAACGGTCAGCGGCAAACGTCGTCGTACACGGTACGATAGCTGGGCGGTCGCGCCCGCGATGATCGATAAGGCGGATTTGGGAGCGAGCATGAATTTTCCGTGTTACCGCAGGTGGTTGCTGATCCTTCTGCTGGCAGCGTGCCTGGGCGCCGCAGCCCATGTCGCCGGGCCGCGCCTCGGGCCCGAGCCCGCATACGCCCAGGAAAATCCGGCTCCCGCCCCCGCGCCCGCTCCGGCGCCCGCGCCCCCCGTTCCGCCGACCC
>Ga0181520_10005531_pt1 | contig 20041 bp, 15 predicted proteins | sample PEATcosm2014_Bin_29_FD_132451 | JGI IMG/M metagenome (GOLD analysis project Ga0181520, IMG submission 132451) | Peatland microbial communities from MTU Mesocosm Facility, Houghton, MI, USA - PEATcosm2014_Bin02_30_metaG | ecosystem: Environmental > Terrestrial > Soil > Wetlands > Peat | place... | reverse complement strand
TTTGTTCGGGCACCATGCTTGCATGGTCGGCGACCATCGGTTTGTTCGCCGGCAAAAACGGCATGGGTCAGAAAAAAGTGCTTTCCGCGGGTTTCTCCCGCCTGGGCCGCCGAGACCAACCCGCTGTTTCGAGTCATGCAGTAGTGTGACCACATCGAAAAAATGGGCTTCCTGGAGTTTTGGGGGCCATTTTCTACGTCCAAGGGAGTATTCGGCTTTTACTAAAGATATTGCTCGCACAGCGGAAATTGCGGGACTACGATCGCTTGACACTCTAACGATAGCCTTGCCACAGCCGAAATACCTAGACAATACCTAGCCACTTTGGCCCATTTCCTAGCCACTTTTGTAGCCAACTTAGCCACTTCCTAGCCACTTTTTTGGTAACATGACCATGCGTACAGTATATAGGGGTCGGGCACACGCCATTTTCCTTTAGCTATTTAAGTGCAGTGTCATAAAAATAATTAATTGCTGCCAAGGCTCGCGGGGGCGTTCGCGACCGTTGCCCGAACCGTAGCGTGGGGCGAGGCACGAGACCCACGCGCCACAGTTTGTGCAGCCGCCGGCGCGGACGCCGACTTGGGCAGGTCGGCGCCGCGCGTAATGCATGGCCCCCGGTTCGCTACGCCGGGGGCTGGTTAAGTTGTCAAAGAGCAAATACACGCGCCGAGTATTCAGCCGTCGCTGAATCTATTTCAGCGCGCTTTCTACCCATATAATACGCAAGGAATCTCGCGCCCATTTGCGCGCGGCGGGGAATTTCGCCGCAAGCCACGCCGGGAAGCTCTTTTCGGCCGAGGCTTAAAGCCTTCGGAAGAAATTGCGAGAATGCCCGATTGTTGGAGTCCCGCCTTTAGGCGGAGTGTTCAGGCATTCCGGCTAAAGCCGGGACTCCAACTCACTCATTTCTTCCGAACACTCTTAGCGCCGGCGCAGCCGCCAGAGGCCGGCCACGATCCGCGGCAGCTCGCGCAGCGGATGGAGGTGCCCGCCCGGCACCTCCTGCCAGCGGATCGGCACTTCCACCACGCGCAGGCCGAACCGCTGGGCCAGCACGAGAAGTTCCAGGTCGAACAGGTAGCGGGTTTCCGTGAGGGCCTCAAAGAGGCGGCGGCCGGTCGCGGCGCGGAACATCTTGAACCCGCACTGCGTGTCGAGGACCGAGATCCGCAGCAGCCTTCGGGCAGTCCCTGCGAAGAGTTTTCCGGCCAGTTCGCGGTTCCATTGCCGCGAGCGGCGGACGGCCGCGTCGGGCGCTAGCCGCGAGCCGATCGCCACGTCGGCCCCCTGCTCGATGGCAGCCGCCAGCCGGGCGTGTTCCTCGATTGGCGCGGCCCCATCGGCATCCGCAAACAGCAGCAGTTCCCCGCATGCCGCCAGCACCCCGGTCCGTACGGCGGCCCCCTTACCCGCGTTCTGGGCATGCCGTATCAGGCGGAGTTGTGGCCACTCTTTGCCCAGGCGCTCCACGCCATCCGCCGTTTCGTCGCGGCTGCCGTCGTCGACAACGATTACCTCGTACGTCTGCCGGAATGTCTGCTCCAGGTACGAGCGGACGCGTTCTAAGTAGGGCGGCAACCGCCGGGCCTCATCGAATGCGGGCAAAACCAGGGAAAGAGCGATGTCTGGCATGTGGGAGGGGGCGGGACGGGGGCGGGAAGTTGCACGGTCAGTCTGCGGTACCTATAGTAAATGAAATCGTGCAGACTTTCCAGCCTCGGCCAGTATTTTGCCTGTCAGGCATGCTCAGCCCAACGTGGCGACAGGCTATCCATCGGCTTGCGGTGAGTGTATCATTCCGGAATGAGGGTAGTACCGTGAATTTTCCACGCACACTCGCCGTACGCATCGGTTCCTGCTGGAAGTCGCTGCGCACGGTCTGCCTGCGACCGCATCTCTCAACGCTCGTGTTCTTGATGCCCGTGCTCGCCGCCCTCGTTCTGGCGAATGTACCTGGATGGCGGGTGGTGTATCTGAGTCCCGTGAGCCTTTACTCGTACAAGCCCGGAATTGATGCAAAATATGAACATGGCTGGCCGCTGACGCATTTGCGTCGACGAACATGGGACTTTCAGACGAGTTCGGCGAGTTCGCTAGCGCATTATTCACCCTGGGATCTTTCGCACGGTATTATCGAGTTTCGCCGGCTTGCCTTGGCGGGAAATGTCGCAACGAGCATAGGCATTCTCATCCTGTCGGGGGTTCTCATCGAAGCCCGCAGACGTCGGCGGCCTTCATGTTTCCAGTTCCATTTGCGTGAACTGTTGGTCTTCGTGACCCTTGTAGCGATCGGGCTAAGTTTTTATGCGGTGCGGCGGAAGGAGTACAGCGAAGAATGCAAGATCTATGCATGGCTGCACCGCAATGATGGAAGTGGTGAGCCCGGCCCGTTTTACGATGCGGACTGGAGGCCGAATGGCCCTGACTGGCAACTGGAAGGCCCAGACTGGCTGCTTCCTGCTTTGGGCGAGAATCGATACTACGAGTTATTCGCCCGGCTTTGTGCCGTCGAGACAGGGGGAGACGATCTGAAGGAGGCGGTCAAACTGCGCCGGCTACTCTTGTTGCGGCTCGGCCCATCTTCGCGGGAGAACGCCTCGCTACTAACGCAGATACCCACACTCGAGGCAATCGAACTCATGTATTGGGCCAACTGGGATCAACGCGTAGAATTGCCGTACCTTCCTAAGCTTCGTCTATTGAAGGTGGAAACACTCACAGGTTCGATGAGTGGCTACCCGAGCTGGAGGATTAGGGGCCTATCCGGTTTGAAATCGCTGGAAAGCCTGAGTATTGCGGACAACCAATTCGACGATACCTCCATGGCCGATCTTGACGGAATGACCCACCTCCGCTGTCTTGATCTGTGCCTGAGCGACACGAAGATTACGTCTGCGGGGCTTTGCCACCTTCAGAAATCTGTCCAGTTAGATCAACTGATCTTGACCAGAACGCAGATCGATGATGCTGCATTACCCATCATTGGGCAGATGAAAATGCTCTTCACCCTTGACCTTTCTGAAACGCACATCACCGACGCGGGGCTTGAATCGCTCAAGTCGTTGAAGGACCTCCACTATCTCAATCTGAGCAATACGGCCGTGACCGCCGAAGGGGTACGCCGACTCCGACAGGCACTACCCAACTGCGAGATCCATTGGTCGCCGCGCTACGAAGAAAGTGAGGAGAAAGGAAAATCGCAGAAAGGAAGATAGGGCAACGAGCCGCTTCCTATATTTCTCGTTTTCCTTTCTTCCCTTTGCGTCTTGGCACCTTTGCGTGAGAATCGTCTCGAGAAGGCCCGGCCTACCGGATTGGCCCCTCGGTTCTCGCCAGGATTCTCGGAAAGCGTTCGGCAAAGACAAGCAGCTACTGGTTCTTCTCCCCCAGTTCCACAATGGACCAGAAGTCCATTCCTGGGACGGTTATGACTGTCTGCTCTCCATCGGACCGCACTTTCAGCGGCACGCTCTCAGCATGCGGAATGTGCAGCCGGGCCGCGGTGAATGTCCTCGTGCCGAGAAGGTCCTGTCGCAGCCGCAAGCGAAATTCCTTCAGCGGCGTCCCGGTGTCCTTCTGCTTATCGTACCCGCGATTGAGCAGGTGAATCGCCAGCGGCGCGGCGGGATTATCGGGACGTACACGCAGGACTATGAGCAGCTTGTCGGTCCCTTCCACCTGGATCCACCGCGGCACTAGCGCATCGGCCTGCTGCGGACCGGACCACACCACTAGCCGATTCTCGGCCTTGACCTTGTCGAGCAGCTTGCGCTGTCCGTCGTCCAGGGCGAGGTCCTTGGTCACGATCACCGTCTTGAAACCCGCCAGGCGACGCGGGTCCAACCGGTAGTCGAGCCAATTGTCGCCCGCCACGATCACCGCGAAAGGGACGTTTCGCTCGGCCAGGGCGGCACAGATCGGCTGAATGTCGCCGCGTCCCTGCCGCCGCGCGGCGTTGTCGTAGACCACCGCCACCGGGGCCACTGCCTCGTAACCGTCCAGCAGCCGGGCATTCTGCCGCACAAACTTGTAAAGCCACGCGTACTGGTCCGCCGGGCCGTTGTACCAGTGCGTGCCTTTTTCCGTCGTGTAGCACCACTGGTGGTGCGGGGCCATGAAGTTCTGGCCATAGGCATAGGACAGGGCGATCCACGTGCGGACCAGGCCCGGCAGCTTGTGCTCGGCCACGTAGGCCCAGTCCCAGCCGCTGGCCGTTGCCGCCACGGGGCGGTCCAGGCCGTCGGCCAGCTTGTAGACATAGACCGGGTGCATGGAAATGGCCCGGCTGGCCGCCGCTTGATCCACTTCGCAGCAGAAGTAGCTCAACTGCGGGGCAATGGCCAGCGACTGGGCGTCTTCCAGCCCCGAGTTCACGCATAGCGCCAAGGGGCGGCCCGCCAAGGCCTCGGCCCGGCGGCGGTAATCGGCCACGAAGGCCGTGTCCGCCCTGACCTGGAAATCGAGAAACTCGGCCGCCAGCGGCAGGCTTGCGCGCCGATTCAGGTAGTCCTGCGGCTTCACGCCCCGCTCCAGCAGGAACTGCCGGTAATCGAAGCTGTCGAGGTCGCGGATCCCCAACGCAGCCAGTTTCTCCTTGGACACGGCCTTCCGCAGATAGTCGCGGAAGCCCGCCATGCAATGGCGGCAAAAACAGGAGGACAACCAGGTGACCGCCCCCGAACTGCCGCGGTAGTCGTCGATATGCAGACCGTCGGCCCGCGACTTGACCACCTCCGCCAGCCGCAGCGCCAGATACTTCCGGTACAGAGGGCTGTTCGTACACCACCACCAGGCCCGCTGCCCCTTGTGCTTCATATCCCAGAGCCACGGCACCACGAACGGCTGGCCCTCGAAGTTGCGGCAGGCGGCGTCGAGGAAGTCGGGGCTGAAGTCGATCACGCGGCTGGACTCCGTGAGGAAGCCGACACTGGTGGAGAACAATCGCACGCCTTTGGCGTGGGCCTCTTCGACATGTTTTGCCCCCGCGCCGCCCGCCCAGCCGAGCACGGTGCAACCATAGGCCTCGTACTGCCCGGGATCGTCGTACATGAAGACCACGTCGGAGTGGCGGAGCGTGCGCGGCTGCGGCAGGCCGGACTCGGCGGAAAAGGCGGTGCTGGCCCAGAACAGGCTGAAAAACGCGAAAATAAGTGGATAGGGACGTTTCATGGCAATCACAGTTTCGTTCGCAGTTCCCGGCAAGCCAAGGCAGCGGAGGGCGTCAGCCTGGCGATCCGCTTGCAAATGAAAGCGACATGCTCTTTCACCGCCCGCCGGAACGGCCCCAGCTTTCTCACAAAGGGCGAGTCGGTAGCCTTGACGATGCCCAGGAAAACCTGGTTGATTTCCGACATCTCGACCTGTAGGATCAACTGCACCACGTCGTCGATGGACTCGATATGGTCCAGCGCGGCCACCGCTTGCTGCATCTGTTGTTCCAGCAGGGGAACCCTATCGCGCCAGGGGCGGAAGCGATCCGGCACAAACCGCCCTTGACCGGCGAACACCTTGCAGACCCGCAAGAGGTCGGCGTGTTCCTGCTCTTCTTCGGCCAGTTCCAGCAGGAATTCACGCAAGGGCGAGAGGGCCGAAAAACGCTCGCCCAGCGAACGGTAGATGGCCTCCGCCTGCAACTCCAGCCGCACGCAGCGCTCGATAAGTTCGGGTTCCTGGGCAGTCGTCGCCGTGAAAACGCCTTCTTTTTGCAGCAGGGAGAGAAACGTGTCGCCCTGGCCCTGGAAAACAGCCCGCACGAACACCCGCCAACCGAAGGCCCGTACCGTGGCAAACGGGTGGAACAAGATGTCGCGCGTGCAAATTGCCCCGTCCACGATATGTCCCCCTTGTTTATGCTTGCTTCTTTCACATGTTCTCAGGGTAACAAGTCTGCGGCCTTTGTCAAACAAGAAAGGCATTTTGCCAAAGAAGGGCTTGAAATTCCCCCGCGGTATGGTACACTCGCATCCGTACAGACCTTCCTGGGAACAGGTCTATGCCGTTGAACAATGGCCGTAGAAACTCTCACGCGAACCGTTACCGTCACCAACCGGCATGGCCTCCATGCTCGGCCGTCGGTAGTCATCGTGAAGACCGTGCGCAAGTTCAACGCCCAGGTGACGATCCAAAAGAACGGCCAAATCGCCGACGCGTCAAGTATTCTCGACCTGCTGTCACTGGGGGCCGCACAGGGCGCCCAACTTCGCTTGTCGGCAAAAGGCCCTCAGGCGCAAGAAGCCATCGATGCCCTGGCCCAGTTGTTTGACGACGAGTTCGAGATCGACTACAAGAGTTAATGCGAACGCGAAGCGCAAGGGAGGAAAGATATTCCTCCCTCGCGCTTCGCGTTTGGTTTTGAAGGCTTGCGGTTGCGACTAATACCAACCCGAAGCGCCAGCGAGGGTGCTAAGTCGTCCCCTCGCTGGCGCTTCGGGTTGGTGTGGATTGTGCCAATCTCAGCCGCAAACAGTTACCCCAGCCGCTCAGAAGTTGGTGCCCGCCGGCTGAGGTGGAGGCGGGGCGGGGATTGATGACGGGGCGGGGAGCGAAGGCGGCAAACTCGGCGACTGACCTGACGGACTCGTCGGCGGGCCGGAGCTCGATGGCGTGTAATAGTACTGCTGGGGGGTCGCAGTCGATGGCGCATACGTCTGGCCTGCCGGGGCGTAGCCCGCCGGCGGCGGGGCCACATAGACCGGCGCTGGTTGCGCGTAATACACGGGCCGAGGATAGTAATAAGGATACCCATAAGGATATCCGTACGGATAACCATAGTAGTAGGGATAAGCTGGGTAGGCTGGACCAACGCCCACTCCAACGCCGATGGGAATTCCTATCCCGATTCGGACCCCGCCCGCTTGGGCCGACGAGGACCAGGTTAGGGCCGCAACGGCTAAAAAGGCACCGACAAACAAAGCTGTTCTTGCTCGCATGATAAAACCTCCTCAAATGGCGTGTCTAAGTAATACGTTCCGCCACCGAAGTTGGATCGTACCGCTGTGGGGAATGCAGGTGAATACCAATTGTTCCGCAATTTGTAGTATCGGCAGAAATTGCCTATCGGCATAATGCTTAGGCAGCGTGTGATATTTTAATAGTCTTGTTCCCATGATTGATCCGCAGCAACAGCGCCGTTTCGCCCTGGACGTGGTTCATCAACTCCGCGGGGCCGGTTTCGAGGCCTATTGGGCGGGCGGCTGCGTCCGCGACGAGTTGTTGGGCCGCCGGCCCAAGGACTACGACGTGGCCACTAACGCCACGCCGCCGCAGATCCGCGGGCTGTTTGGCAAGCCCCGCACGCTGCCGCTGGGTGCCGCCTTCGGCGTGATCACGGTGCTGGGGCCGCGGCCGGCCGGCATGATCGAGGTCGCCACGTTTCGCCAGGACGCGGAGTACAGCGACGGCCGCCATCCGGATCATGTCACCTTCAGTTCCGCGCGGGAAGACGCGGCACGCCGCGATTTCACCATCAACGGCATGTTCTTCGACCCTGTCGAGGGCCAGGTGATCGACTTTGTCGGCGGCCAGGAAGACCTGCGCGAGGGCGTCATTCGCGCGATCGGCTCGCCGCAGTTGCGGTTTGCCGAAGACAAGCTGCGGATGCTCCGCGCGGTCCGCTTTGCGGCCGCCTTCGGCTTCGCGATCGATGCGGAGACTGCCGCCGCGGTCCGCGAGATGGCCGGCCAGATCACGGTTGTCAGTCCCGAGCGGATCGCCATGGAGATGCGCCGCGTGCTGACCGAATCGGGCCGCGTGCAGGGAATTCGCTTATTGATCGAGCTGGGCCTGGCCGCGGCCGTGCTGCCGGAGATCGTCGCGCACGATGAAGCGTCGCGTATACGTGCCCTGCAGGCGCTAGACGTGCTAGGGCGAGTGCAAGCGCCGACGTTCCCCTTGGCCCTGGCGGCCCTCTTGGCCCCGCAGACCGACGCCGCGCTAGTGTCCGAGTTGAGCCTTCGCTGGAAGTTATCGAACAAGGAGACCGACGAAGCGGCCTGGCTGGTCGAGCAGTGCGACGCGTTGGCCGGCGCCCGCACCATGCGCTGGTCGAGGTTGCAGCCGGTGCTTGCGCATCCCTGGGCCGAGTCGCTCGTAGCTCTGCACGCGGCGTCGGCTTTGGGTGGGCCGGACGAAGCCGCCTTTTGCCGCGAGTTGTTGGCCCAGCCGCGGGAGACGCTCGATCCGCCGCCGCTGCTGACCGGCGACGACCTTCGCAAGCTCGGCTTTCTGCCCGGCCCGAAGTTCAAGACGATCTTGCAAACGGTCCGCGACGCGCAGCTTGACGGGCAGGTGCGAACGAAAGAGGAGGCCCAGCAGTTGGCGGCTAGGCTGGCGGCGGACATCAGCCCGCCCACGTAAACCACATGGACAACATCCTATAATCTTCGGAGTCTTCATTATGGACAAGAAAGCAAAGAAGCGGATCGACGTGCTCAACACGCGGATCACGAACCTGCGGCAGCAGTTGGCCGGGGCGCGCAAGCAGATGGACGATGCCGACGAGGTGAAGAATCTCGAGAAGCAGCTTGCCGCCGCCGAGGCCGAATTGGCAAAGGCTAAGGAAGGGTAAGCCGGAACAATCGCAGCGGTGACATTTTAGCGTGGTGAAGTGGACGACCCCTGCCAGACAAGCTGGCAGGGGTCGAGGAATCTCAGAGAAGCTCGTCCTTCGCTCAAAAAAATATTTCACCTGCCAGGCAAGCTGGCAGGGGTCCATTGAGTTCTGGCCGACAATTGACGGCTACGGAACCAACGGCCGTTGCCAAGCGTCTAATTTCGGGGCGAGTGGCCTCGGACACAAGTAATGCAACAAATTGTGGACCGGAAGATGCTTGCCCCGGAGGGGCACGTGAGAATAGACCAGCGATTTATCGCTGGGCACGGAGCTGTGCGTTGTGTTCCCGCGAGACTTTTTCAGCGGGGACGAGAGGACGTTTTCCGCCTAAATCGGCAGTCCGCATGGTGCCCGTATGCCCCAGCCACCCTCCACAACGCAGCGCGCGGCCATTTCTTCCGGACGCTCTAATGCAGAGATCGCGTTCCAAGGCAAGACCGGATTCAGGGGTTCTGCCGGAACTGCGCTGCGCTTGTTCCGACCTACGCTCGCCGGTGAACTGGCTTGACTTGCCCCTGCCGGCAGGTTCAAATGGACAGAGATACAACCACCCCAAGGAGAAATGCCATGACGCGCGTCCGTGCGGAGCAGAGTGGGCGGAGGGAATTCTTGACGGCGTCGGCCGCGGCGGCGTCCGGACTGTTGCTGGGGCCTGTGGGCGGGGCGGCGGAACCCGCGCCCGCCGCGCTGCCCACCATCGCCCTAGGCCAGCATCGAGTGTCCCGACTGATCGTCGGCGCTAATCCGATCGTCGGCTATTCCTACCTGGGCCACAAGATGGATCAGGAAATGAAGGAGTACTTCACCGTCGAGCACACGGTCGATCTCTTGCAGCGCTGTGAACGGGCGGGGATCAACACCCACCAGTTCTCCTTCGCCTCGAAATCGCCGGAGAGCTACCGCCGCCTCCGCCAGCAAGGCTCGAAGATGCAGATGATCTGCCTGCACTCCAAGCGGGAGGAGATCCGCTCCTTGGCCGAGTTGACGCAGCCGATGGCCATGTCGCACCACGGCGGCGTGACGGACCGCTTCTTCCGCGAAGGCCGCGCCGCCCAGGTGCATGACTTTGTCAAGGCCGTTCACGACCAGGGACTGCTGGCCGGCGTGTCGTCGCACAATCCGGATTGCATCAAGCGGATGGCCGACGAGGGCTGGGAGGTCGATTTCTTCATGACCTGTTTCCACTTCCTCAGCCGCCAATCGCCGCCGGCGGCGAAGGCCGGCAAGCCGCCGGCGGTCTTCGAGGGTCCCAAGGACGAACCCACCTTCTACCGCGACGATCCGCCGGCCATGTGCGCCGTGATCCGGCAGGTCAAGCAGCCCTGCCTGGCGTTCAAGATCCTGGGGGCCGGCCGCCGCTGCGCCAGCCAGGAGATGGTCCGCGCGGCCTTCGAGTTCGCCTACAAGAACATCAAGTCCACGGATGCGGTGATCGTGGGCATGTACCCGCGAAACTTCGACCAAGTGCAGGCCAACGCCGAGTATGCAAGGCAGTTCTGCACATAGAAAAAGAAATCCGAAATACGAATATCGAAATTCGAAACAAATTCAAATGGCAAAATTCGAATGACAAAAACCGTTTTGAGCTTTTGTCATTTCCGATTTGAATTTGTTTCGTATTTCGTGCTTCGTATTTCGTATTTTGGTTAACGGTTGCGGCACGAAGTAACCGGCCTCATACCTCGGCTTCTGCCCATTGCCGCTTGAGGAACGCGAAGGCCTTGGGGATCTCCACGTCGGGGTCGCTTACGAGCTTGGCTTTGCCCTTCTCGTCCGTGACCGGCCTGGTGGGCTTGATACCGCATTCCAGGCTGCAGAAATCCTGGTAGCCGATCCGTTTCAGGCCCTTGAAGCCCGCCACGTAGCTGTGCGGCTCCTGGCCGGGCAGGATGCGGCTCTTGCCTGTGGCCAGGTGTACGTGGTGGACCCACTTTCCACCGCTGACGAAGGCCGCCTCCTGGTCCGTCTCTTCGTGGGCCATGTGGTAGAAATCGCCCATCATGCAGATGCCGGCGTGGTTGAACTTCTTGCAGAAGGCGGCCGCCTGCTCCAGGCGATTGATATAGAAGGTCTCGGGCTTGGTGAGCGGCTCCAGCAAGGTGCGGCTGCCGACCTTCAAGGCATAGTCGCCCAGTTCCGGCAAGAGGTCCTCGGTCATCACCTTATCCAACTCCGCGGCGGTCAACTTGGTTTCGCCGTTGAAGCACGGCACCCAGATCACGCCGGTCGATCCCAGGGCGGCGGCGGCGTCCAGGACCTTCTTGAAATCGGCCCGGGCCTTCTTCCGCTTGGCCGGGTCCGGCGAGATGTAGTCGCCGCCGTGGCTGCCGTAGCAGAGCGCTGCCGGTCGCGCGCCGGTGCCCTCCAGTTCTTTGCGGAACTGCTCGGCCTGGCGGATTTCGATGCCGTGGAACTCGATGCCAGTGCCGCCCCATTTCAGAATCTTCTCCGCCTTCTCCTTGATGCTCTTGCCCGGCACGAGCCATTCCTGGCTGCACAAGTTGAGGACGGCTGGCTTGGCGGGCGGGTTCTCGGCGGCCAAGCCCGTGAGGTTCAGCTTCGACAATCCCGCCACAAGCCCGGCCGACGCCAGCGAATTCTTCAAAAACGTACGACGATGCATGATCGAGTTCCTTGGTAACTGGTTTTTGGGTGAAAAGAGCGAAGTCACGGATGCTGTCAACGCCCTCGCCAACCCTGCGAGACCGCTGAAAAGTCTCGCGGGAGCAAAACGCATAGTACTCAGTACTGAGTACTCAGTAAAACCGACCGGGGCGTGCGTGTCAACAACGAAGGGCGGCAAGTGGCGCGATTTCGCAGCGCATGTAATCAATTCGATGTCAGCCAGGGCGGATATCGGTGCAAAACCCAGCGGCAGTGGTCGAAGATAGATTTGCCGCCCCACTTCTGTTTCCTTCGGGAAACTAGGGCCTGGGCGAACACAATTTAGCATATTCATGTCGAACCACTGTCGACGTAAGAGCCGCTGGCACGGCCCTTGCATCTCCTCCCATCGAGTGCGGATTCGAAGTCGGAGCGTCCCGAATCGATTACCGTCAATTTTTGTGAGGGGGAGTGAAAATCATGGGTCTGATCGCCGAAGTTGTTCGTGGATTTTCGCGTACTCGGGAGAAGTCGAAACGGCGCCCGCCCGCGCATCGCCGCCTCTTGGTCGAATCGCTGGAGCGCCGTACGATGCTCTCCATCAATCCCGCTTCGCTCGTCAATACCGCTGCCGGCGGCCTGATCGGTCCGGCCGTCCTGGCCGGCAGCCCGGTACGGCGCGAGACCGCGGCCAATTTGACTTTGGCGGCGCAGCCGGCGATCTCGGCGGCCATCGATCCCAGCCAGTCGGCCAAGCTTACGGCCGCCAATGGCGCGTCGGGCAACCAGTTCGGCATCTCGGTGGCAGTCAGCGGCGAGATGGTCGTGATCGGGGCGCCGCTGGCCAATGACGGGCGCGGCGCGGCTTATGTCTTCGCGGAACCCGGGACCGGCTGGGCGGACATGACCGAGGTGGCCGAGCTGACCGCCTCCGATGGCCAGGCAGGCGACTACTTTGGCGGCTCGGTGGCGATCAGCGGCGATACGATTGTGGTGGGCGCCGGCTACGCCACGGTTGGCGGCAACGCCATGCAGGGCGCGGCCTACGTGTTTGCCGAGCCGGGCAGCGGCTGGGGGAACATGACGCAGACCGCCAAGCTCACCGCGTCCGGCGGAGTGGACTACGACACGTTCGGTGTCTCGGTGGCGATCAGCGGCGATACCGTGGTTGTCGGCGCGGAGACCGCCTACAGTGCCAATCCCCAGGGCGCGGCCTATGTCTTCACGGAGCCTGGCGCAGGCTGGACGAACATGACGCAGACGGCCAAACTCACCGCCTCCGCCGGACCGGCCTACAACGACTTCGGCGACTCGGTGGCGATCGGCGGCAACACGATCGTGGTCGGCGCCGAGGAGGCCACGATCGGTGTCAACAGCCTGCAAGGGGCGGCCTACGTGTTTGTCGAGCCGGGCGCCGGCTGGGCCAACATGACACAAACCGCCAAGCTCACGGCCTCCGACGGCGCGGCCTATGACTATTTCGGCGATTCGGTGGCGATCAGCGGCAACACCATCGCGGTCGGGGCCTTCTACGCCACGGTTGGCGGCAACGCCGCGCAAGGCGCAACCTACGTCTTCACCGCGCCCGCGTCCGGCTGGGCGAACATGACTCAGACCGCCAAGCTCACGGCCTCCGACGGCGCGGCGGACGACAATTTCGGCGCTGCGGTCGCGGTCAGCGGCAACACCATCGCGGTGGGCGCGGACGGCGCGACGGTCGGCGGCAACGTCCAGCAGGGCGCGGTTTATGTCTTTGCCGAACCGGGCGCCGGTTGGACGAATATGACCGAGAGCGCCAAGCTCACCGCCGCGGATGGCGTGGCGGGCGACTTCTTCGGCATCTCCGTATCGATCAGCGGCAACACCATCGTGGTGGGGGCGATCGAGAGCGGAGAGTCGTCCGGTGGCGGTGGTGGCGGTGGCGGCAGCGATTCCGGTGGCGGTGGCGGCAGCGATTCCGGCGGCGGTGGTGACACGTCCGGCGGCAGCGGCGACACGAGCGGCGACAATGGCGATAATGGTGACAACGGCGACACAAGCGGTGACTCGGGCGACGATTCGGGCGATTCGGGCGGTGACAGCGGGGACTCGGGCGACGATTCGGGTGATTCCGGCGACTCGGGCGGCGACAGTGGCGACTCGGGTGGCGACAGTGGCGACTCGGGCGGCGATTCGGGCGACTCAGGCGGTGACAGCGGCGATTCCGGTGACGATTCCGGTGACGATTCCGGTGACGATTTCGCCTCCGCGGTCGTGATGGCCCACAGCATGCTCGCGACCCCGTCGGCCAACGCCAATCTCAGCGCCGCAAACAACCAGGGGGCCGCCTACGTCTACACCATCCAAAACACGGCCAGCGCCGTGCCGGTGGTGACCGGCGTCAGCCCGGCAACGGGTCCACTGGCGAGTGGCACGGCGGTGACCATTACGGGCACGGGCTTCACGGCTGCGACGGTGCTGGACTTCGGCGCCAATCCGGCAACCAATCTGCTGGTAAACGCGACGGGAACGCAGATCACGGCCACCAGCCCGGCCGGCATGGGCGGCACGGTGGACATCACGGTGACGGGACCTGGCGGCACGTCGGCGACTTCCACCGCCGACCAGTTCACCTACAGTGCCTGGACCGTTGTTGGGAAAGGCGACTTCACGGGCGACGGCAAGAGCGACGTACTCTTGGAAAACCAGAGCACGGGCCAGATCACGGCCTGGGTCACCGGCGGCGGCGCGCTGAATCTCGGCACGGTCCCGCTGAACTCGGGATGGACGTTGGCCGGCACGGGCGACTTCAACGGCGACGGCAAGGCGGACTTGCTGTGGCAGAACACGAACACGGGCCAGATGCTCGTATGGACCACGGGCGGAGGTGGAATGTACCTCGGCACAGTGCCCTCGGGCTGGACGCTGGACGGCATCGGAGACTTCACCGGTGACCGGAAAGCGGACTTGGTGTGGCAGAACACGTCCTCCGGCGAGGTCCTCACTTGGACTACCGGCGGAGGTGGAATGTATCTCGGAAGCGTGCCGCTGAACGCAGGCTGGACATTGGCCGGCGTAGGCGACTTCAACGGCGACGGCAAGGCGGACTTGCTCTGGCAAAACACGTCCTCGGGCGAGGTCCTCGTGTGGACTACCGGCGGAGGTGGAATGTATCTCGGAAGCGTGCCGCTGAACGTGGGCTGGACATTGGCCGGCGTGGGCGACTTCAACGGCGACGGCAAGGCGGACTTGCTCTGGGAAAACACGTCCTCGGGCGAGGTCCTCGTGTGGACCACCGGCGGAGGTGGAATGTATCTCGGAAGCGTGCCGCTGAACGCAGGCTGGACATTGGCCGGCGTGGGCGACTTCAACGGCGACGGCAAGGCGGACGTGCTGTGGCAGAACCAGGACACGGGCGTCGTCCTCGCCTGGATCACCGACGGGAGCGGGCTGTATCTTGGTACGGTCTAGCGCTCACACACAATACAGGCGGAGCAGTTTCCGCAGGAGCCACATCTCGCCCGAGTGGCAGGCCTCGTCGTGCAAGCCGTGCAGGATCGAATAGCGGGCCGTGCGATTGCCACGGCCCGGCAGCGGGTGCGACAACTGTTCCTCGCTCAGCCCCCGGATCACCTGTTTCAAGCGGGTGTGCTGCTCGGTCAGCTCAGCGACGACCTGTGACAGCGGCGGCCAACGATAGGACGCGACCTTGGCCGGCTTGCTCTCCCAACTGAAGATCTCGAACCAACCTTCGGGGATCTGGGGCAGATCGCCAACAGCCTCCGCGACCAGCGACTCGACCAGCACGAAGCTGTGCCCGGCGTGCCAGAGAATATGGTTCTGCAGGTCGGGCGGGGTCCAGCGGGCCGTCTCGTCGGTTACGCCGTGGAGCAAGCGCAGGGTCTTGCCACGCACTTCGTCCAAGAGCAGCAACAGCGATTGGTCAGACATGATCGACTCCTAAAGATATCGCCATTATAGCGAAAGCCCGGCAGGATTGAAGCGGGGCCCCGCAAGAAGGCGGGCTACGGCCGCAGCCGCAGCGGGCCGGGCGAGATCAGGTCGTCGTGCTGGGTCTGGCACAAGCGGATGAGGATCAGCTTTTGATCGAGCCGGTCGTCGCGGCCGTTGCTCTCCAGGAAGAAGTAGTGGCCTAGGCTCCCCTGGCGGTTCGGCTGGGGGCCCAAGAGCAGCATCGCGCCCGGGCCCATGAGGGCGGTCAGTTTCAATTCCTCGAAGGCCCGCTTCGGCCGCCCCGGCTCCAGGCGGAAGATCGTCTCATCGCCGACCCAGCGCTGGTGGTTTTCGCCATGGTGGATCTCCGGCACCAGTTCCAACTCCACGCGGCCGTCGTTCTGGGGAGTGACGTGCAGGGCGAAAATGCCCTGGGCCTGCTCGTAGGTCACCCCGTGGAGTTCCCCCGGTTCGGATAACAGGACCGGCATCTTGGCGATCACGCCCGAGGCCGCGATCTCGTAGCGCTGGCCGGCATTGGTTTGCAGGTGTTGCATGGAGACCCGCGAGGGCTTCGCCAAGTCGGCGATCTGTACTTGTTGGACGTCGCCGCCGGCGTGGGGCTTGCCTTTCAACTCCAAGAGTTTCGACAGCGACGGCGGAATCTGCCCCGCCAGCACTCCCGCCCGAAACCCGTTCTTCTCCAGCTTGCGGCGGACCTCGATAGGGAACTGCTGCTCGTCGACCTCCTCCCAGATGCGGCTATTGAGGTCGTGGTCGTCCGGCGGCAGGCGGATCGAAAAGACCTCGACCACGGCGCTGCCCGGGGCCATCCGCGCCGGTTGCAGGATCGATGTCCCCGAATTTTTCGGCTCGGACACAAACCACGCGCAGCCCGCCAGGCTGGAAAGCAGCGACAGCAGCAGAAGTCGGGCTGAGCGTGAGGGCATGATGGGCCAGGGGTCTCTGAGCTTGTAAGGGCGCGGTTTCAAGGTATCCGGCACACTCCGTGTGCCGTTGCCCGCGGACACACGGAGTGTGCCGGGTGCATGCTTGCGACATGCATGGATACGTGGGGCCTAAGCGTAACCAGGGCAACGAATTAGGTCAAGGTGGAATTACTCCTCTTGATTCCAAGCGGAGGTTGCATTACGATTCCCGCCCGCGAAGCCTCGCTCATAATCGAACGTGTCATTGTCCACGAGAACCAGGGCTTATGCCGGAATCGTTTCAAAGCAGTCGCGCTCCCCCTGCGGCCACGCCTCCAGAAGGGTCTGGAAAGCGGCGGCGGGGGAAAGTCGCCTGGGCCTTGGCGCCCGTATGGATCGTGCCGGCCGTCCTGCTTGCTTGTGCGGCGGCCCTGGTTACCGGTCCGCGCGCGCCGGCCCAACAACCGGCTTCCTCCAACGGTGGGGTGGAACAGGCCTCGTGGATTTCGCCTGCGGCGCCGAGCGAACACCCATGGATGCCGGTCTTGCGCTGGGCGCAGCAGGAACAGGCCACGATCGATCGCGACGTCCGCGATTATTCGGCGACGATCGTTTCCCGGGAACGCATCGGCGACAAGCTGGAAGAATATCAGAGCATCTTTGTGAAAGTGCGGCACCGGCCGCTGAGCATTTACGTCCATGTGCTAGCGCCGGAGAACCACAAAGGCGAAGAGGCCATCTATGTGGACGGCCGCAACGAGGGAAAGTTGCTGGGCCACGCGACCGGCATCGGGCGGATGGTGGGAACTGTGGCGCTCGATCCACAAAGTCCCACGGCAATGAACGGCCACCATCACCCCATCAACGAACTGGGGATCCGCCATCTCTGCCAGCGTCTCATCGACCTGGGCAACAACGACGTGCGGTTTGCCGAATCGCAGATCCATTTCCTCGCCGGCCTGAAACTGAACGGCCGCCCTTGTACGGGCGTGGACGTCATCCATCCCGTCCCCCGCACGAACTTCCAGTTCCACCGCCTGCGGATATTTGTCGACGAGCAGCTCAAACTGCCCGCTCGCTACGAGCAGTACGATTGGCCGCAAGAGCCGGGTGGGCCGCCGCAACTGGTTGAGGAATACAATTTTCTCAACCTGCAGGTCAACAACGGCTTCACCGACGTCGATTTCGATCCGCGCAACCCCCGCTACGGCTTCCCGTGAAAAACGCGTAGCGTGGGACAATGCGTAGCCGTAGGCCGTGAACAAGCGCAGCGCAGTTCCGGCATTCTGAAAAATTCTGCCCAGAGTTGCATCGGGCGAGCGAGTAGAGCATAATCGAGTCTTTCCTGCAAAGATCCCTTTTATCCCTTGCTCGACCGGAGCCGCCATGCACTGCGCGATTGCCATCCTCCTTGCCACTTCGGCCCTGACCGCCGAAACCCAGCCGGAGTTCACCTTCCGCGAGATCAGCCCCACGGGCCTGCAATTATCCGACGGCGGCAAGCCGGTGTTCGTCTACAATTTCGGCATGGTGTTGGCCAAAGGTTTTCCGGAAGCGATGAAACGGTCAAGTTACCTGCACCCCGTCTATGCCCCCAACGGCGCGGTTGTGACCGACGACTTCAACGTGGATCATCCGCACCATCGCGGCATCTCCTGGATGTGGCCCGAAGTGACGGTCGATGGCCGCAAGGGCGATGTCTGGATGGTGGAGCGATTCAAGCAGCGGTTCGTGCGTTGGAAGGCCAAGGAAAGCAAGGGCGGCACGGCCCGCCTGGCAGTGGAGAACGGCTGGTTCGATGGCGACCAGAAGTTCGTGAAGGAAGACGTCGAGATCGTGGTCCACGGCGTGGAGCGTTCGGCCCCCGACGTTGCCCAGCGGGCGATCGACTTCACGTTGAGCTTCGAGGCCGTCGATAAACCGGTGCAGATCGTAGGCACGCCGGAAGGCAAGAAGGGGTTTGGTGGTTTCTGTTTTCGTTTTGCCCCGCGCGACGGCGGCCCCGCCAAGACGACGATCCTCACCGAGAAGGGGCCCGCGCCCAAGGACGGCGTGTTGAGCAAGCATCGCTGGGCCGAGGTGGCCGGAGTCTTCCAGGGAAAAACGGCCTGGGGTCGCATCGACGATCAGGAAGGCAACCCCGGTTATCCCGCCAACGGCTGGTTGCTAAGGCACGGCTTCGGATTCCTGAACGTTTCCTTTCCCGGCCTGACGCCCTACACGCTCCAGCCCGGCAAGCCGCTGGTGCTGAAGTACCGCGTGACCCTGGGCGCCGGCCAGGCGGAATAGGGGCGACCGACGAATAACTTCCGCATTTGTAGGGTGGGACGGTCAGGTTTTCGTCTATAGGTAGACGCTCTCACTCGTCGCGTAGCGACGCTATGATGGTAGCCGTGGTTGAAACCCACGGCTACCATCGGCGGTCGCTACGCGACCAAGTTCCCTACAGTTCTGCGGCCGCTTGGCCCTTGACGTGGATCAGGGCCGCCTTGCGGGCCTTGGATTTGTTGTAGACGTCGACGAGTTGCGCGGCCGGCAGGATCTCGCAACGGATCGAGCGCTGGCTCAAGTACCGCTGGGCTGGCTCGCTGAGCGCGACCTCGCCGGCCCTCGTGCAACCGACGAACAACACCTCGGGGCCGCCTTTGCAGACCTCTTCGATCTCCTTGGGCCCAATCGTCTGCAAGCTGTCGCCCTCACGCTTCGCCAGATCCTTGTCGCGCGATTTGACCTTGCCGTTGACGAGAATGTAGATGTCGCGGTCATAGGCCTTCTGGCCGATGACGATCTCGTTGAAACTGAAGCGGACGATCTCGGCGTAGGTCGGTTCGACGCGGTAGCGTTTTTTGAAGGGGCTGCGGCCGACCTGCTTGCGGGCCAGGGCCACCGCGCCGAGGACCACGGCGTCGTCGCCCAGGGCCGAGAGCAGCACGTGGCCGCCGTCGCGGGCGCCGGGCAGGCGGTCGGAGCCGACGATGTTCTCGATGATCGGCATCATGAACTCGCTGCAGGCCTCCATCAGGCCGCCGCCCAGCACGATGACCTGCGGGTCCACCAGGTGCCGCACGGTGAGGCAGGCGTAGCCCAGCGTCTCGGCGGCGCGATGCAGAATACCGGTCACCAGCGCGTCGTCGGCCTTCAGCGCCTTGCGGATCGCGCCACTGCGAATCACGCTCAGATCGCCGCCGGACAACTCGGTCAGTTTGCTCGTGCCGCCGGCCTGCAGGGCCGCACGAATGTCGCGCTCGATCGCCGTGCGGCTGGCCAGGGCCTCCAGGCAACCGTGATTGCCGCAGCCGCAGACCGGGCCGCCGATCTGCATGATGATGTGGCCGATCTCGCCGGCCGATTCGCGCGCTCCCCGCCACATGCGGCCCTTGCTCACCAGTCCCGCGCCAATGCCCGTGCCTACCCAGATGCCCAAACAACTTCGCGCCTTGCGGGCGGAACCGAGCCAGGCCTCGCCGTAGGTGCCCAGGTTGCCGTCGTTGCCGATTGCCACCGGCACGTGGAAACGGCCTTCCAAGTGCGAACCGATCGAGACCCCCGTGAGACTCATGTTGGGGGTGACGACCACGTGGCCGGTCTTCGGCTCGACCACTCCGGGCACGGCGACACCGATGGCCGTCAGATCGGTCGTTTCCAACTTGGCTTGCACCAGCACGTCCTGGATTACCGTCTCGATCATCGACAGGACCTGCTCCGGACCGCCGGACCGCGGCGTCGATTGCCGCTGTTTGCCCAGCATGGCGCCCGATTCACTGACCAGCGAGGCCTGGATCTTCGTACCGCCTACGTCAACGCCCAGATAAAGGCGCTGGCGAACCGTTTTGGTCTTCATCATCAACTCCATAAGCAGACTTCCTGTACCAGTAAAGATTGTACAACATGCCGCGGGGAGAAGGGAGCAGGGGAGAAGGGAGCAGGGGAGAAGGGAGCAGGGAGCAGGGGAGCAGGGGAG
>Ga0181520_10005527_pt1 | contig 20056 bp, 14 predicted proteins | sample PEATcosm2014_Bin_29_FD_132451 | JGI IMG/M metagenome (GOLD analysis project Ga0181520, IMG submission 132451) | Peatland microbial communities from MTU Mesocosm Facility, Houghton, MI, USA - PEATcosm2014_Bin02_30_metaG | ecosystem: Environmental > Terrestrial > Soil > Wetlands > Peat | place... | reverse complement strand
CATTCCCGGCCACTGTGCTGATGTAACCAGTGGAGGCCGCTACCCTGCGGATAACGCAATTGAACGTGTCCGCAATGTAGATATTGCCCGCCGAGTCTACCGCCACGGCTTCCGGAACACTTACGTTTGCGGCAGTTGCCAGTCCATTGTCGCCCGAATAACCCGCCGTTCCATTTCCAGCGACCGTGCTGATGTTTCCAGCGGCGGGAAGAGACACCTGGGCGTGCATTGTCATAGAAGTAGCGATGAAGAGCACGGTAATTGCAAGAATGCGGATGGTCGATTTGAATGAGATCGAGATCATGAATGCTTCCTCCGGTTAGTTTCAGTACATTGAGGTTATCGGCAAGAATCACGTTAACATTAGTGTTTACAATTAGTTAGACATTACTTCGGCACATGCAGTTGCGGTCGAAACGAGGCTTGTGGTCTTGTTTTCCCAGCGCCCTGCGCGCGCTGACGGATGATTGACTTGGAAGGTGGCTTGGCCGAACAGTGCATCGTTTGTTGCGGTTTTACCGGCGGCGCGGTAGCGTGCTTGGAAGGAATGCAGGCGCCTATCAGCAAAATGCCGATCAGCACGGGCATCCAAATGGCGCGCACGATAGTTCTGGACCGAAGCGAATTGAAGAAAATCTGTAGGGCGATCATGCCGGGGTCCTCTCCGAAGGGGGCGATCCGAAATCCCCCGTCACAGCTAGCTGAGGGGGTTGAGGAGCGCCAGGGGAGGACGCTCGCTTCGTGGGGGCGGCTTGAGGGGAACGACGCCAAGCAACCGAAGTGACAGCGCCTTTTGCTGGCGCGCCGGGTGCAGTCGATTCCCGGCCCGTAAGGGCAAGCCGGCCGCACAGAGCGACCAGACCGCCTACAAGACTCAATTGCATTCGGTCTTAGAGGTGCGCAGGGTGTTGTCCGTGTTCGAGATTGCTTGGCACTATCCTGCATTGCGGCTGCCGCCGTCGAAAATGGCCATGGTGCAATCAGGACTAGTTCAAGAACCATCGAGTCGTAGAGGATGAAGGTCACTGTGTCGTTGATTGATTCTTCCAAGTTCTTCTCGCTATCGCCCGTTCAACAAGAAAAGGGGCCGATGGCCCCTTTTCTGCTGCTGCGCATGTTGCTAGAACGGCGAATCGTCGGTTAGCTCAGTGCTGTTGTCGGCCTCTACCGAAATCGGGGCGGTTCCGTTGTCGCCAGCCGAGTCAGGTGCTGCTTCATTGGGCGAGGAGGCCGCCCGGCGGCTGAGCAGGGTGAAGCTGTCGATGACTACCTGGGTAAAGTTGTGCTGCACATTGTCGTTGTCGGTCCACCGTCTGTATGCGAGGTGGCCGACCACGTGGAGGGGATTGCCTCTCTTGACGTACTTCTTGATAACGTCAGCAGGCTTTTCGCCGTACATGACGAGGTTGTGCCAGGCGGCTATTTCCTTCACTTCTCCTGTGCTTTTCTCCAAATACTGGCTGTTGGTGGCCAGGGTAAAGCGGGCAACGGGAGTTCCGTTCGTGGTGTACTGGATCTTCGGATCGATTCCGACGTTGCCCAGCAAGATGGTTAGATTGACTGAACCGGCCATAGCGGCAATGCTTCCTTTCTGATTGGGTTGGTGGAGGTTGATGTTTCCAGCCAAGGTATCTAGGCCGTCAAAGATACGGATTTGCTGTTAAACTCATCCGTACCTGACGCTAGCTGGCAGTTGAAACAATGCGTAAGGTAGGACGACACCTTTTCGGCGTCCTCGCCGAGGAGGGTTAAATTGCGAACGTGGTTGTTGTCCTGTCGAGTGATGAAAAGGCCGGCAATGGGGCCGCGAGTCTGTTGCAAGAAGCACAAGAGGTCGGAACGGCTTGGCGCGCTGTAACCGGCGAGGAAATCTGTGACCGTTCTCGCCGGCTCGTCGGCGAAGACGAATGTTGTGGTGACGCACGTTCCCTCGCTCTTAGAGGGATCGGCACCCGCTGGTGTGGGGGCGCTGATCGTGAGTTCAACGCGCACAGTGGAGGAGTTTGGAGGATTGGGTTTGAGCTTTGCCACTTTGCAGAATCGCAAAATGACAAGAACAACGAGTGCGTAAAGCAGGCAAATCTCGCTGAATACCGCAAGAGAAGAATGCGTTATGTGGTGCATTTTGTCCTCCTGGATCTGGAGAGGGGGCGCAATCGTGTTGGGTGTCAAGTATCGTCAGTGCCACCGGGGTCACGAACTCTTTGGAAAGCGAACACTTGCCGAGAGGTTCGTTGACGTTCCGAGGAACGGTATCAGTGGTTCCGGATAGCCCGATCGTTAGCATCTCGCTCCTTCGTGAGAGTTGATATATATGTATGATACAGCATAAGTGTATTATACTCGAAGTAAGAGTTAGTGTCCAAGACAGACAAACGCCCGCCAATGACGCGGGCGTTTCTGTTTTAGGACGGTGTCCATGTGTGTCCCTCAATTTGCGCCTGTATCGCTGATCTACTTTGAAAGGGAATTCAATGTGAATCTCCCACGGGCGCCGGTGCGAGGACGAACTTGCTGACCAGCGAGAAGATCGTTGCGTTGGCCGCAATGCCAAGACCAATGGAGAGAACTACAGCGAACACAACGCCTGGCGTTCGCGCTAGCCGCCGGAAGGTGTAGATCAGGTCATGCCACAGCATCTGAGCACTGGACTCCCAGCTTGCGCTCCAGACCTTCTGTTGGACAGCCGTAACGCTGCCGATCTCCGCGCGCGCTGCGCGCATTGCATCTTCGCGATTCATGCCATGCCGCATCTTGTCGTCGATGGAGTCCTCCAGGAAGACGCGCAGCTCTTCTTCAATCTCGTCATTGCGCAGGTTCCTGTGGTAGAGCGACTTAAAACCCAGGGTGAAGCTTCGTATCAATCCCATGATTCTCCCTAAGCCTCCATGATTCGGTCAATTGCGGCAAGCTGTCGATTCCACAGTGCCTTTTCGCTCTTTAGGGCCTTTCGTCCTTGCTCAGTGATCGTGTAGTACTTAGCACGGCGATTGTTCTCTGTCGCACGCCACTCGCCATTCAACTGCCCAGCACGTTCCATGCGGCTCAAAGCGGGCAGAAGAGATCCCGGATTCACCCGGAAGACCCCACCGGTGATCTGTTCCATCCGCAAGGCGATCCCGTATCCATGCATCGGTTCCAGCGCCAGCGTCTTGAGCACCAGCATCTCCAGTGTTCCTTGCACTAGATCGGTTGGCTTTTCAGGCATAACAAGAAAACTCCCTTGAGACCGAGGGGATGATGCTCCTCTAGGCCGTCAAGATGAACCATACGCAAGCATCCGGGAAAAGGTTCCCAACCGACGAAAAAAGGTACCGTTCGACCCTTTCGCCCCTGCACGCAATCCAAGATGCGACATCGGCCTCGAGTCTCATCGAACGATATCGTCCAAAGCATGTTGAACGTTGGCACCTGGAAAGCAGACGTTGCTCTGCTGCTCCTGCTTCAAGGTCTAATCGGCAGAGCCACGCCGAGTCTGGGTCTGGTCATCCGTTATGTGCCCCTCGGAGCACGGATCGCCTGCTGCCATGCGCTCTTTAGCGCCCTCGGCCACAAAACGCTCAACGACACAAAAGTTTAAAGTTGGCCGGGCGCGGCGGCTGCGACTGCGCAAATAATGTTTCTGGCATGCACCAACAAGCTGCCCCCAAAACCAAAAGCAGCACATCTGAACTAAGCCTCCTCACCTCTTTCCCCTCCCGGTAGCAGTCGTCCACGATCGATTGGTCCTGGCGTTCGTGCGACGAACCCCGGCCAATTGATTGATACGTCTCAATCAAGAAGAAACTCACATTCGAGCGTACTTTTCGGTTCCAGAGCACTATAGTGTCCCATAATGGTTCACGTAAAACTTACTCTTATGAATTGTTTAGCTTTACTATGAACTAATTCGGGGTATATGATTCATCTCCAGCAAAGACCTCCACCTCGGCGTGGCCCGATTGATAGGCCGCCTCGGAGAAAACGCGGTGGACCATGTTTATGAGAGGGGCTCTGTTTATCGTCGTTTTTAACATCTACCTGCACGCGCGATTGCCTTGGTAACGCTCTCAAGTCCTCGATCTACGTCCGTCCAGATGGATGCGACAGCGATCCTGGAGCTGAGTCGGGTCCTGTGCCAACCTGTGCGTGCCACAAATCGTTTGGTGCGGAAATACAAATCTTCGAGGTCCGTAACTGCGGCCTCGGGGGGGCATGTACTGCTAGCCGGGAATCTGGATGCTTGCTTCCGAAGACTCCGGGACGAAAGGTACTCCCGTGATGTACGCTGCCGTTCCAGACGAAGATTGGAATTCTAGGAAAAGGGGTGCCTCAACAAAGCCGAGCTGCGGCGAACGGGTTCCGATAGTTTGAGGCGATCCCGAAACCTGACGGGAAAAAGATTCAAACTTTTCGGGATTTGCAGCGGTTGTCTGACGAAATACTCGTTTGGGCCGGTTGTAATCTCAGGGTGTGAAGACGACACAAAAGTAGGCAGTGTCGGTCGAACCTCTTGCGTTAAGCACGGTTCGCAGTGCCGACGGAGTGCAATCGCAAGCGTTAGAAGAGATGGCATTGCGCTATCTTCACGGAGATCGAGGTGCAACAATCCGGCGAATCGCCGAATGAGGGGAATGTGATAATGATGAATCGCAGAAAGTTTGTGGGCACTCTTGGGGGATCCGTTGCGGCGTCAGCGTGGACGCGGACAGCAATGGCAAAGATGGCTGCGTTTCCTGGAGCGCACCAGGCCGCCAGCGCCGTGCCCCGCCGATATCAACCTGACTGGACGAGTCTGAAACAACACACTTGCCCCAAGTGGTACGAGGATGCCAAGCTTGGCATTTTCATTCACTATGGCTTATACTCCGTGCCCGCTTGGGCGCCAACAGCCAAACTCACAGAAAGAGGCGAGATCGACTGGCATAAATTCCGCCCCGACCTGTCCGATTGGTTCACGAACGACCCGTACGCCGAATGGTACATGAACACAATGAACATTAAGAGTTCACCCACGTGGAAACATCATGTCGAAACCTATGGGGAGGAATTCGACTATCTCGATTTCATTCCGATCTTTAATCGCGAAGTGAAGAAGTGGGATCCCGATCAATGGGCAGAGCTCTTTAAAGATATTGGCGCGCGGTACATCGTCCCCACTACCAGGCACCACGACGGATTCCGATTGTGGCCGAGTAAAATTCAGAATCCGCATCGCAGGTCCGATCAGCAAGGCACTCAGCGCGACATTATTGGAGAATTGGCTGCCTCAGTCCGAAAGCAAGGCATGCACATGGGCATCTACTTCTCGGGAGGATTGGACTGGAGCTTCACGGAAACACCCATTAGCACTATGCAGAGCCTGAATGATCATATTCCACAAAGCGAAGAATATGGACGGTATGTTTATGCACTCCTCGAAGAGTTGATCCACCGATATGAACCGGACGACATCTGGAACGACATTGCGTATCCAAAAACAGGGAATGTGCTCCAACTTCTCGCCGACTACTACAACCTCGTTCCGGACGCTGCTATTGATGACCGGTTCAAATTGGCTGTCGATCGACCTGAGCAGCACGCTGGTCCCACATCGTATGAACACGCCGATTACACCTCGCCGGAAGGAGTTTGGCCGGACAAGATCATCGAAAAGAAATGGGAGTCCTGCCATGCCGTGGGAACTTCTTTCGGCTACAACCAGAATGAAGGTCCGGACGACATGCTCTCCGCGGGCAAATTGGTAGAGATGTTGGTAGAGATCGTCAGCAGGAACGGGAACCTGCTTCTCGATATCGGTCCGAAGGCGGATGGTTCGATCTCGGAACTGCAACTAAGCAGAGTGCGCGAACTCGGCAAATGGCTGCGGATCAATGGGGAAGGTATCTATGAAACGCGTCCCTGGCTTCGGTCCGATGGAAAGACTCGAGACGGTGCCCCTATTCGATTCACTCAAAAGAGCGACGCTCTGTACGCGATTCTGCTGGCAAGACCGAAGAGCCGCGAAATCAGTGTCGAATCGCTGCGACTCAAGGAGGGTGCGCAAGTTCAGATGCTTGGCGCAAACGGCAATTTGAGTTGGAGCGCCGGCGGAGAAAACCTGAACATAACATTACCCAATGAACTGCCCGGGGATTATGCGTGGACGCTCAAGATTTCCCCGCAACCGCTGTAGCGGCGGTGTTGATTCGTGCCCGCAAAAGGCGGATTAGAACTATGCATCCATCGCCTCCCGCCTCCTAGACCGGTCAACAGATCACGCAGAAAACCTGATCAAGCAAGTTTGGGCCTGACGATCCCAAAGGTTCTGGCAAGGTCGAATCTGTTTCGTTAGTGGCGTATGGAACGACCGGAATTCAGCTCACGGTCTTTCCGGAGCTTTGATCGGCAGAGTTGTGATGGGAATGAACCGTCATTCTGAAGAAATTAAATGTTCCGGCAACATGGAGGGGACTTGTGAATTGGCAATTTGACAAGGAATTAGGCAGTCTGCTGGTGTTGGCATGCCTTGCGTGCGCGCAAACACCCATCGCAAACGCACCTGTGCAGACGACGCTGTATGTATCCGCGACGGGCGGCACGGGGACGTGTTCGGAGTCTGCGCCATGCACCGTTGAGGCGGCGCAGGCGCAGGTTCGGACGCTAGTGGGAACGCAAACCGGCGATATCGTAGTGCAGTTTGAGGGCGGTCTCTATCGACGTACGACGCCAATCGCATTCGGGCCGCAGGATTCCGGCGGCAATGGACATCAAGTCATCTATCAAGCGGCGCCCGGCGCCCCGGTGGCCGTGAGCGGCGCGATCCATTTGACGGGCTGGACGCTGGTGAGCGGGAGCACCACTCTTTGGTCGGCCCCGGTCCCGGCAGGGTATCAGTCGCAGGATTTGTACATCAACGGCGTACGTGCTATCTTAACGCGCAGCGCACGAATGCCCTCGTCCAGCTATACGCTCTCACTGACGAATCTGACTTTGCCAAACTCGCAATATGCGACGTGGGGTAATCCATCGCAGATTCAAGTCTTCTTCGATGGCAATGATCAGCGAACGGGAAGTTGCCCCCTGACCTCGATCGCTGCCTCCGGCTCGAATTCGATTCTCACGGGCGCGCAACCCTGTTGGGCTAATGCGCTCGATCCCATGTCGATTCGCGGGACAGTGTCGAGTCTGCAATTCCCCTACACGGCTTGGGAGGGACTGCCTAAGTATCAACCCACGGGAATCTGGATCGAGAATGCGAAGGAACTGCTCGGCACGCCGGGTCAGTTCTATCTCGACCCGTCGACACAAACCATGTACTACACGCCGCGGACCGGGGAGAACATGACCACGGCCGACGTGGAAATGCCGGTTGCGAATCAATTGGTGACCATGGCGGGAGCCCCGGGCGACATTCTGGAGACAGATGCGGCCAGCGCAACCACAACGTTCTCGGGCACGTGGTCGCTGACTTCTTCGAACGAGTTTGGGGATTTTGGCGACACCATGGCTTCCACATCGACCGTCGGAGACTCGGCGACTTTCGCCTTCACCGGTACCGGCATCGATGTGCTCAGCGAGCTCAACAACGATCAAGGCGTTGTCGCAGTATATCTGGATGGAAATCCCGTTGCCGATAAGCAGGTCAACACCTCAACGACGGGCGTACGACTGGCCCAGCAGGTTGTCTACACCAAGTCAGGACTGACCCAAGGTACGCACAGCATAAAGTTAGTGAATACGGACGGTAAGGTGATGCGCGTGGACGCATTTGCCGTGGTTCCGTCGGCGATCACGCATGTGCAAAACGTCACGATCAGTGGAATTACCTTTGAGTACACAACCTTTGCCGCGCCCACTACGTCATTGGGCTATCCTGACAATCAAAATGCCATGACCTTTACATTGCCGCCGATCAACCAGGGGCTGACTCGCGTTACGCATGCTCCAGGAGCAGTCAGCATCCAGCGGTCCAAAAACGTTTCATTTGTGAACAATCAGGTTCTACACGTCGGCACCACAGGCATCGACCTCGCGCTCGGGACCCAGAATTCGACGCTGTCGGGGAACCTGATTGCCGACATCGCGATCTGTGGCATCAATCTTGGCGACTACGACGATTTCTGGATCGCCGACCCACTGCGGATGACCTCCGGAAACGTCGTCCAAAACAACGTGATCACGGGAATTGGCGCACGCTACGCGGATACGGCGGGGATTGCCGGCGGTTTTATGCGTAACAGTACGGTGTCGCATAACGAGATCGCCGATTCACCCTATCTGGGAGTCTCCTACGGCTGGGGTTATGAATGGACCTTCAGCGGATCCGGTAGCCCCACCCGGCACGGAACCAACTACACCCAAGGTAATACGATCGCGTACAACTACGTTCACGACACCAATACCGTCGTCACAGACGGCGCAGGCATCTATATCGAAACCAACGAGGGTACGGCGAGCGCGCCGACCAGTATTACCGATAACTATATTAATGCCCCCAGCTCGAGCAATAGTGCGGGTGCGTTCTACTTCGACGGGGGTGCGGCCAATATCAACGCTGACAATAACGTGGCGGATCAGTTTTCGCAGCACGATCTTTTCCTCGACGTTGCCTCTTATACCAATGATTCGTTCACCTCAAATTACGCGACATTCCTTTCCAATCCGACAAAGAACGGAGTTGTATACAGCAACAACACCCTGGCGACCAACGGCAACTGGCCAACCGCGGCGAGCACAATCGCCACCGGTGCCGGCGTCCAATCGGCTTTCGCCACCCTCGCTCCGGCTGTCGCAGTAATCGGGGGCGACCAGGAATACACCGGCCTTCGCACGCCCGTGTCCATCAGCTACAACGGCGGTGGATGGGCGCATCTGAGGGACCTAAGTGATGGGTCGCTCGGCGCCGACATCTCTTACACTTCGGGGAAGGCAGACGCCGTCACTTTCAGCTTTACCGGAACCGGACTGACGGTGTTCTGCCAGACCGCATCCGATCGAGGCGTCATGAGCGTCACAGTGGACGGACAGGCCTATCCTAGCGTCAATGCCTACTCAGCCCTCCCCAAACCTCGGGCGAAGCTTTTCGAAGTGCACAATCTCAAGTACGAAGCGCACACCCTGACGCTCACCAATAGCGACGGCAAGAAAGACACGATCGATGGTTATCTGCTCGACGGCTACGTCAATGACACTTCGCCCAATCTTATTTATACCGGTCCATGGATTTACTCATCCTCGCGCAGGTACGCGAACGATAACCAGGAAGACGTACACTTCACCACGAATAACGGGGATTCCGTCAGCCTGACGTTCTATGGTACCGGCATCGCTGTCATTACTGAAAAGTACTCCGACGAAGGTCTAATGAGCATCGCGATTGACGGCGTCCAAGAGGGCAATTACAACGCTTACACTTCGGGCGGCAGACTCTCGGGGCAAGTACTTTATTCCACCACAGAGCTCCCGCTTGGTCTACACACCATCACACTCAGCAAAGTCAGCGGTACCTATATGCTGCTGGACAGTCTGGCGATATACGGCGCCGTCCCCGGGCCCGACATGGCCTGCGATGTCAACGATCATTGCACGGCTCTCGGTAATATAGTCAACTGAACGTGCCAGCATCAATTATGAAACATGGTGCGACGCCCGGCAGTTTTCCGGCACGCTGCCGGCGTCGTCGAAAGTGGGATGAATTGACACAACCCCTCCCGAGCCCGGATCGACTCGCTGTCTTGCGTCCCCATTTCGGGACTCGAGCCGCGAGCCGGCGCAGCTTGTCCAGCGCGGCTCCTACGCCTGGCCTATTTTGATAGCCGTACCAGTCGCTGTCTTCCGGAACGCACTGGGGGCTCCAGTACGCCCAGATACCGAGCTTGGCGTCGCGATACCACTCCGGCGCCGCCGATTGTGAACCCAGGCGATCGATAGGCCAAGGCCATGGGAGTTCATCGGCGGATCGCCGCCGTTTACGGTCGGCTTGAGGTAACTAAGTTTCAAGTATTCTCCGACCGCATATGGAGAACACAACCGAAGTACAGGAGATTGACGTGAACCCTGATGCTGAAGTCAACATAGTGATTTCTTCCAATCTGAACGGGGAGGGTCGAGGCGGCAGCCTGTTGTATTTGAGCTTCTGTTGTCTAGCCTCGGCGTTAGGTGGATTGTTGTTCGGCTACGACCTTTTCGTCATTTCCGGCGCGAAGGACCTAATCGTTCAATACTTCCACTTGTCCAATTTGATGGAAGGCTGGTTTGTAAGCTCCGCCATGGTCGGCGCCGTGGTCGGATGTTTGGTGGCGGGGCTTGTCAGTGACCGGTTGGGGCGAAAGCGAGTACTTATCCTCGCGTCCCTCTTTCTTCTGGCCTGCTCTGTGGGGTGCGGGCTGGCATGGTCGGCGTCATCGTTGATCTTTTTCCGTTGGCTGGGTGGAGTGGGAGTGGGCATTTCCTCGATGGTCTGCCCGCTTTACATTTCCGAAATCTCCCCGGCCAGGTTGCGGGGACGAATGGTAACGATGTTCCAATTGGCGATTTGCGTCGGCCTTGTTTCGGCAATTGCCGTAAACACAGGACTGATTTCCTGGCACAATGAAATGAAAGGCAGCGAAGTTGGCGGCTGGGTCGGTTTCATGGTGGCTCGAGACGTGTGGCGGAGCATGTTGGGCGCCGAATCAATCGCGTCACTTTGTTACTTTGCTACCTGCCTCTTCATTGCAGAAAGCCCGCGCTGGCTGGTTGAAAGCGGCTCGCGTCGTGAGGCGCTCGTGATTCTGGAGCGCGTGAATGGCCCGGAGGCTGCCGCAACGGAACTGGCAAACATCTCCGGAGTCATCGCTGAGGAGACCGGTTCGTTGGAGGAGCTGTTGAAACCGACTCTGCGTCGGCCACTGTTTATGGCTCTGTTCCTGGCTGTAGTCTCCGAATGCAGCGGCGTCACGACGATTTGGAACTTTGGGCCGGAGATCATTCGCGGCCAGGGCATGCATCTTTCCAGTGAAATGAGCGGCATGGTCATGATCGCTTCGACCCTATCTGTTTTCACGCTGGTGGCCGTCTGGTTGATGGATCGTGCGGGACGGCGGCGGTTGTTGTTCTGGGGCAATCTCGGGTGCTTTCTATCGCTGCTTATGTTGGGAGTGCTGTTGGGCCGGCCGGATTCGCCGAGCTCGCTGAAGGTGGCGGCGGCAGCCACGTTCGCGGCGTGTTTTGCGTTCTCAATGGGCCCCATCAAATGGGTGTTCATGTCCGAAGTGTTTCCAACGCGCATTCGCGGGCGCGCCGTTGCGATCAGTTCACTGGCAGTGTGGGTGGCTGACGCGATTGTGAACCTGCTGTTTCCGATTTTGCGTGACAGTTACGGCAAAAGTGTCACATTCTTTATTTTCTCCATTGTGCTGGTGCCGCAATTCTACTTCGTCTGGAAAGTGATGCCGGAGACCAAAGGGCGGAGCTTAGAGGATATTGAACGGTCTTGGCTAAGAGATGATGTGGGAGTTCAAAATGACATCAAGCGATAAAAATCCTCATACCAACAGCCGGGCGAGTCCACCACTAGGCGCAAATCCTTTGGCAGAGTCGGTGCCAGAGGTGCATTCGTGACGGCTGGCATTTCACTGAGAACAAGTCTCGCCGACAAATGGGCACAAGTGTTCCCGAACCGGTCGCCGCTTTAGGAAGATAACCTACCAAGAAAGGAACCGAAAAGGCATGACATTCAGCTCCCGCCGCACCGCTATTCGACGTGGTATCGTGGCCGCCATCGCGGCCGCGGAGCTTTCGGATTTCACTTCCAGCGTCCTGTTTTCTGAAGCGCTCGTGACATATCCTGGAATCCAGCTCTACACAGTGGACAAGGAATTGAAAGACGATATACACGGCACACTCAATACTCTTAGGCGGATTGGATACAGGGAAGTAGAGGGAGCTGGTTTTATCGGCCTTGACCCTCGTCTGTTTCGAGACGCATTGGTCTCCGCGGACCTAAAGTGCAAGAGCACACATTTCTTCACGTTCGGCGAATCTGATCCGAACATTCTATTTGAGCAAGCTAATGTTTTGGGCGTCGATTATGTCGTTAGTTCGTTGATTGGCAAGTTCAGCAAGAAGCCCGCAGGAATCGAAATGAATGCGGACGACTATAAGTCGATGGCGGAGTTTTGCAATCAACTGGGCTATGCCGCAAAAGCAGCTGGACTTCAATTCGCATATCACAACCACAATGTCGAGTTTCGGAATCTTGGTCATGACACCGTGGGTTACGACATACTGTTGAAAGCGACCGATCCAGAACTCGTTAAGCTGGAGTTAGACTGCGGTTGGATGAGAGCCGCCGGCTTCAATCCGATCGAATACTTCAAGCAATATCCCAATCGATATCGAATGGTACACATCAAAGACTTCACTCCGCGCAAGGCGCCCAGTCTTTCACTGAGTCGAGATGAAAGACCGGAAGGAACTGTGCTTGGAACTGGTTTCATTCAGTACAAGCCAATCCTTATGGCCGCAAAGTCATCCGGTGTTGTGCATTTCTATGTTGAGCAAGAACCGCCCTTCATTGGCATGACGGCGCTACAAGCAGCAGAAAGGGATTATCAATACCTAGAATCTATATTGAAATAGAGTGTCTTTGGTCGGGGTGTACTGATGAGGAGCCCGAGACACCTTACTTTCGACCGATCGACTGTTTGCTACAGTTCGGCGAACCGGCAAAAACTGCGATGAGGCTTGGGATGAGCAGATTGGCTTGTCTGCAGGGAATAATTGATGGCGAAGATCAGAAGAGCTGGAAAAGTGCTTAAACGGTTTCGGTTGCTGAAGGTGCCGACGTAGGTGAGGCATACAGCGTCGCCCAATATGTATTTCGCCATAGCGGTTGGGCGGGCATGCCCAGTAATGAAAGGGCTGTGATCCTGCGCCCCCCTAGCCGATCTGGTCGATAAACATACAGCAATAAGTTCTCTCGGGGTGAACGGATACGGCGATAGCTTAAACTTCAGGCAGCGCGATAGATTCTTTGTCCGGGATTGGAAAGACCCCTCCCGACAGTCGCAACTCGAAGGTGCAATCCATCGAAAAACCTCCGTCCGGAACAAAAACTCAAAATCAATTCTCTCTTCGAAATGCCCGGTCGGCTCACAATCTGTTCCGGTTCACCTCCTTCAAATTACGCCATAATCTCTGCACGCCGATACCTGATAGCATCGCAATATGCTGCTTCAAAAAGCACTTGGAAGATAACTCGAAAGCCCTGCTCGATCGGCTCGAGCTGTTGATTCTATTTGACTTCCAACGAACTTAATTCCCCGGACAGATTTCTCCGCTTACACTATTCACGAAACGCTCCGCATCGTTCCAAAAGGTTTCATTTTTGACTTGACATCGCGATTTTTAGTGCCTATTATTCTGATCGTGGTTTGCTGGTCCATCAAAAGGTGGGCAAAAATGTCCACCGAGATTTGAAAGTGATTCACAACGTTTCATTTTACACCGCGAGCCGTCACTGGGCGTTTAGACAAAGTAATGAGCAGTTTCGTAAACGACTCTTGTGTACGGAGAGGATTCCGTTCTGTCGAAACGCTCGATAAAGGCCTTGAGCAGGCCCATCGCAAGTTCATTGGAGGCAGGATATGTTACGACGCAACGCTTCAAGATTCTCGATGCAAGCACATCCCGCGAGCGACCTACGAGGCCCGGGCTCTACAGCGTGGAAAGCATCTACCCTCACCTCTGTCAGGCTGCTGTGGGGAGTCGTGTTAGGAGTGGTGCTGTTCGTGCTGATAAGCGCCGATTTATCTGCGCAAACTTCTTTCGGGACCATCGCCGGACGGGTCACGGATTCGACCGGCGCGATCATCGCCAAAGCAACCGTGGTCGTGACGAACTCGGATACCAGCGTCAGCCGCAAGACCGTTACTGATGGCAACGGGAACTACCAAGTGGAGTCACTTCCGCCAGGCCGGTATCAGCTTCAGGTTACGAATGTTGGGTTCCAGACAGCCAATGTAACGGATTTGGTCCTTGATGTCGCCCGAACTGTGACGTCGAATGTAGCTTTGAGTGTCGGAACCGTTGCGGAGAACGTGACCGTGGCCGCAACCGATCAGCTGCTAGATACTACCGATGCCACGGTAGGCACCGAGATCGATACGAACGAAATTGTCACAATCCCGCTCAACGGCCGCAACTATACCGACCTCATCGCCCTCACTCCGGGTGCGGTGCCGCGTGGCGTATCGTCATTTCAAGTTGCTGGCGGGAACAATTACAGCATCGGTGGCGCCAGCCCGGACCAGAATAACTTCTCCCTGGACGGCATCCAGAATAACGACATCTTTTTCGAAAGTTTCTCCCTTCAGCCATCTATTGACGCCCTCCAGGAGTTTCGTGTTCAGAACGACATGAGTTCGGCGGAGTACGCGAACTCGTCCGCGAACGTGAACGCTTCGCTCAAATCGGGAACCAACAAATTTCACGGCACGCTCTGGGAATTTGTCCGAAATGACCTTTTCGATGCCCCTCCCTACTTCGACGACCGAAATGGCCTTACCAAGGCTCCGTACCGGCAAAACCAATGGGGATTTGTTTTTGATGGCCCTGTAGTGATTCCGAAGCTCTACAACGGCCACGACAAACTCTTCTGGATGTTCAACTATGAGGGGTTATCCATCCGCGAAGGAGAGATAGGTTTCGCCACCGTGCCGACGCAAACAGAACTGACAGGCGACCTGCGCGACCTGGGTGTGAGCCTCTATGACCCCACCTCGACGCATGTGGACCCTGCGACCGGAAAGATAGTGCGGAATCCGATCCAATGCAACGGTGTTATCAACGTCATCTGTCCAACGAGCATTGATCCGGCCATGGCGGAGATAGCTTCCTTGGAGTTTCCGAATGTTTCAAAGGGAGGCGTAAATAACGTCATCGACACCAATTCCCTTGCCACCGATGCGATTCAATTCAACACGAGAATCGATTATCACATTGGCGACAAGGTGCAGATGTATGGCCACTTTGCACGACAGCACGCAGACCAGGCAGCTCCGGGAGGCCTACCCAACCTGTACACAACGACGAACGGGTGGTTTTACAACACCATGGCGGGTGTAGTCTTCGAGCCCAATACCTCGACCGTAATCGACGGGAAATTTGGTTACAACCGTTCAGACGATTTGCAGATCTCGACCAATCCCGGCATCGGGGCTGTCGCCTTCTTCCAGAAATACCCGCTGGAGGGCCTTGCGGTTCAGTACCCGCAATACCCATTGTTACCCAACTTCGGTATGAACGGCTATAGCACCTTCTCATTCCCGGGGAACATCGAAATTACGAATGATTGGGAGGCAATTTTCAATTACTCCAAGACCTGGGGCCGGCATACTTTTAAGACTGGCTACAGTCAAATGCATGAATGGGGACTCCACGATAATCCAAATTCGAACAGCGTCACATACGGCATTCAGGCCACGGGCGATCCGCAAAACCCTGCCACCACGGGGTCCGGCCTCGCATCTTTCCTGATGGGTTATCCAACGGCCGCCAACGACGCCCTCGGAAATACCGCCTATAACAGCCTCGATTCGTGGTATGACGGTTATTTCCAGGATGCTTGGAGAGTCAACTCCAAACTCGTCCTCAATCTTGGACTTCGTTATGGTTACGACGAGTGGCCCCGCGAGAAGTATGGACGTATCTCCGAGTTCGACTTTGAGAAGAATGAGGCGGTTTGGGCGGCGACCAACCCGATCACGGGAGCGCCGGCGAACATATCATCCCAGCTCCGCAACCCCGACTGGACAGACTTCGCCCCCCGCACCGGCTTGTCGTACTCGCTGAACCCGAAGACGACTTTCCGTCTCGGTTATGGCATGTTCTTTATGACCAACTATCTGTGGCAGTCCGGCGGTAATACGCGAGGGCAATGGCCATTCGCGGTCACTCAATCGGTGAGTGCACTGAACTATGGACAGAACACGATCATCACCCCGGTTGAGACCGCGCTCCCTCAACAATCGCTCACTCCCGATCCCAGCGCTACGCCTCCGCCTATTGGGGCAACCATATGGACCACGGACAAGCATGGATATTCGCAGCAATGGAACGCCGGAATCCAAAGACAACTTACTGAGGGTTTAATGCTCGAGGTCAACTACGTGGGCACCAAAGGGACTAAGTTACCTGTTTTCTTTTTCGGGAACACTCCGCTTCCAGGGCCAGGAACACTGGGTTCGCCCACGCATCCATGGCCGAACGCCAACAACCCAGTAGTGACACTGATTAGCAAGAACTTGGGGTCCAGCATCTACGAAGGCTTGCAGGTGAAAGCGACTAAGCGAATGTCGCACGGCCTTCAATTCCTCGCCTCATATGCCTGGGCCCATGACCTCGACATCGGCGGCTCAGGTCAGACAACCCAGTCGTTCATCCAGGACGACAACAATATAAAGGCGGACAAGGGCGACAGTCAACTCGACTACCGCCACATATTCCATGTGGGTTACACTTACGATTTGCCACTCGGCGCGGGAAGGCAGTTTCTCTCTGGGGCGCACGGGGTGTTGCAGCAGGTAGTCGGAGGCTGGGAAGTGGCTGGCCTTACCGGCATGACCTCTGGTGCGCCGGTCAACGTGGCAATCAATTTCGACAATGCCAACACTGGCGACCCGTTTAATGAAAGACCGGATTTCCATAGTGGACTGCCAAATAGGGTTCCAGTATCGGGCGATCCCACGCAAGGCTGGCTCAACCCAGCGGAATTCTACACCGTCCAATACACGTACGGAAATCTGCAACGAGACAATTTCCGGGGTCCCAATTACTACGACTGGGACATCTCAGGGTACAAGGACTTCCTCTTGCACGAACCCGTGGTGCTGCAATTCCGGAGCGAGTTTTATAATGCATTCAACCAGGTCGATTTAGGGTCTCCCGCTGCGACATTTGGAAATCCTGGGTTCGGAACCATCACTTCCACCGCGAACAACAATAGGGAGATACAATTTGCGTTGAAGTTGAAGTTCTGATTGACTCCGGGTCTAATTGAAGAATCCCGGGTACGTCTGCCGGTTGGTGGCAGGTGGTGAGGTAGTGAATCGAACAAGAAATGGATGGGTGGCTGTCGGGATCTTGCTGCTCGGTCTGGGTCTGCCATTGAGCGCGCAAGAGACTGCGGCTGAGCTGTTCAACCAGGCGGCCGCCCTCATTTCTAACGACAAGCCTGAATCGGCCCTTGGGCCGCTCCGTCGTGCGGCCGCCATGGCACCGCGCGACCCAGTGGTCCACCGCTACTTGGGCTACGCGCTGTGGCGGTTAGGCCAGTGGGATGCGGCAGCAAACGAACTAAATACCGCCATGAAACTGGCACCAGGTGACATGTATGCGGCCTACTTCCTGGGGCGCGTTGACGAAGATCGAGGAAAGACGAATCAGGCGATCCTCCTGTTTCAAATCGCGGCATCGGGCCCCGAGCTGGTATACGATTCAGTGGCAAGGCTCGGACAAGCGTACTTCAAGAGGGGCCAGTTCCAGATGTCGGAGGATGCTTACCGCCAGGCAGTTAGAGCCGCGCCTCTTGACAGCAGCCTGCATTACCAGCTAGCCCGCGTGTTACAGAAGAACCGACGATTGCAGGATGCCGACGAGGAGTTCAAACTTTCTAAGCGGCTCGCTGACTTGGACCAGCAGCAGATCAGGGATCTGTTCGTACTGTCGAATCTGGTTCGGGAAAAGAAAGATGCCGACATCGAATCTGCGGTAACCAAGCTCATGCAAGAGTCGACCGATGACGCCGAGATCATGGCCCGGCTCGGATTGATATTGGCCCAGGGCGGATACCAACAGCAGGCTCTGGCCCCACTGGAACGGGCCAGTCTGCTTAAGCCATCCGATTTTGAGACGCAGTTCAATCTCGGGCTTTGTCTCTCGCAGCTTGGCCAGGCTGCGGATGCGGAGACCGCCCTGTTGCGCGCCGATAACCTGCGGCCGAACTCCTTTGAAGTAAACAGCGCACTAGCGGTTCTCTATGTGAATCAGTCGCGCACGGCGGATGCGATCCAGCGGCTAAGAAGAGCCCAGGCGCTGCAACCGGACGACCCGGCGGTATTGGCACTCCTCGGCCATGAGGAACTGGCCGCGGGAAGATATCGAGACGCAGTGAAGGTTTTAGTCCTTGGCAGCCAGAAACGTCCGGACGACCCCCGAATTCTTGCTCTATTGTGCGACGGCTATCACGAGGAAGGTCATTATTCTGAGGCTCTTAGTACGGCACGGCGGCTAATGCGTGAGCACCCCGACGAGGCCATTGGATACTTCAAAGCGGGGCGTGAAATGCTGAAAGTTGGGCGCAACGCCGAGGCAAACCAGCTCTTTGAAGATGCCACGCGTCTCGACGCATCGTTCGAGCCGATGATCAAGGAGTTGCAGAAGGGTAGCTTGCGGCAAACCGGTGCTCCGACCTCAGGAGTCCTGCAATGACAAGCAGACCGTTTCGGAGCGTAAGAACCCAAAACGTCGAGAACGCGCACATCGGCCGACATGCCCGTAGAGTCGGCTGCTTCACAACATGCACCGCAGTCAGTTGCGTGCTCGCGCTGGGAATGACAGCGCCCCCGGCAAAGAACCAGGATGCGGCAGTCACATTCGTAGACGTCACCCAAACCACGGGCGTGCGATTTAGAAACATGAATTCCCCCACGCCCGACAAGTTTCTGATTGAAGCGATGACCGGTGGCGTTGCAGTATTCGACTATGACAATGACGGTTGGCCCGACATATTCCTTGTCAATGGAGCGCGCCTGACACCCAATCAGACAGGGGCCGATGTTGACAAATCATCTCCAGAGTATTGGAACAGGCTATACCATAACAATCACGATGGCACTTTCACTGACGTCACCGAGCGCGCTGGGCTAAAAGGAATGCGCTTCGATATGGGGGTGGCGACGGGAGACTACGATAATGATGGATATGTCGATCTTCTTGTCACAGGCTACGGCGGCGTCACTCTCTATCACAACAACGGAAACGGGACCTTTACTGACGTGACAGAGAAAGCCGGATTGCGCACGCAAGGTTGGACAACTGGTGCTGCTTTCCTTGACTTCAATAACGACGGAAAGCTCGACCTGTTTATCGGGCGCTACTTGGATTGGAGCTTCTTAAACAATCCAGTCTGTCTGGGCAACACCAACGTGCGGTCATATTGTCATCCCAACGTTTTCCAGCCCGTCGCATTTTATCTTTTCCGAAACAATGGAGATGGGACCTTCACAGACGTAAGCGCGCAAAGCCACATTAGCGATCACCCAGGTAAGGCCTTGGGTGTGGCAATCGCCGATTTTAACAACGATGGTCTTATCGATCTTGTGGTTGCCAACGACGCTTACCCTCAGGAGCTGTTCATTAACAACGGGGACGGCACCTTTTCAGAATCCGCTCTGACCGCGGGAATTGCCTATAATGACCAGGGAGGAGTGTTCTCCGATATGGGGATCGATGCGGCGGACATTGATGAAGACGGCTTCCCAGATGTCGTTACGACGGCGCTATCTTACCAGGGCTACGACTATTTTCACAACAATGGAGACGGTACGTTCACATCCCTGGCGGCTGATTCGGGCTTGAAACGGGCGACATGGATGCTGGGCGGTTGGGGAATACGGGTCTTTGACTACGACAACGACGGAAAAAAGGATGTGCTCGTGTTAGATAGTCACGTCATGGACAACATTCAATTGAGTGAGCCTGACCTAAAATATGAGCAGCCTCCGCTCCTGTTGCGGCAGCTCGCTGGGCGATTCGTGGATGTGTCGTCCAACTCGGGAGAAGTCTTCCGGCAGGCGTGGGCCAGCAGGGGTGCGGCATTTGGAGACCTCTTCAACGATGGACACATTGATGTCGTGGTCAACACCTGCGGCGGTCAGGCCCACATCCTTCGAAACGAAGGCGGCAATCATAATTCCTGGGCGGCATTCGCGCTAGGTGTGTGTCGGGCATAGATTCGTGACGGGGCCTACAGCGCAGGCTGCGGGTTCTGCTTTAAGTTCGAGCCATGGGACAGAACTTCATTCCAGACACGGTCGACCAGACGCTGCTGTTT
>Ga0181520_10005525_pt1 | contig 20057 bp, 19 predicted proteins | sample PEATcosm2014_Bin_29_FD_132451 | JGI IMG/M metagenome (GOLD analysis project Ga0181520, IMG submission 132451) | Peatland microbial communities from MTU Mesocosm Facility, Houghton, MI, USA - PEATcosm2014_Bin02_30_metaG | ecosystem: Environmental > Terrestrial > Soil > Wetlands > Peat | place... | reverse complement strand
GTGTCGGCGATGCGCAAGGACGTCCTGGCCAAATGCTACGGTGGGGACATCACCCGCAAGCGCAAGCTGCTCGAGAAACAGAAAGAGGGGAAGCGACGGATGAAGCGGGTGGGCAGTGTGGAGATCCCCCAGGAGGCCTTCATGGCCGTCCTGCAGATGGACGAGGACTGATGACGACACCATCGGCAGCAGCGATGACGATCCCGCCGGCTGAAGCCGGCCGAGCCGGCTGAGCGTGGCTCCGCCCCGTCACCGCCGCAAGCGCCGGCCCACCCGGGTCGTCTCCGCGCCGCCCCCCGTCTCCGAGCCCGAGCCGGCCGCCTGGCCGCCGCCCCGGCGGGGCTTCATGGCGTCCCTACTGGGCCCCCCGCGGACATCCTCTCCGCGCCCGATGCGGCCGCTGATGAGCCCCGCCCCCGCGGGCGTCCTGGGGCCGATGTGGACCCGGATGGACTACTACGCGCTCTCGGCCTTCACGGCGCTGGTCGTCCTGGTCATCGGCCTAGTCATCGGCCTGACCGACACCACCAGCACCACGGTGCAGGCCAAGCCGGCCTCGACCACGACCAGCTTCTCGGTGGCGAGCGGTGACGGCAAGACTCTGGTGTGCGGCCCGAACGCGGCCATCCAGATCGGCGGGACGAAGGCGTATATCGCGGCGATCAACGGCGATCGGGTCACCCTCGCGGCGCCGCTCAGCTCGGCACCCGCAAGCGGCGCGGCCATCAGCCAGAGCACGCTGACACCCGCCACGATCGACACCTGCGCGGCGGTGGCGGCCAGCCCGAAACCCACCACCACCCAGTTCACCCTGGCCGGCGGGGCCGGGGTGGACTTCGTCGCCGCCGGCATCCTCATCGACAACAAGCCGGCGACCGTCAAGTCCATCAACGCCACCAGCTACCGGATCACTCTCTCGAGCCCGCTCGCATCACCGCCTGCCGCCGGCACCCCGGTCGAGCAGGCGCTGTACACGACCGGCAGCCTGATCGGCGGCATCGTGGGCCTGGCGATCTCTGAGATCGCCATCGTGCTGCTCGCGGTGGCCGCGATGGTGGCGCGGCCGATGGCAGCGCGGCTGCGCAGGAAGGAGCGTCCGCGGATCGTGGAGGTGCTCGTCTTCGGGGCCATGGTGGCCGTGGTCGACACCCTCGTCTACTACCTGGAGGTGAGCGCGGTCGGCTCCACGACCGGTACCGGGGTGGCGGTGGCCGAGCTCGCCGCCGCCGCCTCGGGCTTCGTGCTGGTGCCGCTCGTCTTCCCGCCCGTCGCGCGCTGGTTCCGCCGGCCGCCGCGGCGGCCTCGGGGGGCCCTGGGACCGACCGGCCGGTGAGTGCCGGCGAGCCCCTGACGGATCCCCGCGCGGCCGGCCGCGTGGGGATCCGCTCTCTCTACCTCCACATCCCGTTCTGCGAGCGGCGCTGCGAGTACTGCGACTTCGTCTCCCTGCCCGGTCGCGACCGGGAGGCCGAGTACGTCGGGGCGCTCCGGGCTGAGCTCCGCGGGCTGGCCGCGCGATTCGACCGCCTCGAGCTCGACACCGTCTTCGTGGGCGGTGGGACGCCCAGCTTCATCGACCCCGAGCGCCTCGGCGGTCTCCTCGAGGAGGTGCGGGCGGGCTTTGATCTCGCCCCCGGGTGCGAGGTCACGCTCGAAGCCAATCCCTCCAGCACCTCCGAGCCGCGTGCCGCGGCCTGGCTCGAGGCCGGCTTCAACCGGGTGAGCCTCGGCATCCAGAGCCTGGAGCCGGACATCCTCACCTTTCTCGGGCGCGTCCACGATCGGGAGCGGGCCCGTGCCGCCGTCGGCGAGGTCCGCCGTGCCGGCTTCACCCGGATCAGCTGCGATCTGATCTACGCCGTTCCCGGCCTCGATGACGCGCGCTGGCGCCAGACCCTGGAGGGGGTCGTGGCCCTCGGCCCCGGCCACGTCTCCGCTTATGAGCTGACCGTCGAGCCGGGGACACCCCTGCACGCCAGCGTGCGGCGGGGCGAGAGGCCTGCGGTGGATCCGGAGGCGGCACTCCGTCAGCATCGGATCGCGCTCTCCGTGCTGGGCGCGGCCGGCCTCCGTCAGTACGAGGTCAGCAACTACGCGCGGGCGGGCGAGGAGTGCCGCCACAACCTCGTCTACTGGCGGCGCGGCCACTACCTCGGCGTGGGGCTCGGCGCCCACGGCCACCTCCCGGCCGCGCTCGGCACCCTGGTCGACATCCCGGTGCCGCCCGGTGCGGTCGGGCTTCGCTACTGGCACGGGCGCAGCCTTCCCGCCTACGTGGAGCGCTGCAGCGACAGCTCGGGAGCACTTCCGATCGAGGGCTCCGAAGTGGTCACTGCGGCCGAAGCGGAGGCGGAGCGAATCCTTCTCGGTCTGCGCCTGGCCGAGGGGGTCGCCGTCTCGGGACTGCTCGGTGAGCGCGCCGCTGCGCTCGTCGCGGCGGATCTGCTCTGGCGCCGGCGGGACCGGGTCGGTGCCACCCCCCGCGGTCAGGAGGTCCTTGACGAGGTCATCCGCCAGCTCCTGGCCTGACGCTGCGGACGTGCCAGGTGGCGGACGCCACGTCCAGGCCTCCGCCATCCGGCTCCGGCCCCGCCGCCCCGCCGCCCGTGACATGCGACCCGGGGCTCGCCGAGTGCTCGTGCTGCCAGGAGGCGACGCCGTCGAGGAGCACGGCGAGGAGGCGTCCCCGAAAGCTGGCGACGGCGGCCTTCGCCTGCTCCGGTGATCCGGGCCATTCGCCGAAACCGTGGTTCTCGTGCCAGGGGATGGGAAGCCGGAGCACAGTCTTCGACTGGATGCGGGCCTCGGCGACGCCCGGCTCCGCCTCCTCGATCACCACCGCGAGCCGCAGTGTCGGGCCCAACTCGTCGCACACCTTCCACGCCCGCTCCCAGGTGCGCACACGCTGCACGCCCACGAGGGTGAAGCGCACCGGGTCGATCACCAATGCCTGGTGCCACCACGCGGCCAGCTCGGTCATTTCCGCGGCCACCTCGGCGTCGACCTCCTGCACGATCCAGGCCAGCACCATGGGGACGACGTTGCCGATGTCCACGTGGACGGTCCTGCGGAACTCATCGTGGGTGCCGTCGAGGAAGCGCCCGTGGGTGGGACAGTAGACGGCATCGTTCGAGATGTAGCGGTGCTGCGGGCACCAGGCCGTGGGGCAGGCACGCTCGTGGCGGTCTACGTATCCGCAGGCGAGCCCCGTCTTCTGCCCGCATCCACGGAAGGAGCACCACTGGTCCCCGAAGTCCGTGGCCAGGGTGCTGGCGGGCGGCGGCGGGGCGGGCGGCAGCACCGGCTCCTCATCCCGGACCGGCCGTCTCAAGAGGTTCACCAGTGTGCTCCGCGGGCTCACCCGACGCGTGGAAGGCCTCCAGTGTCATGCCTGCGCGTCGAGATCGCATGGCAGAGCGGTGACGGAGCTGCGCCGCCCCAGCGCATCACCAGGAGGTGCGCTGCTCCCGTCGAGCGCCGGCAGTACCCCGCGGCACGGCGTCCCCCCGTCACCTGGTTGCCCCCGTTGTGGCCGCCTGTAACGCCGCCGCTGAGGCGCAATGCCCGGTCAAGACGGAGGGGTCACAGTGTCGCCGCAGGGCTTTCGGACGGGCGTCCCGCTGTCCCACGATTGCATCAATCATGCGCCGTACTCCTGGTTCTCCAGGCCGTCAGCCCCTGCCCGAAACCGTGGTTGCGGAGCTTCTCCGCGCCGGACTCTCCCGGACCACGGTGCTGGCCATGGAGTGCTGGAAGGCGCAGGAGGTGCTCGACCTTCTCCATTCCGCGCACCTCGGCGACGGCCACCGGTGGAGCCCCGAGTTCCGTTCGCGGGGCCACGGGCTCGGCTCGCTGAGTGGTCCGGCGAGCTCGGCGGCCGGGCCGGTGTTAGGATTTAGCACTCAGGACTAGCGAGTGCTAAGGTGGCTCCGGGTGGAGCCGCCGGTCCGGGAGAGCCATGGAGAGCTGGATCCCTCTCGATACGCGCAAAGAGCAGATCCTCAAGGCGGTGGTCGCGGATTACACCGCCACCGGGGTGCCGGTGGGGTCGCACGCCCTCGCGGTGCATCTCGCCAGCTGGTCCGCCGCCACCATCCGCAACGAGCTGGCGACCCTGGTCGAGGTCGGCTACCTCCTCCAGCCACACACCTCCGCGGGCCGGGTGCCGAGCGATCGCGGTTACCGGTACTACGTCGATTTCCTGATGCAGGAGGAGGGGCTTCCGGGCGGGGTGCGCCGCCAGCTCGAGCCGCGGCTGGCGGTCATGCCCGCCGACATCGAGGGGGTCCTGGAGCTGGCCGCCCAGGTGCTCGCCGTGGCCGTCGACGCTCTGAGCATCGTCACCGGCCCCCGGGCCCGCAGTGTCGCCGTCAAGCACCTCGACCTGGTCTCCCTCGACCCCGCGCACGCGCTCCTGATCCTGGTGCTGGACGGCAACGTGATCCGTCAGCATCCGATGGCCCTGAGTCGCGTGGCCGACCAGGAGGAGCTGAGCCGGCTCGCCGGCTGGCTCAACGCCGAGATCGTCGGTCTCGACGGCGCTCAGATCGAGACGAGCCAGGAGCGCGACCCGGTGCATCCGCTGCGCTCCGAGGTCGTGGCCGACATCGCCGCCTTCCTCCACTCGGTGGAGTCGCGCCAGGACACCCTGATCGTCCACGACGGAGTGCGCAACCTCCTTCATCAGCCGGAGTTCGGCGACGTCCAGCGGCTCGGCCAGGTGCTCGAGCTGGTCGAGGAGGAGCGGGTCCTCGGCGAGCTGCTCGCAGCGGCGTTCGAGGATGCCGGCTCACCAGCAGACCCGAGCGGCGCAGGCGGTGCAGCCACCTCCGGACGGCCGGTCACCGTGGTCATCGGCACCGAGTCCGGGATCTCCCAGCTGAACGGCTGCAGTCTCGTCTTGACCACCTACCGCGCGGGAGGGGGGAGGGGCGGCACTGTCGGAGTGCTGGGGCCGACCCGGATGCCCTACTCGCAGGTGGCCCCGCGGGTGCGCTTCGTCGCCGACCGGGTTGGCGAAGCGGTGACGCGGGTACTGAGTTGATCATGTCCGCCGATCGAGGAGACCGATGATGAGCGACCACCCGAGGCGGGGCGTGGACGGGAGAGCCGCCCGCCCCTCCCATGGCGAGTCGCCGTCCCATCCGGGCGTCGCCGCCTCCGGGCCCCCGGGCCCGGGCGCGCCGGGAGCCGGCAGGGTGCGCCACGCCGCCCCAACCGGCGAGGCCACCCCTGAGACCGCCGCGATCCCGGAGACCGCCCCCGGGACCGTCACGGCGGCGGAGGTGGAAGGCCTGCGGGCGGAGCTCGCCGAGCGGAGTGACCAGCTGCTGCGCCTCGCCGCCGATTTCGAGAACTTCCGCCGGCGCAAGGCCCAGGAGCTCGCTGACCGGGGTCGTTACGCGTCCGAGGACGCCGCCCTGGCACTCATCCCCGTGCTCGACAACCTCCGTCGCGCGGTTGGCCACTCTGCCGGGGACGGCGGTGGGCAGCAGCTTCTCGACGGGCTCCGGATGGTGGTGATCCAGTTCGAGCAGGCGCTCAGCGCCATCGGGGTCGAGCCCGTGGAGACCGTCGGCGCGCGCTTCGACCCGTCGGTCCACGAGGCGATCGGCGGCGAGGAGTCCGACGCGGTCACCGAGGACACGGTGGTCGCCGAGATGCAGCCCGGCTACCGGCTGCATGACCGTCTCCTGCGTCCCGCGCTGGTGCGCGTCGTGCATCCGCGCCGCCTCCCGGGCGGCGCGGGGCCCGAGGTCTGATGGCCACCGTCAAGCGCGACTACTACGAGGTCCTCGGCGTCCAGCGCGACGCCAAACCCGAGGAGCTCAAGCGCGCGTACCGCAAGCTGGCCATGGAGTTTCACCCTGACCGCAACCAGGGTGACAAGGCGGCCGAGGAGAAGTTCAAGGAGGTCGGCGAGGCCTACTCGGTCCTCAGCGACCCTCAGAAGCGGCAGCGCTACGACGCCTACGGCCACAGCGGCCAGCAGATGCCCGACTTCGGGCAGTTCTCGTTCGACTCGGCCTTCGACCTCTTCGACATGTTCTTCGGAGGTGGGCGGCGTTCCGGGCGCGGATCAGGACCGCAGCGTGGTTCCGACCTCAGGATGTCCGTCGACATCACCTTCGAGGAGTCGATCTTCGGCGCCAAGCGGACCGTGGAGGTGCCGCGCGCCGACACCTGCCCGGACTGCGCGGGGAGCGGAGCGGCCCCGGGGACGACGCCGCACACCTGCCCCGACTGCGGTGGCAGTGGCCAGGTCCGCCGGGCGATGCAATCCATCTTCGGCCAGGTGATGAATGTGACCGCCTGCCCGCGCTGCCGTGGCTCCGGCAAGCTGGTGGACAACCCCTGCCCGCGCTGCCGCGGCCGAGGGCTCGTGGAGGCGCGCAAGACCATCGAGGTCTCGATCCCCGCCGGCGTCGACGGTGACGTCCAGGTGCGGGTCTCGGGCGAGGGTGAGGCTGGACCCCAGGGCGGCCCACACGGCGACCTCTATCTGAGCTTCCGGGTCGCGCCCCACCCTCAGCTCATCCGCCGGGGTCAGGACCTCATCTATGAGCTGCCCGTCTCGGTGACCCAGGCGGTGCTCGGCGACCGGATCACCGTTCCCACGGTGAGCGGCGAGACGGCGGTGGATCTGCCCGCCGGCACCCAGCCGGGCCGCGTCATCAAGATCGCCGGGCAGGGGGTCCCCCATCTCCGCACCGGTCGTCGCGGTGACCAGATCTGCGTCGTCCGGGTGGTGGTGCCCGCTCACGTCTCCGCCAAGGACCGCAAGCTCTACGAGGAGCTGGGGGGGCGAGACGGCAAGCCGGTCGAGGTGAGGCGCGGCTTCTTCGACCACCTGCGGGACTTCTTCGCACCCGCCGAGTGACTCACCCGCCGCGTGTTTAGCGGCGCTGCGCCCCTGGTACAGACCATCCAGGTTCCCACCCGCCTGCTTCACAAGGAGGGAAGTGAGATGGCACTGGTGCGATGGAGTCCATGGGGTGAGCTGACCAACCTTCACGAGCAGATGGACCAGCTCTTCCAACAGGTTTTCGGTGAGCCGCTGGCTCGGGGCAGCGCTGCCTCGGAGCTCACCCTGCCGGTTGACATCCGGCAGTCGGAGGCCAGCTACATCATCGAGGCGTCGGTCCCGGGCTTCCGTCCCGACGAGGTCGAGGTCACCTATGACGACGGCGTGCTCACCATCCGCGGCGAGCGGCGCGCGTCGACGGATGCCAACGAGGGCGACTACCTCCGGCGCGAACGGCGGGTGGCATCCGTCTTCCGGCAGGTCATCCTCCCCGGGGAGATCCAGCCAGAGGGGATCACCGCCACCTTCGAGAGCGGGGTCCTGGCCGTGACGGTGCCCCGGATCCCCAAGCCGGAGGCGAAGCGCATCCCGGTGACCGCCGGCGCGGCTCGGGTGGGCGCGCCAACTCCGGGCTGAGCCGGGCTGACGGGTTGACCAGGGAAGCCGCCTCCGGAAGCGCCACAGCCGGAGGCGGCTCCGGTGAGCCGCGGGTGCCTTACGCGCGGCCGGAGGCGGCTTTCCTCGCGCGCTTGTCCCGGTACATGTTGGTGTCGGCGCGGCGGAGCAGCTGGGCCGGCTCGATGCCGTCATCGGGGATGGCCGCCAGGCCGATGCTGAGGCCGACCGGGACCTGCCGATCGTCGATGCTCATCGGCTCCTCCATCCGCTGACGGACCTTGGCGCTGATCAGCTCGGCCTGGACTGGATCGGCGTCGACGGCCACGATCACGAACTCGTCCCCGCCCAGCCGGGCGACCGTGTCCGAGACGCGAACCGAGGCCTGGATGCGGGCCGCCGTCTCTTTGAGCACGGCGTCGCCGGCGCTGTGCCCCAGGGCGTCGTTGAGGTTCTTGAACCCGTCGATGTCGAGGACGAAGAGGGCCAGCGGACGGCCGGACCGGCGGGCGTTGGAGATGCCGTGCTGGAGCCGGTCGTTGAAGAGGAGGCGGTTGGGCAGACCGGTCAGGGGGTCGTGCATGGCCGCGTGCTCCATCGCCGCCGATTGCAGGATCAGCGCCGCCTCGGTCCGGTCCCTGCCGCGGAGAGCCCGGTTGACCATGATCACCGCCGCCAGGAAGAGGAGCGCCAGGACCGCGCAGATGCTGAACACCACGACCCGGAGACTGGCCACCGCCGCCAGGGCTGAGCTGGGCAGCCACGCGCCCACCACCCACGCGGCCCCGCGGACCGGGCTGTACGAGGCGGGCCCGCTGGTGCCGTTGTCGTCCAGCCCGATCACCCCGCTGGTGAGCGCCTGATCCGCCGCCGCGGTGACGGACGCCTCCGGCGTCCAGCCGGTGACGACGCTCGCCCCGCCTGACCCCGCCGCCTCCACACCCAGCACCAGGCCGCCCGCCCGGTCCAGGACCAGCAGCTTCATCCCCTGGGCCCCGGCGAGTGATTGGAGGGAGGTGAGGGTTGCCCCGAGCCCGCACTGCTCGACCAGGAAGCCGCCGGGTGTCCCGCCTCCCTCGAGGACCGGCACGGCCACATCGATGGCGGGTGCGGCGAGCGACGACGGCGCCGCCACCACGAGGGAGCCGGCGCGTGCGCTGCGCGCACCCCACCCGGCGGGCAGCCCATCGAGCGGGTCCTGGTTCCCGGTTCGGAGGACCGGCACTCCCGCGGCGTTGGTCAGCACCACACCCTGGCTGGCGGTCTCCGCGATGGAGAGGGCGGCGAGGTCAGCGGTCGCCGCCGGGTTTGCGCTGGCGCTGCCTTCCGCCAGGGCCAGGATCGGGAGCTCGTTGGCGGCGCTGTCGAGAGCGGCGACCCGGCCGGCGATCTCCTCCGCCAGGTAACCGGCCGCCTGCCTGCCTGCGCTGGTGAGCCGGGCGTTGACCTGGTCGGTGATCGCCGCTCCGCCCAGAGAGGTGCTGAGCAGGGCCACCGTGATCAGGCAGGCCAGCCCGGCGGCGGCGACCAGCGCAGCGGTGCGCCACCGGCCGATGCCACGCCCGCGGCCCGGGCTCGGGCCGGGGGGGGGAGCGGCGGGAGGCAGGTAGTTGGCGGGCGCGCGCAGCGCCGCAGCCGGCGGCTCCACGGGGAGGGGACCTTCGGCTCTCGGGCCGTGCCCGACGAGATCACGGGAGTCCACGGTGACAGCTACCGGACCCTGCCGAGGCGGCGGCGCGAGGGGTCACCCGCCCGGGCGTGCAAGCAGCCCGTCATCCGGCCCCACCGCCGTGACCATGGGGTCCCGCCAGCAAGCCACAGCTTGCGCCAACCGATCGCGTTCAGGTCGGCCCCTCCCCCGCGGGCCCGGTGGGCCCAGCTGGTTGCAGCAAGTGTGCCACCGAAGCAAGCCCGTCTGCAGAGTGCGCCGCGTCAGACGGGTCATAACTTCCTCGAGCTCGTCTCCGGGGCGCAGCTCGTCGGACGGTTCGGAAGCACCCGCCTCGCCGCCGTCAGTGGGGGAGGGTGTCGACCCCCTCGATCTCCACCTGCTTGTGAGTGCCGCTGTGACCGGCGACCAGACGGACGCGCGAGGGGGCAACCCCGGCCCAGCCCGCGACCAGCCGGAGCACCGCGGCGTTGGCGGCGCCGTCGATGGGCGGCTGGGTGATGCGGAGCCGCAGCTCCCGGCCGTCCCAGCTGAGCTCCTCCCTCCCGGCCCTCGGGTGGACCACCACGGCGACGCGCATCAGGGCTCGTCCGTTCCGGGTGCCGGGAGGATCACGCCGCGCAGCCGGTCGCCCTCGACGCCGGTCGCGAACACCGTCTGCATGGCGCCGGTCCTCGTCCCCGGGACGGGGTCCGCCACCATCTCGTGATAGCCGCCGGTGAGGCCGTGGGCCTCCCCGGGGGCCACCCCATCCCAGACCACCTGGTGCTGCCGGCCGACCGCTCGCTGACGCCGGCGGCGGGCGCTCGCCGCCGCCACCCGGCGGACCTCGGCGCTGCGCGATCGGAGGGTGGCGTCCCCCGCCTGGTCCGGGAGCCGGGCCGCCTCCGTCTGTGGCCGCGGCGAATAGCGGAAGACGTGGCAGTGAAGGAAGTCCACCTCGTCGATCAGGCCAAGGGTCGCCTCGTGGTCCGCCTGGCTCTCCCCGGGGAAGCCCACCATGACGTCGGTGGTCAGCTCGGTGTCGGGATCCTGACGGCGCAACCCCTCGGCGACGCGGAGGTATCGCTGCCTCCGGTAGCCGCGGTGCATGGCCCGCAGCACCTGGTCGCTGCCGCTCTGGAGTGGGATGTGCCAGTGGCTGCACAGCCGCGGGTGGCCGTTCAGCTCGACGAGCCGCTCCGGGATGTCGTTGGCGTTGATGCTGCTGAGCCGGATGCGCGCCGTCCCGTCCAGGCCTTCGAGGAGGCGGTGCACCAGCGCGGTCAGGTCGGATCCCCGGTCCCGCCCGTAGCTGCCCAGGTCCACGCCGGTCAGGACCAGCTCGGCGTGGCCGGCCGCCACCGCCGCCTGCGCCCGGGCCATCACCACCTCCTCGGGAACGCTCGCCGAGGCTCCCCGGGTCTGCCACACCACGCAGTAGGTGCAGCGGTGGTCGCAGCCGTCCTGGACCTTGAGGAACGCCCGGCTGCGCAGCCCGGCCGGCGGGAGCTGGCGGGAGCGGTCGCCGCGGCCGGCCGCGAGGGCGGCGACGTGGTCGGCGATGCGCAGCTTCTCGGTGTTGGCGAAGACCGCATCCAGCCCCGGCACGGCCGGCCTGCCGTCACCTCCGGCCGCCAGGTACCGCTCCGGGTTGGCGTCGACCGAGCAGCCGGTGAGGATGAGATGGCAGCCGGGATCGCGGCGGCGCAGCCGGCGGAGCCGTTGCCGGGTGGTGGCGTCGGCCTGGAGCGTCACCGCGCACGAGTTGAGCACCCGGACGTCGGCGGGCTCGTCCTCGGGCACCACGTCGCAGCCGAGGCCTGCGAGCCTCCCCGCCAGCTCGGCCATCTCCGCATAGTTGACCTTGCAGCCGAGCGTCGTCAGCGCGACCCGCAGCGGGCCGGCACCGGCCTCCCCGCGCGCCGTCCGCAGCTCAGCGCCCATGGTCGAGATCCCCGGCGCGGGCGAGGAGAAGACCGGCCGCGACGATGGCGGCCCGGCGTGCCGGCAGCACCCGCGGCCCCAGGTGGACCATCTCGGCACCGGCCGCACGAAGACGGTCCGCCTCGCCGGGGTCCAGTCCACCCTCCGGGCCGACCACCAGGGCCGCCGGGCGGGCCGCGTCGATCTCCAGCCCGGCCAGCGGGACGGCGCCGTCCACCATGCAGACGAGGATACGCGCGCCCTCCGGCACGCCGGCCAGCGCTCCCGTGAGGTCGGTGAGCGCCGCCACCTGGGGGACGGCGCCGCGATGGGCCAGCTCGGCGGCCTCGCGGGCGATCTCCCCCCACCGGCGGAGCCGCGCCGCGGCCCGCTCCGGATCGGGTCGCGTCACGCTGCGGGCGGCGACGACCGGGCGGATCACGGCAGCCCCGACCTCCGCCAGGCCGGCCACCACCTCGTCGATCTCCCTGACCAGCCCCTGGATGACGTCGAGGTGGAGATGCGGTTCCCCCGAGGCCCGCCGCGACCAGAGGATCGAGCCGGTCACCCGAGCCCTCTCCACCGTGCTGACCTGGACCCCGTGCTCCTCGCCCGCGTCGTCGACGACCTGGATCAGCTCTCCGGGCTGCACGCGCAGGGACCCGGCGAGATGGTGAGCGGCGTCACCCTCGACCAGCAGCATCCCGCCGCCGATCTGCTCCCGGGTGACGAAGAGTCGTGGCACGGAGCAATGGTGGCGCGTCCCCCGCCGGGGGCGGTCCCCCGCCGGTATCGGTCGCCCACCCGCACCGCGCCGGCGACCGGGGATGTGACCCTCCGGCCCCGGACGCTCCGCCACGTGCCCTACGATCCGAAGCCGTGGCTCCGCCTGCTCCCGACCGGCACGTGGTCACGAGCGACGGTATCCGGCTCGCCGTCAGCGTCCATGGGGACGGCGAACCCCTCGTGATGATCCCGGGGCTGGGCGCGACCCGGCGGGTTTACGCACCGATCGTCCCCGCCCTCGCGCGGCACCGCCGCGTGATCGTCTACGACCCTCGCGGGGTGGGGGATTCCGACGTCCCCGCGGGGCCCTATCCGATGTCCCGGCTGGCCGCGGACTGCGTCGAGGTGGCCGCCGGCTGCGGGGCGGAGAAGTTCCACCTCTTCGGCGCTTCCATGGGGGGCCTGACCGCCCAGCATGTCGCCGTCCTCCGTCCCGAGCGGCTGACCCGGCTCATCCTGGCCGCCACCGGGCCCGGGCGGCACGCGTCGGTGCCCGCCGAGCCCGAGGCGACCGCCGCGCTGCTCGGGCGGGGAGCCAGGACGCCGGCCGACGCCTACCGCAAGGCCTGCACCGTGCTCTACGCACCGCGCTTCCAGCGCGAGCATCCCGAGTTCATCGACGCGGAGGTGGCCCACCGGGCCGCCCACCCCATCGCGGGTCGTGCCTTCACGGCGCAGTTCCGCGCTTCCCGGGACGCCGACATCGGCGACCGGCTCGGCGAGATCGCAGTCCCGACCCTCGTGCTTCACGGCACCGAGGATGTCCTGATCCCGCTCGCCAACGCGGAGGCGCTCACCCGGCTGATCCCCGGGGCGCGCCGCTACTGGTTCGACGGTTGCGGCCACCTCTTCTTCCACGAGGACCCCGGCCTGACCACGCAGGTGATGGTCTCCTTCCTGCGCGACGGCTGAGCCGGTGGCGGCCGGGGCTACGCGCCGCCCGCGGGTTCCGTGTCGCCGGTGGATGAGACGGTGTCGCCCTCGCCCTTGCGCCGCTTGCGCCGCCGCCGCCGCTTGGTCGACGCCCCCGCCAGCACCGGCTCCAGCGGCTCGGCGCTGCGCCCGACCTGCACCGGGGCGGTGGCGATGGCCTGGGTCTCGCGGATCAGGGTCACCTTGATGACTCCCGGGTATTGCATCTCGCTCTCGATCTCCCGGGCGATCTCGCCGGTGAGCGCGGGCATCTCCGGGTCGGTCACCTGGCCGGCCTTGACGAAGATCCGGACCTCGCGCCCCGCCTGCAGGGGGAAGGCCCGCTCCACCTGAGGATGCCGGGTGGCGATGCCCTGGAGCTGCTCCAGACGGGCCAGGTAGGCGGCCAGGGTGTCCCGCCGGGCGCCGGGCCGGGAGGCCGAGATGGCGTCGGCGCAGATGGTCAGCATGGCCAGGTCGGTCGACGGCTCGACGTCGAAGTGGTGGGCCTTGACCGCGTGGACGATGGTCGGGTCGATGCCGAGGATGAGCAGCAGCTCGCCCCCGATGATCGCGTGGGAACCCTCGACGTCGTGGTCCACCGCCTTGCCGATGTCGTGCAGGGTGCCCGCCTCGCGGGCTGCGCTCTGGGGGAGGCCCAGCTCGGCGGCCAGGACGCCGCAGAGGTAGCCGGTCTCCTTGCAGTGCAGGAGGGCGTTCTGGCCGTACGAGAAGCGGTAGTGGAGGACCCCCAGCAGCTCGGCCAGCTCCGGGCGGCCCTCCATCGCCATCTCCCACATGGCGCGTTCGCCGAGGTCCTCGATGGCTGCGGAGAGACGGCGGCGGGTGCGGAGCAGGAGGGGCGGGACATCGGCCGCCTGCACGCCACGGTCGAGCACCTCGATCGAGGCCTGCCGGGCGACCTCCCGCCCGACCGGATCCAGGCCGCGGAGCGTCGCCTGCTCCCGCTCGTTGTCCACGCCCAGGTCGGTGCCGGTGGACTCGGCGACCACCTGGAGGGCGGTGAGGAGCCGCTCGCGGCGGGTCTCGTCGAGCCCTTCGAGGTTGATGGGGGAGAGCCGCGGAGCGGTGTCGACGTGGCTCTCTGACTGCCGCTCGACCGCCCCCACCAGGAGGGTCCGCACGGCGGCCTCGGGTTCGCCCGCCTCCTCGGCGACGAGCTGCGCCACGCGCTCCGCCCGCTCCGCCTCCAGCTCGGTTTCCAGGTTCTCCAGCACCAGCCGTTCAGCGGTCTCGCGGTCTGCGGCCGCTCGCTCGGCGACGGTCCGGCGCACCTCGTCCCGCGCCACCGCGACCTCGGCGACCCGCTCGTCGATCTCCTCCCTGCGCTTGCGGTGGGCGAAGCGCCGCTCGTCGAAGATGGCCCTCCGGTCCCGCCAGGTGCGCTCTCTTTCGGCGAGGGCGGCCTCACGGGCCTCCAGGGCGGCGCTGCGGACGGCGACCTCCTCGGCCGTCGCCTCGCGGATGGCTAGGGCCTCCGTCCTGGCGGCGGCGACGATGGCCGCGGCCTCGGTGCGCACCTGGGTCGGGCTGGGAGCCGCCGACGCCGCGGGCGGCGCTGCGACCCGGCCCCGGGCGACCAGCACGATCACGACCGTGGCGGCGATCAGTACGGCTGCGGCGGAGAAGAGGAGTGCGGCCATGACTGGTGGCTCAGTCTACGGTGGTGACGGCTGCTCGCCCCGCGGAGGTCGCCCCGCCCTCGCTGTCCACCCCGTCCGCGTCGTTAGAATCGGCCGAGCCCGTCGGTCGTACGGGAAGCCGCAACAGGAGACGGAGTCGCAGCCCGTGATCTCTCAGCTCACCGACCGGATCTGGACCGACGATCTGAGCGACCGCGTCGGTGAGCGGGTGCAGCTCAAGGGCTGGCTCCACCGGCTCCGCCGGCTCGCCGGGGTCAGCTTCCTCATCCTCCGCGACGCCCGCGGCACCGCCCAGGTGGTCGTCCAGGACCCCGAGCTGGTCGAGCGGCTGGCGCGCTTGCAGAACGAGTCGGTGATCGGTGTCGCCGGCGTGGTGGTGGCCGAGCCGCAGGCTCCTGGCGGGGTCGAGATCCACGACCCGGCGGTGACGGTGATCTCGGAGGCCGACGAGGCTCCTCCCTTTGACCTCTACCGACCGGTGATCAAGGCGCAGCTGCCGACCATCCTCGACAGCGCTCCGGTGGCCCTCCGGCATCCCCGCCGCCGCGCCTACTTCGCCATCCAGGCCGCCTCCATGGCCGGCTTCCGCAGCAGCCTGCACGACCTCGGTTTCACCGAGATCCAGACCCCGAAGATCGTCGGATCCGCCACCGAGTCGGGCGCCACCACGTTCGCCCTCGACTACTTCGGCAAGACCGCCTACCTGGCGCAGAGCCCGCAGTTCTACAAGCAGGTGATGGTGGGCATCTTCGAGCGTGTCTACGAGGTGGGCCCCGTCTTCCGGGCCGAGCCGCACGACACCGCCCGCCACATCAACGAGTACGTCTCGCTCGACGCCGAGGTCGGATTCATAGAGAACGAATACACGGTCATGGCCGTGCTCACCCAGACCATCGCCGGCATGCTGGCGGGCATCGAACGGGAGGCGTCCGGGGCCGTGGCCCTGCTCGGGCTGGAGCTGCCCAAGGTCCCGCAGCCCATCCCCGACGTCCACTTCCTCGACGCTCAGGCCATGATCACGGCGGCCACCGGCGAGGACCTGAGCAACGAGCCGGACCTCTCGCCGGCCAACGAGCGCTGGCTCGGGGAGTGGGCAAAGCGAGAGCACGGCTCGGATTTCCTGTTCGTCCGCGGTTTTCCGATGAGCAAGCGCCCCTTCTACACCCACCCCGACCCGGAGCGGCCGGGTTTCGCGGCCGGCTTCGACCTCCTCTTCCGGGGGATGGAGCTGGTCACCGGCGGTCAGCGGCTCCACCGCTATCAGGACTACCTGGATGCGCTGGTGGCGAGGGGTGAGGATCCCGAGAACTACGCGGCGTACCTGATGGCCTTCAAGCACGGGATGCCGCCGCACGGCGGTTTCGCCATCGGGTTGGAGCGCTGGGTCGCCCAGCTGGTGGACGCCCCCAACGTGCGTGAGACCACCCTCTTCCCCCGGGACCTCAACCGCCTCGCTCCCTGATGGGTGGTTGCGTCTCTGGAGCTGGTGCCGGCGCCCGTCGCCGGCGGCAACGCGCGGTGAGCAGTCTGAGGTGGCGCATCACGATGCTATGATGCTGTGATGCGAACCACCCTGAATCTGGACGCCGATGTGATGGACGCCGCCCGTGCCCTCGCAGACGCCGATGGAAGGTCCCTGGGGACCGTGGTTTCTGATCTCGCCCGGCGCGGTCTCCTGCCCCGCGAGTCCTCGCTGGACGAACAGGACGGGTTCCCCGTCTTCCGGGTGAGCCCCGGGGCCGCAGCCATCACCCAGGAGATGGTCGGGGTGGCGCTGGAGGAGGGGTGACAGACCTCCTCGACGTCAACCTGCTGGTCAGCTTGGCGTGGCCCAACCACGTCCACCACGATGTGGCTCGTCGATGGTTCCGCACCCGACCGGCGGCGCCGTGGGCCACCACCCCGGTGACGGAGAGCGGGTTCGTGCGCGTCTCCTCGAACCGCGTCGCAATCCCCATGGCGGTCTCTCCATCGGAGGCGATGGCGCTTCTCGCCCGCATCCGGCGTGTTCCCGGCCACGTCTTCCTCGCGGACGATGTGGAGGAAGTTCTGGGGGAGCAGATCGATCCGGCGCGGGTCGTGACCCACTCCCTGGTGACGGATGCGCACCTGCTCGCCGTGGCGAGGCGCCACGGGGCGCGACTGGCGACACTGGACCGCGGGGTCACCGCGCTCGTGGGAGGCGCCGCGGACGTCGTGCTGGTGCGCCCATCCGCCGGCTGAGGTGGTCGATGTGCCAGCGGAAGGCTGGTTCCGGGCGAATCCGATGGGCGCGGGGTGACCCGATACCAGGTCGACTGGCCGATATCGTCCTTAATCACCCACGATCTCCGCTCCGACGGGTCAGGAGGTGATGCCGAAGAGCCCTATGCCCGTGCTCGGCTGGATCACTGTCACCGAGCCGATGTCGGAGATGCGCACCACCTGTCCCTCACCGGCGGCTGCAGCTGTGTCCGGCACCATCTCGAGGGCGAACCCGCCACCGGGGAGGGCTGGGCTGGAGGCTGCGGGCGCCGAGAACGCGAGACCTGCGGGGACGTCGACGCGGTACACGCCGCCGCGGCTGGCCACGTAGGTAAGGTACGCCGGCGGTCCATTCGGCTCGGTTGTGATCACCTGGAAAAGAACGCTGCCGTCATCGGAGACACCCAGGGGCTCCGGAGCATCGCCCAACTGTGCCGTGTACACGGTGCGCAGGGTGTCGTCTGTCGGGCCGGCGCTCACCGTGTGTGCGACCTCCGGATCACTCGGGAAGTAGAAACGGGCCTCCTGAGCACCGTCCGGACTACCAGAGTCGAAGACTTGCACGTATGAGCTGGCGCCTGCGGGCCCGGTCCCGATCTGGAGGAGGGTGCGGACCGTGCCGTTGGCGGGGTTGACCAGGTAGTCGCACGTGGCTTGCGAGTTCACGCATCCCTGCACCGAGTGGATGCCGTCGCTCAGCCACACGGGGGCCGACACCCCAATGTCCAGGGGGGTGGCACCGACACGTGGCTGGAGACGGACTACGGACCCCGTGACGAGATCGACGATGTCCAGGCCCGGGATCTCGGTCGAGCCGAGGATGATCGGGACCGCGACCTGCGTCCGGTCAGGCGACGGGATGATGCCGCCGTCGATGCCCTCGACAGGGATCTCCCGCTCGGTGCCGGAGCTGAGGTCGAGGACCTCGAGCCCCGCCCCGGGACCGTCGGGGTCTGCGGCCGTTGTTGCGACGATCAGGTCACCCACCAGCCTCGGAGCGCTCCCGCACGCATAGTCCATGGCAAAGCTGCGCGACCCGCCTCCGCTCACCGGCGTCGTCTCGAAGCGCGAGGCGCACTTGGTGGACGGGGGCGTCGCCGAATTGAAGGAATTGGGCAGGGTGGAAGTCAGGAAGACAAGCTCGGCCCTCGAGGTTCCTCCACCCCCGTGCGTCACATACAGGGGGACCGCGATGGCGGCCGCAGCCACCGCCGCGGCCAGGACGCCCCCTAGGATCTGGCGCCGGTGCGATGGCGGGGGGGGCGGCGGGAGCTGCGCTCTCGCGGCCAGCTGGGCGCGGGCGATCAGTCCCGAGGGGAGCGGGGTGTGGAGGTGGCGGAGCCTCTCGTGCAGATCGTCGGTGGTCACGGTCCCGCCTCCTGGAGGGCGCTGCGGAGGGTGGCGAGGGCGCGGTGGCAGGCCATGACCGCGGCCCCTCGCGAGGTACCCACGGCCCGGGCCACCTCGGCGAACTCGAGGTCGGCGCCGTAGCGGAGCGCGATCACCGAGCGCTGGAAACGCGTGAGACCCCGGATCGCGGCGAGCAGCCGCTCGTCGGAGATGCCGGTCGGGATGAGGTCAGAGGTGTCCCGGGGGCGATCCAGCGCGACCAGCCGCTGCACGAGCAACTCCCGCCGCCGCGCCGCCCGGCCGGCATCGCGCGCCGTGTTTACCACGATCCGCCACAGCCAGGGCGCCGGCTCACCCCGCCGCGGATCGTAGCGAGGGAGGGCGACCAGTGCCTTCTCCAGGGCGGTCTGGGCCAGGTCCTCGGCCTCGAGGGAGCTATTCGCGACCATGGTGGCGAAGCGGAAGACGAGCTGGGCATAGCGGTCGCAGAGCATGCTGGGGGAGAGTGTCTCCGGCACGTCGCGCGAGCCGGCCAGGTCACTCATGGCCATGGCGGTGGGTGAACCCGGGGGGCACCTCATGCCTCCACTACGCAGGAGCCTCGCGGGGGATAACGCGAGGGCTCCATCAGCCGCGCAAAGTGTGAACCGTCCTCACCCGCGTCGGTTTGCCCGGTCCCGGGCCCGCCCGTCCGCTACCCGGTCGCGGTGCGTCCGGCCGGCCCGGCCACCCCTTCGACGATCCGGCGGCAGAAGAGCTGGGCCGCCGGCGGCAGGGTGCGGCGTCGGTCCCAGGCGAGAGCCATGGTGCGCGCGATCGGGGGGTCGCGGAGCGGGATCACGACCACCCGGCTGGAAGGGGTCGGCAGTGGCATCGGCAGGAGGGTGATTCCCAGGCCCGCCTCCGCCAGCCCCTGCACGATCGCGAAGTCGTCCCCCTCGTAGGCGACGTGCTCGCTCAGCCCCTGACGGGCGAAGGCGTCGTCGATGACCCGCCGGAGACCGGTGCGCGACCGCGGGAGGATCAGCGGTTCGCTGGCGATGTCCCGGAGGGTGACCGACGACCGGCCCACGAGGTGATGCTCGAGGGGCACCACGACCGCGATGCGCTCGCGGAAGAGCGGGACCAGCTCCAACTCCGGGGTGTTGGCCGGCGGGGGGCCAAGGATGCCCAGGTCGAATCTGCCGTCCAGCACTCCGGCGACGACCTCGCCGGTGGTCCCCTCCTCGAGGATGAAGCGCACCCCGGGGTACTGGTCGAGGAAGCGGGCCAGCCGCTCGGGCAGCCAGCGGGCTCCCACGGTGTGGAGGAATCCGAGGTGGACCTCCCCGGTCTCGGCCGACACCGTGCCCGCCGCCTCGGCGACGGCATCCCGCATCTCGCCGAGGATCCGCTCCGCCCGGCCGATGAAACGCCGCCCGGCCTTGGTCAGCCGGATCGAACGGCCGATCCGCTCGAAGAGGGGCACTCCCACCTCATGCTCCAGACGTGCGATCTTGCGGCTGACGGTGGACTGGTCATTCTGGAGCACTTCGGCCGCTCGGCCCAGATGCTCCAGACGCGCCACCTCGATGAAAGTCCGCAGCAGATCGGCATTAATGCGATCCATGCATCAATCTGACACCACCGCGGCTGTTGATGTCAACGACCGATCGGGCTAGCCTATGGCCGGAACCGGGGCGCGGCGGGTGTCTCGGGTCACAGGAGAGTCGCATTGCTCATTGAGAACGCTACCCAGGAGGTTCACCGCGCCCGGCGACGCCACCATCTCGAGGTGGTCGAGCGGACGCGGCTTCGCCGGCTCGTGGAGCGCGTGGACTCCGCCATCGAGCTCTGCGAGGAGACGCACCTCCAGGGGATGAAGGAGGTTCCGCCGGACGTCGCCGTGCGCGCCCAGCGGGTCTTCACGTTCGCCCGCAAGGCGGTTCGCCTCACCGGTGACGAGACCGCGTGCCGCCAGGTCGACGAGACCCTGGCCCGCCGTCACGTCAAGATCACCGAGATCATGGACATGCTCTGGACGATCCAGGAGATCGTCTTTGACCTCATGCTCCCCTGGCGCACCGAGCTCCCCGAGGACGTCGAGATGGACGACGACGAGCCGGGG
>Ga0181520_10005522_pt1 | contig 20062 bp, 18 predicted proteins | sample PEATcosm2014_Bin_29_FD_132451 | JGI IMG/M metagenome (GOLD analysis project Ga0181520, IMG submission 132451) | Peatland microbial communities from MTU Mesocosm Facility, Houghton, MI, USA - PEATcosm2014_Bin02_30_metaG | ecosystem: Environmental > Terrestrial > Soil > Wetlands > Peat | place... | reverse complement strand
ATGTGGCTGTTGTGTTTGCTGCGACGATAATATCACCTTCCTCCCCACCGGCTCATGCCACTTCACAATCGTCTCCTCCACCGAAGCGCGACTGTGGGCATACTGCGCCCGCGACGATGCAATGACCGCGGCGGCGTTCGACACCTCCGGCACGGCAATCGGCGGCAAAGTGGTGGCAGAAAAAGGCGATGAGCTGATGCCGTCAATCATGAGCTTGAGATAAATCTGGGCGAAGCCGAGATTAACGATGTCCTCCATGGTGAAAACCGGAGCGAATTCCTTTTCCAGAATCTCCGCATCATAGGCACCCACACGGAAAATAATCATGGTACCGACGTTGCCGAAGACAGCGGCGCGCACTTCTTCTTCCATTTGCTCGATGTATTGGTGGGCAATCGTCAAGTTGAGCTTGTATTTACGGGCTTCGGAGAGAATATCGGCGAATGATTCGTTTGCAAAAGACTGGAATTCGTCCACATAGAGATAAAAGTTGGGTAAAGTGCGTAGAACGCGCTCAGGTACATCGGCGCGCGAAAGAGCGGCGAGGTAGATTTTCGTAATGAGCATGCCGCCGAGCAGGTTCGCATTCGACTCGCCGATCCTTCCTTTCGACAGGTTGATGATGATGATCTTGCGGTCATCCATCATTTCGCGAATATCAAAAGACGACTTCGGCTGGCCAATCATATTCCTGATGAGAGCGTTCGCCGTGAACTGACCGATCTTGTTCTGGATGGCAGGCACGGCCTCAGCGGCCATTCTCTCGGTATAGCTGGCGAATTCCTTGACCCAAAAATTCTTGACCGAAATATCGGTGACATGATCCACCACGTCTTTGCGGAAATCTTTTTCTGCGAGCATCCTGTTGACACCCAGCAAAGTCGCACCCGGATATTCGAGAAGGGCCAGGAGAGTGTTCGTCAAAATATATTCCATGCGGGCCGACCATGCATCAAGCCAAATTTTCTTAAAGGTTGACATAAGACCGGACACGACAAGATGCCGCTTATCGGGATCAACGGACTCAAGGACATTGAAAGAAATGGGATATTCGGTATCGAACGGAGCAAAATAAATGACGTCTTTGATGCGCTCCGGCGGCACGTATTCGAGGAGGAGATCGGCGGACTTGCCGTGCGGGTCAATAAAAGCCATGCCTTCGCCGTTTTTAATATCCTGCACGGCCATGTTCTCGAGAAGGGTGGACTTGCCCATACCCGTCTTACCGATGACATAGACGTGCTTGGTACGGTCTTTGGCCTTGATGCCGAAATTGACTCGCTTGCTCCGAGCATCCGTCTGGGCGAAATAGGTGATGGTTTCTTCGTTCATTTGGGGTTAATTATAGCATAACAGCAAAGTACAGATTGCATTCATAAGGACACGGATATTTTTTTGTCCCACCTTTGGTCGCGCCGTCGCGCGACCAATGTCCTTATGAATGCAATCTGGGCTTTGCTGATATGATATAAAAGACAGACGTCCCGAAAAATAAAAAATCAGCCTAAAAAAATATAAAAGAAGGCGCCCCCAGGAGGAGTGGGGGCGTTTGATATTAACGAAACCGTTTCAAACGTGTCAGACTGGAACCGTTGGTTATTCCCGCGAGGCGGAATTCAGATGAGAGACGTCGCAAGCCCAGGGTTTTTTATCCCCATGTTCTTGAAGAAACCTCACCACTTCCGCCGCAGTTTCAAACATCCTCTGTCCACTTTGGCGGAGGAATTGTTGAACCAGGGTTGCCTGTCTATCTTTGAAGGTGACTTGCTCACCGTTCGCCGTAGTTACACGTGCCATATTATTGGTCTTTCTTTTCGTTTTTTGAGGTTGAGAACCATACAAAGAGCACACACATGCTCGTCCGGAATGTAACGATACCACCACAGAAGAAAAAATCAAGCCCCCTTAGCAAACTCTCGGTCTTTCTGTGGAAAACTATAAAGATGACATTCCCCCATTCTCGACATACGCTTTCTCACCCTTATCTTTCGAGATTTTTCTTGGACTCATTTTAAAAGAAATAAAGATGATCACAAGGCCGGTGATTATAGCGATGATCGGCATCCACGCTGAAGGAAAGCCGAGTTTCCAAAATATCATCACCCAAACGCCGATGATTGATAGCCATTGTTGACGTGACATAGCTGTAGTATAGCATCTGTTGCAAATATGTTGCAAAGAACGTCATCGTGCTATACTCTGCCACAGAATCAACGTACTCAACGTACATCGACATTTTAGCGTTATGAATACTCATTATTATGCATATCTGATCGCCAGCATCATTCTGGCCATCGTCATCATCGCCGGAGTTTCCTATCTGCACTATGTGCTCTTATTAGTCAAACGGAGATGCCGCCGGAAAGGTTGCGGCAACATCAACGTTGAACGGATACATCGTGTATTCATGTCCATGGAAGACGAGTTCTCCACCTATTGGTATCGGAGGGAATATCCTGATTCGAAATACGTTTCCACGTGGGTGGGAAAATTCTATATCTGGATATGGAAAAAGTTTGATCATACCGGATATATAGCTTTCCGTTTCTATATCCGCCGCGTGCTCAAGTTGACATTCGTATCCTGTCCACATTGCGGCTTGGTCGAATTGGTAAAGATAGACTTTGATCCTATCTCCATCTGGCACGTAAAGAGAACCCAGCGAAGAGATAAACAACAATTCGCTGATTTAGATTCTCCACTCCGGTTCGCCGCCGAACACAGATTCCACCAACTGCGACACGGGAAGACTAATGCTCCGGATACCGAATTCAGCGACATACCACCATTTTCTCCGGCCGCTCTGCTTGATACTATGGTTGAAGATGCGATCCGCTCCATGGATAAGAAAGATCCTCACTGACAAAAGCCGTCCCTGACGGCTTTTTTATTTTTATTTCATTACATTATTATTTTATCATTGCGTTACAGCCGCAATGCACATGTCTACGACGCAACAATAACCACGAATTCGCCGCGTACTTTGTCGGGATTATTTTTAAAAAAGAGAGCAAGCTCGGCGGGGGTGCCACGGATAATTTCCTCAAAGACTTTCGTCAGCTCACGACCGATAACGACAGTCTTTTGTCGTCCGCCGGAATATCCGGCACAATGCGTCTCGAGCGATTCCAACGTTTTCAAAATGCGGTGCGGTGATTCGTAAAAAACCGTCGTCCGATCAGAAGCAACCATTTCTTTAAACAATGTCTCACGGCCTTTCTTGTGCGGCAAGAAACCAAGAAAAATGAAATCGGCACACGGCACACCGGCGATGGATAGAGCGGCGACGAACGCAGACGGACCGGGAATGGCTTCTATTTTAAATTCACCCGAAGTAATTTCTGCGACGAAACGTTCGCGGATCTTGGCGACAAGGAGAGCGCCCGGATCGGAAATGCCGGGCGTACCGGCGTCGGAAACGAGGGCGATCTTTTTTGTTTTTCCCCCAGCTTGACCAACTGCTACCGAATCGTCGGATACAGTATGAGACGCCAGCATATCAAGAATAGTCTCGACTTTCGAGACGGTGCTCCGCGCATGATAGCTCATGGTCGGCGTCGTAATGGCATATTTTTGAAAAAGATTGCGAGTGACGCGAGTGTCTTCGCAGAGGACGAGATCGGCTGACGTGAGCACACGAATTGCTCGCAGGCTCATATCCTCGAGATTGCCGATCGGTGTCGCCACGACGGAAAAAAGGGTTTTTGCGGCTGATGTTGTTTGCATGGGCAAAATATACTACACTGGGCATATATATGCCACTCCATTCGACATACTATGTGACGCGTGACATTGAGCGGGCTCTTGGCATGGAGCCAAGCGAACAGTATCGTATTATCAGCAATACCGGCGCGTATGCTGAACGTGTGCGCACACAATATCCCGAATATGTTTTTCTGATCGACAGAAAAGTGGGTGATGAGCCACTCGATACGTATGCCCTGCTTTCCCATCCTGAAACGGCGAAAATTATTGCCGCAAAATCTTCTATCATCGTTTTCAAAAACACTTCCCGTATCGAAGTTCTGTGTGTAGAAAAAAAATGGAAACTTCTGAATCCGTCTGCGGCGCTGGCCGAGAAAATCGAAAATAAAATCACGCAAATCAAGTGGCTCGGCGACGGCACGATGGACGACGCGGCTCGCTATTTTCCACCGCATAAAATCGTGAAGATTTCTGATATAGGAAATATAAAAACCTCCATGCAAAGGCCTTTCATCCTTCAGTGGGCGCATAGCCATACCGGAGACGGCACCATACTCATACCGAGCGGCGCGTCTGGCGAAAAAATCTTAGCGAATCTCACAGAGAAATTTCCCGACCGCGAAGCACGCATTACCGAATATATCAGAGGGCCGATGTTTACGGTAAATATCTGCATCATGGGAAACATGGGAAAAGAAATCCTCGTCGGCAATGTGAGCTACCAAATCACCGGTATGCTTCCCTTTACCGACAATCCTTTCGCTACCGTCGGTAATGATTGGAGTTTACCGCACAGTCTCTTGAGCGAAAAGAAAATGGCTGAATTCAACAAAATCGCCACAGCTGTCGGTCATAAGATGATCAACTCCGGCTGGTGCGGACTTTTCGGCATTGATTGCATATATGACGAAGAACGTGACAGTTTGCACCTTATCGAAATCAATGCCCGTCAACCGGCGAGTGTTACCTACGAATCGGAACTCCAGGCACACGTCCGCGCTGCAATATCTATTCCAATACCTATTTCTGCAAACGCTGGAATCTCCGCAGGCATGACGATATTTGAAGCCCATATCGCGGCATTGACAAATACACCGGCACGTACATCTGCCGCTTCGTCAGGAAAATCACTTTCATGTATTGAAATAAATGACGGCGCTCAAATCATTGATAGGATAAAAAAAACGGCTACAATAATTCCAACCGCTGACATTGTCGAAAATCTCCGCCACAAAAAGTACACCGTTATCGAATATGAAAATAATAAGCTCGGCAAGCCTGGCGCCGATCATATCCGCATCCAGAGCACGCACGGCATTATGTCGGCACATAATGTGTTTAATAACCGTGGTAAAGAAATATTGGCGGTTATCACCGGTACAGTGCTAGTATAGTCTATGACATGTGCTATAATAAAGACGTTGTATAAAGGATCATTTATAAACAATTTAAAATAATTGAAGATAATTAAATATCACTATGGTCACCGATCAATTACTTACGTTTATCAAGAGTCAACTTAGTTTGGGAGTTTCAAAAGATGCTATCGTTCAAATGCTTTCTAGTCAGGGCTGGTCTTCCCTCGATATTCAACAAGCATTTGTGGCAGTGAACCCGACATCGGTACCGCCGCCAATTTCACCTTCTGCTCCCATATCTCCCGTACCACCCGCTTCTCAATCCGCCGTCCCAGGAGCTGGATTTTCAATGGATTCCCTGCAGAAGAACAAGAAATTCATGGCGACCATAACGAATTTCGCCATATACGGCACTATCTTATACGTAGTCGAGATGATCGTCGGCATGATCGTTTCGGCCATGCATTTCTCGGCGTATTACAGCGTCTTCAGCGCAGGAGCCTTGGTCAGCGCGATCATCTTCGGCGTCATCGGTATGGCCATCGGTGGAGCCATCTTCTATTTTCTCTATGGCCCGATCCATGACTGGGTCAAGCGCACGCCATTCTTATCGAGATACATCCATGACATGTTCACTCTGTTCTGGAAGCCATACTTGGTCATAGCTATCATCATGGCGGCATTCGGATTGCTGGGCATGCTCGGCTTCGGCGCCACCATGGTCGCCGTCACCGGCGGATACGCGGCAGTCGGCTTCGGAGGATTATTCATCGGCTGGATCATAAATCTCGTCGTGCAGATCGCTGTGTATTACTGGTACGCGAAGACAATTTCGGCCAAATTGTCGCCGTATTATCCGTGGTAAATGACTAAATAATAGTGGTAAATAAATAAATATATGAATAACAAAAAATACACTCGTGGTCTATCTACTTCCGCAATCATCCTTACCATTGCTGTGATCATTGTGATCGCTGGTGGATGGTATTATCTGTCCACGGCTCAATCTACTAAATCTGCTAAAACTAATCCAATATCACAACAACCTGTGGCGGTTAAATCGTCCGATCAGTCGACTCCCAACTGTACCGGTCTAATTACTATGAGTGATTTGAAAAACATTTATAATGATTCGAGCAGTGGAAGCATACGACAATATCCCGGTTACTCCTCTAGAATATGTAATATCTCATTCCCTCTTTCAACAGGAACAAGCGGAACTATCACACTTGATTCAGGCACTGGGTCAATTCCTGCTAATCGAGAGACAGCGGCTTTCTGCGGTTCTTCCTTAGGGGTTCCGACGCCTTTTCCAATAGTCGCAGGTTATTCTAATTTGGGCATAGGCGACTCGAGTTCTTGTATAGCAAATATGGGTAAAAACATCGCATTGGATTTTAGCAAGAATGGTATTCAAGTCAACATTCAGGTTGGCTCGTTAACCTCTCTTTATGACCCAACGATCAACTTAGCAAAGCTTATTGCGGGAAAGCTTTAATTATCTCGTACAAACATGAAAATCACACCTTGGATCACTGGAGCAATCATAGATGCCAGTCTCCTTCATAGCTATCACGCATGGCGAGATGACTGCACTCGGCAAGATCATCGTCGCGAAGATCTAGGCGAGTAGAGACAAACAAAGTTGGAAATTTAAATCCCCTGATCAAATTCAATGCGCTTATTGAAACAAAAACTCCTCACTGTCGGCATCACTGTTTTGTTTTTTGTAAGTATTCCACTTGCTCCCTCGATTCTTCACGCTCAAACTTCCGAAGTTCCCGGCAAAGACTGTCAGCCGGCCGGTGCGCCAGCGACGATGGCGGATTTCGATAAACCACTTTGTAGCGATTCCTCGTCTTCACAATCTCCATCGGCCGATTGCCCGTTAGGACAGACATGCACAGAGTCGAATCCTTCTGCGCTGCCCGACAGTTCGGGCTATTCAGATTGTGTCTTTGTGCGTAATTGGATAGGAGGGGGAGGGGGCTTCATTTCCGACAATTATGTTGAGACCTCGGACGGTCTGATGTCATGCCCAGAAGGCACACATTCAGATAATGCTTCCAGCGATCAGACCCAAACACCAACACCAACACCAACTCCGCAGCTTCTGCCTCTGAATAACGATACCGGCAACACCGTCAATCCGGCTGAATCGAGCCCTGTTCCGTCAAGCGGCACGACCAACGAGAACGCGCCACCGAGTAGTGCAACTTCTCCTCAACCTATCCCAATAAACTACCCAGTGACAGCGGGCACTCCGGTCTCGTATGATCTAGGAGATCTTCAGGATTCATTGCAACCAGATCAGACGATCATACATGATGAACAAGCTGACAAGGTGGGAGAAACCGCGTATTCGGTCGTATCTGATGAAAGCGTTCTCCAGTTCGAATCCGATCTGAATCAAAGCGGTCAATGGTTATTCAACGATCAGACTGCGGCGGCTACCTTAAATAGTCAACCGTCGAGCAATGCGGCAGTCAACACGATCATGAGCGTACTGAACGATACGGGATTGTATACATATTTGAGTGGATTGAGCTCGTCGATTCAGAACGACGAGATTGGTTTCATTGAAGCTAATGGGCAGAATTACAATACCTACAATAACACCATAGACTATGTAGAAAATCTGTCGGGGGGCGCATCTTCAGAGAATATAGAGAACATATATAACGAGGTTGAATCGGAACTGCCAGCGAATAATACGCCTACGACGATGTCTCAGTCTATGGCGCAAGCTCTGGAGAATGGCGTGGGGGTGTGCAGGAATCAGGCGACCTTGCTCGCAGAAGCTTTAGCCCAGGGCGGATACGACAGTTCTATTGTCTTTACGCAAGAACACATGTGGGTGAGAGTCGATTATGGCGGGCAGACCTTTGATCTAGACCCGAATTTGTATCAAACATATATACAACTTCCGCCGAGAACCGTTTTACCAAATCAAATCATTCCGGTCGGGAACTACAGTCAGCCTAGCAGTTTCTTGCAGTCACCGTTCGTTGGTACTGCTTATGCCGCTGGGTCTGTTGCGCCAGTTGGCAAGTTTCCAGTCGTCTCTATCAACACGGCGCCGGTCAAATTATGTGCGGAGATCGGCGTGTGCCTATACATACAAGAACCGGCATTTGTGCAAGCCAATAGTTCGACTACTCTAGAAATTTGGCAGACTCAAGGAAATGAATGGTCGATCGTTACTCTCTTTAAAGATCCGAGCATCCGCATGGATTTTACTAAAGTGCATCAACCAACAAGCCTCAATGTTTTTAGTCAAAATCGCAAGGCGACAGAATTTCAGGAGCAACTTCATGGGAGCACAGTTTATTTCCTGTACACTGATTTTAATCAACCAAACGGCGATAATGTCATGATACAGGCGATATCTAATAGATCGATCCTGCAAAACGATGCTCTAAGGGCGATGCTTGCCGGAGAAAATTATGCGGCCGTATCTTCTCCTATCGTCTCCTCTCTGCTCGCTCCGCCATTCGTGCTGATCATGCTATCTTTGCTCATAATCATCGTCGGAATCATCGGCTTCATGGTCTACCATCACTCCAATTCAAGCATTGCCAGAGGGTCTCCGCAGGTGCCCCCAGTGCTCATCTTTATACCGCCGCCAAGCCGGGCTGTGCCGATCCTACCGCCGCCTATGCCGAATATGTCCGATCAATCCGTACCAACGCCTCCGCCACCGCCTGTGCCAACACCGCCGAATGGCCAGTAAGAGCGTTCTACGGCTCAAACACGATGCCGTCTCCATTCGTTCTCCACACCTTTCAATATAGTTTTTGGCGCAGACGATGTATAATTAAGGCTTAATAATATCTTTATCAATAAAAATAGCGCAAAATGACTACGCCACAACTTATTGAATATATTCAATCGCAATCGAAGCTCGGAGTAAGCAGACAGACGATCACGGCCACGCTCATCGGACAAGGCTGGTCTGCGGCGGACGTCAACGAGGGATTCGCTTCATCGATGCCGGCAAGCTCGCAGGTATCATTTACGCCTGTCACGTCAACTACGCCGATCACGCCGGCCAGTGCATCGCCAGTTTCTCAAGCTTCACCAGTGGTGTCTGCTCCATATATTCCTAACAATGCCGTATTCCCGGCCTCTTACTCTGCTCCGATGAATGCCACCATGCCTGTTGCCAGTCCTATCATCGCTCCGCAACAGGCTCAAGCCCAGCCGAAGAAGAATAAGACGGCTCTGATCGTAACTTTGATCATAGTTGTATTGTTATTGTGCGCCGGAGGGTGGTACTGGTATGCATACATGAGCCCGGCTTCTACTACAGCATTAGAACAAACCCCTGTCTCTGCCGTAGTCGATAACACGCCTAATGTCCCAACGAATACGGTTAGTCAGGCCGTTGTCCCTAGCAATACGGCTTCTACGAATGTCGTGAAGACAACGGTGACGAAGAGCGTCACGCCCGCGACCCCAGCACCTGTCCAAGCTCCCGCTCCGGTGAAGAACAGTCCGCCGGTGATCACTCGCCGCGGTCCTGCCCAAATGACCGTCACTGTTGGTAAAACATACACAGACGCCGGAGCGACCGCCTACGACAGCACCGACGGCACTATCACCAGTCAGATCGTGACTACCGGCTTACCCGTAAATACGGCACAAGTCGGAACGTACACGATAAAATATAATGTGACGGACTCGTCAGGGCTTTCGGCTCTCCAAGTCGAAAGGATCGTGGCAGTCGTCGCGCCGCCCGTCGACGCGTATGGATCGAAAACCGCCATATCGCCCGGCGTCTATCTGACGATCAGCCAGCCGCAACCGTATACCATAGCCACTCCTTCCGGTTATCAGGACAGCGATTACCAGCCTGATTCTGGATATCACTACATGATCATCACTGTTTCTGCCGATAACCAATCGCAAGGCAATTTCGGCATCAATCAAGGCAATTTCCATCTTACTGATCCTTCAGGTGAAGGATATGCCGTAGTGAAGAAGCTTGTGAACAATCAAAGCACGTCGTTCTCAGTCCAAGGAAATTCTCAAACGGGAGTCATGTCTTCGTATACTCAAACGAGCGGCAATCTCGTTTTTGAGGTCCCGAATTCTCTATCGGCGACTACAGCGTTCACCGTCCATTATCAGTCGGATGATGCCAGCTTGACCGCCGTATTCGGTAACAATTAGTCGGAATCCGATAAGATCATGAACACTCGACTCGTCTCCGAAAAATCCCTCGCCGTTATTGACCAGTATCTTCATTTCCGCTTTGGCGGAGCGACGACTAATGTTCCCTATTACAACAATAGCCACAAGGCCGTTAGAGCGGGACTACGTGGAGCACTTGGCAAAGGCAGTCCGCGGGATATCTTTGACGAGACGGATATAGCTATGGCACGGGAGAAAATATCCGGCAAACTTTCCGACTCAGCTCTGAAACATTTCCTCGTTGACCATGCTATCGGCATTGATTGCTCCGGTTTTGTCTATTACGTCATGAACGCCGAATACGCCGCTTGCGGCAAAGGCTCGCTTGATCGGCATCTCACATTTCCCTACGCCACAGGCCTATTCGGCAGACTTCGGGCCAAGATGCGTCCCGCTGAAAATGCCAACGTGGCTACATTTGGTCACGATAAAAATAGCCGAATAATCGCCCTCAAAGAAATAAAATCGGGTGACATTATCGTTATGATGGATGATGAACAAAACGGTAATCATAAAAAGATCATGAATCGCAATAACCGCGATCATATCCTTTTTATTCACCAAGTTGATTATCAAAATTTCGTACCGACTGCCCTCTCCTATAGTCATTCCGTGGCATGGCCTTCCGATGGCACATACGGCCACGGCGTGCGGCAAGGAAAAATTGAAATTCTTGATATCCACAAGCCGCTCCCCGAGCAAAAATGGATAGAAGCAGAGAAAATCGGTATGGATGCCGTGAGCGAGAATTACACCTTCACCCACGCCCTCAAAGCTCGCACCGAAATCCGCCGTATGCTATCGTTATAGTTCCATGACCTCTACTGTGCCAATCGGTACTACGACCTTGCCCAGCCTCCTTACATACGCCCAAGGCGGCCTTTCACATTTCCTCCATTGGACAATCATCGCCGCAGTGGTGGCCTTTCTTGTGGCACCACTGCTTTCCCATTTTCTTTATAAATACAAAATCATCAAAGGTCAAAAAGTCGAGCTCGCCCGCGTCCACAATACCAATGGCCGAACAGACGCGGCACGCAAAGCCTGTACGCCCACCATGGGGGGACTGCTCGTCATTGTCACGGTGGCGGTGCTTACCATCGGCTGGAATTGGGACCGACAATATACATGGGTGCCGATCGGAGTGATGCTTTTTTCAGCCCTACTCGGCGGAGTAGATGACCTCCTGAATATTTTCGGCCATGAACGTCGCTCGCGTAAGGTAGGCCATGTCATCAATCTCATCCGCGTCCATCATGATTGGAAAATGCGTCTGTGGTACGTCGTCACTCTGCCGTGGACGATTTTCAAACGTGCATCGCTGTGGATCGGTTCTCGACCCGGTAAAGGTATCCAAGTCCATGAGAAACTTATTCTCCAATTCATCGCCGGTGCCGTGGCCGCATGGTGGATATATTGGAAGCTGGGTGTCGAGTGGCATTACATCATGGTACCGTTCATCGGCGTGGTCCACTTCGGCTGGCTCATCATTCCTCTCTTTATCTTTATCGTCATGTTCACGGCGAACGCGGTCAACATCGCCGACGGTATGGATGGCCTCGCGGGTGGCATGCTCATTATTACGTTCGGAGCACTGACATTACTCTCGTGGATCCTCGGTTTCGCCGAGCTCGCGGTGCTTAATGCCGTGACCATGGGTGCACTCATCGCCTACACTTATTTCAACATCAAACCCGCCCGTTTCCATATGGGCGATGTCGGTTCGCTCGGTTTGGGCGCTTTGCTCGCCATGAACGCTCTGGCTATCGGCTCACTCGGTTCCCTTTTTTTCCTCGGCTTTATGTTCTATATCGAAGCCATCACCGTGGTCATCCAGGTGTGCGGTCGCTATTTTCTCGGTCGCCGCATTTTCCTCATGGCGCCGCTACATCACCATTTCGAGCTCAAAGGCTGGAGCGAGGAGAAAACGATCATGCGATTCTGGGTTATACATTTGGCGTTCGTGATATTTGGGGTGTGGGTAGCACTGCATTAGAAGCCGAAAAAAGGCGAATTTTCTCTTTTTTTCTTGATTCCATACCCGATTTTATGTCCCCGTCCCGATTTTATGAGCTTTTTCTAAATGAGAATAAAAAAACTTTTTTATTAAAAATATGGCTAACTTTCGTCGGTCAAAAGCTATCTATTCTCATTTAGAAAAAGTGACGTTTCGTGTGTCACCCCTGTCGAGATTTTAAAGGTTGACAATGGAAATTTAGTTGCTATACTTTTACCATACTAAGTCCGCTCTGTGTGATTCAGTCACATCTGGTATCAAACAAGGGATGGAAAAGGAAAATCGCCTCGCGGCGGTTTTTCTTTTACTTCTCTAGTTTTCTTTGAGAAAATTCCATTTGTGCGCTACAGTGTAGGAATGTCGGAAATACCAAACAAACCGGATCATAAACCTCAACATCCTCACACATACCTTCATTGGGATGAAACAACCATCACTGATTTCTCGTCCGACGCTGTCGCGAGCCTCTATGACCGCGGCTATGTCTTCACCCGGAAAGGCAAAGGCGTCATGCACCAGACAAGAAGTGTGCGCATAGATTTGTCGAAATTTGATCTGTCGAGCGAGAACCGACGCATTTTAAAGAAAATTTTTGACATTGAAATCACCCATGAGAGTATTCCTTACCGCGACTATAGCTGGCCTGTGGCCAAACTGGCCAAAGATTTCTATTCGGTCAAATTTGATAGGCTAAAATCCAGCGATACGGCCATAACAGTCGTCACTCATAAAAAAGCAATCATGGGCGCGGCGAAAGTAAAAGAAATTCTCACTGACGCGACAAAAAGTAATTTCAATAGCTTGCTCGTCTATGATCAAAAACGGACAAAAAAAGTCTTTGCCGGACAACCGATAACCGAGCGGCTCGGCTATGCGATATGTTATGAAAATGCCAGCCCGCCCGATGCCAGCCTGCTCCATTATTGCTATCCATTCTATGAGCTCGATAAATCCCCGAAAGACATGGGGCTTGGCATGATCATCCGAGCTATCGAGTATGCGAAAAATGCTCACAAACGCTATGTGTATCTCGGTTCACTTCAGCGGCCGAGTGATGTTTACAAACTTCAATTTTCCGGCATTGAATGGTTCGACGGTGACGTAGGAAAAAATGGAACGTGGCAAACCGATATTGAAGCCGCAAAAGAAATTTTAAAAAAATATGAATAAAAAAATCCACATCGTCGGCATTTGCGGGGTGGCCACAAGCGCTCTCGCCATCGCTTTCCATAAAAAGGGCTGGACAGTAACCGGCAGTGATAAGGGCTTTTATCCGCCGGTTTCAACAGCACTTGAGCAGGCTGGCATTCCCTTTTATGCCGGCTGGCATCCGGAGAAAATGGGCACACCCGACTTCGTCGTGATCGGCACCGCTTCGGGAACACAGAATCCCGAGACTGTGTTCGCTCACGAGCATAACATTCCCATCAAATCCGACGCCGAGGTCCGCGGCGAATACTTCGCCAAGAAACATTCCATCGTCTGCGCCGGCACCTGGGGCAAGACATCGTCAACGGCACTCCTCGCTCACATTCTCACCGAAGCAGGTATGGACCCGAGCTATGTCATTGGCGGCTTGCCTACTTCCAGCTCTGCCGACCTCGACAAGCCTTTTCCGGCGGCGCGGCTTGGCGATTCCGATTGGAGTGTCATTGAGGGCGACGAATACAAAAGCTCTCCGACCGACAATCGTCCGAAATTTGCCTATCTCCATGCCACCCACCTACTTCTCACCGCTGTCTCTTGGGATCATGCCGATCTCTATCCGACCGAAGCGTCATATTTCAAAGTTTTTGAAAAATTGATAGCCGAAATTCCCGCGGGCGGTCTCATCGTCGCATGTAATGATCATGAGAAAGTTATGGAAATGATAAAAAAAAATCGGCCAGCACCGCGGATTTCATACGGCAAAAAAAATGCCGACTATGTTTATGAAAATATTTCTCAATCGGCAGATGGCCTTCGCTTCACCATTACCCATAAAAATAAGAAAAAAGACGGTCAAGAAAATTCTTACAACATCACTTCCCCAATGATAGGTGTTTACCAAGCGGAAAACATTACCGGCTGTTTCGCTCTGGCATGTGAAATAGGCATTCCTCCGGAAAAAGCGGCGCAGGCCATTTCTTCTTTTAAAGGTTTGAAACGCCGCCTCGAGAAACGGCTTGATGGAAAAGTGACCATTTTCGACGACATCGCCCATTCTCCGGAAAAAGCCGCTTCCGTTCTCGCTAATGTACGCAGTATTTATCAGGGTAGAATCACCGCTATATTCGAGCCGAATATCGGCGGTCGTCAGAAGGAGGCTATAGCCAAATACGATTCCGCTTTCAAAGACGCCGATCTCGTCATCATTCCGCGATTGACGAAATTAAAAATTAATCAGGACGCCGACGCTGATGCTGACGCTGAAAAACAACCGCTCGAAGGCGACGAACTTGCCGCTTACATTTCAAAAACCCATCCGTCGGTGACGTATATTGACGATGACAAAGTTCTAGTAAAAAAAATCGCCAAGACAGCGAAGACTGGTGATGTCATTGTCTTCCTCGGCTCGCACGGCTTTCGCGGTATGATTGAGGAGACGATACAGGAAATACAAAAGCTGAAAAAATAAAAACACTAGGCGAACCGCCTAGCTACTTCCCCTCATCGGCCACCTCGGTGTAGATTTCATTGCCTTCGATGCCTTTGACGGCAAGAGTAATGCCGCAAACATCGCATTCAATGACCATACCGACATCCACCTTGGGATAACGAACCAAGTTGACATCATTTTTACATTCGGGACATACGCACGTCATACTGTATATTATAGCCGAAAAAGTGTAGTATACCAATACGAGAAAATATACTTATCAACATGTCTTTCACACCATATCCACAGCTACAACCACAACCAAAGACCCCCCATGAATCATACCCCGATCTAGCCCGCGAAATCGGCGTCAGCAACCTCTATTTCAAGCGCGAAGACCTCCATCCCCTCGGCTCGCATAAAGGCCGCTCTATTCCCCGCATGATAGATGTGGGGCTGACTGACGGCATCAGACATTTTGTCATTTCTTCTTCCGGCAATGCCGCGCTGGCGGCGGGACTGTATGTGAAGGGTTTGAATGCGGTAAATGCAAAAATAGTAAAAAAAAATACTACCGCCAATAATTTCATCACTCTAGAAATCCTTGCCGGCAAAAACATCAACACAAAAAAACTGGCAAAGCTCCAAGTACTCAAAGACGAGCACATTCTCGTCTCCGTCCAAGACCGACCGCTTCAAATGCTTTTTCAAAAGACCAAAGTCCCCAACGTGCGAAGCTTGAGACAATCCACCGATCCAGTTGCCCTCGAAGGCTATACAAGCCTCGCCCGAGAGCTTGCCGACATCCCCGACCTTGAGGCTATTTTTATCGGTACATCGTCGGGTACAACGGCGCAGGCTTTGGCACAGTACTTTTTAAAAAATGGGCAGAATGTAAATAATAAGGATAATAATAAGAATAATAAAAATAAAGAAAACACTCGTAAAACCGCCGTCGAAATCCACATCGTGCAAACTCCTTCCTGTCATCCGATAGTAACGATGATACACAGAAACGCCACTGACGCCACCAATGAGATTTCCATCGCCGACGCTATCGTTGACCGCACCGCAGAACGTGCGAGCGTCCTCGCACCGCTTATAGAAAAAAGCGGCGGTACCGGCTGGACTGCCGATAATGAATCCATTAAAATTGCTCAAGAAATAGTCAGGAAACACACTGGCCACCCGGGTGACCATGGTGGTCTCATCATATCACCCAACAGCGCTCTTTCTGTGGCAGGTCTTATGAATGCGGTCTATACCGGACGCACGTGGCACGGTGCTGTTGTGTGCATGATGTGCGGGGACTGAAAATAAGATGCAAAGAAAATTATTAACTAATTCAAAAAATACTATGCACATAAAAGGTGTCGATTACATTCTGTACTATGTTTCAGATTATAAACGTGCAGTCGCTTTCTATCGCGATATACTGGGCTTAAAGCTCACTGAAGAATATAAGGGATACGGGGGCGAATTTGACGCAGGTACAACTACACTCGCCATACTCGCCATAAATGCAGGTAAAAATGTTTCAAAAGGTGGTGCGATAGTTGCATTGGCCGTAGATGATGTTACGAAATCCATCAAGTATTTAAAAACCAAGAAAGTGAAAATTATTGAAGAACCAAGAGAGACTGAAGTTTGTTTTACGGCTACTATTGCTGATCCTGATGGCAACAAGATAAAGTTGCATCGGAGAAAAAACGGTACAGTTGGATAATGTCATTGGTTTATCTACAGTTCCCTCACCGCCTTCACAAACTTCTCCCCACGCTCTGCCCGCGACTTATCCACACCGTATGCCTCAAAAGCGGGGCTGAAAAGGACTTTATCGCCGCGATGGGCACTTTCGCGAGCCAGCTTTACTGCTGATTCGAGGGTGTGAGCATAATGAAACGGCAAACGTTCGGCACTTTTAGCTGTTGAAGTATTTTGCATAAGCCGGCGCAAGCCCATCGTACCTGAGCCAGGAATAAGAATAACCGACGAAGCATATTGCGGGATATTTTCAACAAGCTCGATGTACGATTCGCCGAGGGTGAGAGTTTCGGCCGATGCCCCGCCCATGATAAGTACCACATTTTTAGTTTCTGAAATAGCTCGCAAAGCCGCGAGTGTTGCCGTCGCGGTGCTCGCCGCGGTGTTATTGTAAAATTCTATGCCCGCCACCTTTTTGACCAATTCAAGCCGGCCTTTGAGTCCCTTCCAAGCTTCGATGGCCGCCCGCGCTGTCTCAAGAGATATTTTGAAAAGTTCGGCGGTACGCAGAGCGAGCGCCACATTGTCGCGGTCGTACGACCCGCGATAGCGTACTTGCCAGTCGGCAGGCACGATGTTCGCGCCGGTACGGAGCATTTTGGCTTTTGGCTCAATGACCGGATTTTCCCTGATCTCATCAATGACCGCATCACTGCCGATGATGAAGTTGTTGTAGGTTTGGAATTCGAGGATGTTGAAAATGGTGGCGGAAGGATGACTAGAAGGACGACCGGACGTCCGACTGGTCGCTGGGCTGTTCGTATCGCCAGTCGCATCACCGCCTGCATTTCCCGCCGCCGCGGCACTACTTTTGCTCGAAGAAAGCGTCGTGAACACAGCAATATGCGGACTGACCCGGGCATGTTCAAAAGCCGGAATAAGCGTCCTCGTAATGCGTGCCACCACGAGATCGCCTTTGTGCACCTTTTTCAGATGAGCCAGTGCCGACGGTGCTTCGGGGTCAATATAATAAATGCCCTGGTCTTTGTAATCTTCGAAAGCTTTCTTTAGAATGCCATAAATCATGTGGGCGACGGTCGTCTTGCCGCAGGTGCCGAGAACGCCGATGAGAGTGATCGGCGGTGAAAGCTTGAGAAAAAGGGTCTGAGGATATTCGATCTGTGGTTTGCTGGTAGTGCTGGCTGCGGCCTCGCGGGCTTTAGCTAGAAACGAAGCGTCAGCGGGCATATCCGGCGAGAGGATGATGAGGTCAGTGGCGGCGAGATCATCGGCGAGCTTTTCATTGGCTTCCTTATGAGCTTTCTCGTCAAATTTATCACTGGCTTTCTCGGCTAGCTTGGCACTCGTTGGACTCGTGGCAGTTGCGACGCTCGTAATACCGAAAACATATTTCGTCAGCCCTGCCTCGATAAGCTCGGCCAAGACATGCTTGCACGATGGCTCGCTTCGCATATCATAGACCGTCACATCGGCTCCCGATTTTATGAGAAATTTAATATCCGCCATCATTTCAAATCGCGGCCCGAGCCCGACGACCGCGACTTTTTTGGTTCTGAAAAATTCTTTGTAGGTCATTGTGTTGTTGGAATACTGTTGGCTATAGTATACCGCACGCGATATACTAATGGAATGGAACGAGCCGAATTGAAGAAACGAGAACTTGATTTTCTCAATGAAGAAAAGAAAAAGTATCCTCAACTGTTCGAGAGGATTGAAACTATTGATAACCAGGAATTCCTCCGTGATTACGGCATATATATTCCCGGCAAAGAACACTTCCCCAAAGGCCGGGTCAAGGTAATGCCGAGTGATTTTATCGTTGAAGAGACGACTTCTTCTGGCAATCTTTGCACCATAGATTTTCCTGATGATAAGGAAAAAGATAAAGAGAATAATACAGACGGACAAAATCGAATGAGCGGTCTGAACAGCCCCACCTACGCCACATTAGTCAAATGTGGCATCTCCACCATTGATGCCATTGATGATATGACCAAAAAACTGGGACTTGATCCGCGAAGACATGATGAGATTGGCTACGCTGGTATAAAAGACAAAGAAGCCATCACCGCTCAAGAAATATCGTTCCGAAATGTGCCGGCCGACGCTCTGAAGAAAATTTCTTCTGACGAATATTTTCTCAAGGACATCCGTCCGGGCAAGGGCATGCTCGCCAAAGGCGATTTACAGAAAAATAGATTCACTATCCTTGTCCGCACCGATGAGCTTGGCACGGAAGAAACAGCCACGACCGTGACCAATCAAATACGGCAGATCAAAGACCACGGATTTTACAATTACTATTATCTCCAGCGCTTCGGCAATCCGCGATTGATCAATTTTGTCTGGGGTGTTCATATTATAAAGGGCGAATATCGCCAGGCTGTCGAGCATTATCTCTCCTATGCCGCCCCGCGGGAGCTTGAATATTTCCGCGGCATCCGCAGGAAAATCAGCAGTCTCATGAGCACGGGAAAATGGGATGAAATTACAAAGATTCTCGAACCATTCCCGCTTATTTTCCTCAATGAAAGCCGCATGGTGAATCATCTCCGCGCTCATCCTGCCGACTATCTCGGTGCTCTTCTTGCCGTCCCTGATCAAGTACTGTTGTGGGTCTATGCCGTGCCGTCACTTCTTTTCAATGAAAAAATTGCCGCTCTGCTCGAACGCGGCGAACAAGTGCCTTCTTCTCTGCCGCTTGTCTTGAGTGAAAATCCTGCTGATACCGAGCTGTATCGTGAACAATTACAAGCGCTCGATCTGTATCCTCTGAGATTTAATTATTTGAGACCATTCAGGAACATTTATATCCGTCATCGAACTGTGCCGACTCTTGAACCAGTCGAATTCCACGCGACTGACATCGTACCAGAGGGCATGCTCATTTCATTTTCCCTGGGCAAAGGAGAATACGCCACCACATTTTTGTCGCACATTTTTAATCTGACCGCGGGAAACCAAGAAAATAAAAATAAAGATCCAAAGAATGAAAACAGTCATGTAAATATTATTGACTGCAAAAATATCCTCGAAGGAAAAAATATGCAAAAGACACTGGATTTTTTTGCCAAACAAATTAATAAAAATCAGGAAGAGGAATAAAAAAGATAAAAATTTAAGCCGATGGGGTTTGGACCCATCGGCTTTTTTGTTGCATCTTTTTAACATCTTTCCTACTCAGCAGGAGCAGTGGCGGCATTCCCCTCCTGCTCTTCCGTCACCGGCTCGATGATCCGCGCCATGGCAAACTTGCGATTGCAGATGACCATAGCGTATCTGGGTTTACCTTCCGGTAATCTGCCACCCACGTTGATGGTCACCTTACCATCTGGATTTGCCCACACGTGGGTCCATTGCCATGTAGTCTTGGCGAGTTCTCGCATGGCTTGAACAGTCGGGCCCGGAAGCTCGATACGCTCTTGTGAAGCACAGAAGCTCAGGCAGACCACCCACTTGTCGCTTTTCTTCGGATCCTCGGAT
>Ga0181520_10005521_pt1 | contig 20066 bp, 13 predicted proteins | sample PEATcosm2014_Bin_29_FD_132451 | JGI IMG/M metagenome (GOLD analysis project Ga0181520, IMG submission 132451) | Peatland microbial communities from MTU Mesocosm Facility, Houghton, MI, USA - PEATcosm2014_Bin02_30_metaG | ecosystem: Environmental > Terrestrial > Soil > Wetlands > Peat | place... | reverse complement strand
GCTGCCACAGCTTTTGCAGCTGATGCACTTTTCCTGGTCGACCACTACGATGCCGTCTTCTGCGCGCTTTGAAATCGCCTCGACCGGGCACGCATCAATACAAGATGGTTTGGCGCAGTGCATGCACGCCTTCGACGCCGCGATATTCGTCACGTCCGGGAACCGTCCCTCCCAGTGAGTCGCCACCCGGCGCCATTTCGGACCGAGTTCGATGCTGTTCGTCGCCTTACAGGCGACTTCGCAGGCCTGGCACTGCACGCATCGCCCCGCGTTGATGAAGAAGCCAAGTTGCTTCGCCATGTCTATGCCTTCCTCACCTGGACTAGAGTCTGGCTCGTCATTGCCGTGACCACCGGGTCGTAGGCTTTCTTGGGATCCGTGCTGTACATAGTGTTGGCGTTCGCGCCTCCGCGGAGCAGCGGATAATACGGTTTGCCCAATTCGCTGCAACCCTGCCACCACCCGTGCAGCATCATCACCGTATCCGGCCGGATGCCCGGGCTAACCTCGGCCTTCACCTTGAGTTGGCCGTGCGGCGATTCGACGATCACCCAGTCGCCGTCCGCGATCCCGCGCGATCCCGCGGAATCGGGATGGATTTGCAGCGTCGGATCCGGCATGACTTCGCGCAGATAGGGCACGTTGCGCAACCACCCAGCGTTGTAAACTTTGGATGTGTGGAAGTCGGAAAACGTCAATGGATACTTGGCAAGCAGCTCCGGAGTCGCAGTTGGACTTTCGGGTGGCTCTACCCACACAGGCAGCGGACTGAATCCATTCTCTTCGAAAGTGGTGTTGTAGATCGCCACTTTGCCTTGAGGCAGGTAGGGCGCCTTGGAGAGCCGTGTACTGGGCGAATTGAACACCTGCTCGTATTTCTCATACACGGGCTCGCGCTTGGGCAGCGCGATGCCGGCCGGCTTGGCGCGAAGTTCCGCGAGGGTGACGCCGTACGGCTTGAGTTGCTCATTCATGCATTCGGCGATGCTTCCGTTCCAAAAGTCCTTGCCGTAGCCCATGCGCACGCCGAGATCGATCCAGAACTCGTAATCGGACTTGTAGTCGCCGAGCGGTTCGATCACCTTGTTGCGCGCCAGCACCCAGCCCTCTCCGGTTTCGAATGGATGATCGGTTTCGTACATTGAAGCGACCGGAATGACGATATCGGCGAAGGCCATCTCGGCCGTCTGCGTGACGTCGATCACCACGTAGAAATCCAACTTCTTCAGCGCCTCGATCACGTTGCGCGTGCCGCGCGTGCTGACCGTCGGCTGCGTACCCGGAGCGATGATCGTCCGCACCGGATACGGCTTGCCCGTGAGGACGCTCTCAAAGATCCGGTAGTAAGCGGAGGAAGTGCCCTCGCCGCCCGGCTGCAGCGCCCTCGGAAACTCCGGTCCGACCAGCTTATCCACCCACTCCTTGGTGTAGCGATCCTGCAGCCCCAGCGGCTCCGCTCCGCCACCGCCGCGCCCCCCACCGCCGCGTCTTCCTCCGCCCCGTCCTCCTCCGCTGAAGACATCGCCGCCGGGTCTGTCGAGGTTGCCGGTGATGGCCATCAGGATCGCCACCGCGCGGATTGCGCTGTTGCAGCGCGGCGCGTGTTCAAAGCCATTGCGATGATCGATGCAGGCCGGTTTTGTGGTGGCGTAGAGGCGCGCGACATCGCGAATCTGCTTAGCCGGCACCCCCGTAATTGGCTCGGCCCACTCCGGCGTGTGCTTCCGGACGTGGTCGGCCAGCTTGTCGAAGCCGTACGTCCATTTCTCGACGAACGCGGCGTCGTAGAGTTTTTCGTCGACGATGACGTGCAGGAATGCCAAGGCGAGGGCCGCGTCCGTTCCGGGGCGAATCGGAACCCAGATATCGGCGAGCGCCACGTCGGGTTCCATGGTCGGCTTAATGGCAATGACTTTGACGCCGCGCGTCTTTGCGTCGAGCAGTTCCTTCACGCTGCCCTTCGAACTGCCAGCGTACACGGGCTGCTTGCCCCAAACCATGAGGAGGCTGGTACGTTCGATGTCCGGCCGAGGTTGCGCTCCCAGCGTATAGGAGAACGTGAATGCCTTCTGCACCGCGCAGATCCCGCTGTGGCCGTAGTTCGGGCTCCCGTGTGCCGTCAGAAACCGGTACAGGTAATTGCTGTAGGTTCTGTGGGCGGGCGACAGGATCGCCAGCGATTCCGGACCATACTTCGCCTTCTGCTCTTTGAGCTTCGCCGCAATCGTGTCGAGCGCCTCGTTCCAACCGATGCGCTGGAACCGGCCCTCACCTTTGGCTCCGACCCTCTTCAGCGGATACTTGAGCCGCTGCTCGGAGTACACCCATTGCGGCGCCGCGTGCGCCTTGGGACAGTTCTTGCCGTGATTGAGCGGCGCATCTTTCCAGCTTTCGACTCTCACGAACTTGCCATCGCGAACAATGGCGAGGATTCCACACCCGGCGCTGGGGCCGCACATCGCGCACAAGGTCGGGATAGCCTTTTCGGCAGTGGCAACGGCGGGCTCGGCCGCGGCCGAGGTCCCGCCGCCGAGAAAAGCGGAGGCGACACCCGCGGCTCCAGTAGCGGCCAGAACCGCGCGTCGGGTCGGAGTGGCATTTGGTGTGGGCATTCGGAGAGGCTCCGGGGCGAATTTCGCTTCTCAGATCTTAAACTCTATTTCTAGACTAGTTCTATAGGGTGCACACTGTCAAATTTAAAGCCCGTCTGGCAACTATTTCCTATCTTTCCTATTGACTTATCGGATATTCATCTCTTATACTCGCTTCATAATGTTGGACGCCGGCATCACGCTCAAGACGGACAACCGCTCCCTCTCGGGTTGTCGCTGCTGTTGTTAGTCCTCTCAATCGCTTCCAGAAGCCCCCGCAGCTAGCACGCGCCGCCGCGCTCGATGACCGGGGCGAGGAATTGAGTTCTCCACGCCGAGAAACCCAGGTTCCACGCGGAATCGCACGCGGCATCAATGGAAGTCGCTGGACACAGGTAGCATCAGGCTCGAGCTGCCGGAGAACGGGCACTTCGACCAGCGGTCCGGTTGGGCCGAGATTTCGCAATGCTACTTCGGAACAAGGCGAGCGGGGCTGAAGTGCGTTGCTTTGACCAAAGAACGAACAGGAAAAACCATGGAAACCAATCGAACAACCGAGGATTGCGTGTCCCGACAACGGCGTTTGGCGAGGCACGGACAAGCGGGTAGCCGCACCAACCCTAGGATCGTTTTCAAAATTCTTTCGACGTTCCTGTTCCCGCTCTGTCTGCTGGTTTCAGCCGGCACCGGCTGGTCCCAGTCCACGTTCGGCTCTTTCGTGGGCACGGTGCGCGATCCCTCCGGCGGTGTTGTAGCCAACGCCGGCGTGCAAATTCAAAACCTGGGCACGTCGCTGGTGCGAACCGCTACCACCGATCAGAGCGGATCCTATGTGGTCGTCAATCTGGAACCCGGCAACTACGAGATCAAGATAGAGGCTGAGGGCTTCCAGGCCATCACTTACAAGGACTTGGTGCTTCAGGCACGGCAGACGATTCGCGTCGATGGCGCCCTGACTATCGGAACCAAGATTCAGGCCATCAGCGTGGAGGAAACCGCGGCCGTCTGGAACACCGATGTTTCCAATCTCGCAGAAACCAAGACCGGCAGAGAACTGGTGGATTTGCCTGTGGCGATCGCCTCGCGGGCCAGCGGATCGACCAGCGCCATCACCACGCTGACCACGCAGCCGGGAGTATTGATCGATAACAGCGGCAACCTTTCGGTGGCCGGCAGCAAGCCCGCCATGCTATCGGTGAGCATCGATGGAATCAGCAGCATGAGTCCGCGGAGCTATGTCCCGATTGCCGAGTTGTTCCCTTCTTTTAATGCCATCGCCGAGATTCGCGTGAGCGAGGTCAATAACTCCGCCGAGTTCGGCGGTATCAGCGACATCACCACCATTTCCCGGGGTGGCAGCAACGATTTGCACGGCGGCCTGTTCGAGAACAATCAAGCCGCCGCCTACGATGCCAGAAGCCCCTTCGTCGCCGCCAAGGCCAAGCTGGTGATGAACGATTTCGGCGTGTTCGGCGGCGGGCCGGTCTCGATCCCGAAACTCTATAACGGACACAACCGGACGTTCTTCTTCGGCAGCTACGAGGGTCTCCGTCTGCCGCGCGAATCGCCGCTGGTCATCAGCGTGCCATCGGTGGCTCTGCGCGCCGGGAATCTTTCCGCATATTCCAAGGCGGTGCTGGACCCCGCGGCGGGGGGCACTCCGTTTCAGAACAATCAGATTCCCGCCACGCGCGTCGCGCCGCTTTCGGCCGCCGCCCTCCAATACCTGTTTCCGCTTCCGAATTCCGGGGCGCCCGGCGCCATCGCCAACAATTGGGCATCCAATATTCCGACGCCGATCTCGAGCAACCAGGGGGATTTTCGCCTGGACCAGAACATCGACTCCAAGCAGACGGCCTTCGCCCGCGTGACTTACAAACGGCGGGCCGTCGAGATCGCCCCGACCGGGACAGTGATGACGGGCCCGATTTCCCAACCGGAGAACGACTTTTCGGTATCGGGCGCTTATAACTACGTCGTTACGCCGCACCTGGTGAACGAGCTACGCGCCGGGTACACCGGCTCGAACTCTTCCACGGATTTCGGCCTGAGCGCCAGCACGATCCAGAGCGAGCTCGGGTTGCAGCTTCCGGGTCCGCCGCCTCCGGGAGCGGCCGTCCCCAATTTCAATATCTCCGGCTTCACCGCTACCAGCGCGACCTACACCCAATTCTCGCGCACGGCCACGCGGCAGTTGATCGATAACGTCACCTTTACCCGCGGCGGCCACACGCTCAAGATGGGCGGAGACTACCGTTACCTGACCGGTTACTACAACGGCAACTTCGCCTCCACGCGCATGGGACAGTTTAACTTCAACAACTCGGTTACCGCTTCGACCATTGGAAATCCCTTTGGGGCTTTCCTGCTCGGGATTCCGGACTCGGACAGCGTGGCCACCGTTACCGCCACCGATGCCGATGCCCACGCGCAACATTATGCCGCCTTCGTGCAAGACGATTGGAAGGTCAGCCCGAGCCTGACGCTGAATTTCGGCCTCCGCTATGAATACCATCCCATGTTCAGCGACTCCCTGCACAACACCGCCACTTTTCTACCCGACTACGAGTCAGTCGTCAACGGAGTCCTGGTGCGCGGCGCGGTGGTAGTTCCGGACGCGCGCATCAACGGGTTGGATGAGGACCTGGTACAGTCGGTGGCCCCCACGCCGTTCGTGACCGCCAGCCAGGTGGGACTGCCGCAAACCCTGCGCAACTCCCAAAAGACCGATTTCGCCCCGCGGTTCGGGTTTGCCTGGCGTCCGTTGGGCAACGACCAGACCGTGATCCGCGGAGGCTACGGCAAGTACATTGAGACTCTTCTGGGCAACGCAATGTTTTCGCAATGGGGCGTCCCGACCAGTTACAACGGTCAGTTCACCAACAGCTTCGTCAACGGCAAACCGACTCTGGCCTTCCCGTATCCGTTCCCCTCCAGTCTCGCAGCCGCGCCCGGGACGGCGCAGTTCCTGGCGGGCATCGATAGCAATTACAAAGACCCTTACGTGCAGCAATGGAATTTCACCATCGAACGCGACCTTGGATTCAGCACCGGCGTGCGTGCGTCCTACGATGGCAGCCACGGATCGCAGTTGGGTTATTACATAGATGGCAACCAAGTGCCGGCAAACACCGTCGGATACAACGCGGTGGCCGCATACAGACCGTACCCGTCGTGGTCCTATGTAAAGCTGAACATCAACGGGGCGCGCAGCAACTACGATGCCTTCACGGTGGTAGCGAACCGGCGTTTTTCGCGCGGACTTCAGGTATACGCCGCCTACGTCTACGCCAAGAACCTCTCGAACGAGGCGGGATACAACCCGTCGGCGTTCACGGGTGAGAACGGCGGAAGTGTTACCGACCGCTACAACATCAACCTGGATTACGGCAACGTGGCGTTCACGCGCCGCGACCGGTTCGAGGCGAACGTCCTGTATGACCTGCCGTTCGGGAAAGGCCGCACCCTGCTGGGTCATGCCAACCGGGCGCTCGATGGCATCGTGGGCGGTTGGGAACTGGCCGGAGTTCTGCTCTTCCAGACCGGGCCGTTCCTGACCGTGACTGTGCCCGGTGCCGATCCCGCGGGAAATAATTTCGACAACAGCATTGGCAGCGGAGGGGGCGGCGCGGGCAGCGGGCGCGCCGATATCGTCTCCGGTGTGCCGCTGTATCCGGCGGTTCAAAGCCAGAGCCTGTGGATTAACAAGGCGGCCTTCGCCGTGCCCCCCAACAACATCGGCCGCGATCCCGATTCGCCGGTGGGCGCGGTGGTCGGTCCGGGAACCCAGTCGGTCTCGGTTTCGCTGTTCAAGTCCATCAGGTTCACCGAGCGGGTGAGTCTGCAGATCGGCGCCTCGGCGGCGAACGCTTTGAACCATCTGAACCTGGGGACGCCGAACCTCTCGTTTACCACCGCGGCGTTCGGGACCATCACCAGCACGCAGAGCGCGGAGGGCGCGGCGCCCCGAACCGTTCAACTCACCGCGCGCCTGAAGTTCTAAGGAACGGCCATGCGAGCGCGCGCGAAATCGCAGCCGGCAAGAAGGGCGGGCGGACGTCCCGCCCTCCTTCTGCTGGGCGGATTGCTGGCGGCTCCCGTGCTTTTCGGAGCCAGCTATACGCTCAAGATCTCTCCCGAGACCACGGTCTGGGGCTACTATTGGTCGGAAGTGAAGCCGGTTCTGACCATCCGATCGGGAGATATCGTCGAGGTCGCTACGCAACTGGACACCGATCCGGCGCGCCTCGAGCAACTGGGCGTCCCACCGGACCAGATCACTCGCGAGATGCGCGAGCCGTATGAGAAAGTGCCGCCCACTGGCCGGGGCGGCCAGCAACTCACCGGGCCGATTTACATCCAGGACGCCCAGCCCGGCGACGTCCTGGAGGTGCGCATCCTCAAAATAAAATTGGACTTACCCTACGCGTACAACGGCTACGGCAACTTCATGTTCAAGGATTTCCAGCGCGGCGCCAGGATCGTGCCGCTCGATCGCGAGCGCATGATCGGGCACGTCGCTCCGGGCGTGGATGTCCCGCTCCGGCCATTCTTCGGAGGGATGGGCGTGGCGCCTCCGCCCTCGATGGGGAAGATCCGCAGCGGCCCGCCGGGAATTCACGCGGGGAACCTCGATAACCGCGACCTGGTGGAAGGATCGACTCTCTATATTCCGGTCCACGCGGCCGGCGCGCTGTTCCAGGTGGGGGATGGACACGCCGCACAGGGTGAGGGCGAGGTGGACCGCAACGCGCTCGAGACTTCGCTCACCGGGACGTTCCAGTTCATCGTGCGCCACGATATGCATCTCAAATGGCCGCGTGCCGAAACTCCCACGCACTATATCGCCATGGGACTCGACCCGGATCTCAACGAGGCAGCCAAGCTGGCGATCCTGGAGACGATCGACTTCCTCATGACCGAAAAGAAGATGAGCCACGATGATGCCTACGTTTTGGCGAGCGTGGGCGTGGACTTTGTGATCACCCAGTGCGTGGACGGCACTTTGGGCGTCCACAGCCTGATTCCCAAGAGTCTTTTCAAATCGCGAAATTGAACGGTATGGCCGGCGGCCTGGCGCGAAGCGGGCCGATCCGCCGCCGGCCGGGGAGGCATCGATGAAGCGGTCTCTGACATGGTGCTGCTGGCTGGCGCTCGGCGCGGCGCAATTCGCCGTTGCGGCCGTAGACCGAATCGAGGTCAAAAGCCGCGCGCCGTTCCACGATTTCAAGGCTGGTCCCTACATCAGAATCAGCGGCACATTCGTGGGGAGCCTGGATCCGAGCGAGCCGATTCCCCATCTGGCCCAAGCCGCCAGGCGCGCGGATGGGCGCATCGAATACAGCAGCGAATTCGAAATCCTGGCGCCGGAGCGGCCATCGGCGGGCAATCGCGTCATGCTCTTTGACGTGGAGAACCGCGGCCACCCGATCACCAACGGGTTGTACAACACGCCCGTCGATCCGGCGCGGTCTAAGCCGGATGCCGGAAACGGATATCTCGAAGACAACGGTTACACCGTCGTCAGCATCCACTGGGAAGACGGCCACGGAATCCGCCTCCCCACCTATCCTGGCGCCGGCGGCAAACCGGCCCCGCTGCTCGCTGTGGGATTCGCGGCGATCCGCGATTTCGCCGCCTTTCTGCGCTTCGAGACGGCCGACAAAGCCGGAACGCCCAATCCGCTAGCCGGGACGATCCGTTGGGCCATCGCCTCGGGATCGTCGCAGACGGCGCGCGTGTTGAAATCGTTTCTGTATGCGGGATTCAACCGCGCGGGGAATCGAACGGTGTTCGACGGCCTGCATCCGCACATCGGCCAGAGCGGGACCATGCCCTACATTCCGCCGGAAGGCGCCGGCGCCGAGACGGTCGCTTTGACCATCACCGGCGACAGTTCGGTGTACCCGTTCACTTACGCCGAGATCCTCGCGCCGTTGAAGGCGCGCGGCGAGACGCCGCCCAAGATCGTCGCGACGAATGTCGAAGGCGATTACTATCGCCGACGGCTTTCCCTTGTGCGCACGGGCTCGTCTGGAATTACCGACGTCGCCATCCCGGAGACCGTGCGCCTCTGGGATTTCACCGGCGCAAGCCACGGCATCATTTCGGGCGCGAACGCTGCGATCTGCGATATGCCTCGCGCGAATCTCGACTGGCATCCGCTGACGCGCGCGGCGCTGGCCGCCCTGACGCGCTGGGTGGTAGCTAACGAACCTCCGCCCCCCACAAAGCTGATCTCGCTCACTACGTCTCCCGCAGTTCCCTATCTTCTGCCACCGCCCACCGCGGATTATCCGAAGGCCCAACTGCTGGTTCCCCGGCGGGACCGCGACGGGATCGCCGAGGCAGGAATCCGCCTGCCGGCTGTCACGGTGCCTTTGCAGACGTTCGGCGGGTGGAACGCCCCTATCGAGAACAACTGCGGAGACATGTCGGTCTTTGCCTACCCGTTTGCCAGAACGCGATTCGAGCGCATGATGAAGAACGATCCCAGGCCGTCGCTCGAAGAGCGCTATGAGGGCCCCGCGGATTACGTGGTCCGCTTCGAGGCGGCTGCGGCGGCTCTGCGGAAGGAAGGGTATCTGCTCGAAGCCGACGCGGCCGCGCTGGTCGAAGGCGCGCGAAAAACGAGTACGATAGTCCCCGAGCGCACGCAAGTTAAGTAGGGACTGGGAAACCGCGGCGTCAGGGCGCCGATATGAGGATAGAGGACATGAAGCTATTTTGGATCGCCATTCCGGTTGTCGCCACACTGACTCTTCTATCGACCGCTTCGTTCGGTCAGCGGAACACGCTGTTGCCAACCTCCGTGTTTCATGCCATTCGCGACGAGAGTTCGGGCGAAGAGCCGCTCATCGATTTCCGCAACATCGTGACGAATTACACGGGCTTCACCCCCTCGAAAGGCGAGGACGACGTGGCGGAGTACATTGCCGGCCGTTTGCGCTCGAACGGACTGACGGACGTGAAGATCGAGGGCTTTCCAGCCGACGGCCGAAAATACTACTGGGCGTTCGTCGGCGAACCCGCCTGGGAAGGCGAAGTCGGCATCCTGGACATGGTGAAGCCGCACGGCCAGCGCATTGCCGATTTCGCCGTTAACCGGCAGGTGCTAGGACGCTACAGCACCAGCGCCGATGTGACCAGCGAAGTCATCGATGTCGGAGAGGGCGTCAGCGATTCCGACTATGCGGGCAAGGACGTGAAAGGCAAGATCGTGCTCGCCTCCGGAGGTGCCGAGTTCGTGCACCGGCTGGCCGTTTGGAAGTACGGCGCGGCGGGACTGCTGATGTCGCGCGCGGGAGTGCCGGCCGGAGAAGGCATGGGCCTCGCCGGGCAAGGCGGCGGCGGTGGAGCGGCCTCGCTGGGGAATCGCACCGGCGGGCCGGCCTACATTCCGTGGCGCGGGCCCAATGGCGAAAAACCGGGATTCCTGTTCGCTCTGCCCGCTCCCGCCGGCTTGGAAATCCGCCAGCGCCTGCGCCGCAAGGAAACCGTGGTGGTTCACGCGCTGGTGAAGGCCACCTTGGGGGCGGGAGAGTATAAACAGGTGACCGCCACGGTGCTAGGCACCGACCCTTCCGCACAGGAAGTCTGGGTCAAGGGGCATACCAACTACCGGAACAGCGGCGGCGGCAACAACCTGACGGGCGTCGGCGCGGTCATCGAAGTGGCCCGCGTGCTGACCAAGCTGGTGAATGAGGGGACCATTCCGCGGCCGCGCCGGACCATCCGTTTCCTGTGGAGCGCGGAGCACTTCGGCGACATCATGACCATGCACGAGCATCCCGAGCTGCGCACCCGCGTGCTGACCTTCTTCAGCGTCGATATGGTGGGCTTCAACCAGGCGGCCGCCAACGCGGTGCCGCGCCTGGCCCTGCTGCCGCATTCCCTGCCGCATTTTCTGGGCGACGTGGCCGAGGACTTTTTCCGCGCGGTCGGCGAGGCCAACACGGCCACCGAACGCCTGCCGCTCACCAGCCCGATGGCCGACCCCACCTTCGCCCTCACGGGCACGCGCGCCGAAATGCGCTACACCGTCGAGCCTTTCTGGGGGCCGAGCGATCACGAAGACATGGATGAAACCAGCATCGGCATCCCCTCCGTCGAGTACGGTCATCCCCTGCACTACGCCAACCCCGAGGGCGACAACATCACCAATGTCGATCCCACGCAGATGCGCCGCGAGGTGACTATCATCGGCGCGACCGGATATTACCTGGCGAGTGCCGGGCCGGAAGAGGTTGTGCGGCTGGCGCAGGTCATGGCCGGCAAGGCGGAAGCGCGCATGGGCCAGGAGGCGCGCCGCGCCATCGACTCCATGATTCCCGCCGCCGATCTTCAGGCGCAGTACCGGGAGGCCATCAACATCGTCAGATTCTCGTACGCGCGGGAACTCGCCGCGCTCGATACGCTCCGCCAGCTCGGCGATTCGCCATCGGCCTCGGCTGCGATCGCGCGCGCCAACAAGCAGCTCGAAGCCGTGCATTCGGCCAACCTGGCCGCGTTTCGCGAAACCGCCGCGCAGCTCGCCTCGGATCGCAAAACCACGCTCCGCGAACCGCAGCCGAGCGAGGACGAGCGCCGCCTGGCCGGGTTCGTGGTCACGCGCAACGGGAACGTCCGCGGACCGGTCAATCTGTACCGCCCCGAGTACGGCGCCATCTGGCTGGCGGAAAAACTCGACGACGTGAACTTCGCGGCCAAGCTAAGGATGGCGCAGGAAGGCCGTTTCACCGGCTTCGAGGCCCTGAACTTCGTCAACGGCAAACGGAATATGCTGGAGATTCGCGATCTGGCGAGCGCCGAATACGGCCCGCTGGCGCCGGACGTGGTGGAGGAATACTTCCGCATACTCGAAAAAGCGGGTGTCGTGTCGATCGCGCCGGCGCCCGGCCGCTGAACCGTTTGCACAGGGACGATGTGCTCACCATAAACGAAGTTCCCACTCCCGCGCTCATCGCGGATCTCGATCTGCTCGAAGCCAATCTCGCGCGCATGGCGCAACACGTCAGGTGCGCGGGCAAAGGCTTGCGCCCGCACGTCAAGGCGCACAAGTGCGTCGAGATCGCCAGGAGCCAGATGGCCGCCGGAGCCCTGGGATTGTCGGTGGCCACGGTTCAGGAAGCCGAGCTGATGGCGCGAGCCGGAATCGCTGGGCTGTTGCTGACTTCACCGGTTGCCGATCCCCTAAAGATCGCGCGAATCGTGGCCACCGGCGCCGTGGCGGTTGTCGATCACCTGCAACAGGTGGAATGGTACGCCGAGGCGGCCTCGCGGGCCGGCCGCCGCGTCGATATCCTGATCGATCTCGATGTCGGCGATCACCGCACCGGCGCGGTCTCGCCGGAAGAGGCGTTGTGCCTTGCGCGGGCGATCGAACGGTCGCGTCATCTGTGGCTGCGCGGCGTTCAGGCGTATTCGGTCCGCGGCTCGCACGTGGGCGAGGTCGAGGAACGAAAGCTCGTCTCTCAACAGTCGTTCCAAATCGCCGCCGGGATCCGCGAGGAATTCCGGCGCGGCGGCCTGTGTTGCGACATCGTCTCGGGAGGCAGCACGGGCTCGTGGGAAATCGATTCGGCCATCGACGCGGTCGACGAGTTACAGCCGGGTAGCTATGTGTTGATGGACCTCGCTTACCGGCGCATCGGCCTGGACTTCAAACACGCCATGCGCATTCGCACCACCGTGGTCAGCGCGAACCACGCCGAATTCGTGACGGTGGATGGCGGTCTCAAGGCCTTCTCGACCGACCGGGGTTACGGGCCCGAGGCCGTCGGCCTGCCTGGATCGCAATATCGCTGGGGAGGGGACGAGTTCGGTTATCTCGACGTGGCCGGGTGCGCTCACCGCCCGCGCCTGGGAGACCGGATCGACTTTATCCCGCCGCACTGCGACCCTACAGTGAATCTCTACGACCGCATCTACGCGGCCCGCGGCGAGATCATCGAAGCCGTCTGGCCGGTGATGGATCGAATGCGCGGTTGAGACGAGGTAGTCGAGAACCGCGGGGAGAACTGGGCATGGATGACGAAACGGAAAACCGGCCGCTGAACCGGAGGACATTTCTGACAACCGCCGCCATCACTGGCATCGCGGCGGTGGCGGCAGACGAGCTGCGCGGCGCTCAGCCGTCTTCGCCCGAGGGGCGAAAGGCCGCAAACGTCGCCCGGGGTGACAAACAATTCGTCGCCTGCTGTCCCTCGTTAGGTCTGTGCACGGCCACTTGTCCGCTGAAGGTGACCGTCAGGGACGGCCGGATCACGCACATCACGAACCTCCCCGGTTATACCTGCTGCGTGAAGGGCCGTTCTCAGCGCCGGACCATTTACGACGAGAGCCGCCTGAAGTACCCAATGAAACGCGAAGGACGGCGCGGAGAGGGACGTTTCCAGCGCATCTCCTGGGACGAAGCCCTGGACATCTATGCTGCCAAGATCCAAGAGGTTCGCGATCGGCACGGCAACGAGGGGATTCTCTTCTACCCGGGGCGAGGTACCGGCGGTCTGGCCCGTATGGCCCCGCGCGTGCGATTCCCGAACGTCCTCGGCGGCATGGTGAACACCTGGGGATCGCTGTGCGTCGGCAACAAGACCGCGGCCGCCGCCGTGATGTATGGGACCTCGAGCACGGAAAGCGATCTGGATACCATTCGGGATTCGCGCCTGGCCATCATCTGGGGATACGGCTTTGCCGACAGCAATCGCCGCGGAGACTTCGCCGGCGAGGGAATGCGCATCCTGATGGACGCCCGCGAGAGAGGCACGCGCATCGTGGTGATCGATCCCTTCTTCTCGCAGACGGCAGCTAAGGCTGACCAGTGGATCGCAATCCTGCCGGGGACGGACGGCGCCATGGCGCTGGCGATGGCCAACGTGATTGTCGAGCGGAGGCTCTGCGACGAGGACTTCGTGGCCCGCCGGGTGTTGGGTTTCGATGAATTCAGACAGCACGTGCGGAAGTATACGCCGGAATTCGCGGCGAGGATCACCGGGGTTCCGGCGGAGACGATCACGAACCTGGCCGTCGAGTACGCCACCGAGCATCCGTCCGCGATCTTCCCCGGAGACGGGCCGTCGCGGGCCGGATGCGACCCTTCCCAATGGGTGCTGGCCTGTGGAGCGCTGGCGGCGCTTACTGGGTCGGTTGGCAAGCCTGGGACCAACGCCACCTCGGGAATGGGCTTCAACAAGCAGATCCACATTGGCGACCTCGGCGCCACCCGGAGCAGGAAGGTACGGGTGCAGGTGAATGAATGCCGCATCGCTGACGCCATCCTTTCAGGCAAAGCGCCGCAACCGGACGGGAGTGTGACAGCCGTATCGATCCGCATGCTGATCGGCCATGGCGCAAGTGTTGTCAATCAGGCGGGAGATTCCAACAAGATCGCCCGCGCGCTCGATTCGCTCGATTACATCATCTGCGCCGACCAATTCCCCACCCCGTTTTCCCGCTACGCGGACCTGCTCCTGCCGGCCACGACGGTCTTCGAGGGCCACGATTGCGGTTTCTACGGTCAGGCAGGTCATGCCATTGTTTATAGCGAAAAGTGCATAGAGCCGATGTACGAATGCCGGTCCGATATCGCCATCTGGGGCGCCGTAGCGAAGCGCTTGGGCGCGGGCGAAGCCTTCCACTCCGACTGGGAGGATGAGGACTGGATGCGCGCGACGCTGAAGGCTTCGGCAAGCGCCTCGGGCCAGGCCGATCTCACACTGGAACGATTGCAGAAGGAAAAGATCGTGTTCGTCGGGCCGCGACCTTTCATCCCCTTCCAGGCGCAAATCCGCGGCGGCCAGCCCTTCCCGACCAAGTCCGGGAAGATCGAGCTGTACTCGAAGGCGATCGAAGACAAGGGCCTGCCGCCTTTGCCGACCTACCTGGACGAGTTCGAAAACCGCCGTCACCCATTGGCCGAGAAATATCCGTTGGCTATTTGTACGCCCCATTCGGTCGCCCGGCTTCACAGCCGCTTCAATGGCCCCTGGATCGCGAGCCTGCATCCGCGGGAGGTGTTCATAAACCCGGCCGACGCCGCCCGGCGCACGATCGGCGATGGAGACACCGTGCTGATCTTCAATGACCGCGGTGCGACGGAGCGCAAGGCGCGGGTCAGCGGGCGAGTGCCTCCGGGAGTGATTGCGATGCACCAGGGCTGGTGGTACGAGCCGGGACAGGACGGAATCGATCATGGCGGAGCGGTCAACACCGTGACTGCCGATACCCTGGACCGAATCGGCGGCTCGGGGACTTACAACAGTGTGTTAGTCGACGTAAAGAGGGCGCAACTATGAGCCAGCACGGGTTCTTCTTTGACCGGACCCGGTGCATTGGCTGCGGATCCTGCGCGATCGCCTGCAAGGAGTCGCACGACAGCCCGTCGGACGAAACGATCTATTGGCGGCGGGTGACTACGGCGGAGTCGGGGCATTACCCCGACGTGGCCATCGAGAACGACTCGCGGTCCTGCATGCACTGCGAAAAGCCGGCATGCCTGGCAGTCTGCCCGGTCGGAGCCATTTCGAAACGCAGCCAGGACGGCATTGTGATGGTCGATCGCGGCAAATGCATCGGCTGCCGGAGTTGCGCGACGGCCTGTCCGTTCGGAGTACCGCAGTACGGTGCCGACGGTCTGATGCAGAAGTGCGATTTTTGCACGGATAGCGCGCGCGGGCTGACTGCGCCCGAGTGCGCCTCGGCCTGTGTGGGAGGCGCCCTCTTCGCCGGCCCGCTTGACCGACTCGCGCGAACCGCGGCCCGGAAGAAGCCTGTCAGACTGGGGGGACCGACACGGCCCGCACTGTTAGTTTCAAGGCGATAATCGGGCCGCGCAAGCCGCACATGCGCCGGCCCAGAGCACGTATTCGATGTTGGGCAGTAGACCGCGCGTGAAACACTCCTATGAAACCGAACCGCGCGTCTGTCTCGACTGAACCGCATCTCGGGACGGCGCTGAGAAGGGACATCGTCGAAGAGGTAGCACGTCTTGGGAGCACACTGATTGGCTTCGCTCCCGTTGCCCGTTGGGCTGACGCCGGAGAAGTGCCGCCTGACTATCGTCCCGATGCCATCTGGCACCTGGCCAGGACGGTCATTGTAATGGGTGTTCCCATGCTTCTGCCGATTGTGGAAAGCACCCCTTCAATCAATTACCAGGAAATGTACAACGCGAGCAATGTTCTGTTGGATCAAATCGCGTTCCGCCTTTCGCTGTTTCTGAACGATCGGGGCTTCCCCGCCATTCCGATCCCTCGCGACGGCTATGGCAATCTCGAGATTCTGCTGAAACGTATGCCGGCCTCGTTCAGCCATGTCTACGCCGGCAAGTACGCGGGCCTCGGAACCATCGGCTTCAGCCACAACCTCATCAATCCTCGGTTTGGACCGCGCGCCCGATACGTGTCGTATTCACGGCCGCGGAAATCGAGGGCGACCCGGTCATCGCGAAAGACCTCTGCAAGAAGTGCGAGTTATGCCGAAAACTCTGTCCGGCGCAGGCGCTGGCCTCGCGCCCAGGCCTGCTGCCGGCCGAGTTCGATGCCGTGGCTTGCACCAAGCATCATCAGCTTCTCGTATCGCAATCGCGCTGGCCCTGCGGTGTCTGTCTTAAAGTCTGCCCGATAGGCCAGGACCGCAAACTATACCAGCGCACTCATGTTGCGGACTACCTCAGAGAGGCCGAGGCGCTGCGGATCGATCCGCAGGACCCGCGGTACAGGCATCTGACACACCTTCGCACGCACGGCTCGGAGACTTAGCACTTAGCGCAGGAATCTACGCACGCACTGTCTTGGGGAATGGGTTGTCCGGAAACAGAATCGCCTCATATCGCCGCTGGTCCGCGAGATGCAAGTGCAGTAACGAAGGACTGATTCGCGCTGCGCCGATCATGTATCCCGTCTCGGCATTGACCACCCAAGGCTGGACTCGGGTCCAGGCCTGATACCATCGGTATCCCGCGTCATTGAAGTCAATTACACGGCTGAGCATCTGGTCCACAACCCGCCGGGCGAATGCCAGATACTCCGGCTGGCGTGTCCCCGCCCAAAGGCCCAGGAAGAAATCCGCCACGCCAGCGGAGCCGCAGCACTGGCAAACGACATACCAGAATCCCGGCGTCAACTTCTCCGGAATGCCGCTCTGGGTAATCCCTCGGGCTAAGCGTTCAGTCCAATCCAGGTACTCATGGTTGTTGGTGGCGGTGTAGAGTTCATAGAACAGCCGTGCCGTACCTGAAGGACCATGACAGAATCCCAGATAGTACAGGTCGGTCTTGTCGGGTTCGCGGTAGTGGACCAGGGCGGAGTCGCCCTGCACCGTAGCGATCTTCTGAAGATGGAGCGCTCCCTGCTTCGCGCCCTGCAGAAACCGGGCGTCCTGCGTTTCGACATACAGCCGTGCCAGCCCATATGCTACTCCGGCAGTTCCCAGTTCGAAGTTCGGGAAGTAGGTGCTCTTGGACTTGTCGCCCAAGCCTGGGGCTGTGGTGGGAACCCTGGCTTCCTCCCATCGCTGAATAATACGCTAATGGCCTTCGTTCCGCCGGTGTTGGTCCGCGTCTTTAAGGCCGATTCCGGGGCTTGTTATGCCTACGACGGCAACACCATCGCGATTCTGCGGCTTGACAATCTGACCTCGGAGCTGATTCGCTGAAAGTTCAGGCGGGGCGAGGCGGCCGGCTGCTGTAGGTCCAGCAGACTATCTTCGGCCGAGCCGGGCGAATCGCTCGGCCGAAGCTTGAAGCGTCTCCAGCTTCTTACAGAAGCAGAAACGCATCTGCTGGCTGCCGTCTTTCGGATTCGCATAGAAGCTTGAGCCCGGCACTCCGATCACGCCAATATCGGTGAGCATGTGTTGGGCAAAGGCGAGGTCGTCCGCAAAACCGAAGGCCGAGATGTCAGTCATCACGTAATAGGCGCCTTTCGGGCGGAAGCAGCGGAAGCCGGCGTGTTCGAGCACATCCAGCAAGAGGTCGCGGCGCTCTGCGTATTGGCTCGAAAGGCCCAGGTAGTATTCATCGCCCGTGCCGAGCGCTGCCGCACTGGCATGTTGCAGCGGCGCTGCAGCGCCTACGGTTAGAAAGTCGTGCACCTTGCGGATGGCGCCGGTGAGATCGGGCGGCGCGATCACCCATCCGACCCGCCATCCGGTGACGGAGAACGTCTTACTCATGCTGTTGACCAGCACGGCATGATCGCGCCAACCGGGAAGAGTGGCCATGGGGATGTGGCGCTCGCCATCGTAGACGATGTGCTCGTAGATTTCGTCGGTGATGGCCAGAGCGTTGAACTCGCGGCATAGGCCGCCGATGAATTCCAGTTCCGCGCGCGTGAAGACCTTGCCCGTCGGATTATTGGGCGTATTGAGAATGATTGCCTTGGTGCGAGACGAAAAGGCCCGCCGCACTTCTTCAGGATCGAAGCTCCAATCCGGCGGATGCAGCCGCACGATGCGTCTTCGGGCGCCGCACAGTTGAATATCGGGCCCATAATTCTCGTAGAACGGATCGAAAGAGATCACCTCGTCGCCGGGGTCCACGGCGGCAAGCAGGGCGGCGATCATCCCTTCGGTTGCGCCGCAGGTGACGGTGATTTCGGCTTAGGGGTCCACCTCCAATCCGTATGTGCGGCGATACTTCGCTGCGATGGCGTCGCGCAGCGGCTTGGCGCCCCAGGTGATGGCGTACTGGTTCAGGTCGGCGTCAATGGCGGCGTGAGCGGCCTGTTTGATCGCGGCGGGAACGGCGAAATCGGGAAAGCCTTGCGCCAGGTTGACCGCTCCGTGACGGATCGCCAACCGCGTCATCTCGCGGATGACCGACTCGGTGAAATCGCGTGTTCTGTGGCTTTGAAATCGATCGCGTAGGACTGGGGTCAAGACATGCTCCGCAAACACAGTTGCACTTCCAAGGCTACCAGACATCCCGACAGCAGCACACGCAGCGGGTGGGCAGGAACGACCATGGTGAGATTGATCGGCGCACCCTCCAGCTTTCGATTCCCACGAACTTGCCATCGCGAACGATCGCCAGGATTCCGCATCCGGCGCTGGGGCCGCACATCGCGCAGAGAGTTGGAATGGCTTTCTCTCCCCATGGCAGTTGCCGGCTCGGCTTGGGACAGAGTTCCGCTGCCGAAGACGGCGGCCGCGGCCAGGACGGTGCGGCGCGTCAGAGTTGTGCTGGTGGCGGGTAATCGTGAAAAGGTCCAGTATCGAGCGGAGCGGCAGTCCGAGAACCGCCGCTCCGAGGCCGCGTCACGCGGCCGGCAACTGCAACGGCTATCGGGCCGACGACGCCTGGTTTTCGGCGAGCAGACGCTCTATCTCGGCTACGAACTCCTCCTTCTCCTGCTTGTACAACTCGCCGCTGCCAGGGCTTGGAAATCCGGAGTGGACCTTCTTTACCAGCCCGTCCCGGCCTACGAAGAACGTCGTCGGCCAGGAGTCCCAGTCTTGGGCTTGCGTCAGTTTCTCCTTGGCGGAACCGGTTTCGCCGCCCAACAGCACGGTGTATTTGATGCCGTCCTGCTTGATGAGCGTCTGGAGACGCGTCGGGTTGGCCAGTTGCTCGGGCTCTTCGAAATCCAGAGCCACGATCTCCAGCCCCTGAGCGTGGTACTTATTGTAGAGCGTTGGGAGAAACTCGTCTTCGTCATGGCAGTTCGGGCACCAACTGCCGGTGACATTGACTAACACAACCTTGCCCCGGAAGCGCGCATCCGTATCGGAAACGATCTTACCGTTCAAATCCGGAAAGCTGAAGGTGAATGGCTTCGAGGGATCCTTCACCCCCGTGTGCTTGTCGAAATCGGTGGGTAAGTCGAGTCCTTTGGCGCGCGCCTGGTCGGGACGCACGGCGGTGATCACGCCCTCGTGGTGCTGGCCCTTCAGGTCAACGGTTAATGTCCCGTCACTTTGCGGCGTCACGACCAGCAGCGCCGGGCGTCCGCCGGAAAAGTGGCTGAGAAGGAACTTACCGTCCTGGTAACTGCCGGTGAGTGTGCCGGTGTCGCCGTCGACGCGCAGAATCGCTCCGGAAACTTCCGCGCCATGCTGCTGAACGATGAACTGCCAGGCCTTCTCGTCCTTCTTGGTGCTTGTCACACCCTCCAGGTACCAGATGCCGGAGATATTCGGAGCGTTGACCTGCGATGGAGGCTGCGGAACGGCGCGAACCGCGTGGATAGGGAGCGGTTTGCCTCGGGTACTGTACTCGCCATCCAGCTCGCCGCCCTTCAACGTCGCCTTCAGAACAGAAGCGTAGCTGTCGAAGTTGAGGACCAGCGAGCCGTTTTCGAATTTGCCGCCGGTCGAGTTCTCATGCTCCTCCCCATTGAAAAACCAGCCCCTGATTGCAGACCCATCGCCGGCGAACTCGATTTTGAAGGGTATCTCGGTCCCGTTAACATTGATCGTCGCGTTCCAAAGGCCGGCCAGGGATTCGGCCCTGGCGGCGGCCGGAGCAAGCGCGAG
>Ga0181520_10005520_pt1 | contig 20071 bp, 16 predicted proteins | sample PEATcosm2014_Bin_29_FD_132451 | JGI IMG/M metagenome (GOLD analysis project Ga0181520, IMG submission 132451) | Peatland microbial communities from MTU Mesocosm Facility, Houghton, MI, USA - PEATcosm2014_Bin02_30_metaG | ecosystem: Environmental > Terrestrial > Soil > Wetlands > Peat | place... | reverse complement strand
CAACCTCATGGAAAAGGTTCTGGAGGAGCACAAACTGCCCAAATATCTTGCCAATTATTTGCCGGAAGACCGCATCTCCGCCTTGGAAGACATGATCAAAAACATCTTTGGCCTGCATCCGCCGCAGGAAACCATCGTCAAGCAGACGGCGGAAACCATTTTGGGGCTGGCCGAATTGGGCAACGCCATTCTGATTGGCCGCGGCGGCAACGTCACCACGGCCATCCTGCCGCATGTGCTCCACGTCCGGCTGGTGGCTCCGCTGGGGCCGCGCATCGAGCATGTCTGTCAAGACCAGGGATTAACCCCGGCACAGGCCCGGGAATTCTGCCAGCGTGAAGACCTGGGTCGGGAACGTTACCTGAAGAAATATTTCCAGGCCGACATCAATGATCCGGTGCATTATCACCTGGTGATCAACACCGCACTCATCAAATATGATCTGGCCGCCCGGCTCATTGAAGAAGCACTCCTGCGCCTGGGCTGAAGGGGCCGGCCGGCCGGGCTGATTTTTAAACCGCCTTACTCGCGGGCCATCGTCGGGGTTTCCCCGGTCACGGCGGCGGTTCCGGCCGCGGCGGGCCCGGCGGCGATCTTAACCAGTTCGATGCCCTTGCCGGTTCCCAGATTCCGGCTGTATTGCATGTCCCTGGCATTGTTCCAGTATTCCTGCACCCCCAAACTTTCCAGGCGCACCCCGTCCGGTTGGTAAACCGTTCCCGAGGGCGGATGGTTCGCCAGCGCAGCCTCATGCAGATGCCGGTCGGCGTACTTGATCAGCGGCGTTTCCGACCGCAGGAAGTCCACCCCCACCGATTCCAACGCCACCGGATCCTGCGAGGCGAAAAAGCTCGAGGGCCAGTGGCCGTTGAAGGGGGCCATCCGCCACGCGTGCGGCTGGCTGTTCCACCGGTCCCCGGTATAAAGCCCGTCGAGAATGTTCAGGACGGTTTTCCCGTTGATGTTCTTGCTCCCAAACATGTCCACCAGTTGGTTGTAGCTGGACATCGGATAATTCCAATCATGCAGGAGGTAATGCTGGCTCGACCGCTTCCCGCCGATGATGCCCCAGCAGCTCTTGAAAATCATCGTGACCGAGGCATTGCCATAATCCGTTTTGTCCGAGGGATCGTGATACGTGTCCGACGGCGTGCAATGCCGCTTCAAGATGGCCATGGTGATCAGATATTTGGTGTTGACGATGGTGGTGGACAGCGAGGTTTCCGTCGGCCCCGGGGCCGAGTACGAGAAGGCGTTGGGCGTGAACCCGCCCAGATTCACATCGTATATGACATCGGGAAACGCGCCGCGACAATAGTTGGAGACCACCGAACACTTGCCCTCCCGCGCCGGATCACACAGCGTGATGTCCGCCTGACGCGCCCCGAACTGGCTGACCAATCCCTCCAACAGCGCATAAACCGACTGGGGCGAGGCATCAATCGTGTTGCTGTATCTCCCGCCATTGTTGAGGTTGAGTTTCACCGCGATTTTTTCGCCCCTCACATAGGGCGCCCCGCCGTTTTTGAACCGGAACAGCGCGTCCCAGGCGTTGCTGATGTCCGCCTGGCCGGCCACGGAGCAAATGACGTTGTTCAGGACTTTGGTGATCTTGACCTGGTCGTTGAAATTCGTCGAAAACCAATACTTGGACCGGCCGTCCCAGGTGCAGGCGCTCAGGTCGTAGCTCCAGGCCACCCGGCCCGGATGGATGCCCCGCGCGGTCCCGATGGGTTGGTTCGGTCCATTCGAGGGCGTGAACGTGCCGGTGCTCTCCGCCAGCGCACTGGCCTCATTTTGCTGGAGCACCCCCCACCCGCAGGCCAGACAGACCATCACACAGGCCCCCGCAACAGCATGACGATGTTGCCTGATCAACCCGCGCGCCTTGCGAAAAGCGGAAACCATGCCAAACAAACTGAGAAAATAAAACAGTCCGCCCAGCGCCAGCGGAGCCCCCACCCGCTGGCAGGGATAATCCGCCCGGGACGGCTTCGGGATGACCCGCACCAGAAACCAGATTAACGCCGCCAGCCCCGCCGCCGGAAACAGCCACCGGCTCCACCACCGGTTGCGATTCAGGCCGGTGATTCGACCCGTCTTCGGGCAAACCAGGAACATGTTCTTTTCCACAGGCATGGGCATAAGGTTGCTTTCGTTTGATCAAATGACTTGCCAGCGTCCGCTTCCGGCCGGCTGACGCACCGCGACGCCGCCCTCCGGTTAATGCTTCAAACATTAACCGTGACAATCCACATCCCCGCCGAACCGGGTTTAAACTAATTCAGCTTAGGCCTGGCGGTGGCAAAAAAGAAGGGTTTGTTTTTCAGCAGCCGGGGGTTGTTTTTCGCGCCTGCGCCCTCAACGACGCCTCCGCTGCCTCCGCGCATCATTCAATGTTGCCCACCACCTTGATCCGCGCCTGGCTCGAATCATGAACGTACCACGGCCCCGGGTTGTTCCCCGTCAGGTTGTTCGTCACAAAATGGCCCCCGCAGTTTTCCCCGACCATCACGCCATACTGGGAATTGTAGTTGATGGCGTTGCGGCGCACCTCCGGAGAGCCCCCCGTCCTGATCATGACCCCCGCGCTCGCATTGCCCACGATCTCATTGTCCTCCAGCGTCCCTTTGCCCTGCTCATAAATCAACACCCCGCTCTGGTGGTGGCTGTGGATGCGGTTGCGCCGCAACAGCGGATCACCCCGGCCCTGTATCGCCACCCCGACCGTCGCCCCGTCATGTATCTCGTTGTCCTCCAACAGACCCCGCCCATTCTGGTGGACAAACACCCCGGCCCCCCGCCCGCCATGGATGCGGTTGGCCCGCAGGATCGGATGCCCCGCTTCGATGATTTCCACCCCGGACAATCCGTGGCCAAAAATGTCATTGTCCTCCAGCGTGCCCCGGCCGCTCTCATACACCAGCACGCCATTGGATTGGCCATCGTGGATGCGGTTGTGCCGGATCACCGGCTCCGCGTTGCCGTGAATCGCCACGCAGGCCAGCGACTGGCTGGCTATGTCGCAGCCCTCCAACTCCAGGCGGCCCTGGCAAATATCCACTGCGTAAAACTGGCCCCCGCCCGCCTGCCGCAAGGTGAGCCCGGCCACCCGCCCAAAATTCGTATTGAAGAAAATCACATCCTGGCCGGCCGCCTCCACCACAATGTCCTCCGGTTTTCCGTCACCGATGATTTCCAGCGGCTTCTCCAGCCGGAGCCCTTCGTGGTAACACCCCGGCCGCACCAGAATGCGATGCCCCGGAGACGCCGCTTGAATCGCGTCGGCGAGCGTCTGAAAATCCCCCCGGTTCGGCTCCGCGTCCACCACCCAGATTCTCGGCTCGATGCGGCTGGTCAGGCGCTCCGCCTTGCATTGACCCGCCTCGATGGACCCCGGGTCCGCGGATTCGGGCGGCGGGGCGGATGCTGTTTGATTTGGCTCAACGCTTCGGTGCATGCTAAAAAAATAATCCTTTCCCAAAGACGATGAAAGCCTTTTTCCAGCAGCCTGAAGGCCGCGCTTCATTCCCCTGTCCCCGCCGAACCGCCCGTCAGCCCGGAGACAACCGGCCGGTTTCCTCCGGGCTCGCCTCGCCCGGCTTTTCATAGGGGTGCGGCACGGTCTTGTTCAGTTGGGAACCATCACACGGTCCCGACGCAGCACCCCGGCGTTTCACTTTTTCATTGCCACCCGTCATCGGCCGGCTCAGTTGTGAGCCATCCGCGCACAATCCGGCCAAAGATCCACGATATTTCTGATTCGTTTTCGCATTCATGTTGGTTTGTCTCTGGTTAAGAATTTCAAAACTCCTTCTTGGTCAGGTTAAGTCCGGTATCTCATCCGCGCCAACCCGTTATTGCACATTGGGCTCCCTCCTTTGCCGGAAGCTCCGGGCAACTCCAATGGGGATTGGGCTTTCTCCACTCCTGATGGGCGGCGGCACGCCCCGCCGCCGCAGTGCCGGACCGGATGCGGATTCAGGAGCCGCCGGCCTCAACCACTCCCATTCCGGCCAGGCTCAGTTCCTTCTCCGTCTTCAGCCGCAATTGTCCGCACGCCGCATCAATGTCGTGGCCCTTTTCGCGGCGCAGCGTGGCGATCGCTTTTTCCTTTTCCAACGCGGCCAGAAAAGCTTCCTGCGCCGCCTCGTCGGGCCGTTCCCACGGCAGACCCTCCACCTTGTTGTACGGAATCAAATTCACCTTCGCAAACAACCGTTTGGTCAGCGCGGCCAGCGGTCGGGCCTGGTCCGGGGCATCATTCACCCCGGCGATCAAAATGTATTCAAACGTGAGCATCCGGCCCTTGATCTTTTGATAGTCCTCGCAGGCGGCGATCAGTTCCGTCAGCGGATACTTCCGGTTGACCGGCATGAGGCGGTCGCGCACCTCGTCCGTGGCGCCGTGCAACGAGATGGCCAGCCGGAATTGCAGCGGCTCGGCCGCCAGCCGCCGGATCTGGAGCGGCAGTCCGCTGGTGGAAATGGTGATTTTGCGCGCCCCAATCCCGCCGCCCCACGGGGCGTTCAGAATGCGCAGCGCCTTGATCAAATTATCGTAATTGGCCAGCGGCTCGCCCATGCCCATGATCACCAGGTTATCCACCAGGCGCGGACTGTGTTTGGGCGCGGCCTCCTTCGACTGCGCCAGGTGCCAGCGTTCAACCGAGAAAACCTGTTCGATGATTTCCGCCGCGTTGAGATTGCGTTTCCAGCCATCCAGCCCGCTCGCGCAAAACTTGCAGCCGTAGGCGCAGCCCACCTGGGTGGAGACACACAGCGTATGCCGGTCACTGGCCTCGCCATAAAGCGCCGGGTTGGCGGGAATCAGCACGCTTTCCACCAGCGAACCATCCGCCAGCTTCCACAGAAACTTTTGAGTGGCGTCGTCCGCGCCCTGCTTGCGCACCAGTTCGAGCGTGTGCAGGGAGTAATGCTGGCGCAACAACTCGCGCAACACCTTGGGCAAATTGGTCATCGCGTCCCAACTCGAGGCGCGGCGTTCATACAGCCACTCCAGCAGTTGGGCGACGCGATACACAGGCTGTTCCCAGACCGTGAACTGTGCTTCCAAATCCTCGCGCGTCAGCGTCTTAATGTCGGTTACCACTCCGCAAACCTAGCCGTTTGCCCCGGATAAACCAAGCCGCATGTGAACTTTTCCCCCGGCGCCACCCTTCCCGGTTTCCGCCTGCCCGGAGGGTTGCAGACAGCAGCCGGGGGTCGGGCGCAGCCACCCCCCCGGACCTGGCCCGGAAACCGGCCGCCCCCGGGCAGGGACGGCCGAAACCACCGGCGAGAACCGACAAACCATTCAGCAACGGCGCACGCCCGCAGCGGTGGCGCCGGTTGGCAACCGGCCGGGCCTCCGAACTCCTCGCCGCCAGCCTGCGAAAAGGGTGAGCCTGGCCCCTGCCCCTCACACGCATCAACGGTTTTCAAATCCAGCGGCCGTGACGAGGCGGCTTTTTTGTACCGCAGACTTCCAAGTCTGCCGTCTCGCGGGTTTCCCAACCCGCTGGCGGCACCGCAAGCTGGCGCATCCGACCCTTGGACGGCCCGCCGATTTGGAAATCGGCGATACCGCAGGTTGGAAACCTGGGGTGCGGCTCGCGCAAGAGGCATGTAAGGGTCCGTCAAGAAATAAACTTTACAAGCTGACGCCGAAATTTTGACGGCTGGCCAGGCGCGGGCGGGGAGCATCGCCAAAGGGTTCTGTGACGGGCGAGCAACGCTGCCACCCGTCAAAAGAACCCGTCAGGTTGTCAAGGTTGTTTCTTGACGGACCCTAAGGTGCAGCCTGCCACCCCCGCCGCCTTTCCTCCCGCCTGAATCAACTGCGGACCACGTTATTCCGCCGAAAACAGCGAAGAACCAATTAATCTCCTCTTGCAAGCGATCTGGAATAATCAGAGTACTGTCGCCGGCCCAGCCTTTCCAATTCCAACGCCCAACTGCGGCAAAACCAGAGGGGGATAAAACCAAATACGCCGAAGGAACAGTCAATCAGTCGCCACCCATGCGGAATTCCACGCAGGCCGCCAAACACAAACGCATAGGGCAGCACCAGTAAGCAGGCCATCAGCCCAAAATCAAACAACCAGCGGTTGCGCACCGGATCACGCCAGGCCCCGACGAAGACCAGGGCGATGGCGAAGTGCCCGAACGCCAGCCAGTCGGTGCCGTAAAACAAAAATGGATGCTGGGTTTGGGTCTGGTTCAGCGCCTCACGGACGCGTCCCAGCCATTGCCCCGGTGCGGACAATGATCCGTGGCCGGGGCCAAATGCACCCCCCGGCAGGTTCAATTCGCTGACCAGCGGGATCGCCGTCACGCCACTGACAACCAGTCCGAAAATGAAAAAGACCGTCAGCCATCGGATGCGGCGGAACAGACGTGCTTCACGCTTCATGGGCGTTGGGTTTGGATGGATTTGATTCGGGATGCCTGGGAAAAAGTTGGGCGCAAACAAAAATCAGGATCACCACGATCAACTTTCCCCAACACCGGCAGACGATGCCGGCCAGCATCAGGCTGATCCAAAGGCCAAACTGCGCCCGGGGTCTGGCCACCAGTATGATGATCGTTTGCGTTGACCTGCCGGCAAATGTGAAGGGGCGGGTTTGTATGTTCTGATTGTTGTTTCATGAATTCAATCGCCGGCCCAACCCATTAAATCCTCATTCGCTTTGCATTACAAAGTGCTCGACGCTGTCGGGCCTGGTTTGTTCAAAAACAAATCAAGATTTAAACCCCTCAAAAACCCCTCATAGTCCGGAGCAGTCAGGCAACCCTCTGGCAAGGAGGCTTTAAATATGCCGCATGGCCAAATCCGGAAAAAATCAACCGGTTCCTTCCGTGTCTCATCGTGTTTTTCCGTTCTCGCCCCGGTGGAGAAGGCCATGTTTCGGCGGGCGCTGCTTGCCCCCGCCCCCGGAGCGCCGGCGGGCAGCCGGCTTTGGGCGTGCGGAGACTCAATGCGGTTGGTTGCGGGCAAAACGCCGGATGTCATAAGCCGGTCACAGACCGGCGCTCCGGCCGGCCGGCGGGGACAGGGTCAGGCTGCGCCCCCTTGCGTCGAACGCAGGTCCGCCGGCCGGCGCCGGCGGCGCGGAGACGGCGCCCGGCCGGACCGGGCCGCCGGGCGGCTTCGTTATGATGATTCATTTTCATAATCCACCCCCAGTCTGCCCCCGGTCCAAAAAAAAGCTCGTTACCTAGTAACGCGAAATGCTCACTTGGGAATTATTTTTTCTCCTTGACACAAACACCCAGGGATCATTGGGGTTTTAACGTTATTATCAACCCCCTGAAAACAGGGATTTCGTCAAATCGCGTTACTAGGTAACGAGAATTGCCGCCCAATTTATTTTTTTACCGGCCCTGGCCGGCGGTCGCCTCCGCTCAGCCCCGCACCTGGCCGTTGCCCAGCCCCAGCCACTTGTAGGTCGTCAGTTCCTCCAACCCCATGGGCCCGCGCGCCCCGATCTTGTCGGTGCTGATGCCGATCTCCGCCCCCATCCCGAATTCGCCGCCATCGGTAAACCGCGTCGAGGCGTTCCAATACACCGTGGCCGAATCCACCCCGGCCAGGAACCGCTTCGCCTGCGCCTCGTCCCTGGTCACGATGCTGTCCGAGTGCGCCGAGCCATAATTGTTGATGTGATCAACCGCCGCCGGCACGCCCTCCACCACGCGCACATTGAGAATGTAATCGTTGTACTCAGTGTAAAAATCCTGCTCGGTGGCCGCCCGCAACGGCAGCGTGCCGGGCGCCAGCCGCCGGGTCAATATGTCCAGGCTGGCGGGGTCACAGCGCAGCTCCACCTTTTTGGGCGCGAGCCCGGCCGCGAGCAGCGGCAGAAACGTTTCCGCCACGGCCCGGTGGACCAGCAGCGTCTCCATGGCATTGCAGACCCCCGGCCGCTGAATCTTGGCGTTCAAGGCAATGGCCTCGGCCATTGGCAAATCCGCCTCGGCATCCACATACACATGGCAGACGCCCTTGTAATGTTTGATGACGGGCACCTTGCTGCATTCGGCCACGGCGCGAATCAGGCTCTCGCCGCCGCGCGGCATGCAGAGGTCCACATACTGGGTGAGGGACAGCAAAATCGGGATCGCTTCGCGGTCGGTGGTCGGCACGACCTGAATGGCATGCTTGACGCCGGACTCGGCTTCAATCACTCCAACCAGCAGGTCGCCAATCACGCGGTTGGAATGCAGGGCTTCCTTGCCGCCGCGCAAAATGGTGGCGTTGCCGGATTTAAAGCACAGGCTGGCGGCGTCCGCCGTGACGTTCGGGCGGGATTCGTAGATGATCACCACCACGCCAATGGGGGTGGAGACCTTTTGCAGCTTCAAGCCGTTGGGCCGGACGCGCTCATCCAGCAGGCGGCCGACGGGATCCGGCAGCGCCGCCACTTCGCGCAAGCCCTTCGCCAGGCCGGCCATGCGTTTGGCATCCAGTTGCAGCCGGTCGAGCATGGCGGCGGAAAGCCCGCTGGCGGCCCCGGCCGCCAGGTCCAGATCATTGGCGGCGCGGAGGGCGGCCACGGCCTCGGGGGCTTCCAGCGCCCCGGCCATTTTGAGGAGGCAGGCGTTCTTCTGCGCCGTGGTCAGTTGGCCCAGGGCGCGCGCCGCCGCCTTGGCCTGCCGGGCCAATTGCGTCATCTGTTCCGCTAAGCTCATGGCACAAACTAAACCGAAACGCCAAAGGCGGAAAGCGGGAATTTTTATGGACCATCCGCCGCTGGACCCGGTTTCAACTGTTGCGGACGGCCGTTCTGATTTCTTGCCGCCATGGCGTCGGCTTGGCACATTATGGGGGATGCGTGATAAATTCCGGGTCTGGGCGGAAAGCCTGGAGACCTTTTTCCTCGAAGTCATTTTCGGGGATCGCCATGATTACAAGGCCAGAGTGACGCGGGCCATTCTGTTTGGCGGCTCGAAAGTGTTTCAAGTGGCGGTTAAAATCCGCCGCTGGCTTTATAATGTCCGGATTTTGCGCGACAAGACGCTTGGCGTGCAGGTCATTGCCATCGGCAATCTCACGGTCGGGGGCACGGGCAAAACCCCGGTGGTGGAGAAATTTGCCCGCGAACTGCGGGATGCCGGCCGCAACGTGGCCATTCTGTCACGCGGCTATCGCTCCAAGCCCCGCCCGGTCCATCAGATGCTGTTGAACAAAATCCTCTTCCGCGAGGACCAGACCCCGCCGCGCGTGGTGTCGGACGGCAAATCCCTGCTGCTGGATTCGGAAATGGCGGGGGACGAACCCTACATGCTCGCGTCCAACCTGAAGGACGTGGTGGTGCTGGTGGACAAGGACCGCGTGAAAAGCGGGCGTTACGCCATTGAGAAGTTCGGCTGCGACACCCTGCTGCTGGACGACGGTTTTCAGTATTGGAACCTGCGGGGCCGCCGGCATGACGTGGTGCTGATTGACCGGCAGCAACCCTTTGGCAACGAATATCTCCTGCCGCGCGGAACCCTCCGCGAGCCGCCCTCCCACCTGGCCCGCGCGCACACCATCTTCATCACCAAAAGCGACGGCCAGACCGCCGAGCTGCGGCAGCGCATCACCCGGTTGAACGCCACCGCCGCGATCATTGAATGCGTTCACAGTCCGCTCTATTTGGAGGACGTGTTCACCGGCGAACGCCACACCCTGGAGTTTCTGCGCGGCCACAAGGTGGCGTCGCTCAGCGGCATCGCGCAGCCGGAAAGCTTTGAGCAAAGCCTGGTCAACCAGGGGGCGGAGCTGGTTTATTCCAAGCGTTTTGCCGACCACCACCGGTTCACGCAGCAGGAGATTTTGAACACCATCAACCGCAGCAAAAAACGCCAGGCGGACACCATCATCACCACCCAGAAGGACGCCGTGCGCTTCCCCAAAATTGACCGGCGCGACCTGCCCTTTTATTTCCTGCGCGTGGAAATAAAAATTGTCAGCGGGGCCAATGACTTTCAGGATTGTGTCCGTAAAATCTGTTTCCGCTGAGCATGAACTTTCTGATTTACCGGCTGGGAGGCGCCCTGGTCGCCCTGATCTCCGCTTTTCCGCTGACCTGGGTGGCGTGGATCGGGTGCCGCTGCGGCGGGCTGGCTTATTTTCTGGACACGGCCCACCGCCAGGTGGCGCTGCGAAATTTGACGATGTGTTTTGGCCGGGAAAAATCCCCGGCGGAAATCACCGCCATCGCCCGGGAAAATTTCCGGCGGCTGGGCGAAAACTATGCCTGCATGGTGAAAACCTACACGATGTCCTGGGAGCAATTGCGGGGGCATCTTGAACTGGTCGGCATGGAAAAGGTCATCCCCCGCGAAGCCGGCCCCAAGGCCCAGAGCCGGATTATCGCCCTGGGACATTTTGGCTTGTTTGAACTCTATGCCCATTTCGGTCACTTCGTGCCTTCCTTCAAACTGGCCACCACCTACCGCGCCCTGAAACAGCCGGCACTGAACCGGTTGATGGTGGAACTGCGCAACCGCTCCGGCTGCCACTTTTACGAGCGCCGCACCGGGGGCGCGACGCTGCTGGCCATGATGACCAAAACCGGCTCGCTGCTGGGGTTGCTCGCCGACCACCATGGCGGACCCAAGGGCTTGCGGCTGCCGTTTTTGGGGCATGAATGCTCCACGTCCACCGCCCCGGCCATCTTCGCCCTGCGCTATCGCTGCCCGCTTCATGTGGCCATTTGTTACCGCGTCGGGCTGGGCCGGTGGCGGATTGAAAACAGCGCCGAAATCGTCACCTGCATCAACGGCCGCCGCCGCCCAGTCGAGGACGTCACCCGGGAGGTTAACCTGGCCTTCGAGGCCGCCGTGCGCCGCGATCCGGCCAACTGGTTCTGGGTCCACAAACGCTGGAAACCCGCCGAAAGAAAAATCCCGAGACCACCGGCGGCTGGACCCGGGACGAAGGACGCGGCGGCCCCGTCCAATCCCCCGGAAACAACCCCCGCTGCCGAACCACCGTGTGAACCCCGCATCTGACATGGCCACAGGCCGGATTTTGGTCCGCAGCGTGAATTGGCTCGGAGACGCCGTGATGACCACGCCGGCCTTGCTGCGCCTGCGGGAAAAGTTCCCCGCCGCGCACATCAGCCTGCTGACCCCGGAAAAATTACAGGAACTCTGGCGGTGCCATCCTGCGGTGGACGAAGTGATTGCCTTTGGCGCCGGGGAATCCGTGTTTTCCATCGGCCGCCGGTTGCGAAAGGGCCGGCACACCCACGCCCTGGTGCTGCCCAATTCACCGCGCTCGGCCCTGGAGGTTTTTCTGGCGGGAATTCCCCACCGCATTGGTTACGCCCGCCCGTGGCGCAACTGGCTGCTCACCCAACCGGTGGCAGCCCGGCCCGGCACGGCAAAAATGCACAAGCGCACCGTTGCGGAAATTCAGCGGCTCGTCGCCCGTCCGCCTTCGGGCACAATCCCGGAAATCCCGCCGCCCGGCGCGCATCAAATTCATGAATACCTGCATCTGGTGGCAACGCTGGGGGCCGCCCCCCGGCCACTGGCCCCCTGCTTGCAGGCGGCTCCGCTGACGAACGCCGTCCTGACCGGGCTCCTGCCCATGGGCGGCATCCGGTCCGAGTGTTTGATCGGGTTGAATCCCGGGGCGGAATATGGTCCCGCCAAACGCTGGCCGGTCGAGTCCTTCGCCGCCGCCGCCAATGAACTATACCGCCGCCTCGACTGCGGGTTTTTGATTTTTGGCGGCCCGGGGGACATCGCCCTGGCGGAAGAACTGCGGGAACTGCTGCCCGTCCCGCAGTCCCGGGGACACGTTGTCTCCCTGGCGGGCAAAACCCGGCTGGGCGAACTCATGTCGGCATTGAAGGTCTGTCGTGTCCTCATCACCAACGACACCGGTCCCATGCATGTGGCGGCGGCGTTGGGAACCCCGGTGGTCGCGCCCTTTGGCAGCACCTCACCCGAGTTGACCGGCCCGGGCCTGCCCGGGGACCCGCGCCATCGCCTCATCAACTCCGGCGTTCCCTGTGCGCCCTGCTTTTTGCGCCGGTGCCCGATTGATTTTCGCTGTCTCCGGGGCCTCAGCGCGGATCGCGTGGTGGCAGCCGTGCTGGAGGTCGTGGCCCCGGCTTAATTAGACTTTGTCCCCCGGCGGCTTTTGTGGTAAATCCCTGCTGTGGATACTGTCACCCAGCTCACCAACCAGCTTGTTGCCTCTTACGCCCGCGTGGGCGGCATCAATCATCTGGATGGAAAAAATCTGCCCTCCAAGCGCGCCATCACGGCCATCACCCAGGATTTGCTGCGCCTGCTTTTTCCCGGCTATTTTGACGAGCAATTAATCCACTCCTCCGAAATCAAAGCCGAGACGGCGGCCTTGATTGACGCGGTCCTGGGCAAGTTGGAGGACGAAATCCGCAAAAGCCTTGCCTACCACCCTCCGGCGAATCTGGCGAGGAAGCAGATTCCCCAGACGGCCCACGCCCTCACGCTGGAATTTCTCGGCAAGCTGCCCGCCATTCGCGAGATATTGCAGACCGACATGGACGCGGCCTTTGACGGCGACCCGGCGGCCCTGAGCAAGGAGGAGGTGCTGGTGGCCTATCCCTTCGTGGAATCCATCGCGGTGCAGCGCCTCGCGCATGAGCTGTACTTGAAAAAGGTTCCGTTGATTCCGCGCATCATGGCCGAGTGGGCCCACTCGCGTTCCGGCATGGAAATTCACCCGGGCGCGCAAATCGGCACCCATTTCTTTGTGGATCACTGCACGGGAACCGTGATCGGGGAGACGGCCGTCATTGGCCATCATGTGAAGATGTACCATGGCGTGACCCTGGGGGCCAAATCCACCGCCGGCGGCCAGCAATTGCGCGGCAAAAAACGGCACCCCACCATCGAGGACCGCGTGACCATTTATCCCGGCGCCACCATTTTGGGCGGCGAAACCGTCATTGGCGCCGGCAGCACCATCGGCGGCAACGTGTTTATCATGGAGAGCGTGGCCGCCAACTCACTGGTCATTTATGACGGCCTGGACATGCGTGTCCTGAGCAAGACCGACCGTTTGGCCGTCTTGGATTATCAGATTTGACCCGCCTGTTTTTTCCCCGCCGGATTGCCCCGCCAAATGAAAACGGGCGGGTTTCACTTGAAACCCGCCCGCTGAATTAAATCCACCGGTCAGTTGTTCGTGTTGACGGTGTAGAAGAACACATTGTTGCTCGCGGCCGTGTTGGTGAACACATATTTGCCGGGCGTGACTTCAATCGGTTGACCGAGGTTGACCCAGTTGCTGAAGGGCACGGTCAGGTTGGTGGTGCCGTACACGTTCAGGCTGGCCGCCACGCCGGTCACGTTGGTGAAGGACAGGCTGAAGCTGGCGGAACCGGAGCCGGCCGGCCCGGTGAAGACACTGGAACCGGCGGTGATCTGGATCGGCAGGATCGGCGCGACCGCGACCAGCGAGTTGGTCGCCACCGGAGCGAGCGAGATGCCGCGGAGGCTGGAGGCGGCGCTGACGGTGTAGAGGGTGTTGCTCGAGATCAGGTTGATCGGCTGGTTCCAGGCGGAGTTGTCCACCACATGGATGACACTGTTGCCGGCCGTGCCGCCGCTGCCGGTGGTGTAGTAGAGGTCCACGGTGCCGTTGGCGTTGGTGGACAGGCAGAGGCCGTCGCCGCCGTTGGGGGTGTTCCAAAAGCCGGCGGGGGCCCAGATGGGCTGGCCGGTGTTGGGGTCAGTGCTCCCGGTGAAGTAATACTTGAAGATGGCGCCGGAGGTGGAGTTGGTCCCGTCAATGTAGTAACAAACGTCGTAGCTCGCCCCGTTGTTGCCGGAGCGATAGAGGTAGAAGTCCAGCACTTCGGGCTCGATGGGGAAGCCTTCGAAGGGGAAGAGCGCCTGGCTGCCGCTGCCGATCGCGGGCACCACGTCCAGCACGGTGGCCGTCGGATCGGAACCGCCCGACTGCTGGAGGGCGTACACGACGCCGCCAAAACTCTTGAGCGAGCGGACGTTGGCGCCGTTGGCGACAGTATAGCCAATGTATGCGTTGTTGGTGGTTTCGTTGTTGAGGTAGACCCCGCCCTTGTCACCCATGAAGAAGATCATGTCGTCCACCGTGGTGGCGCTGCGGGCCTGGTCGGCGGTGGCGCCGCCGTAGCCCTGGTAGCTGGTCTGGAAGGTGTAAAGCCCCAGGAAATTGAACGTGGCGGCTCCGCGCCCGTTCTCGGTGGTTTCGTCCGCCACGGTGGAATCGCCGCACAGACCGGCGGAGAAGCACAGCAGGGTGTGGTCATCGCTCAAGGCCAGACGGCCGCAGGAGCCGGAGCTGCTCTGGCGGAGGGCGTTGGGACCGGTGGCCGGAACGGCAAAAATATTCACCGGCGCGGACTGGCTGGAATTGGTCGGGTTGAGTTCCAGCATGCTGAAGGTGGAATTCTTGGTGACCAGGTCCTGTTGCTCAACCACGATGTTGCCCGCCGTGAAAGCCGTGGGCGGCGGCAGGAGGTTGAAGGCGACCGAGTTGGTGGAGGCCCCGGCAAAGGTGCCGAGACCGGCGCCGGTCAGGGCGAAGCTGATGTAGGCCCCCGTCACGGCCGCCGGGTTGGTGGCGCACAGGTTGGTGAACGCGCCCACCCCGTCGGCCAGCAACACCACGGTCCCGCTGTTGGTGCCGAAGCCCCAGTTGCCGCCCGCCGCCGTGGCGGTGACGGTCCCGGACAGGTTGGTGACCGCGTTCCCGTATTGGTCAACGATGGACAAGGCCGGCTGGGAGACAAACGTGCCGCCGTTGCCAACCGGAGCCTGCAGCGGGGAGGAGAAGGCAAACGCCTCGGGCGCGCCCGGACCGATGGGCTGGTTCACCGAGGTCGGGGAGTAATTGGTGGCCCCAATGGTGATGGACACGTTGCCCGCCGTCTGAAACACCGCCAGACTGCTCATGCTGAAGGTGATGTTGGTGGCGCCGAAGGTGACCCCGACATCGTAGCCGAGGGCTGCGTTGAAGAGGTTCGTGGAGCCGGCCACGATGTTGGTGATGGATGCGACCCAGCTTGAGTTGCCGGGCGGGAAGGTGATGGAAAAGGAGTTGCTGTCCACGGTCACCCCGGTGGCCGTGCTCAACAACGGCGGGGTCAGGGCCGCGCTGGAACCCCCGACATAGCCGGCCGCGCCGCTGATGGCGATGTTGTCGAAGCGCCAGTTCCCGGAGTTGTCGTTGTAGGGCAAGCCGGAGGAATTAAGCATGTCCTCCCCGGTGGTGGCATTGACGATGCGAACCCCGAAATTGGGGTTGCCGGCGCAGGACGCCGGGAAATACGCGGAGATGTTGGTTAGGAAAACCGCGATGCCGTTGTTGTTTTGGGAGAAATAAACGCCCGTGACGGTGTTCGGGTCGGTGCTGTTGGTTTCCAGGACGGCGGCCTCGCCGGCAACGAGGACAACGTTCGTGCAGTTGAACCAATCCACACCGTCGGAGGTGTACTCCACCTCGGTCTGGGCGGGGGCGGCGGCGGTGTAGTAAAGGTCAAAGGTCAAGGCGATCTCACTGTAACTGACCGTGCTGACGTCGAATTCAGCCCCTTGCGTGCCAATGGGCGCCTCCGTGGACCAGCCGCTGTTCGGATTGCCGGCGGTGGAGAGCGTGCCCCCGCCGCCGCGGACGCGCCAGGCGGAAGAATTCGGGCCGGTGGAGGCTCCGGGAGTGCCCGTCACGTCGCAACTCGGGAGGCTGTAGCCGCCGGTGTCGGCCGTGTAATTGTTGCTCATGCCCAAGGAGGTGGCAAACCCGATGCCATAACTGGGCATGGGGTTGTTGATGACGATGCTGGAGCTGTAGCCGCTGTCAAAGTCCCAGACGGTGAGGTTGTTAAGCTGTTCGGGGAGGCCGCTGACAATGACGTTGTCCAGACGGATGTTGCCGGCGGGGTTGGCCCCCCCGGTGGTGGTGACGTCATCCGCGCCGGTGGACGCGTTCACAATGCGCACGCCAAACTTGGAGTTGTTGTTGGCGGCGGCGGGCAATCCCACCGTGATGCCATTGTACCACGCCGAGCCGCCGGTCACAAAAATGTACGCTCCCATCACGGTGTTCGCGCTGGTGGAGTTCGTATGAATGTAGGTGGGCGTGGCGGAATAGACGAGGTTCGAGTCGTTCACCCAGGTCAAACCGTCGGTGGTGTACTCCACCTGGATTTTGGCGGTGCCGGAGCCGGTGATGTAGTAGTCAAACTTGAGCTGAATGTTGGTATACCCCATGGTATTGACATTAAATTGCGCCCCCTGGGTGCCGATGCCGGAGCTGGAAGACCAGCCGTCCGGGGTGCCGGCGCTGGCAAACGTGCTGCCGCCGCGGATCCGCCAGGCGTCCGAACTCCCGCCGGTGCTCGCGCCCGGCGTGAGGATAATGTCACATTCCGGGAGACTGGTGCCGCCGTAGGAGTTGGTCATGCCCAGGGAAAAGGCATCGCCGGCACCCGTGCTGGGCACCGGGTTGTTGTTCTGGACCCCGATGGTGTAGCCGTCAAAGTCCCAGGCGGTGATCGTGGTGTTGGTCGCACGGGAGGTCACCAGGCTGGTGACCAGCAGTGCCACAATGGCCAGGAATTGTTTGGTTTTCATTTAAATGTGGTTGATTCAGTTTGCGTCATTGGTTCTATCACAGTTTCGGAGCGGGCATTGTCTGTTTTTTTTGTTGCAGGAAAACGACGTTCTTGTGACATTATGGTTACAAATTGACCCGATAAGCCTGGCGCATGTTTGAAAGCAGCCTCCAAGAAGCCTTTTCCATCGAAACGGCGCACATGTCACCCAATTGTAACATTTCGGTCACCGGGATGTCACAGGCAGAAGCGATGATACCGGCCTTTGGAGCATATTGATATTTGAGTTCTTTTACTTATGACCATAAATGGAAATTACAAACCGACGCGCGGATTCACCTTGATTGAGTTGCTGGTGGTGATTGCGATTATTGCCATTTTGGCGGCCATGCTGCTTCCGGCGCTGTCCAAGGCCAAGGCCCGTGCCCAACAGGCCGTCTGTCTGAGCAACCTCAAGCAGTGGGGCCTGGCCGAAACGCTGTATGTGGATGACAACAACCAGCTTTATCCCTGGCCGCGGCTCGAAAACACCACCACGGTGAATTTGTCCGGCCAGGAACAGGACATGCCCACCTGGACCCAGATTGTGGAGTGTTATGACACCCTGAATGAGAAGGACGACATCTGGTTCAACGGCCTGCCCGGTTATGTCAACTCCAAACCACTGTATTATTACACCCAATTCCCCGAGGTGTTTGACCAGGGGAACAACATCTTCAATTGTCCCACGTTTCAGCAGCAGGGAGTCAGCCCCGGCGATGCCGGTTCCGAAAACATGGTTTCCGCAACGCGGCCGCTGTTCAACTACGCGGCCAATTCCAAGGCCTTGTCCAACCAGCCCCTCACCCACCAGCCGCCCTATGCGTTTGTCAGGACCACCATGGTGGTGCATCCTTCCGCTTTTGTGATGTTTTCGGATGTGCGCGACAGTTCGACCGACAATCCGCCGCATTACCCGACCACCGACAATGAACTGGCGACCCCGGAATGTTACACCACGCGCTTTGCCGGCCGGCACAGCACCGGCGGCAACCTCACTTTCTCGGATGGCCACGCCGCTTACTTCAAATACTTCTACGTGGTTTCCGACGGCAAGGCCGTCCGGCGGGATGGCAGCATTGCTCCCGCCGGGGATGATCCGGACCGCCCGGACATCAACTGGGCGGTTGAAGGCGGCTACATTCAGAATTGATTTCCACTCCAACTTGGATCATTCCATGCTTAACAAACTGATTCATACCGCCGGGCGCGCGGTTTGGCTGGCCACCCTGCTGGCGGCAACGACTTGGAGTCCGGTGGTTTTTGCCGCCGACAAACCCCTCAACTATCTGGCGGCCGGCCAATGGGATGCCCGGGAAATTCTGCCCGACCCGCCGCTGATGGGTTCGCCCGAACAGGCGGCGGACATGGCCGCCGTGGTCGCCGTTCATGCCGCCTGCACCACCAATGAGGCGGTGGCGGCGTTTGCCGAGAAAAAATTCGACATTTTCAACTTCACGCCGGCCATTGGCGCGTTTTTCACCCCGGACAACCTCCCCAAAACCACCGCCTTTTTTCAGCGGGTTCAGGCGGATGCCGCCACCGTCACCGACCAGGCCAAGGACGAGTGGAAACGCCCGCGGCCATTCATGGTGGATCCCTCGCTGGCCTCCGGCAAACTCGAAAAAAGTTTCAGTTACCCCAGCGGCCATTCCACCGAATCCATGGTGCTCGCCCTCGTCCTCGCCGATTTGCTGCCGGAGAAAAAAACCGCCATCCTGGCCGAAGCCCGCTCCATCGGCTGGCACCGCATTCAAATTGCCCGGCATTATCCCACTGACATCTATGCCGGCCGGGTCTTCGCCCAGTTCATTGTCCGCCAGTTAAAAGCCAGTCCCGCCTTCCAAAAGGATTTTGCCACCGCCAAAGCCGAACTGCTGGCCGTCGCACAGGCGGCAAAAAACTAACCCGATCATTATTTCCATTTGAGGAGGGACGGTTTAGCATCCTCCCCCGAATGGCCGCTTCCATTATTGACCTGTCGAATTTGGTTTATGAATTGAAATCCATCGTGGAACCGTTGGATTTGGCCGGATTGTTTCCGCAGGCCCGGCGACTGGAAGTGGAACTGGGTTGCGGCGACGCCTCGTTTCTGGCCGAATACGCCCGCCGCCATCCGGAAACCAATTTTATCGGCGTGGAACGGTTGCTGGGCCGGATCAAGAAACTGGATCGCAAAGGCCGCCGGGCCGGGCTGGCCAACCTGCGCGGGGTGCGGATCGAGTCCGCCTACTTTCTGCAATATCTTCTGCCAGCCCATTCCGCCGGGGCTCTGCACATCTATTTCCCCGATCCGTGGCCCAAGAAAAAACATCACCGGCACCGCCTCATCAACCCCGCCTTTCCCGCTCTGGCACGCCAGTCGCTGGCCTCCGACGGCGTGGTGTACCTGCGAACGGATGACCGCGAGTATTTCGCGCAAATGACGGAGATTTTCGGAGCCAGCCCGCAGTTCACCGCCGTGGCCACTCCGGGAAGTCTGGCGGAAGTGCTGACCGATTTTGAACGGGACTTCAACGCCCGGGGCATTCCCACCTTGTCTGCCGCCTACCGGAGCCTGCCCGCCACCCCCTAAACGTCAATCACCGGACCGTCACCGGGACCGGACCTGCCCGGGCGCGGGGGCGGAGGCCGGCGTTGCACGGCCACCCGGGCCCCGCCGGTCAGGAGATTCAAGACCACCGAAATGAAACCGATCACGGCCGCGCCGAGAAACGCCGCCCAAAAATTCTCCACATGAAAATAACCCGGTAAAAACCAGGCCACCAGCCGGAGCAGCAGGGCGTTGATCACAAAAGTGAACAAACCGAGCGTGAACAGCAACAGCGGCAGGGCCAGCAGCATCAAAATGGGGCGGATAAAGGCGTTGAGAATGCCCAGGACCAGGGCTGTAATGATCGGGGCGGCGTAGGGGCTGGTCGTGCTGATGCTGATGCCGGGCACAATTTTCACGGCCAGCAACACCGCCAGGGTGTTGATGGCCCAGGTCTTCAGAAACCGGCGGGTGCGTTGTGTATCGTTACTCATTTCTTGGCAGAATCAAGCCTTGGGAAAATGCCCCAATTCCCCCGGAATAACAAGGAGCGATTTTGCGCACGCGTAAGACAAAATTCAGACCTCCGCCTGACCCAGCCCGGTCAGGGGCGGCATCGTGGTGGCCCCGGCTCAAAACTTTCAGCAGGGAAGCGTCCGGATGCGGATCCGGTGCGCTTCGACCACCGCGAAATGTCCGGGCCAATCCTCGCGCAAGGCGATTGCCCGTGATACTGCGGCCGCCACCTGGCTGGAAGAACTCCGGGGAATCCGAAAGAGGACTATCCCGCAAGGCGCGGGCACGCGAACGTGGAAACCCAACTCTGCGAAATCCTTGTCAAACGTCAGCCACACGCGATCTTCCGCCACCGCCCGCTCCAGAACCTGTCGGTCAGTACTCCCCGGTGCGTCCGT
>Ga0181520_10005519_pt1 | contig 20072 bp, 13 predicted proteins | sample PEATcosm2014_Bin_29_FD_132451 | JGI IMG/M metagenome (GOLD analysis project Ga0181520, IMG submission 132451) | Peatland microbial communities from MTU Mesocosm Facility, Houghton, MI, USA - PEATcosm2014_Bin02_30_metaG | ecosystem: Environmental > Terrestrial > Soil > Wetlands > Peat | place... | reverse complement strand
TCAAGGGCAGATCGCTTGCCTGTCTGGAATTCATGGGCCGTCCTCCACAAAATCGTGAACCGACAACCAACGATACCACAAGCTTCAAAACAATTCATACACGCTTGCCGGAACGACGCGGAAACCGCAGCGGCAACCGAAGTGATAACAACAGCTATTACGAACTTCAGACAGGCTGATGCAAGAGCAGGCACGATCATCTCTCCGAGAAGTGGAACTGCGGGCCTTGAAGAACCATACCGACGACGGATTTATTATATTCAGTCACAACGAGACTTCCAGAGTCTCGCTCGGTTGTTCGGCTGATGGAAAGCTAAGAGGCCGACGGGGGATTTCTATCCGCGATTATGGCCGTTGTTATGCCGCATCCTCTGACTGCCCTTCGTTCATTCCTAGCTACGGGCCTGGGAGGTACGGCCGGTCGCAGGCGAGCCCTTTGCCGGGTGGTTCCGCCGGCCAAAACGTGCTAGAATTAAGGGTGATTGTGATTCGCCGGCATCGTTATTTCAACATCGCCGCGACCAAAAGGCGAGTGCCCCGTCCGGATCAAACGACCTTCATCTTCATCCTTCATCCTTCGTCCTTCATCTCTCATGCCCCGACATCGCTCGCCTGCCGCCGAACTGGTCAAGCTGCTGGAGTCGGCGTCGCAGCCGCTCTACGTGCTCGATGACGCGCTGGTGATCGTCTACCTGAACGCCGGCTGTTGCGACTGGCTGGGGACCGCCGCGGAAGACCTGCTGGGGCGGAAGTGCGTCTACCACTGCGGCAATGAACTGACCAGCCCGGATGCCGCGGCCGCAGCGCTCTGCCCGCCGCCGACCGTCCTGGAAGGTCGCGAGGCGGTGGCGGACGTGGCCAGTTCCGCCAACGGTCAGACGCGCTTTCGCCGCGCGAGTTTCGTCCCCCTCCGCCGCCCCGATGAGAAGATCGTGTGCATCGTCGCCCTGGTCGATCCCCAGGACCGCGAAGAGAAAATGGCCGAGATGGAAGTGGCCGAGAGCGACGAAGCGCAGGAACTTCACCAGCAGTTGCAGCGGTTCCACCAACAAACGGCCTTGCGGTACGGAATCGAACGGGTCGTGGGCGTCACGCCCGCCATCAGGCGGGCACGCGCCCAGGCCGAAGTAGCGGCGGGCTCGCGGGCCAGCGTCCTGCTGCTGGGACCGCAGGGCAGCGGCCGTCACCATCTGGCAGAGACGATTTATTACGCTGCGCCGGCCGAATCGCGTGGCCCCCTGGTGCTGTTGGAATGCGGGTTCCTGGACGTCGAATTGATCCAATCGACGCTCCGCTCCCTGGCTGCGGAAAGAAAGGGCGGCACGCTGCTGTTCTCCAATGCCGATCAACTTTCCGTCGAAAGCCAGGCCGCCCTGGCCGCGATGCTGCCGGGGACTAAGTGTCCGCTGCGCCTGGTCTCGACGGCTGCCGCGCCGTTGGTCGATCTGCCGTCGCGGGGGCTCTTTCGCGAGGACCTAGCGGCCATTTTGAGCACGATCACCATCGAATTGCCGCCGCTGGCCAAGCGCCGCGACGACCTGCCGCTCTTGGCCCAGGCCCTGCTGGAAGAGCAGAATGCCCGCGGCGGCAAGCAACTTGCCGGTTTCACGGCCGAAGCCATCGACCGTATCTGCGCCTACGATTGGCCAGGCAACGCGGCCGAGCTGGCGCAAGCGGTTGCGGAAAGCCATGCCCGGGCCGCCAGCCGGCTGATCGCCCGCGACGAGTTGCCCGAGCGGCTGCGGCTGGCTGCCGCGGCTGCCGCCCGCCCGCGCCGCAAGGAGGAACCGATCCAACTCGATGAGTTCGTCGCGCGGATCGAGCGCGAGTTGATCCGCCGGGCGTTGGCCCGGTCGAAAGGCAACAAGGCCAAGGCCGCGCGGCTCTTGGGGTTGAATCGCCCGCGGCTATATCGCCGCATGGTGCAGCTTGGGCTGGCCCAGGAAGGGGAGGAATGATGCAGGCTGCCGCCCGTCTTGTCGTCTGTGAACGCGACGGCACGTGGTCGGCCGCCTTGCGCGGCGAGCTGGCTGAGGCGGGCCTGCACGTGTGGGAATGCCGCAGCTTGACGGAAACCTGGGATGCCTTGGCGCAGACGCCGGCAGCCTTCGTGATCGTTGAGGCCCTGCGGGAGAATCTCGACGACCTCCTGCGGCGGATGGCCTGGTGTACGCGGGACTTCCCCCAGGCCCGCATGGCCGTGGTGGCGGCGCGGAGCATGGCTCGTTTCGAGTGGCTCTTGCGCGAGGCCGGGGCTGTCGATTTCCTCACGACGCAGCGGCGCCTGACGCGGCTGGCAGGCATGGTGGTTCGGCACCTGGCCAGTGTGCCGCCGCCACCGCAAACCCTGGTGGAACGAATCTGGGCCAGCCTACCCTGGGAACCGCCGGGAGGATAGAATAGGTTTCCTTAACCATTTAGCGGGATCAAGGACACGACCCCCGCCAGCTTGTCTGGCAGGTGAATGAGTCTTTTGAGCGACGGGGGCCGCAGGCATTGCCAAAAAACTTCTTCACCTGCCGGACAAGCCGGCAGCGGTCGTAGATCGACTTACGGACGATTTCCTCGCTATAAAGACTGGTTCACCAGCCTGGCAAGCGGGCTGGGGTCTGCTCCTCCATTCCGCTAAACAGTTACGAATTTCCTCAACCCTTTGCCCTCCAGGAACTGTTATAGCATGCCCCTGCCTTTCAGCGAACCCGCCGTCCGCAACGCCCTATCCAGCTTCCAAGACCCCGAAACAGGCCGCAGCGCGGTCCAGCTCGATCAGATTCACGAAGTCCGAATTGATGACGGCAAGCTCTCGGTGACCCTGGGGCTGACCACCTGGGCGGCGCCGCTATGGGATGACATCCGGGATGAACTGGGCACGCTACTGAAGTCGCGTTTCCCGGGCCAGGCCGTCGAGGTGCGCGTCGAACAGCACCACCGCCCTGCTGAGCCGTCGGGCCAACTGGGGCTAACGGCCAAGAGCGTGATCGCCGTGGGGGCGGGCAAAGGCGGCGTGGGCAAGAGTTCGATCGCCGCGTACCTGGCCTGCGGCCTGGCCCGCGCGGGGGCCAAGGTCGGCCTGATGGACGCCGACGTCTACGGCCCCAGCATTCCGCACCTCTTCGGCATCCACGAAATGCCGCGCCTAGTGGGCGAAAACCGCATCCTGCCAGTCGAGGCCGCCGGCGTGAAGGTCCTGTCGATGGGGCTTCTGATCCCGCCGGAGCAGGCGGTGGTGTGGCGGGGGCCGATGTTGCACAAGGCCCTCACGCAATTCGTCCAAGACACGCTTTGGGGCGACCTCGATTATCTCGTGGTCGACATGCCGCCGGGCACGGGCGACGTGGCCATTTCGCTCTCGCAATTGTTGGACGTCACGGGGGCCGTGGTGGTCTGCACGCCGCAGGACGTGGCCTTGTTGGACGCCACGCGGGCCATCACCATGTTCGGCAACGTGCAGATTCCCGTGCTGGGCATGGTGGAGAACATGAGCTTCTTCCTCTGCCCGACATGCAACGCGCGGCACGAAATCTTCGGTTCCGGCGGGGCCAAGCGGCGGGCTGCCGAGATGGGCATACCGGTGTTGGGCGAGGTGCCCTTGGACATGCAACTCCGCATTCTGGGCGACGAGGGCCGGGTGTTCGCCTCGTTCGACCACGAGCCTACGCGTGCCTATCTGGAAGCCATCCCCCGCACACTGGTCGGCAACCTGGTGCGCGCCCGCCGCAGCCGCCCGGTCATGCCCACGCTGCCGCTGCTGTAACTACTCAAACTATATAAAGGCCCCTGCCGGCCCCGCGAGACTGCTGAAAAGTCGCGGCGGATACAAGATGGAGTACTGAGTACTGAGTACTGAGTACTCAGTACTGAGTACTATGCATTGTGCTCCCGGCTTTTTCAGCGGTCTCACGGGGCCGGCGGGGCCTTTATAGTTCCAAATCATGCCGGAACCGTGCTGGGCTTGTTCCGGCCTACGCTAGGCCCTTTCGCGCGGGAACATCGGCGATTTGCAAAGCCCCCAGCGGGCCAGGCGGAACGTCATGGCCGTCTTCAAGCACCCCAGGCCGTAGACCACGCTCCGCCGGAAGTTGATCGACGAGGATTCCTTTTCATAGCGCGTCGGGCAGCTTACCTCGGAGATGATCTCGCCCAGCCAGACGATCTGCGCCAGGATCTGATTGTCGAAAACGAAGTCGTCGGAGCAGGCGTCGAAATTCAGCCGCTCCAAGAGTTGCCGCGAGTAGGCCCGATAGCCCGTGTGGTATTCCGAGAGTTTCGTGCCGAGGATCAGGTTCTCGGCCCACGTCAGGCAGCGGTTGAAGAAGTATTTCCAGATCGGCATGCCGCCTTTCATGGCATGCCGGCCCAGCACGCGCGAGGCCAGCACGCAGGGGTACAGGCCCGAGGCAATCATGGCCACCATGGCGGGGATGAGCCGCGGCGTGTATTGGTAATCGGGGTGCACCATGATCACGATATCGGCCTGGGCTTCCAAGGCCAGCCGATAACAGGTCTTTTGATTGGCCCCGTAGCCCGAATTGACCGGGTGGACGTGCGCAATGGTGTTGGGAAGCGTACGGGCGACCGCGGTGGTTTCGTCTTGGCTGGCGTCGTCGACGACGATCACCAGGTCGACGACGCCTTGGTCCATCACCTCGTCGTAAGTGCGTTTCAAGGTGCGTGCCGCATTATAGGCCGGCATGACGACGACTACCTTCTTGTCACGGTACATATTTGCCTCGAGAATTCGAAAAGGAATAGTCCACGATGGCAGGCATCCCGATCGCTGCCGGGCCAGCGGGACGCGCAAAGGCCCGCCAGAAACTTTATTGTAATCGACCGCGAACGGGCTTGAAGGGTCGGACAAGGGCTTTGCCGGTCAAAGAATGGTAAATCGTAGGGGTTGTAGGGGTTGAGCGAACTGTAGGCCGGAACAAGCACAGCGGCAACTGTTTACGCGCCAAAAATACCGCTCCCGACAAACACCGACAGCTTGGCGCTGGCATTTGCAGGGGCGGCATGTTAAAGTCAACCTATTGCCGTGTAACTGCATCCTGACAATCCCCTCCTTAATCCCACCTTTTGTGAGTCCCTCCCATGCGACATTTGGCCCGCGCTCCCTGGTCGTTCGTGATCTTCCTCTTGTTGTGCGTCGTCTGCACGTTGGCAGCCTCGATCCCTGCCATTGGCCCGGCGGCCGAAACTGCGTCCCCTGCGGGCGGTTTTTCCGGCGGCGTGACTTGGGACCGCATCGCCATCGCGCCCGAAGTGAAGTCCTGCGAGTTGATCTGGGTCCACCCTCGCTCGGGAGAAGTCTTCGCCTTCTGCAACAAGGGCGACGTCTATCATTCTACCGACGACGGGCAGACCTGGTCGCTACTGACCGAGAAGGCCGACGCGCGGCCCACGGGCATGGTCGAACAGGTCGTGCTCGATCCCAAGGACGATCGGCGGATGTATGCCTCATCGATGTACGGCGGCGGTGCGCCGTTCGTGACGATCGATGGCGGCAAGACGTGGCGACCGCTGGGGCCCGGCCACGTCGATTACGTGACCATCGATTTCACCGACCCCGCGCGCAAGACAGTCCTGGCCAGCAAGCATGAGACGCACAACGGCTTCATCGTCACGCGCAACGCGGCGGTCGAGAAGCCCGAATGGGAGAAGCTCGATCTCAAGACCAATACGGCCTTCGGATCGTTCCTGCACGTGGTGAGCGCCAAGACGTGGCTCTTGGGCACCGGCGGCGACTGGGGCGGCGGGTTCTCCGGCGTCTACCGCAGCGACGATGCCGGCCGCTCGTTCCAACTGCTGGCCAACGTGCCCGGCCCCAAGCCCCGCAGTGGTTTCCAGCAACACGCCGGCAAGCTGCTCTTCCTCACCGGCAAGGGCATCGCAGAGAGCGCCGACCAGGGCCGCACTTGGAACGTCCATCCAACTCCCCAGCAGCCTTGGACGCTCGACTTCGGCATGAAGGACACGGCCTGGCTGGTCACGGAGACCGGCCTGTTCGAGTCGCACGACAACCTGAAGACCTGGCAGCCGGCAAGCTCCTCGCTGCGGATCGCCTCGGCCCATTTCTGTGTCAGTCCCCAGACCGGTACGATGTTCGCCAGCACCTACGGCGAGCAAGGACTGCGGCACCGCGGCCACTGGCAAGACAAGCCCGCCGACCTGATCGTCTGGAGTGGCGACCGTCCGTCCGGCCTGACTTGGGCCAAGCTCGGACCCAAGGGCGAGATCAAGGAGGTCCCGCAGGCCGGTTTCGAGGGCAAAGGCAGCGCGCTGGCGATCCACATGGACGGCGACGGCTGGCGGGGTGGCGGTCTGAATTGGAAGGGCTGGTACCCGGAGACCGACTGCGACGACGCCTCGGCCTATACGGCCCTGGTCTTTTATATCCGCCAGGTCACCAAGGTCGAAGACGCGGATCTGCAGGTCAGCCTGGTGGACAACATCAAGCGCAAGCCCGAGGACAAGGGTTCGAACACGCTGAGCGTCGTCGCCGACGGCGGCTTGGAGAAAATCGACGGCCAGTGGCGGCGGGTGGTCCTGCCCTTGAATCTCTTCACGCACAACAAGCCGTTGCAGCTTGCCCGGCTGTGGGAAATCGACTTCGCCAACACCGGTAGCCAGGAGTTGACGTTCCAGGTGGACCGCATCGGTTTTGCCGTGGAGCACGTCGAGCCGCCGCGTTTCAAGAGCGGGCCATCATACCACGCCAAGGCCCGCGTGACGGCGAGCGCCGCGCTGCACGAGATCAGCGATGCCATCTACGGCGTCTGCGACCTGCCCCGCGAAAAACTCTCGGAGTACCATATTCCCCTCACCCGCTGGGGCGGCAACCCGTCGACCCGTTACAACTGGGAACTGGGCGTCGACAATGCGGGCAGCGACTGGTACTTCACCAACCGCGGCAAGCCACTGACCCGGCTCAGCGAGAGCGGCTACGTGGCCAACATCGACAGCAACCAGGTCCTGGGCGCGTCCACGTACCAGACTGTGCCCATGATCGGCTGGGTGGCCAAGGACAACACCAGCTACGGATTTTCCGTGGAGAAGTACGGCCCGCAGAAGGCCCACGAGCCGGGCAAGCCGGACGTGGGCAACGGCGTGCTGCCCGGCGGCGGCTTCGTGACGGGCAACGATCCCCGCGACACGTCGCTGCCCGCCCCGCCGGCTTTCATCGGCAAGGCTGTCCGCTACGTGGTCCGCTTCGCCGGCAAGGCCGACGGCTCGGACGGCAAGCCGGGCGTGAAGTACTGGGCACTCGATAACGAGCCGATGCTCTGGCACGCCACGCACCGCGACGTCTTCCCTGAGCCGTTGGGCTACGACGAGTTGTGGAAGCGGACGGTGGCCTATGCCGAGGCGATCCATGCGGCCGACCCGACCGCCAAGGTGGCCGGTTTTTGCAGTTGGGGCTGGACCGACCTCTATTACTCCGCCAAGGATGCCGGCAAGGACAATTACCACAGCAAGACCGACTGGGCGGCCCACGACAAGATGCCGCTGGCCGAGTGGTTCATCAAGCAATGCGGCGACTACAAGCGGAAGAACGGCAAGCCGCTGGTCGACGTGCTGGATGTCCACTGGTATCCCCAAGGCCAGGTCAAGGGCAAGGGTCCGTACATGGGCCAAGGACTCAACCCGGAGCTGAACGCTTTGCGCTTGCGTTCCACGCGCGACCTGTGGGATCCGGCTTACGAGCAGGAATCGTGGATCCACAACACCGATTGTTATTCGCCCGTGGCCCTCATACCGCGCGTGCGGGCGTGGATCGAGAAGCACAACCCGGGCATGGAGATCTCGATCGGCGAGTACAATTTTGGCGGTGGCGACAACGTGACCGGCGGGTTGGTGCAGTGCGACGTGTTCGGCATCCTGGCCCGTGAGTCGGTCGATCTGGCGTTCATCTGGTATTCGCCCTCAGGGAGCCAGCAATGGGCCTGGCAGCTTTTCCGCAGTTACGACGGCCGCAGCCACGGCTTCGGCGACAAGCTGCTGGAGGCCCGCAGCGATAACCCGGACCTCTCCGTCTACGCGGCCCGGCGTTCGGCCGACAACGCCGTGACGATCGTCGCCGTCAACAAGAACCTGCACGGCTCGTGCCAGTTGAGCCTGGACGCGGGCGCTGTGAAGGGCGCTATGCGCGTTTGGCGATTCGATCAGGACACGACGGAGAGCGTGCGGGAAGTCGCGGAGTTGACGCGGCCGGTCGCCGGGCTGGTCGAGCTGGACCTTCCGGCGGCCAGCGCGAGCATGATTGTGATCATGCCGGCCGTTCGCGCGGCTCGGTAGCAGGCCGGGTTGTGTGTCGGCAAAGTGACAGGCACACTTTGCGTTCGCTGCTAAGAACTGCTCAACTTGGAAAACAGTGCTCTGCTCGGGGTCTGTTCGGGCTTGCGGCGCGTGTTTTCAGACCCCACCCGGCTTGCCCGGGTTGGTGAATGAGGTTGAAAAGCTAACAGACCGCACGCGTCCCCCACCCTCTTGCTTCGCCGGAAAAGGCCGCCGTAGGCGGCCTTTTCCGGCGAAGCAAGAAGATCATGGGGGCGGCTTTCCATTTAGCCGTTCAGCCTTATTCACCAACCAGGACGAGCCCGGTGGGGTCTGGCTCGACTTAAACGTAGCGAGGTAAACGGGAGTCGCGTGTCGCTTCCAACGCAGTGCGGATGATGCGAGTCGCGACCCCTTTTTTCGTCCCCGCGCCTAGCCGCCTCCTAACTCGCTATACCGGGAGTCGTAGCAAGCAGAGCAGAGCCTGTCGCCATCCAGGACCAACGCTTCCAGCACGGGAACGCCGCAGAACTCGCAACATCGTTCCCGGCGCGCGCGGGTGTGGAAGCTGAGCATGAGCAGATCGTGGCTGAGCCCGTTCGCGTCCAGCGCATGATCGCGCCAGACCGCTTCCTCGACAAAACCAAGCCGCTGGAACAGCGTCAACGCGACCGTCTGCTCGCGCGTCATGCGGGCGATGACTTTCGTGACGTCCAGGTCCAGGACCATTTTGCGGGACGACACACGCACATACGTCCTTGTGGCCGAAACTCGCATTGGTCAGCTTAGCCTGGACTGTGCGAGGATAGAATCCCCAGAAAGCGGACAGCCTTACCGGGAAAAACCGGGGCGCAGGCTGAAGTTTTCCTGCCCGGGGAGCCGGGGTGCGGGTGGACGTGGGCCGTTCATGGTTCTCCGACGCAGTACAGCCGTTTGCCACCCCGCACAAACATCCGCCGGCCGCTGAAGACGGGCGTCCCACCGGAACCTCCCGGCAGGGTATTCGTACCAACCACGGTGCCGTGGTCGTCCGGCTCAAGAACAGCCGTTTCCCCGGCGTCGTTGGCCAAAAACAGGTGCTTGCCCGCAAAGCACAGGCTGGGATAGATGTTGGGACCGTCATTGCGACCGGCGGGCGGCAGTTCCAGCGTCTTCGTCAATAGGGTCTTGCCGCTGGCGGCGTCGATCACGAAATAGTTGGCGGCCCTGTCGGCCGTGTAGATCCGCCCCTGATGAATCACGGGCGAGGCATAGAAGGTGCCGGGCAACTCCTCGTACCAGAGTTCCTTGCACTCGATCTTGTCGGCGGCCTCGGCGGGAAGCCGCACGGCTGTCATGGCACTATCGATGAAATAGACGGTGTTGCCTTGCACTACGGGACTGGTATACGTGCAGTTGCCCAAGTCGGCGGCCAGGATCTTTCCGTCGGCCACGCGCACAACGTGCCCTTTGGGCGTGATCAGCACGTCCACGTTGCCAATCCGCGCCGCGGCGGGCGTGCCGTAGGTGGCTTTCGCCCCGTCGTTCTTCCAGAGCAGCTTTCCCGTGGCGGCGTCCAGGCAGACCAGCGGGCCGAAGTGGACCAGCAAGCGGTCGCCGACCAACAACGGCGAGGGCGTTCGCGCGTAGGTGGTGGTTCGCCGGAAGTCAAACCAGTCGATCCAGCGGCGTTTTCCCTCCAGGTCGTAGCAGGCCACGACGCCCGTGCCGAAGAAGACCCACACCGATTTGCCGTCGCTGACGGGGGTGGGCGTGGCATCGCCGTAATCGCTGGACTGCTCGGGGCCTTTGGCGTGCAATTCCGCAGGCAGCGCGGAGAGCTTGTGCGTGCGCCGCCAGAGTTCCTTGCCGCTGGCGGCGTCCAAGCAGACCAGCGCGTCGGGTTCCACCGTGATGAAGACCCGCCCGCCAGCGACGACGGCCGAACTTTGGCCCGGACCAATGTCCGTCGACCAGAGGATGTTCTTCTTGGCCGACCACTGCGCGGCCGGGCTGGCTGCCGGGTAACGTCCGCCGCCGTCGCCCCGCCAGCCCAGGGGATGCTGCGGTAGCGGCCCGATCGGCTGCGCCGCCGCGGTTTGGGGGCTGCTCGGCAAGAGCAAGATCGACACGTATATAACGGCTGCCAGGATCGGTGAATGCATGGTTCGATCAGACTCTAAATGGATTTGCGTGATACGAGAAATAGAAGCCATTTCAAAATCTCATTCGTCATTCGTCATTCGTCCCTCATCCCTTATTCCCCAATGCAGTACAAATACTCTTCGCCGCGAAGAACCATAGATTTCCCCGCGAAAAAGGGCGACGAGTAGAACGACTCTTGCCGGCAGGGGTTGCCGCCCAGGCCCGGGACGTGGATGTTCTCGATGATGTTGCGGCCCAGTTCCACCAGCCGAGGGCCCGGCCGGATGATGTGCGTGTAACCGGCATCGTCGGTGATGTAGATGTTCTTGCCCGCCAGCGTGGGACTGGCGGCGACGCCGTAGGTGTAGCGGTTGTAGCGGTTGTAGCCGTCCAGGTACTGGCGGTAGAGGGCCTTCCCGGCGACGGTGTCCACGGCCACCAACCCGCCGCCCATCTCGATCGAATACACCACGCCGTTAACGTACAGCGGCGAGGCCACCATGAAGATAGCGCCTTCCACGCGGATCGGCATGGTGACGTCCCTGCCGTCCAGGTCCAGGACCGTCTTGGTCTTGGCGCCGGCGCCGAGGGCGGCGGGAAGTTTCACGCCGACGAACGATACGGGGTCCTTCCAGCCGCGCCAACGGCAGGGGTTGTAGATCACGCCGTTCTCGACGACGGGCGTGAGCACGCCCCAGAGGTCCAGATTGCTGGGGCAGATCACCGTACCGTCGCTCGCCCGATGAATGTACCTGATCTGCAGGATGGCATTGGTGTCGCCCATCTTGACGACCAGCGGGGAATTGCTGCCGTGGCCGATGTTCTGCCAGTCGTCGGGGCAATTCCGCCACAACTCCTTGCCGGTCTTGGCGTCCAGGGCCATGAGCGTGCCGTTGGCCGCAAAGATCAAGCGGCCATCGACGAGGTTCAGCGACATGTGGTTGCCGTGTTCCGTCGAGCCTAGCGTTCCCCCGTCGTGCCAACTCCACACCCGTTGGCCGTCGGGCTGGAAGCAGGCGATGACGTGCGCGGCGGGACCCTTCATCCCGCCGCCGCAGACCCAGTAGACGTGCCGGCCGTCACACAGCGGCACGGAATTACTGGAAGAAACCTCGTTATGGTACATCTGTGGGTACTTCTTGCGGTTGATCCGCGCGAAGGCGTCGTGGACCGCCCGCTCGGCGTCGGCCCTGGCCTTGAGCGTCGCATCGAGTTCCGCTTGCTGGTCGGAGGAGAGGCCCGTCGCCGAGACGGCCGCGTTGATGGCCGCGACCGCCTTCTGGTTCAGGGCCTCCAGCGCGGCGGCCAGCGGTCCGATCTTCTCCTTGATTCTCGACTCCGCCTCGCGCTGGGCGTCGGTCATGGCGTCGTAGGGCGTGTTCGTGCGCAGCCAGAGGATCTTGCCGCTCTGCTTGTCGAGGCACAACAGGTCCGTCATACCGGAGCCGACGTAAACGCGGTTGCCCACCACGATCGGGGCCGACATGCTGCGACCGGTTAACTTGGTCATCCAGGCAATGTTCTCCGTCTGGTAGGAGACCGGCGGTACCGGCTCCAAGTAGGCCGCGAAGCGCCAACGGCTGACCCAGGGGTTCTGGCCCTCGGGCACGGCGGCCTCGCTGCTGGCGGCCTTCACTAAGAGGCGGTTCCAGCCCTTCTTCAAGGTCACCTTGATCGCTTCGCCACGCCGGATCGCGATCGGCCGACCATTGAGGAACACCTTGACGGCGGCGGCCGTATAGTTGACCCGCAACATGACTTCGCCACGGGCGGGCGAATGAAAATAGGTGTGCGCGTAGGCCAGCTTGCGGTCCAGCGGCGCGGCGGGCGTTTTGACGATCCCGCTGGGCGGCAACTTGCCGAAGACGTAGACGAAATCGACGTTGAGGTCGCCGCAAGTACCCTCGTTGTGGTAGTGCAAGCTCTGCGTGTCGATACCGGCGCGGAGGTGTTGCCACGCAAAGGGGCCGGCCTTAGCGCCCGTGTCCGGTTGGACTTCCGTTTCGCCGCTCAGGAAGTCCTTGTCGATGTCCTTGACCGGATCCTCGACCGCGAAAGGTCCCGCCACCAGCCATTCTTTGATCGTAAAGTACTCCAAGCGATGGTTGCCCGCTGCCGGCTCGGCGGAGGGCTTTTCCGCCTGGTAAGTGATCTCCGAGGTGATCCCTTTGACCCGGCGGCTCCACTGCGTAGGCGGTGTGGCGCCCGGGAATCGGCCCGTCCAGTCGCCCCGCCAGCCCAGGGGACGCTGTGGCGTAGGTCGATAGTCCGGTGCTCCCAAAAACGGCCCGGTTGGCTGCGCTGCATTATCAGCGGCAAGGCTCTGCCCCGCGCATCCGCCCGCCACGCCTATCGCCAACAGCCATCTCAAGATCTGATTCATACGTCATCGTCTCTCTATGCGCCGCGCGGGAAGGAATGCGACCGTTGGAGTCCCGGCCTTAGCCGGTAATCCGGCATGAATTCCGGCTAAAGCCGGGACTCCAACTTGCCATTTCGGTCCGTGCAGACTACATCACTCCCCGATGCAGTACATGAATCCCCGGCTGCGGAAGTAGATCCGCCGGCCTTCGAAGAAGAAGTTGCTCTGCGACTCGGGCTGTGTCCCCTCACTATCGTACTCGACCAGCAGGTTCTTTGCCAGTTCTTTGTAGTGCGGGCCCGGCTCGAGGACCAGCGTCTGCCCCTGGTCGTCGCGGACGAAGATATACTGGCCGCCGAGGCACGTGCTGGAGCAGATGCCCACCACGAAAACCCAGGTGAGGCGGGGGTGCAGCGAATCCATCGCATGGGCATAGACCCGCTTGCCGCTCTTGGCGTCGAGAACGTTCATCGCGCCGCCCTGGCTGACCACATAAACCAGGCCCCGGTCGTACAGGGGCGACGCGATAATGCTGTCGGTGAAAACGCCGGGCATGTGATACTCCACGTTCTTCCAGGGAGTTTTCAGCAGCGTCTTGAAAGCCAAGGGACCGGATTCGTCGCGCGGTAATTTCAGGGAAAAGAACTGCTTCTCGCCGACCCCGTAAATCACCCCGTCGTTAATGGCTGGCGTGGAGATGTCGGTGGTGACGGCCGCCTTGCAAAGCAATGCGCCGTCAGAGGGGCGGATGAGGCCGGCCTGCGGCACGTAGGCCAGGATTTCCTTGCCCACGCACAGCGGTAGCGGGCTGGCGCCGATTCCGCCCTCGATCTCTTTCCGCCAGGCCAACTTGCCGCTGGCCTTCTCGAAGCCCAGTAGCGCCGCGCCGCTCTTGAAGATCAGGTAGTCGCCGCAGAGGGCGGGGGAACTGTGCGTGCCGTGCTCGCTGATGTCGGTCTGGCCGCAGAAACGGCTCCAGACGCGATTGCCGTCCAGGTCGAAGCAGGCCACGACGTTGGCGCCGATGCCCTTGTTGCCGCCCCAGAACGCCGCCCACACGTGCTCGCCGTCGCTGGTGGGCGTGTACTTCGACGAGTCCACGTCGTTGCTCCAGGCGTTGTATTTGCGGCGATCGGCCTTGGCCATCGCCTGTTGGATCGCCCCTTCGAGGTCGCACTTGTCTTTGATCTTCCGGTTGAGCACCTCGTCGCGGTCGGCCCGCATGCCGTCGGTGCTGATGGCCGCGTTGATCAGCGCCGGCAATCCGCGGCAGGCCTCGTCGAGCTGCGCGGCCTTGGCTTTCAGGTCCGCGAATTTCTCCCGCTCGCCCGCATCGACGGCCTGGTAATAGGTGGTGCTGCGCATCCACAGCACCTTGCCGTCGGCCTTGTTCAGGCAGACCAGCGTGCCCCCGTCGGCGCTGACGAAGATCCGTTGGCCGACGATGATGGGCGAACACCAGCTCGGCCCCGGCATCCGCGTCATCCAGCGGATGTTCTCGGTCTCATACTCGTAAGGCGGCAGCGGGGCGACGTGGGCCACCAAATTCCAGCCGCCCCGGGAAGAAACGACCTTGACCACCAGGTTGTTCCAGCCGGACTTCAGCGCCACGACGGGCGAGGGCTGATACTGGCCAGGCATCTTCACCGGCTCGCCGTTGAACCAGGCCTTGCGGGCGCTACTGCCCTCGATGCGAAGCCGTACCTTGGCCGCCGCGGGCGACCACAGGCCAGTCTGAGCATAGGCCGCCCAGGGTTCCATCGCGCCAGGATGGTTTTGCCACTCCTGCTGCTCCGTCTTGCCGTAGGCCTGCGCGAAATCCAGGAACAGCTTGCCGTCGCTCTTGCTCTGGTTCTCCACAGAGACGTGCCACGGGGTCCAGGCCTTGCCGCCGGCCCGCTCGCCCGCGTCCGGTTGCAGCGTGGTTTCGGCCGGCAGGATGGTCTCATCGATCCCGGTCTGGAAGTCCCGCGTGTCGAACGGGCCGATGATCAGCCAGTCGCGGAGGAAGCCCATGTTGAGCAGCTCGCCGGCCTTGTCCGGACCTTGCGGCTTGCCGGCCCGGCATTGTATCTGGGCATAGAATCCCTTGATCGTCCGTCCCCACTGCGTGGGCGGATTGGCGGCCGGGAACCGCCCGCTGCCATCGGCCCGCCAGCCGACAGGGTGCTCCGGCGTGGGCTGATCGGCCGGCGAGCCTAGCAACGGCGCGGTCGATTGAGCGCGTACGGCTTCGGGACAGTGCGGCATGGCCAGGATGGCGAGGCTTCCCAAAACCGCACGGAGCAGGGATTTGGCGATGCACTTCAAGATGCTTCCCTTTCAAAATTGCTATTTCGAGTCCCGCAGGCTCAACATCAACTCTACCTCACCCACGGGCATGCCGACGCGGCGCGCGATTTCTGCCGCGACGAAACCGTAGTCGGCCAAGCCGTAGACCTCCTCGCGGCGGCGGCTGCGATCGGTAGTTCTGGGCGACTCCGCGTCCGCGGCCGAGAGATCTACACCCTCCGAGTCATGGGGCGATGCTTCCGGGCCGGGTGGCATGTCGGGCAAGCGCGCCGTCGCCGTTGGCTCCGGGTGAAACGATTCGGAGGCTGGCGCAAACCGCATGTCGCGAGCGTGCCCCGCCGCAGGGCGCAATGATTCGGCCTGGCTGCCCGGTGGCAAGGTCGGATAAGCCCGGTCCAAGGCACTCTCCAACCGCTCTGCGGCCCGCTCGGCGTCGGCAAGCAGTGATTGCAACAGGCTTAGCTTGGTGTCGAGTTGCGCAGAAAGCTGGCGGGCCGTTTCGTGCATGTTGACCTGCCATTGGGCCAGATCGTCGGACAGGCTGTCAGGCAAGGAATCCACGCGTGGCATCTTGGCATAGATGGCGGCTTCATCCCCGTCTGCCGCACGTCGCTGCCGGGCGAGTTGCCCGCGCGTGCGGAGCAAGAGAAATATGGCGGCGCCCATGAGCAGAATTAAACAGAGCGTGCGCGGGTCGGTGAGATTCATACCCTCGCACGCTCTGAAAGAAACAGAATTGACACGGAGGCTCAATGCTCCCTGTTAGTTGATTTCTGTTGCGAAAATACTACTAGGGCAAAAATCCGAAAAACGAAGCACGAAATCCGAAACAAATAAGAAATCGCAAAGAGCAAAGCTCAAAACGGACGTTTTCTGCCTTTGAATTCTCTGCTTTGAATTTGTTGGGTATTTCGACATTCGTATTTCGTATTTTCGTCCCCTGTGGTGGGACTCACGACCATGAGTACATGGTGCCCGTCGGCCCGCCTACAGCTCCCTGTTACTTGCCTGCGGCTGGCGGCGTCGGGGCCGGAGTGCTCGGCGCGGGCGTAGCGGGTGCGGCGGCCGGGGCGGCGGGTGCGGCGGCCGGGGCGGCGGGTGCGGCGGCCGGGGCAGCGGGTGCGGCGGCCGGGGTGGCAGGCGCGGCGGCCGGCGTAGCCGGTGCGGCAGGCGCGGGGGTAGCCGGCGTCAGCGTCGCGGCCGGCTTCGGCGGCGCCGGGGCGAGCGCCGGGGCTGGCGCGGGGGCCGGCGTTGAAGTTGTCGGCGCGGGAGTGGACTTGCCCGCTCCATCGGCCGTGGCGGCGGCCGTCGAATTCGTCCGCGCAGCGCGACGGGCGCGCAGCCGCTCCAACAAACCGGCACTTGCCAATTGCGACATCACAATGACGGCCACCAGGGCCATGAAGAAACTCTTTCGCACGTTCTAACTCCTTACAAAGATCTATCGGGTCAACGGCAGGAAATAACACGCATTCCCGCCTGCCGCGGTGCTCGATTTCGTTTCAAGCCTCGCAACGCAAACAAACAAGATTTTAACGATCTTACCGCCTGCGCCTACCATCGCAGCCAGTTTTCCCCGGAAAATGGCCGGGAAAAGGCGGCAAACCCGCCTTAAGAATTGCCTTGCTTGCCAGGAGTTTGTAGTTTAACCCCCGCCAATCGTTACGGCAAACGCCTGTTGAGCGGCGGCGTACACTTCGTGAAGTGGGACATCGTGTTCCACGGCGACCCGGCGGCAGGACTCATACTCGGGCGCGAAATGGACCGTGCCGTCATCGCTTCGGCCCAGCTTGCCGTCGATCGGTCCCCAGGCGGTTGTCACTTGCCGGGTCTCGCGGGCCAGCACGTGTCGCGCGGCCAGCCAGCGGCGAATACCCAAGGTGCCGGTCTCGCGGAAGACAATCGCCTCCAACGCGGCAATCTGCTCCATGCGGCAGAGGATCGAGAGCTTTACCCCCGGGCGGTTCTTCTTCATCTGGATGGCCGTCGTGAAGACGTCCAGCGGGCCAGCGTCCCAGAGCAGCGCGATACAATGGCCGATCACCTCGCCCGTGGCGTCGTCGAGGTTCGTCTCCAGCACCCAGACCGTGTCGCCGGCCGGGAGCTCGCCGGCCGTTTCGCCCACCAGGAGCCGCAGGATGTTGGCCTGCTGCGGCAGATCGCGCTGGCCGGCGCCGTAGCCAATTCTCTCGATGGTCATGGCGGGCACGGGACCGAAGCCCTGGGCCAGCGTGGCCACGATCGCCGCGCCGGTGGGCGTGGTCAGTTCGGCCTGGACCTCGGAAGCGGCCAGAGGCACGCCGCGGAGCAGTTCGGCCGTAGCAGGCGCGGGGATATTGCACTCGCCGTGGGCGATTGTGATTCGTCCCGTGCCGGTAGGAATGGGTGATACGACCAGCCGCTGCACACCCAGCAGATCCCAGCCGACGGCCGTGCCCACCACGTCGGCGATCGAGTCGACCGCGCCGACTTCGTGGAAGTGGACCTGCTGGACCGGGACGCCATGTACCTTGGCCTCGGCTTCGGCCAGTCGCTGGAAGATCCGTCCGGCGGTCTCTTTTTGCTTGGGCGTGAGTTGACTGCCGAGAATCATGGCCTCGATATGGTGCAGGTGCCGGTGCTTGTGTTCCGGCTCGTGCTCCACGGTGACCTGGGTCGCGCGAAAGCCATGCTTGCGGACCTCCTGGGCGACGAGTTTCACGCCCGGCAGGCCGAGCGAAGCGACGGCTTCGTTGAGTTGATCCAGCGGCACACCCGCATCGACCAAAGCGCCGAGGGTCATGTCTCCGCTGATGCCGCTGGGGCAATCGAGGTAAGCGATACGCATGGTGAGTTTCCTGGTCTTTCGCTGAAACCTGTATTGTCGCAGAGTCTTGCCTGAAAGGGAAGCCGGCAGGAGGGCGCCACCCACCGTTTGCGGAGCGACCCCCTTTCATGCTATGATAAAGTCTGAAAACCGTCCATTCCAGAGGGGAATCCCATGCGCACTGCGTGCTGGGTGGTGTTCGTCGCATGCCTGCTGCTGCGGCAGGCCGCCGCCCGCGATATCTTTGTAGACAATCTCGGTGGTGACGACAAGTGCAGCGGGCTGCATACGCGGCCCCAGGCCGACGCGTCAGGCCCCGTGCGGACCATCGCCAAGGCCCTGCGCCTGGCGCAGGCCGGCGACCACGTCGTGCTCGCCAAGTCGGCCCAACCGTACCACGAGTGCGTTTCGCTGGTGGGAACGCGGCACAGCGGCGCGGGCCGCCTGATGCCCTTCGTGCTCGACGGCAACGGTGCTGTGCTGGATGGTTCCACGCCGATACCCGTGGAAGGCTGGTCGTTCTACCGCGACAACATCTTCCGCTTTCGGCCCCAGGCCACAAGCGGGCCGATCCTCTTCCTCAACGGCCGCGCGCTGCATGCGCTGCCGCTGCCGCAGACCACCGCCGTCCCGCCGCGTTTGAAACCGCTGCAATGGTGCGTGCTGGAAGGGGCCATTTATTTCGCTGTCGAACCCAGCCGCCTCCCGCCCGACTACAAACTGAATTACACCGAACTGCCCACCGGCATCACGCTGTACCAGGTCGAGCAAGTCGTCATTCGCAACCTGGTCATTCGCGGCTTTCGGGCCGACGGGGTGGCTGCCGCCGTCGGCGCTCGCAACGTGGTGCTGGAGAAAGTCGTTTGCACGGCCAACGGCCAGAGCGGCGTTTGCGTGCAGGGCGGGGCCAAGGTGGAGATCGCGTCGTGCAAGCTGGCGGGCAACGGCCGCTCGCAACTGCTGACGCTTGCCAATTCCGAGACCCGCCTGTTGGCCAGCGAACTGATCAACGACACGGCCCGCGGCTGGGTCGACGAGGGTGGCCGCGTGTACCTCGGGGCGACGCGGATTGAGGGCGGCCGGAAGGCGATCCGGCCGGACGAAGCCCCCATGCCGGACGCGCAGAAACCTGTCGAGCCAGTGCCGCCTGCGCCGGGGCCTGCGCCCAAGCCGCTGAAATGATCACGAGCGTACATAATCCGCGTGTCAAGCAGGCGATCCACCTACGGCAGCATCGGCAACGAAAGCAATCACAACTTACGCTGATCGACGGGGCGCGGGAGTTGGCTCGGGCGATCGCTGCCGGCGTAGCCGTGCGCGAGGTTTTCGTGTGCGCGGAATTGTGCCGCGGCGGGCCGGCGCGGCAACTGCTGGAACTTCTCGCCGGCAGCCCTATCGAGCGGATCGACGTGAGCGAGGCAGTCTTTGCCAAGCTGGCTTTCGGCCAGCGGGCTGAGGGTGTAGTGGGCATCGCCGCGGTTAACGAGCGGGGCCTCGAAGACCTGCCGCTGCCGGCCAATCCGCTGGTAGCCGTCGTGGAAGGTGTGGAGAAGCCGGGCAATCTGGGTGCGGTGTTGCGCAGCGCGGACGGGGCGGGTGTCGCGGCGTTGGTGGCGGCGGACCCGCGTACCGACCTATTCAATCCCAACGTGATCCGCGCCAGTCTGGGCACGGTTTTTTCGCTGCCCGTTGCCGCGGCCGCACCGGGCGACGTGCTCTTGTGGTTGCGCGCCCGCCGCTTGCAGATCCTGGCCGCGCGGGTGGAAGGATCGGTTTCCTACACGGAGGTCGATTACCGGCAGCCCACGGCCATCGTCTTGGGCAGCGAGGCCCAGGGGTTGACTGCGCTCTGGAGCGGCGACGACGTACATGCCATACGCCTGCCGATGCTCGGCGCGGCCGACAGCCTGAACGTATCCGCCACGGCCGCCGTGCTGTTCTATGAGGCCTTGCGGCAGCGGACGAAGTAGCGCGGGCCGGGAATTCGAAAATCGAAGAAACCTGCGAATTAAAATCTCGTGCCCGACGCCTTTCTGATTTGTTCTACCTAGGCCGTTGGCCTAGGCTGATATTGGGCGCACCTTTGGTGCTTGATGGTGGTACGACGTGTTGTTCCTAGGCCGTTGGCCTAGGCTGGTATAAGGCGCACCTTCGGTGCTGGGGATGGAAATCGATACCGAAGCGACTGACGCCGGCATTTCCGCCGGGCCGAAGGCC
>Ga0181520_10005518_pt1 | contig 20083 bp, 17 predicted proteins | sample PEATcosm2014_Bin_29_FD_132451 | JGI IMG/M metagenome (GOLD analysis project Ga0181520, IMG submission 132451) | Peatland microbial communities from MTU Mesocosm Facility, Houghton, MI, USA - PEATcosm2014_Bin02_30_metaG | ecosystem: Environmental > Terrestrial > Soil > Wetlands > Peat | place... | reverse complement strand
TGGACACCCCGTCTAGCGCTCGGAGACGTCACGACCGCCGACAGCGATCGCGTCTCACAAGGTCAGGCTCCCGGCGATCAGCAGACGCCTCGGGCGCTGGTCGGCTGGGGCACCGTATGTGGGCAATCAATCATCGGCATGACCCTCCTTTTCTCGGAGTGCCACATCGCCTCGTACCGCAGAGCGTCGTGAAATTGATCAGGCGCGGGGAGGCGGTGGGCCGGAGACGCTTGTCGGTAGTGTACCTGGTGCCCACCCGGCGGGTGGGCATCTGCTCACCGCCTCAAAGCCGGCTATTCCTCAGAGCGGTTGCCGGCCGGCGACCCCGGTCTCCCGTGGGTGCCACCAGCCGACCTCGTCCTCGCCGAGGCGCCAGCAGAGGTACACCGGCCGGCCCTCCCTCACCGCCGGGAAGTCGCAGAGCCCGGTGGCGAGATCCCGGAGGATGACCCCCATCTCCGCGATCTCGTCGAACACCGCCTGCATCTCGGCCGCAGCCTCGAAGACGGACACGGCGGCCTCGGGCGAGCCGTTGGACCGGCCCGCGTGGGCCAGACGCTCGCGCCCCTCCGCCGCGGCCTCCGACCCGGCCGCTTCCTGGAGACCGAGGATCAGCTCCACCAGGCGCGGCAACAGGGAGTCGGCTTCTCGCTTGTCGAAGAGGTGCTCAGGGGAGAGGGACACCCCCGCATCCTAAACGACCGCCCCTCCTCCGCTCAGTAGATGCCGAGCTCCAGCTTCACCTCGTCGGAGGCCATGGTGCGGGGGTCCCAGGGCGGGTCCCAGACCAGATTCACCCGCACGTCCTCGATACCGGGGAGAGGGGCGCAGACGGCGTGCACCTGGCTCTGCAGGATGCTCGCCAGTGGGCAGTAGGGCGAGGTCAGGGTCATGTCGACGGTGAGCAGCCCGGACTCGTCGACGGCCGTCCCGTACACGAGACCGAGCGAGACCACGTCGATGCCGATCTCCGGGTCGTAGACCTCCGAGAGGGCGTCACGGATCATCTGCTCCGAGGCCCGGAGGCTGGCAGCCTGGCCCGGCTGCGCCGCGGCGGCCTCACCGGTCGCGCTGACGGCCACGGTCGGTTCGTCGCTCATGCCGCATCTCCTTCCTGCGCCGAGTCGAGCGCTCGGAGGATCACGCTGCAGGCGAGAGTGGCGCACTTCACCCTGACCGGGTATGCGCGCACGCCCTGGAGAGCCTCCAGGTCTCCGAGCTCGTCGGTCCCTCCGTCGGCGACCAGCATCTGGCGGTACCGCCGGGCGAGGTCCACCGCATCCTTCCGCGGCAGCCCGGCCACCTGGTCGCAGAGCATGCTCGCCGCCGCCTGGCTGATCGAGCATCCCTTGCCCGTGAAGGCGATCTCGGACAGACGATCGCCGTCGAGGCGCCAGGTCAGGGTGATCTCGTCACCACAGAGGGGGTTGTCGGCCTCGAGGCTCCCGTCCGCGTGGTCAACGGCACCGCGACGGCGGGGGTTGCGGTAGTGGTCGAGGATGAGCTCGCGATAGAGGTCGTCATCGACCGGCGTAATCCCGACTTGCACACTCAACATTGTACCCGGGCAGGCGGCAGCCCAGCCCCCTGTCGACGTACGCATGTTTGCCACGGCCATGCCACGGCTGCGGGTGCCGCCGGTGTAACCTCCGGCTGCCGCCGCAGGTTTCTGTCGTACAGAGTGTTGGTGACGCCGCTGTGAGCACAATCGAGCGCCTGGGCATCCCCCTGGGCGCGATGGCCATCCTGGCCCTGGCGGCCGGATGCAGCTCCGCCAGCGTCCCCACACCCTCATCGCCGGCAGCGGGCACGACCCCGTCGGGCGGTGGATCAGCCCTTCCCTGTGCCCCGACCTGGAGCCTGAGCACCGCCCTGGTCCCCCCCGGTGCCGCCGCCGCGAACACCCAGCTCGCGGGGGTGGCCGCCATCTCCTCGACCGACGTGTGGGCGGTGGGCTCCGCCGCACCGGCGGGAAAAGCGGCCACGACGCTCACCGAGCAGTGGAACGGCAACGCCTGGTCGATTGTCAAGAGCGCGGACGCAAGCAATGCGGCGACCGCCGGCGGGGACCGGCTGACCGCCGTGAGCGCCGTCTCGGCGACGGACATCTGGGCGGTGGGCTACATCGGGACGCCCGTCGCCTCCGCCACCTCGACGGGGCAGCCCGCCCCAAACGGCGTCCAGACGCTCACCGAGCATTGGGACGGCACGGCCTGGTCGGTGGTCGGCGCCCCCGACGCACGGGCCCGCGACGGGGTGCAGCCGTGGGACATCCTCACCTCCGTCGCCGCGATCAGCAGCGATGACGTCTGGGCGGTGGGCGTGACCGAATGGCCCCTCACCTACCTCGCTCCCGACTTCCTCGTCGCTCAACCGCTGGTCGAGCATTGGAACGGAACCTACTGGACCACCGTCAGCGTTCCCACCCCAGAGGCCGGCCCACCGGATTGGACACTGACCCAGGGGGCCACGGAGCCTGCCGGCGCCCCCGCGGTGGGCAGCTCCGCCCTGCTCGCGGTCACCGCGGGGTCGGCGCAGGACGTCTGGCTGGTCGGGGGCTACGTGGTCGACATGGGTGCGACCGGCCACACGCCCGATCCCTGGGAGACGTTGACGGAGCATTGGAACGGCGTCTCCTGGACGATCGTGCCGGCACCGGACGCCACCCTTCCCGAACCGCTGAGCGACGGAAACGCCGAGGCCGATGACCTGCTCACCGCGGCATCCGGAGCTCCCGGCGCGGGCCTCTGGACGGTTGGCGGCGCCATGCCGGGCGCGGCTCTGACCCTCCAGCTCGGGCTCGCCTTCGGGACGTCCAGCTTCACTGGGTGGCACCTGGTGCCGAGCGTCGCGGTGACTGCCGTCGCAGACCGAGTCGGGTATCAGACGACCAGCCCCACCGCCACCACCTTTGCCCCCGGCACCAGCCCGCTCGCAGGCGTGGTCACGCTGAGCGCGACGGATGCGTGGGCCGTGGGAGCCGTCATCCTCCACTGGGACGGCGTCGCGTGGGAGCCGATGTACACCGTGAACGGCGAGCCATTCGGATACCTCTCCGGGGTAGCCGCCGCCGGCGCGGATGGCCTCTGGGCAGTGGGAGGCACGAGCATCGTGCATGCCTCATGCGCCTGACGTGCCGGCCGGTGACCAAGGCGGCGAAGCTCGTCCTGACGACCCCGACGGGACGGGTCCGCGTGATGCTCGCCATCGTCGCCGTCGTCATCGCCGGAACGGGGCCCGCCACGGCTCGACTCATCAGCGCCGCTCCAGCGACGCCCTCCCCGACACTCGCCCCACCCGGGGTCACGGCCGGCTGGTCGCAGATGCATCCCGCCACCGCCCCGCTCCCCCGCGATTCCGCGTCGGTGGCCTACGACCCGGGCACCCACACCGTGGTGGTCAGCGGGGGTGAGGCCTCCTGTGGAGGTGTTGACCGCGAGCTGTACCAGGACACGTGGAACTGGAACGGGTCGGCGTGGACCGAGGTGTCCGTCAATGCTCCGCCTTCGGTTGGCGAGCCGGACGCCTACGACGCGGCGACCGGCACCTTCGACATTCTGTGGCTGGAGGCGTGCGCCGACTCGCCCACGATGTCGCAATGGAACGGCGATTACTGGACGAGCGCGCAGACGCCCGGCACGCACCCCGAACCGGCCGTTGACGGTGCCATGGCCTACGACCCCGCGACCCAGACCCTCCTCGACTGGTCTCCTTCCCCCGGGCTCGATCAGGCGCCGGCCTCCACAAACTCCTTCCAGTCGTCCACCTGGAGCTGGGACGGAATGCAATGGACCCAGCTCTCGCCGTCCATCTCGCCGCCGCCGTCAGTCGGCGAGGGACGGGACGTCCAGATGGTCTACGACTCCGCGACCAGCCAGATCCTCCTGTACGGAGATCACTCGCAGGCGATGTGGGCATGGAACGGGAGCGCGTGGTCGGAGCTCCCCGGGAGTGGCGGTCCCTCACCGCGTGTGGGCTCGAGCATGGTCTACGACTCCGCCCTGGGCGAGGCCCTGCTCTTCGGCGGCGCGACCGTGACCGGCTACTCATCGGCCTCGGCGAGCCAGGACGAGACCTATTCCCTTGGCCTTCCTCTCAACGATCTTTGGGCCTGGGACGGTACCGCGTGGCAGCAGCTGCACCCGGCCGCGTCGCCTCCGGCCCGCTTCTACGCGCAGATGGCCTACGACGGCGACGACGGCCAGGTGGTTCTCTTCGGCGGTGCCGTCAACGATCTCGCCGACGTCGCCGACACCTGGGTCTACGGACGGGCTTCCTGAGCCCACACCGGTGACGGGCCTCTGCAGGGCCGGCTGTTCAGCCCAGGAGCACCAGGTCCAGGCGAGGGAACTGACGGAAGGCGGCGTCCGTCGTCACCAGGCGGTAGCCGGCCGTGATCGCGAAGGCCGCCAGGTAGGCGTCCATCCACAGCTTCGGGGATGCCGTGTCCCGCAGGGTCAGCTCTCTCCAGACGGCCTCGATCCCGGGAGGTTCGTCGGCCCGCACCATCACGCGGTCGTCGGCGAGAAGAGCGTCCAGCGCGGCCCACGCCTCTCGATTGGTCAGCGGCGGGTTCCCGTAGGGTGCGAAGACCGCGACGTTGGTCAGCAGCCGAAGGTACGCCCGCTGGGCCACCCGGCAAAAGAGGACACTTCCGGGCACGGTCGACTGGTCGAACCAGCGTCGCGCCGCCGTGCCGTGGGGGTGCTCGGACAGTGTCAGCGCCAGCCAGAGGTTGACGTCGCTTCGATGGTGTCGTCGCCCGGCCCCGATCGCCTCACCCGGGCTGATAGATTGACCGTCCTATGTCGATCGCACTCGAGGTTCTCCACGGCGACGAGACCGGCGAGGAACTGCTCGTCGAAGCGCTTCGGGTGCTGGCGGCGGACGTGGTCGGCATCCATCTCGAGCTGCGTCACCACGACTTGAGCCTGGAGAACCGGCGCGCCACCCAGAACCGCGTGGTCATCGAGGCGAGCCATGCCATGCGCGAGACCGGTTATGGGCTCAAGGCGGCGACCGTCACCCCCGAAGGTCGGGGGGACGTGGGCAGCCCCAATGCCATCCTGCGCGCCGAGGTCGGGGGCACCGTGATCCTCCGCACCGGCCGCCGCATCCCCGGAGTGATCCCGATCGCCGGCGTCAGCGCCCCCATCAGCGTGGTCCGGATGGCGGTGGGGGACGCCTATGGGGCCAAGGAGTGGCGCGAGGGCTCGGGCGATGACGAGATCGCCTTCCGCACCGAGCGGATCTCCCGGTCGATCTGCCGGGAGGTGGCGGAATTCGCCTTTGTCCACGCCGCGAGGACCCGCGCCCGGGTTTTCGGCGGGCCGAAGTACACGGTCTCGCCGGTGTACGAGGGGCTGCTCAAGGAGGAGATGGACGCCGCGGCCGCGCGCCACCCCGATGTCGACTACGAGCCGCAGCTCATCGACGCCACCTACGCCCTGCTGCTCAACCAGGGCGGTGACGCCCTGGTCATCCCCACCCTCAACCGGGATGGCGACTGCATGAGCGACCTGGTGCTCGGCCTCTTCGGCTCGATCGCCGGCGCCGAGTCGGTGCTGATCGGTTTCACCGGCGACTCCCTGACCCCGAGCGTCGTGATGGCGGAGGCCCCCCACGGCACCGCCCCGTCGCTCCGGGGCAAGAACCTCGCCAATCCGATGGCGATGATCCTGGCCTGCGCGTCGGTGCTCGGCCTCATGCCGGGCGACGAGGTCCGGACCGCCTCGCGGGCGATCTACGAGGCCGTTTTCGAGACGGTGCGGCACGGCACCCGGACCGCCGACCTGGGCGGCGACGCCCTCACCGATCAGTTCACGGAGGCGGTGATCGAGGCGGTGCGGGGCAAGCTCGAGGTCTGGGGCACGCTGGGGGTCGGCTGAGAGCCTGGAGTGCCAGAGCGCCGTAACCCGCCTCGGAACGCGACGTTTGCTTCATAGATGACGAATCGCCCCCTCGTCGCACTGGCGGTGGGCGCCGTCGTGCTCTTCGCCGCCGGGTCCGCGTCGTCTTCGGGTGTGCGCGGGCTCCTGATCCCAACGGCGCCCGCGGCGACCAACACACCGTCCTCGGCTGGGGCGTCGCCTTCGACCGCCGAGCCCACCGTCTCCGTGCCCTCGACCCCGGGCCCCACCGCTCAGCCCAGCCCCTTCGCGATGTCCACCACCGGCACATGGAACGGCTGGAGCTCGTGTCAGCAGGGCTGGGAGCTCAGCCAGGTGATGCTTCCCACCGGCGAGCTCCTGGCCAACACCAACCTCGACGGGGTTGCGGTCGTCTCCCCCTCGGACGTCTGGGTGGTGGGCTCGACGGCGCCACCCCAGGGCGCCGGTGCGGAGCCGCTCGCCGAGCACTGGGATGGCAGCTCCTGGTCGATCACCCCTGTGCCCGTCCCGTCCGACGCCGGGGCGCTCGGCGGGGCTCAGCTCGACGCGGTGGCCGCGGTCTCGTCCGATGACATCTGGGCGGCCGGGCATGTGGGTGGGTCGATCAATGACGGCATCGCCACCGGCGGCCAGCAGTGGACACCGACCGACACCCTCATCGAGCACTGGGACGGCACCGCGTGGTCGATGCTTCCCTCCCCCGATGCCGCCTCGCGCGACGGCCTCGGTCCGATGGACAGCCTGGTCTCGCTGGTCGCCATCAGCTCCCACGACATCTGGGCCGTGGGCGTGACCCAGTGGCCGCTGTCCGCGGGATCCTGGTTCGTGGCCCAGCCCCTGGTGGAGCACTGGGATGGCTCCACCTGGTCGCTGGTCAACGTCCCCGATCCCGTGGCGCCGCCCCCGGATTGGGCCCTCAGCGACTCGGTGTCCCCCGACGGAGCGGGGCCGGTCGGCAGCGCCGTCCTCCTGGGAGCGGCGGCCTCGTCGGCTGATGACGTCTGGCTGGTCGGCGGCTACGAGAAGGACATCGGGCTCAGCAGCAACCAGCCCAGCCCCTGGAAGACCCTCACCGAGCACTGGGACGGAAGCTCCTGGTCGGTGGTCCCGGCGCCCGACGTCACCCTCTCCGAGCCCCTCGAGGACGGGAGCGCACAGGCCGACGACGCCCTCACCGCGGTCGGTGTCTCCCCGGCAGGCGACCTCTGGGCGGTAGGCGGAGCCATGCCAGGCTCGACGCTCACCCTGCAACGGGTGGCGGGGAGCTGGACCCTGCTGCCAAGTGTCGCTCTCTCCGTGGCGCGCGTCCCTCCCGACGCACCGGGTGACGACGGGTACGAGCTCCCCGTCACCACAGGGCTCCAGCCGCTGTCGGGTGCGGGGACGGCGGTGCCTGCGCTTGCGGCCGCACTCGCGTTGGGCGGCGACGACCTGTGGGCGGTGGGCGCCGCCATCCTCCAGTGGGACGGCAGCTCCTGGCAGGCCACCTACTCCGTGGACGGCCAGGGCCTCGGCTATCTCGAGGCCCTGGGCGCCAGCGGTGCTGACGATCTCTGGGCGGTAGGAGGCGCGACCATGGTCCGGATGTGCTCATGACCCCGCGGCGCGTTCTTCTCCTGTTCGCCGCAGGCCTGATGGCAGGCGCCGGCGCCCCGGCGACCGCGAGCCTCCGGGCAACCTCGCTCGCCGCCGGCTCCGCGCCCGCCACCCAGGCGGCCCCCGCGTACGACTGGCAGCAGCTCTTCCCCACCGCCCAGCCCCTGCCCCGCGACCAGGCGCAGGTCGCCTACGACGCGGCCACCCAGAGCGTCGTGGTCACCGGCGGCGAGTCCGGCTGCGGCGGCTTGGGGCGCGACGTGTACACCGACACGTGGAACTGGGGCGGCTCGTCCTGGAGCGAGGTGTCGACCGATGCCCCCGGCCTGTTCGGGGTGCCGTCCGCTTACGACGCCGCGACCCAGACCATGGTCGAGATCTGGTTCGAGGGGTGCGGTGACGGCATCACGGACAGCCAGTGGGATGGCACGGCCTGGACGGGCACCGAGGACGACTCCTCGTTCCCCGACATCGACGGGGCGATGGCCTACGACCCCTCTACCCAGTCCCTGCTGCTCTGGGAGCCAGGTCCGGGCTTCCCGCAGGGGGAGGACTCGTCGCAGACGAGCGGGCCGTCCCCATCGGGCCCGTCAACCTGGAGCTGGGACGGCACGACGTGGACCGAGCTCTCCCCCGCCACCGAGCCACCGGCCTCGCTCGGGACCACCCAGGACGTCCAGATGGTCGACGACACCGCGACCGGCCAGCTCCTCCTCTACAGCGACCACTCCCAGCAGCTGTGGGCCTGGCAAGCGGGTGATTGGACCGAGCTGCCGGCGAACCCGGCTCCCTCCCCGCGGGTGGGAGCCAGCATGGTCTACGACGGCGCCCTCGGCGAGGTGCTGCTCTTCGGCGGCTGCACGGTCACGGGTTACGCGCCGCCCGAGGTCGTTCCGCCCAGCGGCCTGGGCGGTGCGTACGTCACCCCTGATTCGTACACCCTGGAGCAGCCGCTCAACGACCTCTGGGCCTGGGACGGGACCGGCTGGACCGCGTTGAGCCCGGCGCACTCTCCGCCGGCCCGCTTCTACGCCCAGATGGCCTACGACGGCTCCTCCGGCCAGCTCCTGCTCTTCGGCGGCGCGGTCGACACGGTGGCCGACATCGCCGACACCTGGGTGTACGGCCCCAGCTCCTGAGCGAGGCTGGGCGGAAAGGGTCCCTCAGGGCGGGTCGGGAGCCCCGCTGATCTCGTCGAGCGCCTCGCGAGCGGCCTGGCGAACCCCCTCCTTGCTGTCCTGCAGCGCAGCGGTCAGCGCCTCGACGGCGAGGGGATCGCCGATCTCACCGAGCGCCTGGATGACGTCCCAGCGCACGTCGCCGTCACGGTCGGCCACCGCGGCGATGAGGGGCTGGACGGCGCGAGGGTCGGCGATCTGGCCGAGCGCCAACGCAGCGCGGGAGCGCACCACGCCATCCCGATCGGTGAGGGCGGCGATCAGCGGGTCGACCGCGCCGGCGTCGCGGATCCGGCCCAGCGCCTGAGCGGAGGCGCGGCGCATCTCGGGGCTCGCGTCGGTGAGCAGCCGGATGAGTGGTGAGAGGGCGGAGGGGTCGCCGATGCGGCCGAGGGCTTCGACGGCGCTCCGCCGCACCCCTTCCAGCCGGTCCGTCAGGGCGGCGACGAGGGCTTCGACCGCCCGGGTCGAGCCGGTCCGGCCGAGCGCCAGGGCGGCTTGGGACCGGACTGTCCCGCTGCGATCGGCGAGAGCGCCGATCAGGGGGCCCACCGCCGCGGCGTCGCCGGTCACCCCGAGGGCTCCGGCAGCCACCGCCCGCACCCCTGCGTCCCGGTCGGCGAGGGCGGCGACGAGGGGCCGTACAGCCCGAGGCGTGCCGATCCCCCCGAGGGCGGCGGCCGCGGAGCAGCGCATCGCGGCCTCCCGATCGCCGAGCGCCGCGATGAGCAGGTCGAGGGCGGGGGCACCGATCCGGCTCAGCGCCTCGGCGGCGGCGGCGCGCGTCCCCCGGCTCGCGAGCGCGCCGAGGAGGGCATCGACCGCGGGTGCGCCGATGCGCCCGAGGGCAGCGCCCGCACCCCGACGCACGTCCCTATCCCGATCGGTGAGGGCGGCGACGAGGGCCGGGATGGCGGCGGGATCCCCGATCTCGCCCAGCGCCCAGGCGGCACCGTATCGGGTGTCAGGCCCACGGCCCCCCAGGGCGGCGGTGAGAGCCGGCACCGCCGCAGGGCCGGCCCTGCCGAGCGCCATGGCGGCCGAGCTGCGCACCTCCGGGCCGCCCCGGCGACCGAGCGCGCCGATGAGCGCCGCCACGTCTCCGGCGGCCTCGAGCGAGTCGACGTCGGGGGTTGCGGCGGGTGGCACGCCCCCCTTGGATCGACCAGGCCTCACAAACCGGTGATTATGGCGACCAGCCGCCGGCGCAGAAGTTCTGGACGGTTATGTCCCAAAGGGTGCCCCGAGAGCACACCACCCCTCCCCGTGGCCGGATTCCCTCACCCCACCCGGCGGCGCCGCGCCGGCCCACCCCTCACAGCGCGACGGACGCGCTGATCACCGGGGAGGCTCCCAGCCGCTCCAGCGCCTGGCGCGCGCGTGCGGCGGAGACCGCGTTGCCCTTGGTCTCGAAGAGCGCCACCGCCTCCCGCAGCGCCGCCCGCGCCTGGGCAGGCTTCCCGGCCGCCACCAGGACCTCGGCGAGGCCGGCCATCGCCTGTCCCTGAACGTCGGGCTGGTCGGTGGTCCGGATCAGACGCACGCTCTCACGGGCAAGCTTCTCCGCCCCGGCGGTCCGCCCCTCCGCGGCGAGCAGCCTGGCGCGGATGCTGCGCCACTGGTACTGGGCTCCGACATCGTGCGGTGATGCCTTCTCCCGGCAGGCGTCGGCAAGCTCCCCCGCCTCCGCATCGCGGCCCTGGTCGTGCAGCACCTCGGCGAGCAGCGCCGCCACCGTCGGGGCGTAGCCGGTGTCGCCCATCGCCCGGAGGGTCTCGTAATCGGCGCGCAGCTCCGACTCCGCCCGCTCCGGGTCGCCGGAGAGCATCTCCGCCGGGCCGGAGTGCAGCGAGGTGATGGCGGCGCTGAGGGTGTAGCCGAGATCGGTGAGCATCTCCCGGCTCCGCTGGTAGTGCTCGCGGGCGGGCTCCGCCTCCCCGCGCATCGCCTCCAGGTGGGCCATCGCCGAGAGGGTCATGGCCTCGGTGCGCCGATCCCCGGCCGCACGCTCCAGGAGCTCACCGCACCGGGCGAGCGCCTCGGTCACGGGAGTGGCGCTGTAGACGAGACAGGAGGCGAGCGCGGAGAGCAGGCGCACCTCGAAGACCTTGTCGTGCGCCAGCTCCGCGTGGTGCACGGCGCGCGACACGCACTCCTCGGCGGGGTTGAAACGGCCCTCCAGGAAGTGGACGTACATCATCAGCTTCCAGGCGCGGGCCAGCCCCTCGTGCGCCCCGAGGCGCTCGAGCTCGGCGATCGCCTCGACGCCGGCCGCGGTCACCTCCGCCGCCCGGGCATTCTCGGGGTTCGCCAGGTAGCGCCACATCTGAGCCACCACGGCAGCGGTGGCCGCGAGCGCGGCATCTCCGCTCCGTTCCGCCTGCTCAGCCGCGCTTCCCAGCACCTCGGCGGCAGCCACGAACGCTCCCATCTCTCCCAGAGCCTCACCGGCATAGAGGAGCCACCGGGGACGTTCCGGGACCTCGCGGGCGAGCGCGGCCGCCCGGCGCAGGAAGCTGGCCACCGCCGGCATGTCGCCGCGGGCCCGGGCGCGGCCCCCCGCCGCGGCCAGGTGGCCGGCGGCGCGCTCCCCCAGCTCGAGGGCGTGATCGTCGAGCGGACCGAGCTGGGCGAGGGAGAGGACCGTCTGCTCCAGGTGATAGCCCTGCATCTCCTCGTGATCGCCGCTACGGGCGTCCAACCAGAGGGCGAACTTCTCGTGGAGCTCTGCCCGGGTCCGCTTCAGCAGGCCCTGGTAGGCCGCATCCCTGATCAGGATGTGGTGGAACTCGAATGCCTCCTGGCCCGCGAGCGTGGACTCGGTCGGGGTCACCAGCTCGCGCCGGATCAGGCTCGCGAGCAAGGTCCTCACCTCGGGGCGCAGCGCGTCCGGGCAGAGGCTCTCCACCGCATCCAGGTAGAAGACCTCGCCGATGACCGCGCCGCGCTCCAGCACCGCCCGCTCAGCCGGGCCGAGCCGATCGAGCCGGGCCGCGAGCAGGGCGCTGATGCTCGGAGGGACGGCGAGGTTGGCCATCCCGCTGGCCGCCACCCAGCCGCCACCCTCGCGGCGCAGGAGGCCGTCGTCGATCATCATCGACACCATCTGCTCGACGAAGAGCGGGTTGCCCTGGGCCGCCCCGATGATCCGGTTGCGGGGCTCGGCCGCCAGCGGCACCGCTCCGAGCAGGTTGCCCACCACCTCGGCGCTCTCGGTCTGGGTCAGGGGGCGCAGCACCAGCGCCCGGCTCCTGCCCCCCTCCTCCCGCCACGCTGGGCGGAGCTCGAGCAGCTCCGGCCGGGCGCTGCAGAGGAGGAGCAGCGGCACGTCCTCGCCGCCCTCGACCAGGTAGGCGAGCAGGTCCAGGAAGGTCGCCTCGGCCCAGTGGACGTCCTCGATCAGCGCCACCACCGGCCCGCTCTGCGCGACGCACTCGAGCAGCCGGCGGGCGGCCCAGAAGGTCTCGTGGACCGGGTACGCGTCATCGGAGAGTCCCATCACGGATGCCAGCCGGGCGGCGGCGTCCGAGGCGTGCTCGCCGAGCAGGGCCGCGAGCTTGGAGCGGGACTGGTCGACCGGCTCGTCCTCGGCGATGCCGGCGGCATCGCGGGCGATCTCCGCCAGCGGCCAGAAGGTGATGCCCTCGCCGTAGGAGAGGCACCGGCCTCGGAGCACCCGCACCGTGCTCGGCGCCCCGGCCAGGAACTCGTGGAGCAGCCGCGACTTCCCGGTGCCGGCGGGGGCGATGACGGTCACCAGCTCCGCGGCGCGGTGGCTGGAGGCGCGCTCGAGCGCCTCGGTGAGGACGGCCAGCTCATCGACGCGCCCGACCAGGGGCGTGTCCGCCCGGCGCGCGACACCCTCACCGCGGCCGACCCTCAGCAGCCGGTAGGCGGCGACCCGATCGGACTTTCCCTTGAGCTCCAGGGCGGGCACCGCCTCCACCTCGATGGCATCGCGCACCAGGCGATAGGTCGCCCCGCTGATGAGGACCTCGAGCGGAGGGGCAGCCTGCTCCAGGCGGGCGGCCACGTTGACGGTGTCCCCGGTCACCAACCGCTGCCCCGTGGAGGGATCGCCGGCGACCACCTCGCCGGTGTTGACCCCGGTGCGGTTCTCCAGTGAGACACCCCAATGGCTCTCCAGGCGGCGGTTGACCTCGGTGAGCGTGCTGCGCATCTCGTGGGCGGCCCGGACCGCGCGCAGGGCGTCGTCCTCATGGAGGCGGGGCAGACCGAAGACGGCCATGATCGCGTCGCCGATGTACTTCTCCACCATCCCGCCGTGGCGCTCGAGGACGCCCCGCATCGCGGTGAAGTACACGTCCAGGACCTCGCGCACCGCCTCGCTGTCCAGCCTCTCGGCGAGCGCGGTGGAACCCTTGAGATCGGAGAAGACGACGGTGACCGTCTTCCGGACCTCCTGGGCCGGTTCCGGGGCGGCGAGCGGGGCGCCACAGTAGCCGCAGAGGCGGAACCGCTCGGGGTTCTCCTCTCCGCAACTGGGGCAGATGCGCATCGCGACCTCAGGACTGAACGGGCTCTCCGCCGCGAACCCGGGCCCGGGCAGCGGCGGAGAGCGGAGGCTCCGCCCCCTGGGCGGAGCCGGTCGGCGGCGGGGGTGGCGGGGTAGTGCTAGGCGGATCCCCAGAAGTCACCCGGCGCGCCCAGGAAGGTGATGACGACGCCTCCCCTCTGCCAGTACTGGGAGACGACGCAGGGAGCGTCGCTGGGCGAGCGGTGGAAGAGGGGGCACAGGGGCAGCAGACCGATGTAGGTGCTGCCGGCGTAGCCCGGGATGGTCTGGGTCGTGCTCGCCGGGGTGATCGCTCCGAAGAGGGTTCGGAACGGCTGAGTGCTCGCGTAGCAGACCTGGTAGAGGGGGAGGAACGGGGGCCAGAAGAACCAGTGATCGGCCGGGTAGGACGGTTCGGGGATGGTGAGGGTCACCAGCTCGGAACCCTGCGATGCGAGCGACCCGTTGGACTGCCAGAGGTCGACCCCCACCGTCCCGGTGACGGTCCGATAGTAGCCGGTGGGTGAGAACCGGTCGGGGCAGCTGTAGGCGAAACCACCGAGGGCCACGCTGAGGTAGTCCCCGCTCTCGCCGCTCACGGAGACGCTGACCGAGACCGCGTTGCTGTCAGCCGAGCCGGAGCAGTTGCTCGTGCACGCCGTGGCGGTGCTGGTGATCTGGAACTCGGACGAGCTGACCGGGCTGAATCCCGGCGATGTCGTGCTCGCCTCCAACTCGTAGTAGCCGGTCTGGCTGATGGTGAGCGGCGCGAACGGGGCCAGGCCCGACGGCGCGCCGGTGGTGGACGGCGGCGTGCCGCCGGAGAGGGTCCCCGACCCCAGCTCGGCGGCGAGGGTCACGGGGATCCCCGGGATCGGACTGAGGTTGGCGTCGAGGGCCTCCACCGTCACCGGTGCCCCGCTCGGGTTGAAGATCGAGCTGGTGATGTCGGCGCCGGCCACGGCGTTGGTCGGCCCGGCAGCGAACGTCAGCGAGCACGCGCCGGTCACACCCACGGAGAGCGCGCTGCTCGAATCGTTGGTCAGCACCGCACCGTCCCAGTCGTCGTCCGCGTAGGCGACCAGCGACCACACCGCCGGGGTCGCGGCACACGAGGCGGTGGCCGCGAGCTGGGCGGAGAGGGGCACGGTGAAGGTCTCGCCCGGGTCGATGTCCAGGTCGCTCAGCTCCAGCACGTTGTCGACGACTGCGAGCTCGGGGGGCGACCCGGGGGGATTGTCGCTGTCCCCGTCATTGGGGACCGGGGTGGCCGTGATCGTGAAGCCCGCCGGGGGCGTGAGCGTCGCCGACTCCAGTGATTGCGACGTGTTGTCGGTGAGCGTCAGGCTCAGCGGCGAGGCGGCCCCGCCCACGGACTGGGATGTGCCCGCCCCGACCGGGCCGCCGCCGAGCTCGGCGAGCACGCATCCCGAGCTCGCGGAGCACGTGCCGTCCGCCGACACCACGCTCCCCCCCAGGCCGGTCGCGGCGGCGACCGCCATCACGACGGCACCACTCAGCGTGCCGAACCGGCGTCGAAGCATCTCCCTCACCTCCCCGTGGGCTCTCGTCTCGGTGGGCTCTCACCTCCGGGCGACCACGCTTCGCCCGTGCGATCACCAAAACGGTACAACAACCAGCCAGCCGCGTCCATACCGCCATTCGTGGCCGGGAGGTGCCCGGACGGGGACAGGCCGGGCATGTGGGACACTTTCACCGCGAGCGCTGAGCCGTGTGACGGGAGAGGAGACGATGGCCGAGAAGTCCACCGTGTGGGGGCTGTTCCACAACGCGACCGACACCAGGAAGGTGAGCGCGGGCACCGTGATATTCACGGAGGGCGACCCGGGCGCCGAGATGTTCGGGGTGGTCGACGGTGAGGTGGAGCTGCGGGGATCGGGCGGGCTGCTGCGGCGGCTGGAGGCCCACGAGGTCTTCGGCGAGATGGCGCTGGTGGACGATTCGCCCCGGAGCGCCACCGCGGTCGCGGTCGCCGACACCACCCTGGCGGTGATCGACCGGCGCCGCTTCCTCTTCCTGGTGCAGGAGACCCCGATGTTTGCGCTCGAGGTGATGTCGGTGATGGCCGAGCGGATCCGCCAGCGGACCTGATCCCGGCCCGCCCTCAGACCCTGAAGACCCGGCGCACCTCGGCGATCCCCTCGCCCAACCGGTCGACCTCCTCGTGGGTGTTGTAGAGGTAGACCGATGCGCGCGCCGTCGCCGGCACGTCCAGCTCGCGCATCAGCGGCTGGCAGCAGTGGTGTCCCGCCCTCACCGCGATGCCGAGGCGGTCGAGGATGGTGCCGGTGTCGTGGGGGTGGACGTCGGCGACGTTGAAGCTCACCACCCCCCCGTGGATGGAGAGGTCGCGGGGGCCGTACACGGTCGCCCCCGACTCGTCGAGAACGTCGAGCATCTGGCGGACCAATCGCTGCTCGTGGGCGTGGATGCGCTCGATCCCCACCCCCTCCAGGTAGTCGCAGGCCGCGGCCAGGCCGACCGCCGAGGCCACGTCGGGGGTGCCGGCCTCGAACTTGTGGGGGACCGTGTTCCAGGTGGACTTCTCCAGCTCCACTTTGGCGATCATGCTGCCGCCACCCAGGAAGGGGGGCATCCGCTCCAGCAGCTCGGGCCGGGCCCAGAGCGCGCCGCTCCCCATCGGGGCGCACATCTTGTGGCCGGAGAAGGCGAGGAAATCCACCCCCAGATCGCGCACCGAGACCCTCATGTGGGGCACGGACTGGGCGGCGTCGACGCAGACCAGCACGCCACGGCGGTGGGCCTCCGCGGTGATCGCCGCGATGTCGTTCAGCGTGCCCAGCACGTTGGACTGGTGGGTGAGGCTGAGCAGCCGGGTGGGCGCGCTGAGCAGCTCGTCGAGGTTGGCGAGGTCGAGGCGGCCGTCCTCGGTCAGGCCGATGAAGGCGAGCCGGAGCCCGGCACGCTCGGCGGCGAGCTGCCAGGGGACCAGGTTGCTGTGGTGCTCCATCAGGGTGAGCACGACCCGGTCGCCCGGCTGGAGCAGCTCCCGGGCGAAGGAGCCGGCCACCAGGTTGATCGCCTCGGTGGTGTTGCGCAGTAGGACCAGCCCCTCCGGGTCGGCGTCGATGAAGCCGGCCACCCGCACCCGCGCCGCCTCGAAGCGGTCGGTCGCCTCGTTGCCCAGCTGGTGGACGCCACGGTGGACGTTGGCGTTGCTGCGCCGGTAGTAACTGTCGACTGCGTCCATAACTTGGATCGGCTTCTGGGAGGTGGCCGCCGAATCCAGGTAGGTGAGCGGGTTCCCGCCCACCTCGCGATCGAGGATGGGGAAGTCGGCGCGGATCCGCTCCAGGTCCAGGGAGAGGTCGGTGGTGGGGTCGATGGTCGTGGCCATGGATTCAGCCGCTGAGGGCAACCCTGATCATGCCGCCGGCGACCTCCACCCGATGGACCCGCACCGGCTCCACCGCGGGCAGGCTGACGGGGTCACCCGTGCGCAGGTCGAAGGCCGAGCCGTGCAGCGGGCACTCGATGGCGCAGCGCTCCAGGTCCAGGTCGCCCTCGGAGAGCGATGCCTCCTGGTGGGTGCAGGTGTCGTCGACGCAGTACAGCTCCCCCTCGACGTTGAAGATCGCGATCGGCACCTCGTCGATCTCGACCCGCGCCGCATGGCCGGGAGGGATGTCGGCCGCCCGGGCGACGCTGACCCATTGGCCCGCGATCACTGCTCCGCCTCGTGGGCGGCGAGCCCGCCCCCCTCTCCGATCTCGGCGTCGACCAGCCCCTGGAGCCACTCGCGCGTGCTCTCGACGGGGACGCGGTCGAGGACGTCGGCGAAGTAGCCGCGGACCACCAGCCTCTCGGCCTCGTCCGCGGGGATGCCGCGGGCCATCAGGTAGAAGCGCTCCTCGTCGTCCACGTGGCCCACCGTCGTCCCATGCCCGCAGCGGACGTCGTTGGCCTTGATCTCGAGACGCGGGACGCCGCTGGCGCTGGCCCCGTGGCTGAGCAGGAGGTTGCGGTTGACCACGTAGCCGTCGGCGTGGATCGCCCCGGGCAGGACGTCGATGAGGCCGCCGTAGACGCTCTGCGCCTGGTCGCGCGCGGCCACCTTGAGGAGCAGGTTGCTCCGGGTGTCGGGGCCGCGATGGAGCTGCAGCGACTGATGGTCGATGTGCTGGTGGGCGTCGGCGAAGCAGACCGCGAAGACGTCCGCCTCGGAGCCGCGCCCCTCCAGGATCACGTCCCAGTAGGCCTTCTGCAGCCGGGCGCCGAGGGTGGCCCCGAAGAGGCGGTAGTGGGCGCTCGCGCGGCAGGTGGCCCGGCGGGTCGAGAAGTGCCAGGTCTGCGGGGGGAGCTGCTGCACCGGGACGTCGTCGAGGCGGGCATCCTCCCCGAGCTGGAATGCGGTGACCGCCACGGAGAGGCGGGGAGCCGGGTCGGGCGGGCCGACCATGTCCTCGACCACGGTCAGCGAGGCGTGGTCGTCGACCACCACCAGGGTGGCGGGGAAGGACGCCTGCTCGCCCCCGGCGGCGAGATGGGCGATCCAGATCGGGGCCACCGCCTGCATCCCGGCGGGGACGTGGATGAAAACGCCGCCCTGCCAGAGCGCGTTCCACATGGCCACGAAATACGACTCACCGACGCCGATGCCCGCAAGACCGCGCTGGACCAGCTCGGGGTGGCGGGTGGCGGCCTCCTCCAGCGAGGAGACGATCACCCCCTGGGCGAGCAGCGCCTCGGCGTTCTCCACGATCGTCGAGCCGTCGGCGCCGCTCAGGATCAGCGCGGCTCCCGGCAGGGCGGTGGCGTGGCGGCTCCGGGCCGTGTCGAGCAGCTCGGCGGCGGGAGCCCCGGCGGCGCCGAAGCGCTCGAGGTGGAGCTTGGCGATGTCGGTTCGCCGCCAGTCCTCGTCGCGCGACGACGACGGCGCCGGCATCGCCGTGAACGCGTCCCAGGCGGCCCCCCTGCGGTCGGCGAGCCACGCCGGGCTGCCGGCGACTCTGGCGTCTCGGGTGTCCCGGCCGACGACGCCGGCCGCGGTGGCTGCCTCGGTCATGCCGGTCGCCGGCTGGCGCCGGCGGGGCACATCGTCTTGGGGGGGACCGGCGTCGGACAGCTCTGCTGTCCGCGCCTCATGCTCGGCGGCATTGCGCTGCCGCCTGCGCAAGCCACCACCGCGACGACGTGCCCCGCCCGCGCTGACCGGATGACCACAAACGTCATCCGATCGACCCCTCCATGGACAGGGCGAGGAGGCGGTTGAGCTCGACCGCGTACTCCATCGGCAGCTCCTTGACGAAGGGCTCGAAGAAGCCGTTGACGATGAGGGCGGTCGCCTGCACCTCGTCGATGCCCCGGGACTGGAGGTAGAAGATCTGGTCCTCGCCCACCTTGGAGACCGTCGCTTCGTGGCCGAAGGTGACGTCCGGGTTCTCGATGTCCATGTAGGGATAGGTGTCGCTGCGGGACTCCTCGTCCAGGAGCAGGGCGTCGCAGCGGACGTTGGCCTTCACGTTGGTCGCCTTGGGCAGGACCCGGATGTGGCCGCGGTAGGAGGTGCGCCCGGTCCCCTTGGAGATGGAACGGCTGACCACGTTGCTCGTCGTGTTGGGGGCCACGTGGATGCACTTGCTGCCCGCGTCCTGGTGCTGGCCGTTGCCGGCGAAGGCGGCGGAGAGGACCTCCCCGTGGGCCCGCTCGCCCATCAGGTAGATCGAGGGGTACTTCATGGTCACCTTGGAGCCCAAATTCCCGTCAATCCACTCGATCGTCGCATCTTCCTTGGCGATGGCCCGCTTGGTGACCAGGTTGTAGACGTTGTCCGACCAGTTCTGGATGGTGGTGTAGCGGACGTGGGCACCCTTCTCGGCGATGATCTCGACCACCGCGGCGTGCAGGGAGTCGTTGGAGTAGGTGGGCGCCGTGCAGCCCTCGATGTAGTGGACGTAGGAGCCCTCGTCGGCGATGATCAGGGTCCGCTCGAACTGGCCCATGTTGTCGCTGTTGATCCGGAAGTAGGCCTGGAGCGGGATCTCCACGCGCACCCCCTTGGGGACGTAGACGAAGGAGCCGCCCGACCACACCGCGCTGTTGAGGGCCGCGAACTTGTTGTCGTTGGGCGGGATCACGGTCCCGAAGTAGCGCTTGAAGAGCTCCTCGTGGTCGCGCAGGCCGGTGTCGCAATCGCTGAAGAGCACGCCCAGCTTACTGAGGTCGTCGCGGATGCTGTGGTAGACGACCTCCGAGTCGTACTGGGCGGAGACGCCGGCCAGGAACTTCTGCTCGGCCGCGGGGATGCCCAGCTTGTCGAAGGTGTTGCGGATCGACTCGGGGACCTCGTCCCAGCTCCGGCCCATCTCGTCGACGGGCTTGATGTAGTAGTAGATGTTGTCGAAGTCGATGCCGGAGAGATCGGCACCCCAGTTGGGCATGGGCCGCTTGAAGAAGTGCTCGAGCGCCTTGAGGCGGAACTTGAGCATCCACTCCGGCTCCTGCTTGTGGTCGGAGATGGCCGCGACCACCTCGGGGGAGATCCCCTTCTCGGTGCGGAACACCGAGACGTCGACGTCGTGGAAGCCGAACTTGTAGTCCTTGGTCAGCTCGTGGGCCTGCACCGTCATCGCTGGGAGACCTCCGCCCCGGGGGGGCTGGTCGCGGTGATGTAGGGGTCGTACCCCTCACGTTCGATCAGGTGGGCGAGCTCGGGACCGCCGCTGTCGACGATCTTGCCCTGGTGCATGGTGTGGACCCGATCGGGGGTCAGGTTCTCCAGGTTCCGGTAGTAGTGGGTGATGAGCAGCACGCCCATCCGCCCCTCGCTCTTCTCCCTGACCCGCAGCACGCCCTCGGCCACGATGCGCAGGGCGTCGACGTCCAGGCCGGAGTCGGGCTCGTCGAGGATCGCCAGGCGG
>Ga0181520_10005514_pt1 | contig 20099 bp, 19 predicted proteins | sample PEATcosm2014_Bin_29_FD_132451 | JGI IMG/M metagenome (GOLD analysis project Ga0181520, IMG submission 132451) | Peatland microbial communities from MTU Mesocosm Facility, Houghton, MI, USA - PEATcosm2014_Bin02_30_metaG | ecosystem: Environmental > Terrestrial > Soil > Wetlands > Peat | place... | reverse complement strand
CGACGGCCGCGCCTAGGTGGCCCGCCGCTGCCAGCGGGTCTTCTTGAGCATCTTCTTGTGCTTGTGCTTGCGCATCTTCTTGCGCCGCTTCTTGATGACCGAGCCCACGAGAGCCTCTCCATGGCGGGCGGCAGATCCGCTGCCCATCCGGCAATGATTGATCCTATGTCAGCGGGGGCCGACTATACGCGCTCGCCGGGATCGCGCGCTTCTCGGCTCTCCCCACAGGGCCTCTCGGCCCGGCCGCGGCTCAGGCCGGAGGGCCCTCCCCGGGGCTCGGGGAGCCGAGCGCCTCGCGCAGGCGGGCAGCGCTGACCTCCAGGTGCTCGGGCAGGACTTTGACGTCCGCCAGCACCGGCATGAAGTTGGTGTCGCTCGCCCAGCGGGGCACCACGTGGAGGTGGAGGTGGTCGACGCTGGCGCCGGCCGCCGCGCCGAGGTTGAATCCGACGTTGAACCCGCCCGGCTGCATAACCCGAGCGATGGCGTCGAGGGCCCGCTGGGTCGCCGCCATGAGGGCCAGGCACTCCTCCGGGGTCAGGCCGCGCAGGTCCGCGGCATGCCGCCGGGGCGCCACCAGGACGCTCCCGCTGCTGTACGGGAAGCGGTTCATGAGCGTGAGGGTCAGCTTCGCCCGCTCGACCACCAGAACGTCGTCCGCCCCTGAGCCGTCGGCGGCGCAGATGAAGCAGCCCTCCGGCGCCGGGTCGGTGCCCGTCACGTAGGCCATTCGCCAGGGCGCCCACAGCTGTCGCATCCCGCGGACCTTACCCGATGGCGCCGGGCGGCCGGAGGGCGCGCCGGGGCGCGAGCCACGCGCCGGTGACGTCGCAGTAGGAACGGTTCGAAGAGATCAGACAGAGCGTTCGCATTCACGGTCTCACCGGAACCCCGTTACGAGCCTGTGGCAAGAAGCTCCGCCTCTCCGTGCCACCCGCCCCCCTAGCCTTCGGAGAGCCGTCTAGTGCATTTGAACTACTTGTAGGCGAGACCACGGGGCGGCGGAGGAACTCAGGTCATGGGCAGTCGTAGGAAGAGCCGGCGATCCCTGCGGGTCGTCCTGGTTCTGGGCGCCATGGTGGCCGGCACGGCCGTGATCGGCTGGGGCGGGCTGGCGGCGTGGAGTGCCTACACCGAGAACGCCGGCAACAGCGCGGCGGCGGGCACCCTCTCCCACGCCAACGGTCTGACCTGCGTTTCGAGCCTGGGAGTGGTCCCCACCTCGGGCACCGGCTTCTGCGCCGCGACGATCACCATCGCCGGGGTCGACCCGGCCAACTGGACCAGCACCGTCAACACCATCAAGATCGCCAACACCGGGTCCCTGAAGAGCACCTTCACCCTCAGCATGGGGACGGCTCTCCAGGCGCCGACCGGCAGCCTCTGCGCCGACGTGACCCTCGGCGTGACCGATCTCAACACGGGCAGCCCGGACAACGGCACCGTGTGGGCCCCCACCGCCCTCACCGGCACCTTCACGGCGACCAGCCTGTACAGCAACGCCACCCCGGCGGTCCTCAGCTGGACGGGTGGAGGCACCGCCGGGACGGGGACGGGGGCAACCGCCAACACCTTCACCGTGACCGCGGCTCCGGGCGCCAGCTTCGCCACCCACTACGCCGACGCCGGCACCAGCTGCACATTCGGCCTCCTCTTCACTCAGACGGCCGCCTGATAGCGGCGACGCCCTGAGGGTGGGGGACACCCGGTTCGGGGACGCTCCGACAGGTGGGGGATGCCCGGCCCGGGACGCTCCGAGAGGGTGGGGCGTGTGCGGTCCTGATGGCGCTCCGAGAGGGTGGGGCGCCTGACCCGCAGCGTGGCCGGCACGGACGCCGGCGATCCACGCGGGCTCTGGCCGGGGGCCCACACGGACTTCGCAGCTTCGTGTAACCCCTGACGCCGGTGGTACGTTGACCAGGCGATGCAGCCGTCTCCCAGCCGCAGGGAAGCGAGGTCAGTTCCATCTCCCGTCGGCCACAGGCGTCACCAAGGTCGCCCCACCGCCCGCCGCCTGGCCGTCTTCGGGGTCGTGGTCGCCGTCGTGGTCGCGGGGTGCGGCGCCGCGGCAGTCCGGCCGAGCATCTCACCCAGCCCGACGGGCCAACCGAGCGCCTCGCCCAGCCAGCTGAGTGCCTCCCCCGGCTCGCCGACTGCCTCGCCCAGCCCGTTGAGCGCCTCCCCAAGCCCGGGTGGCTCCTCCAACCCGGTGAGTGCGTGCTCGCCCCAGCCAAGTGCCTCGCCGGGACCATCGAGCGCGTCCCCGACCGCGCAGCCTGCGGACCTGCTGGCCGGCGTCACCGTCACCGCGGCCGACGTCCAGACCTCGGCCGGGGCCGGCAACAGCCTCGCGGTGGACCTGTTGCAGCAGCTCGAGGCGAGCCAGCCCGATACCAACTTCGTCGATTCCGCGTACAGCCTCGCGACCGCCCTGGCCATGCTGGAGCTCGGCGCCGGGGGCGATACGCAGACGCAGATCGCGACGGTGCTACACCAGGCCGGCGTGAGCCCGGAGCTGCAGGCCGCCGCCTGGAAGCAGCTGGACGCATCGCTGCTGGCCACGGCGCAGGCCGACTGCATCTCGCTGGACGACGCCAACGCGATCTGGCTGCAACAGGCCTGCCCTTCAATGCGACCTTCCTGAACACCCTGGTGCAGAGCTTCGCAGCGCCGTCGAGCCAGGTCGACTTCAGTGGTGATCCGCAGGGCGCCGCCAACAGCATCAATCAATGGGTCAGCAACGCCACCGATGGGATGATCCCCTCGGTGGTCTCCGCCAGCGATCTCCAGTCGTGCCTGCTGGTGCTGGCCGATGCCATCTACTTCGACGCGGATTGGCAGGATCAGTTCATCGCCAATTTCACTGTCCCTCAGCCCTTCTACCTCACCGACGGCAGTCAGGTCTCGGCCCAAACGATGAATACCGGCGAAGGGTACTGGACGTTGCCCGCGTACGTCGGTGACGGTGTGACGGCGGTGGAGATGCCCTACGTCGGGGGTCAGTTCGTCGCCGACGTGATCATGCCGACGTCCCAGTCCATCGGGGATTTCGTTGCCGGCATGACTCCGGCCACACTCACCGGGATCGAGCAGAGCCTCACCCCAACCGACGTGTTCGTCAGCCTGCCGAAGTTCGACATCTCCTCGCAGGAGTCGCTGATACCCCTTCTCCAGAACCTGGGCATGACCGACGCCTTCGACGATGCAGCGGACTTCAGCGGCATCGACGGTCGGAGGGATATCCAGGTAGGCCTGCTGGCGCAGAGGGCGGTGATGCACGTGGACGAGGTCGGCACCACCGCTGCCGCCGCGACCGTTGCGAGCGGGCTCGGTGGCGGAGGAGATCTGCCCCCGATCACCAACATCACGATCGATCACCCCTTCCTCTTCGTGATCCGTGACACCGTCACGGGTGCCATCGTCTTCACCGCTCAGGTGGTCGACCCCACGGCGTCCTGACGCCGGCATCGGGGGCGATCGGCAGCGTCACACCCGGGGGCTTGCCGAGCGGTCGGGGACGCCCAGCCGTGGCGGCGCTCGGGGAGGGTGGGGCGCCTGGCCCGCGGCGTGGCCGGCACGGACGCCTGCGCTGCAGTGCTCAGTCGTGCCCCTGGTGGAGACGGGGAGGCTCGAACTCCCGACCTCTTGCATGCCATGCAAGCGCTCTCCCAGCTGAGCTACGTCCCCTGGGGAGCCACATGGTACCGCGCGGTCGCGACCGGTTGGCCCCCGCGGGTCGCCTTGCGCCGGCTCCCGGCGTCCGTCCCCGCTGGGCCGGATTGCAGTCCCACCAGTGTGTCCGGGGCGACTATGATCGACGCGAGCGCAACGGCCGGGCCGGATGGCGAGCCAGACGGCGGGGCTGTGGGCGTCAGATGGGATGAGGTGTGTGCAATGGCGACTTCCTCGGAGGAGGACGAGAGCCGGTCGATGGCTGGCGACCGTCGGGAGCCGGCCCTGGGCGGGAGGCGGGGTGGGCCCGCGCCCCACGTCGAGACGGAATCGCCGGTGGTGCGCGCCGGGGAGCGGCTGGTCCGCCGCATCGAGGCGCTTGTCGAGGAGATCGCCCACCTGCGCGCTGACAACGAGGAGCTCCGGCACCAGATCCGCGACGCCGTCGCGATGTTTGACCGTGCGTCGACGGCGGTCGGTGACTCGCGGCCGCGCCGCAGACGGCGGGTCATCGAGGGTGCGCCAGTCGTGGCTGCGCCGGCGAAGCGGCGGCGGGCTCGCGGACGCGCCGTCAAGGGCCGGGCGACGCCCCCCGAGGTCACCGCTGAGGTGGTGCGCGCGGTCATCGCCAAGCTCGGACAGGGCACGGCTGCCGAGATCGCCTCTGAGATCACCAGGGCGGGGGTGAAGGTCTCCGGCCGCGCCGTGCGCTTCCTCGCGGAGCGAGCGGGCGCCGAGACCTTCCGGGGCGACGACGGCCAGCGCCGGTACCGGCTCTGAAAACACCGTTGATCCCGGACCCGGAGCCGTGACGCCCGGCGACCAGCGGATGGTCGGGCGCTTGCGACCGGCCGCCCCGCCCGCCGATCTGCTGCTCGTCCATGGCGACGATCGCCACCGGATCGACGAGGAGGTCCGGCAGTGGCGCCGGCGGGCGGTGGACGCCGAGCTGGGCGTCGAGGTGATCGAGGCGCCGGCACCACTCGACCGCGTCCGCTCCTCTCTCGCCGAGATCCCCCTGATCGACGAGCGCCGCTACCTGCTCCTCCGCGACCCCCCGCAGCTCACTGGGGGGCGGCGTTCCGGGGAGGGCGGGCGAGCCCTGGCCGAGGCCCTCGAGCTGCGTTCGCCGAGCACCTCGGTCTGTCTGGTCAGCCACCAACCGGTGCCGGCGAGCCACCCGGTGGTGGCCGCGGTGGGGCGGCTCGGCGGTGAGATCCGCGCATTCCATTCCCTGCGCGGTCGCGATGTCCGGGAGTGGGCGGAGCGGGCCGCCACGGACCGCGGGCTGCGGCTCCGGCCCGGCGCCCTCGACCACCTGCTCCGGGTGGCCGGCTCGGACCTGGGCGTCATCGCCGCCGAGCTGGACAAGCTGAGCGCCTTCTCCGGCGGCGAGCCGGTTGAGCTGGAGACGGTGCGACGCCTGGTCGGTGGCGCCGAGGCGGTCGAGGTCTGGAACGTTCTGGAGCGGCTCCTCGGCGCGCAGCCGGGTCGAGGAGCGGCGGCCGCTGCGGATCTGGTGGAGGAGGGCCATTCCACCCAGCACCTCATCGCCACCCTTGCCGGCCAGCTCTCCGAGCTGCGGCGCGCCCAGTCCCTGCTCGGGAGCGGGGGGTCAGGCGGTCGGCTCGCGACCGAGCTGCACATTCCCGAGTGGCGTGCCGACCGGCTGGCACGGCAGGCCCGCACCGTTGCGCCCGCGGTCGTGGAGGCGTGGCTGCACCAGCTCCAGGCGATCGACGCCGCCATCAAGTCGGGGGAGACCGACGACCGCCAGGCGATGGGCCGCTTCGCCCTGGGGGCCGCCCGGACCGTGACGCGAGGTCACGGTCGCTGAGGCAGCCCGGCCTCGGGTCTGGCTACTGGTCGCTGCTCGGGCGGCGCGCCGACGCGGCCCGCTTGACAGCGCCGGCCGGCTTGGCAGCGGTGCCCGGCTTGGCCGCGACGCCCGGCTTGGCCGCCGGGGCCTTGGGTGTGCTCGCCGCTGCCTTGGTCCCGGATGCCTTCTTGGCCTCGGACACCTTGGCTGTCGCGGTGGCCTTGGCTGCCGCGCTCGCGACGACCTTGGCCGACCTGCCCTTGGCTCCACCGGTGGCTGCGGCGCGCGTGACCGCCTGCTCCGCCTCGCTCCCGGCCATGAGAGTGAGCTTGGCCGCCATCGCCATGATCCGGGACTTGCGCCGCGCCGCGTTGTTGCGGTGAAGGATGCCCTTCTCGGCGGCCTTGTCCAGAGCTTTGACCGCCGCGCGCAGCTCCTCGTCGATGCCCTCGACCTGGCCGCTCACCAGCGAGCGGCGGACCCTGGCGATCCGGGTGCGGACTGCCGAGCGAACGATGCGGTTGCGGACGCGCTTGCGCTCGTTGGAGCGGATGCGCTTCCGGGCGGAGCGAGAGTTGGCCAAGATGACACCTGTTTGACTAATGTCGGAAACTGGGCGCGTCCCCCCGACCAACGCCCGGGAGCCTGGAGTATAGCAATCGCCCTCCGGCACAGCCGGGTCGTGCGTCCCGGATCGCTCTTCCCATGATCCACATCCCCGCCTACGCCAAGCTCAACCTCGCCCTGAGCGTGCTCGGCAGGCGCCCCGACGGCCGTCACGATCTCCGCTCGGTGGTCGTGCGCCTCGATTGGCATGATCTCGTGGGGCTCGAGGCCCGCGGCCAGGGCACGGACATCGAGATGATCGTCTCCGGCCCGGCCGCGGCCGAGGTGCCCGCCGAGGACAACCTCGTGCTCCGGGCCGCCCGCTCCGTCCTCCCCGGCCATCGCGAGGGTGCCATCCGGCTCTGGCTGGAGAAGCGGCTCCCCGCCGCGGCCGGCCTCGGGGGAGGTTCAGCGGACGCGGCGGCCGTCCTGCGGCTGCTGGGTGGCGCCGGCGGTTCCGGGTGGGAACCCGGGATGCTCCGGCTCGCCGACACCCTCGGGAGCGACGTGCCGGCGTGCCTGGCCGGCGGCAGCCTCCTGGTCGGGGGGGCCGGCGAGAACCTGGAACCGCTCTTCCACCCCCCGCTCGACCTCGCCGTCGCCGTCGCCGGGCGCAGCGGCACCGCGGCCACCTTCGCGGCCCTGACCCCGGACGAATGGCACGGCCCCGAGCGGCCCGAGGCGCTGGCGGCGCTGCTGGCCCAGGGGCGGCCGGTCGCTCCCGAGCTGTGCGGCTCCGACCTCGAGGCGGCCGCCTGCCGGGCCCATCCGGACCTCGCCGCGGGGCTTCTCCGGCTGCGGGGTGCGCTGCCGGGGATCGCCTGGCACCTCACCGGCAGCGGGGGTGCCGTCTTTGCTCTCGCCGCCGGGCCCAGCGAGGCCGATGCGGTCGCCGCCCACGCTCGTGAGCTGGGGTTTGCCGCGCGCGCGTGCCGGACCGTCGCCGTCTGAGCGGATCAGGGGGCTGGTTCAGGTCCTGGTGCTCCGGGTGCCCCCCGGAACACCGGCGTCTACTCGGGAGCGGGGGCCAGTGCCGCCTCGGGGGTGGGCTCCGACTCCCACTCTTCCTCGTCGCCCGCCGGCAGCTCCGACGACTGCATCCAGAGCCGGACCGTCCAGGCGAGCCCTATGCCGGCCAGCAGCAGGGCGGCGGCCACCACGCCGAGGGTCTCGGCCTCCGAGGACCAGACCGGGTTGCCTCCCAGCTCGCTCTGGCTCATCAGCAGGAGGCTGCTCACCAGGGCTCCGATCGCAGCGCAGGCGATCACGACGAGCGCCACGCCGGTGGCGATGATCACGACCCGGGCTCGGGCGACGTGGGCCAGGATGAGGTCGGTCGCGCGCTCCGCCTCCACCGCTCCCGCGGCCTCGGCCGGCCTGACCGGGGAGAGGGCGTGGCGGCGCAGTGACCAGGCGGCGAGGGCGAGCGCCGCGAGCGGGAAGAGGACGATGTACGGAGAGACCCACTCGGTCGCGTAGAGGAGGGTGGCCTCCACCTGGTTTGGCCCCGGCGAGGCTCCCGCCTCCATGATGCCGGCGGCCACGTACGCTGCCGCGAGCAGGGTGATCGCCAGGATGAGGCCGATCCCCAGGAACTCCTCGAGATCCCACGCTGCGCTGCGGCGGCGCGCGACCACCAACTCAGGCTCGGTCTGGTCGTTGTCCACGGCTGGCGCTCCTCTCATGACCCGCGACGGGTGGCGCCGCATTTCTCAGGTGGAGCGGCAGGCCGCCACAGTGTGCGCCGTCCCGCCCCCTAGAGGGCGGGCTCAGCTTTGCCACCGCGGGTCTCCCCGGAGCTGCGCCACGGCTCCACTACAATCCGACCTCGTGCCCGCGGCTCACCCCGCTCTCTCCCGTCGACCCGGCCTCGTTCGCGCCGCCCGATACGGACATGACGGGTGGTCGCCGGCGAAGCACGCAGAGCCCTGCCCATGACCCTGAGCCGCCCCGCCGACCAGGACGTCGTCGTGATCGGAGCGACCGGCGACCTCGCGGCCCGCAAGCTCCTGCCCGCCCTCTACAACCTCGAGCTCGAGGGGCTGCTCCCCGAGCACGGTGACGTCATCGGGGTGGCCCCGATGGACTGGAGCGACGAGCGATTCCGCAGCCACGCGGAGGAGGCGATCCGCAGCTTCTCCCGGACCCGCTTCGAAGCCCGCCGTTTCGCCGCCTTCGCCGCCCGCCTCCGCTTCGTCCCGCTCGGCCCCGACGACGACCTCGGTCCCCTCCGGGCGGCCGCTGGGCGGCCGGAACGGCTCCTTTATCTCGCCGTGCCCTCCTCGGCGTTCACCACCCTGGCCAGGAGCCTCGGCGCGGCCGGGCTGGCGGCGGGAACCAAGCTCGTCATCGAGAAACCGTTCGGCCACGACGTCACCTCGGCGACCCGGCTCAACGCGGTCCTCCACGAGGTGCTCCCCGAGGATCGGATCTACCGGATCGACCACTACCTCGGCAAGGAGACCGTCCAGAACCTCCTCGTCTTCCGCTTCGGCAACTCGGTCTTCGAGCGGGTGTGGAACCGCGACGCGATCGCCCGCGTCGAGATCACCGTCGCCGAATCCCTGGGCGTGGAGCACCGTGGCGCCTTCTACGAGGAGACCGGCGCCATCCGGGACATCGTTCAGAACCACATGTTCCAGCTGCTCGCCGTGACCGCCATGGAGCCGCCCATCTCCTTCGCCGCCGAGGCCATTCGCAACGAGAAGGTCAAGGTTCTCGAGGCGCTCCATCCGCTGGACCCCGGCGACGTCGTGCGCGGCCAGTACGGGCCAGGGAGTATCGATGGCGAGACGGTCCCCGGGTACCGGGAGGAGGAGGGGGTCGCGCCTGGCTCCGAGGTCGAGACCTTCGCGGCGATGCGGCTCCACATCGACTCCTGGCGCTGGGCCGGTGTGCCCTTCCTGCTCCGCACCGGCAAGCGGCTGGCGGTGCGCGACACCCGCGTGGTGCTGAGCTTCCGCGAGGCTCCGCTCCACCTCTTCCGGGCGGTCGGCCTCCACGCCCTGGACAGCAACCGGCTGGTGATCCGGGTCCAGCCCGACGAGGGGATCTCGATCACCTTCGTCGCCAAGCGACCCGGGCCCGAGGTCACCACCCAGCCGGTGGAGATGGACTTCAGCTACGAGGGATCCTTCAAGGCGAGCACGCCCGAGGCCTACGAGCGCCTCCTCCACGACGCGCTGAGTGGTGACCACACCCTCTTCATCCGCGAGGACGAGGTCGAGCGGGGCTGGCAGGTGGTCCAGCCCGTCCTGGACCGGCCCTCGCCCGTCAAGATGTACCCGGCCGGGAGTTGGGGCCCGGCGGCGGCCGACCGCATCGCTCGCCCCGGACATTGGCACGACGGTCCCTCCGGGGAGCCTCGCACCGCTTCCCGGCAGCGGTCATGACGACCCAAGGAGACGCGTGATGCCCCGGCTTGTGGGGATCGATCTTGGCGGCACCAGCATCCGCGCGGCTCTCGCCACCGGGCCCACCACCTACGCCGAGCGTGTGGTGCGCCGGCGGACACCCTCCTCCGATGGCCCCGAGGCGGTCATCGCAGCCTGCGCCGCGGCCGCCCGCGACGCCGCCGGGGGCACCCCGGACGGAATCGCCATCGGCATCCCCGGTCCCCTCGACCCCGAGCGCGGGGTGGTCTTCGCCGCCCCCCACCTACCCGGTTTCGAGAACCTCCCAGCCCGGGAGCTGCTCTCCTCCGCCGCCGGATGCCCGGTGGCCATCCACAACGACTCGAACCTCGCCGGCTATGCGGAATGGGCCGCCGGCATGGGCCGCGGCTCCCGGACCTTCGTCTTCGTGATCATCGGCACGGGCATCGGCGGCGCGGTGATCATCGACGGCACGCTCCTGGTCGGCACCGCCGGCACCGCGGCCGAGGTCGGGCACGTGCCCTGCAGCATCGACGGCCCGCTGTGCGGCCAGGGCCACCGGGGGTGCCTGGAGGGGATCGCGTCGGGGACGGGCATCGCGCGCTGCGCCGCGGCGGCCATGGCGGCCGGCGAGGAGTCGCAGTTGCGCGGGACCAGCCCCCTGGACGCCTCAGCCGTCGCCGCCGCGGCCAGGGCGGGCGATCCGCTCGCGCACCGGGTGTTCACCGACGCCGCCCGCGCCCTGGGACGTTCCTTCGGCGCCCTGGTCAACATCCTCGGCCCCGACGCCATCGCGGTGGGTGGCGGGGTTGGCAGCCACGTCGATCTTCTCGAAGCCCCCATCCGCGCGGCCATGGCCGAGATCGCATTCGATGCTCCGCTGCGCCGCTGCCGGCTGGGGCAGGCCGAGCTGGGGAGCGACGCCGGGCTGGTGGGCGCCGTCGCCTGGGCCGGCCGCACCTTCGGCCGCGACTGAGAGATCGGGACGGCGGGGCCGGCCCGGGCGCCCGGTTGGCCGGGCTCGCCGCCTCAGGCCGCGGGGGGAAGGTGGCGCCGATCGATCTGCTTGCTGGCGGCCTGCGGGTTGCCCCAGGTCACGCTGCCATTCGGCCAGACCATCGCCGTGGTCCGCGGGGGCCGCTCGGCGTGGATCTCTCCGCCCGCGATGTACACGGGTCGGTGCAGACGGCGTGCCTCCGCCTTTGCGCTCTGGAACAGCTCAATGTCGACGCGACTGGAAGACTGTTTCACCGCTGTGGTCAACGTGGGACTCTCCGTTCGGGCATCCTCGGCCCGGTTGCTCCGTCAACTATATCACGTCGGCAAAGGTAGTTAAGCGGAGGTCGAAGCCCCCTGGTCCGGCCCTGTCGGGGGGCGCCACCGCGCCGGCCTGCGGGCCAGGATCCCGGCCAGCTCGCGGGCCATGGGGAGCTCCTGCAGGCGCTCCCGGGGTAGGGGTAGGGCCAGGGACCAATTCGGGCTTTCACCCGAGCTCCCCGGCTGATTGGGTCGCTCCTGCACCTCGGCCACGTCCTCGAGGGTGGCGGCGAGCAGGGTGCAGCGGGAGCCCGCCAGCCGCCGGTGGGCATGCACCACCGCCGTCCGGCTCGCGGCGTCGCGGGCCGGCCCCCCGTCCCGGCGGAGCCGCTCCACCAGCTCCTCGGTGGCGGATGCCTCGTTGGGCAGCCCGATCCGGACCCGCGCCTGCAGGTCGCTGCCGTCCCAGAGCCCGGTGACCGTGGGCAGGTCGTGGGTGGTCACCGTCGCCAGTGCCTGGCGCGGCCAGCGACCCGGCGGGCGGTCCTCGAAGAGGAGCACCACGTAGCTGAGCAGCCCGCGCCGGCGCAGCCGCGCGCGAAACCCGGTGGGGACCGTCCCCAGGTCCTCGCCGATCACCGTCGCCCGGTGGCGCACGGACTCGAGCGCGACGATGCCGAGCAGGTCGTCGGCGGGGTACCCGACATAGCAGCCGTCGCCCGGCCCTCGCCCCGCCGGGATGCACCAGAGCCGCTGCAGCCCCATTGCGTGGTCGATGCGCAGCCCGGCTCCCTGGTGGAGGTTGGCCCGGAGTGTCTCGATGAAGGGGGCGTAGCCGGCGGCGCGCAGCTTCCCGGGATGGAAGGCGGGGATGCCCCAATCCTGCCCGCGCGTGTTGAAGCCGTCCGGGGGGGCCCCCACCGTCACCCCTGGAATGATCAGGTCCTGCCAGAGCCACGCGTCGGCCCCCCCCGGATGGAAACCGACGGCGAGATCACGGATCAGCGGCAGGGCAGCGCCGGCCTCGTCGAGCTGACGGTCCAATTGCAGCTGCACCCACGCGTGGAACCTCACCCGCCTCGCCAGCTCTCCCGCCGCGGCTCGGATCGCCGCGGGGTCGCGCCGCGCCAGCGGGCGCGGCCAATCGCGCCAGTCCTTCCCATGGCGCTCCGCCAGGGCGCAGAAGAGGCCGAAGTCATGGAGGCGGGGCCGCGCCGCCAGCGCCGCCTCCGCCTCGCCCAGGTGGGCGGTCCCGCTGAACCTCCTCTCCAGGGCGGACATCTTGAGGGTGGCGACCCGGTCGCGATCGATCCGCCGTTCGCGGTTCAGCCGGCGGGCCGCGGACGCCAGCTCGCTGAGGTCGGTGTCCCCGCCGGTGTGCTCCGGGCGCAGATAGAGGGCGTCGAGGAAGAGCCGGCTGGTGGGGAAGTACGGGCTGGGCTCGATGGGAAGGAGGGGAAGCCCGGCGTGGAGCGGGTTGACCAGCAGCATGGTGGCTCCGAGCCCGGCCGCCCAGCCGGTGAGCCCGGCCAGGTCGTTGAGGTCACCGATGCCCCAGCTCGCCTCCGAGCGGGTCGCATAGAGCTGGACCGCGAAGCCGAACCCCCGCCGGCCGGGAAGATGGCAGCGGGGCGGGGTCACCACCAGGAGGCGGCTCCGACCCCCTTCGTGGAGGCGGTGGTACCCGAGCGGAAGGTCGGCGGGCAGCCACTCACCGCAAGCCCGCGTGGAACCGTCCTCGAGCTCCACCTCCCGCGCCACCGTCCGGGAGCCGCCGGGGCCGGCCAGCGCGCGCTCTCCCTCGACGACGACGAGCGGCAGGTCGCCGTCCGGATCGGGGCGGCGGCGATCGGCTCCGAGGGCGCCGAGCAGGGCTCCGATGGTCTCCGGGGATGCGCTGCGACGGCTTCCGTCGGTGCTGACGTGATGGGGGAGGAGGCCCCAGGCTCTCGGGCTCGGCGCGGTCATGGGCCCGTATCATCGCCTCGCGCCGGTACGACGAGACGGTATCGTTGGCCGCCGGAGGCGGTTGCGATCTGGCGCCGTCCCGAGGGAGCCGATCCCCAGCTGGAGTCGCCCGCGTGGAACCGCGTCCCGGGCAGTCCTCGCCGCCGGCCCTCCCGGATGAGGGGCCGGCAGCGGCCACGACCCCGCCTCTATCGGCCGCCGAGCCGGCTCCACCGGCTGCGGCCCCGATCGTGGGACACCCATGGCCGGGCCAGCACTTCCCGCTCGGTGCCCACTGGGACGGCGACGGCACCAACTTCGCGCTCTTCAGCGCCAATGCGGAGCGGGTGGAGCTGGTGCTGGTCGACCCCGATGGGAGCACGCGGGAGACCTACGAGCTCACCGATCGGACCGATCTGACCTGGCACGGTTACCTGATCGGCGTCGGTCCCGGGACGCGCTACGGGTACCGGGTTCACGGACCTTACCAACCGGCCGCCGGGAGCCGCTTCAACCCCCGCAAGCTGCTCATCGACCCGTACGCGCGGGCTCTCACCGGCGCGGTCGATTGGGGGCCTGAGGTTTACGGGTACGCGTGGGACCGGCGGATGACCGACGACGTCGCCAGCGAGCTCGACTCCGCCGGTCACGTCCCCCTCTCGGTGGTGGTTGACGACCGCTTCGACTGGGCGGGCACCCCGCCCCCCCGGATCTCGTGGGCCGACACCGTCGTGTACGAGACCCACGTCCGCGGCTTCACGATGCGCGATCCCAACGTGCCCGAGCCGCTCCGGGGGACCTATGCAGGTCTCGGACACCCCGCCGCGATCGGACACCTCAAGGCCCTGGGTGTGACCGCCGTGGAGCTCATGCCGGTCCACGCCTTCGTCGATTCCGCCCGGCTGCACCAGCTCGGCCTGCGCAACTACTGGGGCTACGACACCATCGGCTACTTCGCCCCCGAGGGCCGCTACTCGTCGGCCGGCGACCAGGGCGGCCAGGTCGTCGAGTTCAAGCGGATGGTGCGCTCCCTTCACGCCTCCGGTCTCGAGGTCTTTCTCGACGTCGTCTACAACCACACCGGCGAGGCCAACCACCTCGGTCCGACGCTCTCCTTCCGGGGGATCGACAACCAGGCGTACTACTACCTCGACCCCCACGACCGGCGCCACTACTGGGACGTGACCGGGACCGGCAACACCCTCAACGCGGGTGCACCGCAGACCCTGCGCCTGATCATGGACTCGCTGCGCTACTGGGTCACCGAGATGCACGTCGACGGCTTCCGCTTCGACCTCGCCTCGGTTCTCGCCCGTCAGTTCTACGAGGTCAACAAGCTCGCCGCCTTCTTCGACATCATCCATCAGGATCCGGTGCTCGCCGAGGTGAAGCTGATCGCCGAGCCCTGGGACATCGGGCCGGGTGGCTACCAGGTCGGCAACTTCCCGGTGGGATGGGCCGAGTGGAACGGGAAGTACCGCGACACCGTTCGCGACTACTGGCGCGGCGCGCGCATCGGCGTCGCCGACCTCGCCTACCGTCTCACCGGGAGCAGCGACCTCTACGCGGACGATGGCCGCGGGCCGAGCGCCAGCCTCAACTTCGTGACCGCCCATGACGGCTTCACGTTGCGCGACCTGGTCTCCTACGAGCGCAAGCGCAACCTGGCCAACGGTGAGGACAACCGGGACGGCACCGACGACAACCGCTCCTGGAACTGCGGCGTCGAGGGCGAGACCGACGAGCCGGCGGTGAACGAGGTGCGGCGCCGCCAGCAGCGCAACTTCCTGGCCACCCTCCTGCTCTCCCAGGGATGCCCGATGATCCTCGCGGGCGACGAGGTCGGCCGCTCCCAGCAGGGCAACAACAACGCGTACTGCCAGGACTCCGAGCTCTCCTGGATCGACTGGGAGCACGACGACCCGGTGCTGTTCGACTTCACCCGCCGGCTGATCGCCCTGCGCCGAGCCCACCCCGCACTGCGCCGCCAGCACTTCTTCACCGGCCGGGTCGTGGGTGGAGGCCTCAAGGACGTTCGCTGGCTGCGGCGCAACGGGGTGGAGATGACCGACGAGGACTGGGGCAGCCACGAGCGGCAGTCGCTGGCGATGATCCTGGACGGCGGTCTGATCTCCGACCGGACGTCGACCGGGGAACGGATCGTCGACGACACGCTGGCGGTGCTCCTGCACTCGTCGGATGAGGCCTGCGCGTGGGATCTGCCCCCCGGGACCTGGGAGGCGATCCTCGACACCGCCCATCCGGGCGAGAAGCCCGGCACCCGCGTGGTCCGCACCCCGGACCGTCTCCAGGTCGAGGGGCGATCGCTGCTCGTCCTGCGGCTGAGCGAGCCGCCGGACGCAGCCCTCGACGAGGCGGCCGCGAAGCCGTAGCGGGGCGGATCCCCCCGGCCCCGGGCCCGTCCCCGCATCATTGTCCGGCTGTGCTGCTCGCCTCGCTGACCGGGTTCGCCACCGGATTCGTCCAGCATTGGGGCTACCTGGCCGTGTTCCTCATCGCCGGGCTCGAGAGCCTCTGCGTGCCCTTCCTTCCTGGCGAGACCGCGCTGCTCACGGCTGCAGCGCTCGCCGGGAAGCTGCACCTGGCCATCGGCGGGATCATCGCCGCGGCCGCAGCCGGTCCCATCGTGGGTGGCAGCATCGGCTACGCCATCGGGTGGTGGGGTGGATATCGCCTGCTGGTCCGCTACGGAAAGCGCGTCGGCCTCGGCCAGCCCGAGGTCAAGGTGACCCGCTACCTCTTCCAACGCGACGGCAGCCGGGTCATCTTCCTGAGCCGGTTCGTCCTCGTCCTGCGCAGCTTCGCCGGGCTGCTGGCCGGCGCCGGCCGGATGGCGCCCGTCTCGTTCCTCGCCTTCAACGCCGCCGGCAGCGTGGTCTGGGCCACCGCCTACGGGCTCGCGGCGTATGCGGCGGGGAACGCCCTGCTCAGCCTCAGCGGCTGGGTGGCGCTCGGTTTCGGGGTCATCGCCGTCGCCCTGGCGGCCGCCGGAGTGCTCGTGCTGCGCCGGCACTCGGGCCGTCTCGAGGCGCGGGCCGAGCAGGCGTTTCCCGGTCCGCTGCCGGGCTACCCGGGGGGCCCTCGGCTCTGATGCATGCCCATCGCGCCCTGCGGGGCGCGAGGTGCATTGACAGTCGGGCTCAACGCTCTTAGGTTGTGCGGGTTGGGTCGGCGGCATGGCCGGCCGATGAGAGGAGGCGAGCAGATGGCCGGCGTCGTGGCCTTCACCAGCAACATCGAGGACCTCTCCACCCAGGAGGGGTACCAGTTCGAATTCCGCTGCATGCGGTGCAACAACGGGTATCGCTCCTCGTTCCACCGTTCTCTCTTCGGGTTCGGAGGCCGGGTGGCAGCCATCAGCGGCGGTCTCCTGGGCGGCACCATCGGCGGCGACGTCGAGAGCGCCGGATGGAACTCGAGCATGCTGATGTCCGGGACCGGAAGCCCGGCGAAGGACAAGGAGCTGGCAAAGGCGGCGCAGGAGGTCCACGACCGGTTCTACCAGTGCAACCGCTGCGGCAAGTGGGTCTGCCGCGACGTCTGCTGGAACAATGACCGCGGTCTCTGTGTCGAGTGCGCCCCCAAGCTGGGGGAGGAGACCGCCTTCATGCAGGCCCAGGCCCAGCGAGGCCAGCTGGAGCAGAAGATCCAGGCCCAGGACCTGACCCAGGGGGTCAACTACACCGACCAGGCGACCGGCCTGTGCCCGTCGTGTCATCAGGAGTCGGGCGGCGGCAAGTTCTGCCAGCATTGCGGCTCGCCGCTCGCCGCAGCACCGGCGGCGACCAAGCGCTTCTGTGGCAACTGCGGCAGCGAGCTCGTCGGCGGGATCAAGTTCTGCGGCGAGTGCGGCACCCCCGCGCCGTGATCGTCGCCGGCTGAGCCGCAGTGCACTTCCGGCTGACCGACGCGAGCGGGGCGGTGGTGGACGAGGGGGATGGCACCGTGGCGGCGGACCCTGGCGCCGTCACCGTCTCCCCCCAGCTGGGCCAGCCCCTCCGCATCGCGCCCGAGCAGATCGCCGAGGTGAGCGAGCCGGTCGCCTTCACGGTGCGCATCCGCCTCGTGGACGGCACCCTGGTGGACCTCTCCCAGCTCGGACCGCTGCGCACCCAAGTGCTCGCCCAGATCGGCGACATCCGGGTCGCCGACTCCCGCGAGGGCCTGGTGACCATCGGCTTCGGCGAGCGCCAGCGGTTTCACGGCGCGGTGGATGATGTCGAGGCGGATATCAGCCTCTACGACGACGGCCTGGTGGCGATCCCGGTCAGCGGCATGCCCGTCCAGGTCCCCTACGCCCTCATCCAGGACGTCGGCACCGACCCGAGCGGCTACCGGATCAGCATCTCCATGGGAGACGCGGGGAGCGTCGCCGTGCAGCGGCTGGCCCAGACGACATCCCAGTTCCTCACCCTCCTCCGGCAGCGCGCCACCGACGCCCGGGGGCGGACCGGCGCCTTCCTGCAAGCGCTGCTCCCCGGCCTGGGTCCGCTGGCCCAGCGCCAGCTCGCCGGGGATCTCCGTGACGGGGTGGCGGTTCCCAAGCCGATCCTCGACGCGGTCGACCCCGGGGTGTGGCCGGCTCTGATGGCGGCCGCCGTGCTGCCCGAGCGAGCGGCGGGCGCAGGCCTGATCGAGTCGCTGGGCGAGCCGGCGCTCGGCTTCCACCAGATCTCCTCGGTGGAGGTGGCCGCCCAGGGCACCACTCACTTCGCCGAGGCGGGGGCGGTCCAGAGCAGCGGGCCGGGTCGAGGCCAGGGCATCGACTACGGCCAGATCGAGCAGGGGATGGGGGCGCTGATGACGGAGCGCTTCATGGGCGTCCCCACACCGGGGTCGGGCGGCGGTGGCCCTCTCATCGGCGGGCCACCAGGCGGCGGACAGGCGATGGGCATGGGCATGGGCATGGGTATGCCCGGGATGGGCATGAGCGGGATGGGCATGAGCGGGATGGGCATGGGTTTCGGCGCCCCCTACGGCGCCATGGGCGGCATGCTCGCGATGCGGATGATGCGCGGCGGCGGAGCGTGGTCACGCGGTGGCCAGAACCAGGCCCGGTCGATGTTCCGCGTCCCCGAGGCGCCCCCCGACCCCAAGGCCCAGACCGCCGCGCACACCGACCTCGATGCGCTCACCATCGGCGGCGACCAGCCCACGATCGTTGCCTCCCTGATCTGCCGCACCGCCTCGGGAGCGCTCGTCTACGAGTCGCTCAACGTCGAGGACCACGCCACCTACGTCTTCCGGGACCCGTCGCTGACGCTCTCGGGGTTCGACCTCGCGCTGATGCTGATCGGCTTTCACATCGAGGTGCTCGCCGGCGACATCTCCGGCCTGGGATCGCGCTACGCGACAGCGGCCAAGCAGCTGCCTCACCTCTCCCGTCTGGTCTCCGCCTTCCGCGGACGGGCCATCCACGACGGCGAGTGGGAGGGCGAGCTCCGCCGGCTGCTCGCCTGAGCGGGTTGCCGGGAAGCAGTCCGTTGCTGCCGGGACGCGGGGTGGCCGGCCGCTTCGCTGCATTGTTCAGGTTCTGAACCCCGCGATCAGGTCCGTCCAATTCCAGACGGGATGCGGGCGATCGTGCCCACCTCTATGATGGGTCGGCCTGCAGTGCTGCCGTCTCGGAGGTGAGAGCGTGAAGATCATCGACGCCAGGGTGATCATCACCTGCCCAGGGCGCAACTTCGTGACCCTCAAGCTCACCACCGACGACGGTGTGACCGGGGTCGGCGACGCGACGCTCAACGGCCGTGAGCTCGCGGTTGCCAGCTACCTCACGGATCACGTCTGTCCCCTGCTCCTGGGCCGGGACGCATCCCGCATCGAGGACACCTGGCAGTACCTGTACAAGGGCGGCTACTGGCGCCGCGGCCCGGTCACCATGACCGCGATCGCGGCCGTCGACACCGCACTCTGGGACATCAAGGGCAAGGTCGCCGGCCTGCCGGTGTACCAGCTGCTGGGGGGACGCAGCCGCGACGGCGTCACCGTGTACGGGCACGCCAACGGCGAGACCATCCCCGAGGTGCTCGACGAGGTCGCCCGGTTCCTCGCCCTCGGCTATCGGGCGGTCCGCGTGCAGGTGGGCATCCAGGGGATCGGCTCGATCTACGGGGTCAGCACCGACACGGCTCATCACGAGTCCGGGTACGTCCCCGCGGCGGCGACCACGGCCGAGGGGTCGGATTGGTCCACGGCGCGCTACCTGCACCAGGTGCCGGCGCTCTTCGAGGCGGTCCGGGCGCGCTTCGGCTTCGACTTTGCGCTCCTCCACGATGCCCACCACCGGCTGACCCCGATCGAGGCCGCCCGGCTGGCGCGGCGGGTCGAGGAGTACCAGCTGTTCTGGCTCGAGGACCTGGTGCCCGCGGAGCTGCAGGAGGGATTCCGGATCATCCGGCAGCACACCACCACGCCGCTCGCGGTGGGGGAGGTCTTCAACTCGATCTGGGACTGCCAGCAGCTCATCACCGAGCAACTCATCGACTACATTCGCGCCGACGTCGTCCACGCCGGTGGGATCACTCACCTCCGGCGCATCTTTCAGCTCGCCGAGCTGTACCACGTCCGCAGCGGCTCCCACGGGGCCAACGACCTCTCCCCCGTCTGCCTGGCCGCCGCCCTCCACATCGACGTTTCCATCCCCAACTTCGGCATCCAGGAGTACATGCGGCACTCCACTGAGACCGACGAGGTCTTCCCGCACTCATATCACTTCGCGGACGGCTATCTGCATCCCGGCGAGGAGCCCGGTCTCGGGGTCGACATCGATGAGAAGCTCGCCGCGCGCTACCCGTATCAGCGCGCCTACCTGCCGATCAACCGCCTGGTCGACGGGACGGTGCACAGCTGGTGACGGCCCGTCTCGAGATCCCGCAGTCCGGGGCGCTCGACCTCCTGTCCTTGGGGGCGCTGGTGATCCGCCTCGATCCCGGCGACGTCCCCTTCCACAAGGCGACCGAGTGCCGCATCCATGTGAGCGGGGCGGAGTACAACGTGGCCGCCAACCTGGCCAGCTGCTTCGGCCTGACCACGGCGGTCGCCTCCGCCTGCGTGGACTATCCGATCGGCCAGCTCGTCGCCGAACGGGTCCGGGCGATGGGCGTCCGGGGCATCTACCGCTGGTCACCGCACGACGGCGTACGGGGGCCCAACATCGCCACCGTCTACAGCGATCGCGGCTTCGGCCTCCGCCCACCGGTCGTCTTCTACAACCGGGCGGGTGAGGCTGCGGCCCTCCTCGGTCCCGGCGACTTCGACTGGGACGGGATCTTCGCAGAGGGTGTCCGCTGGTTTCACTCCGGCGGGCTCTTCGCCGCGCTCTCCGAGTCGACGAGCGACCTGATCATCGAGGGGATGCGCGCCGCCAGGGCGGCCGGCGCCGTGGTCTCGTTCGACCT
>Ga0181520_10005513_pt1 | contig 20100 bp, 14 predicted proteins | sample PEATcosm2014_Bin_29_FD_132451 | JGI IMG/M metagenome (GOLD analysis project Ga0181520, IMG submission 132451) | Peatland microbial communities from MTU Mesocosm Facility, Houghton, MI, USA - PEATcosm2014_Bin02_30_metaG | ecosystem: Environmental > Terrestrial > Soil > Wetlands > Peat | place... | reverse complement strand
TCTTTCACCTTGCCCCGGCGCGTTATCGACAGGTACATGCCCCGCGCCTGGCGGTAAATGTGGCCGAACTTCAGGCATGCCTCCGCGATGGTTGGATCGTAGACGATGGGCAGAAACCGGGCCGGGTCCGACATCACCGTCCGATAGAACAGCGTCTCGTTGTGATCGAGCAGGTTGATAAGGAAGATGTAGCGATCCAGGTCCGTGTTCTTCTGGCCCAGCTGCATCATCACGCGGCTCAGTTGAAGGTCTTCGGTCTCGGTCACGTCCGGTACCAGGCCAACCAGTCCGAGAGCCTGTTTTTCCTCCTCGGTGAAAGCCGTGGATTTGTTGAGAGCTGGATCGTGAAGCAGTTCGACTCCGCGCTTATCGGTTGTCATATTCCTTCTCCTTTGCTTGCGATTTCCTCGCTCGCGCTGACTTCGGCCGCATCCGCCATGGGAACTCCCCACTCTACCTGGTGCCGTAACCATGCATCAGAGCGGAGTATTTCGACCACCTCAAACCCAATAGGTGGTGCGCTGAATTTTTCTATAGGACGGGAAGACCCGTTGCTGGCTGGCCCGGAAATTGGCTTTCTCACTCTGGTGCGAATCGCCGCCGACTTGGTTGCCTGGCCGCATCCATATGTCTAGAAGTTGTCATCGCGGACGCGGATGCGGGTGCCGGGATTCGGTCCGGCGTGTCGCCCTGTCGGCACTGCATGGCCTGCCGTGCTTCCAGGCGAATGGAGTACCAAAGTTCCGCGAGGACCTAAACCCCTGTGACGATTGGCTCGGCCCAACCCCGGCGGGGTCGCCCTCCATCGCCGGAGACTTGGCCCAACACGTGCTGAAGTGGGTGCGGGTCGCATCACACCGCATCGCAGACAGTGGATCGGCAGCAAATGGGGAAAGACCCACCTATTGCCGATTGAAATCACACTCGGAGGTCCCGTAGACAAATGCGATCAACCGGAGAATCGGATGTTTCTGAAAGAAAAGCAAACGAGAACCCAGCCATATCGCGTCGCCGGCTTCTGATCGGCGGCGCGATCGTCGCGGTTGGGGCAAATCTGCCCCTGGCCGTCCGGGCTCTGTCGATCCACGGCGAGCCACGATCCAATTCGCAAACTTCATCTGATTCCGCAAGCCGAAAGGGAGAAATTATGTCTCACCATCTCGATTCACCAGTCGCTCGGCAGGATGTTCGCCTTGACATCACCGATCTCTACGTATTCCGCGGCCAGGTCGGCACCGTATTCGCGATCAATGTGTGCCACTCTCTCGGGGATCCCAAAGTCCCAGGCTACCACCCGGAAGGCATGTACGAATTCAAGGTCGACCTCAACGGCGACGCAATTGAGGAGGTCACCTACCGCTTTACCTTCGATGAACGCGACCAGCAAGGGAAGCAGCGCTACACCATACGGCGCATGAGCGGGTCGGACGCCGTCGATCCGCACGCGCCCGGCACGGTCATTGCTCAGGGAGTCACAGACGAAACCGTTACGGCTCCATCCGGTGTGCGCGCCTGGGCTGGTCATGCCGGCGATCCGTTCTGGATTGAGCCAACTGTGCTGCACGCGGTTGGCCACGCCTTCGAGGACGGCACGAAAGTCGACCTGGCCGGCTGGGATCCGAGCCAGGCGAAGAATTTCTTTGCCGGACAGACCGTCTACGCGATCGTTCTGGAGCTGCCGGATAGCCAATTGCTCGCCGATGCAGGCGACAAGCGCAAGATCGGTGTCTGGGCGGTAGCCACGCTCGCCACCGATGCAGGCGGATGGCGCTCGATCAACCGCATCGGTCTGCCCATGATCCCTCCCTTGTTCGCACAGTACAACGAAGATCTCGGCAATCGTCTCAACGCCGGGCATCCGGCCGATGACTTCGCAACCTACGGAGAGGCCCTGGCCAGGAAAATGGCGGCCGTGGTTGCTGCCTACGGGACCTCAGAGGACCCGCAAGGATACGGAGAAAAAATCGCGCACCGCCTGTTCCCCAACATGCTTCCTTACACAGTTGGCACGGAGGCATCGCTTGGCTTCGTCGAGTGGAACGGCCGTTCCCTCACGGACAATGCGCCCAATGTAATGTTCTCGACTGCAGCGAACACCCCCATCAGTCTCGGGATCGGGAAGGAGTCAGTGACCTCGAAGCCGACGAAGTCCTTCCCCTACGTTCCCGCTGTGCCCAAAGGACTGGTTGGATGACGCTGAAATCGCACTCGGAGGTCACGGAAACAAATGCGGACAATCGAACAATCGGATTCTTCTGAAAGAAATCCAAATGAGAGCCTCAACATTTCGCGGCGGCGGGTTCTCATCGGCGGCGCAATTGTGGTGGTCGGAGCGAACCTGCCCCTGGCTGCCCAGGCTCTATCGAATTCAACCACCTATCAAGGAGAAAACGGAATGAACACGTTCACTGCGAAGGATGGTACTTCCATCTACTACAAGGACTGGGGAACGGGGCCGGTCGTCACTTTCTCGCACGGCTGGCCCCTCAACGCCGACGCCTGGGACGCCCAGATGTTGTTTCTCGGACAGCACGGCTATCGCGTCATCGCCCACGATCGCCGCGGCCACGGGCGCTCGGGCCAGACCTGGCAAGGCAACAATATGGATCAGTACGCCGACGATCTCGCAGAGTTGATGGAGCACCTCAACCTCAAAGAGGCAACCATGGTCGGCCATTCCACCGGCGGAGGCGAAGTCGCCCGCTACATCGCGCGCCATGGCCAGAAGCGCGTGGCCAAAGTCGTGCTCATCTCCGCCGTTCCCCCGCTGATGCTCAAGACGGACAAGAACCCGGGCGGCTTGCCGCTGTCGGTTTTCGACGAGATCCGCGCCGGTGTCGTCAAGGACCGTTCTCAGTTTTACAAAGACCTGAGCTTGCCGTTCTACGGCTACAACAAACCGGGCGCCAAGATCTCGGAGGGTGTCCGCGACTCGTTCTGGTTACAGGGTATGCAATCCTCTGTGGTTGGCTCCTACGACTGCATCAAAGCGTTTTCTGAGACGGATCAAACTGAGGATCTCAAGATGATCGACGTTCCGACACTGGTCATTCAGGGAGATGCCGATCAGATCGTGCCGATCGACGATTCCGGAAGACTCAGCGTCAAGCTCGTAAAGAATGGAACCCTCAAAGTCGTTCCCGGAGCGCCCCACGGGCTATGCACCACCCACGCCGATATCGTCAATCAGCAACTGCTCGCGTTCCTTCAACCGTAGCCGGCCGCGGCCTGGCGCAACAGCCAGGCCGCATCTCTCGGAATCCCCGGAAGCCTTGCGGTCCAGGTGCAGCAGGTCGCCTGGCAGTCGGTCACGCAGAGAAAACACAGCGTTGAATTCAAGCGTCGATCCGACCAACTTAATGCATCGATGACACCGCCGTCCTCCGCCGCAGACTACGCCTGGATGCGCGCCTCCCCGGAAGCTGCAAGACGGCATCGTGAAGCCGGGAGGAATCAGGCCCATCCGTAAAGACTCGGTCACCAGGGACTGTATGTGACACATCTCTTGAATCGTTCCCGTCCCAACGGAATCTCAAGACCTGAGGAAGGATCAAGCATGCTGTCTCCAATCGTCGGGTTGCATCACGTCACCGCCATCGCGTCGGATCCGCAGCAGAACCTGGATTTCTACACCGATGTCGTCGGACTCCGCTTTGTCAAACGCACAGTCAACTTCGATGACCCCGGGACCTATCACTTTTATTTCGGAGACGACAACGGCGCGCCGGGCACGATCCTTACCTTCTTTCCCTGGCCGCGCGCGTCTCGCGGTATCGCTGGCGTGGGCGAGGTCACGCGAACCAGCTTCAGCGTTCCGCTCAGTTCGATCGACTTCTGGGAGCAACGCCTTCTCGAAAGCAAAGTGTTCGTGGAGAGGACAGGCAGCAGATTTGACGAGGAAGTGCTCACCTTCGCCGACCCCGACGGGATGAAGGTCGAGATCGTCGGTCACGCCGATGCAGGGCCGGTAAGTGCGCCGCGCTTTTCTTCGGTCCCTCCGGAACACGCTGTCCGCGGCTTCTTCGGCGTCACGTTGTTCGAGCACCGCGCGGAACCCACCTCCTCAATTCTCAACACCATGGGTTTCCGGAAGATTGCGCAACAGGGTGATCGCCTACGTTTTGCCGCGATGGGCAGCGCGCTTGGCAACCACATCGACCTGCTGATCGATCCAAACGCACATTACGGCCGCCAGGGCGCCGGCACCGTGCACCACATTGCCTTCCGTGCCAGCGACGACGCTGCCCAGCTCGAATGGCGAGCGGAGATCGCAAAGCATCTGCAGGTAACCCCCGTCCTCGACCGGACCTACTTTCACTCCATCTACTTCCGCGAGCCAGGCGGCGTCTTGTTTGAAATCGCAACCGACCCGCCGGGCTTCGCGCTGGATGAGCCAATCGAATCGCTCGGCGAAGCGCTGAGAATTCCACCGTGGCTCGAATCGCGCCGCAGCTTCATCGAGCAGAGCCTTCCCGCAATCGAGCTGCATAAGTCATTCCCTCCCATAGAACTCAGGATGGCTGACGGAGACTCGATATGACGCCCGATCCCCATCGCGATCAACCGGTGCTGCGGTCCGGCGTGCCGCTCACCGAAGCTGCCGCGGTACTGATTCTGCTTCACGGTCGCGGCGCTTCCGCCGAAGACATCCTCTCGCTCGGCGAAGCCTTCGGCCAGCCTCAGTTCGCTTACCTCGCGCCACAGGCCGCGAATAACACCTGGTATCCGCACTCCTTCCTTGCGCCGCTCGAACAGAACGAGCCCTACCTGTCCTCTGCGCTGGCCAAGATCCGCGCTACGCTGAAACTCGCCACTGCGGCAGGTATCCCGTTGCAACGGATCGTAGTCTGCGGATTCTCTCAAGGCGCATGCCTCGCGACCGAGTTTGTTGCCAGACATCCCCATCGATACGGTGGCCTCATCGCCTTCACCGGAGGCCTGATCGGCCCACTCGAATCCGCGTTCAACTATGCGGGCGATCTCGCCGGCATGCCCGCCTTCTTCGGCTCCGGCGATCCCGATCCGCATGTTCCGTGGAAGCGCGTCCAGCAGTCTGCGGACGTCCTGAAACTCATGGGCGCCGAGGTGATGGTGCGCCGCTACCCGGGCAGGCCTCACACCATCACGCCCGACGAGATCGATGCGGCCCATCAGCTCGTCAGCAGATTTCGTCCGCAGGGTAGATCGTAAGTTCACTTTGCTCGACCTCGCTGGCCCCTGGGAAAGCAGAGGCCGAACTGCTCCAACTCTCAATCGTTGTCAGATTTCCAAGGAACCAATTCACCGCAGGGAGGAAAAGGAACGATATGAGCACACAACAACCACTGAGTCTGCTGCCACCCTTCACACGTGAGACCGCGATCCTCAAGGTTCGTAAGGCCGAAGACGCGTGGAACACGCGCGATCCAGAGAAGGCTTGCCTGGGATACTCGATGAACAGCTACTGGCGCAATCGGGCAGAGTTCGTCGAGGGGCGAAGCCAGATTGTCGAGTTCCTGACGCGCAAGTGGCGCCGCGAACTCGATTACCGCCTGATCAAGGAACTCTGGGCCTTCGACGGCGCTCGCATTGCCGTGCGTTTCGCCTACGAGTTTCACGATGACTCCGGGAATTGGTTTCGTGCCTACGGAAACGAAAACTGGGAGTTCGACGAGCAGGGCCTCAATTGCCGTCGCTACGCCTGCATTAACGATCTTCCGATCAAGGAGTCGGAGCGCAAATTCTTCTGGCCGCTCGGCCGTCGTCCCGACGAGCATCCCGGGCTCACCGATCTGGGCCTCTAGTAAAGCCTGATCAATATCCCCACAGCATGCGACTCGACGCGGAGCCTACGTGAAGTAGGCTCTCTCGAGGCTCGTTCCCATCCTCGCGGTTGCTGCCCTTTGCTTGGTCAACGGCAGCCATCGGATGCTCGCTCAGGATGCCTCTGTGAAGATGGGGACGATGCCCCGCCGGCCAGGTCGGCGCAGCCGCCTCCGCGGACACTGCGGCCACCCCTCGCGAGAATCCGGAGTGCCCTTCATTCACCATCGCAGGCAAGAACGAGTGGACCCACCTGGCGCCTGTGATTTACGTCGGATAGAGATTGGCCCCGGGAAAGCTGATAGCCAGCACCGGCGTCCGCGTGCTTTCGTGGCCTGTCGAGGCACCTGCGCCCGATCGTCCATCCACGGTCACGACAGGCTGGGAGTGTCGAAGAGCCTCTGAGCGGTGTGGCAGGTTTCAAACGGCTCAATGCGCCGGCCGAGCCTGGGATTTCGGACTGCGCGCAGGTGAGCCCCGCAATCGTCTGTAGCAGCTCACCCGCGCCAGTCTCCGCGCTAAATCACTCCCAGCTTGTCCGACGGAACCTTCCCGAGACTCTCGTCGTCGAGTCCCAGGTGGTCCTTCACCATCTTTACCGGCAGTCGCCTGATCCAATTATTCAGAGATACGTCCTCAAACAAATTCGACGCTAGCGTCTCAAGAAAGATCAGGTCCGTATCTCCCGTGTTCTCGATATAGTGGCCCGCCACAGCCGGCACATACCCGATGTCGTTTGCGTTGTAGTCCATCGTTCGCGCGTTCCCCACCGGCGTGAAGACGGTCATGCGTCCCTTGCCCTGGATATAAAACTGCCACTCCGAATTGTTCGGATGCCAGTGCAACTCGCGCATGCCTCCCGGCTTTACCGTGACCAGGGCAGCAGCGATGTGGGTGGAAACCGGGAAGTTGCGGGAGTCGACAATGCGAACTTCGCCCCCGGCAGTCTTCCTGGTTGGCGGCATCGACTTCAACTTGAACGTGTACTGCTGCGGCGAAGCCACCGCCTCCCCGCCTATCTCAGCCCGGTCCTGGGCCACCGTGTTGGTCGGGGCTTGTCCCGGAAAGATATACAGCGCTACGGTCGGCAGGTGAGCCAGAGCGCTCTTTTCGACGCCAAAGTTCTTGGTCAGCAGTTCCGTCGGAGTGTGCGCCATCCATTCCGAGAGCAGGAAAGTGCCATCCTCTGAGAAAGATCCTTGCGGGAAGACGAGCAGGAACTCGGTTCCATCCGGACCAAGACCCTGAATTGAATGCGGGTGCCCGGCCGGAAAAATCCAAAGATCTCCCTCGCTCACGTCCCCGATAAACATTGTTCCATCGGGATTCATTACGGTTACGCGGGCATTGCCGTACAGAACGTAGGCCCACTCATCGGCCGTATGCCAGTGAAGTTCACGGTAGCCGCCCGCATCCAGACGCATATTCACGCCCGCAATATCCTTTGAGCTCGACAGCTCCCGTTCGGTCACTTCGTGGGTCCATCCACCTTCTTCAACCCGCTTTTTCACCAGATCAAACGAGTACCAGATGGGCACCGTGTCGCCGAAATCGGTTGGGGGAGGCGTGTTGGAGTTCGGGTTCTCCTTCAGCAACGGCCCATTCTCCTGCCCCGGATCGCTGGCCGAATGGTCCCCTTCGCCTTTGCGGACATCCTCCCTGGTCTGCGCCCCCGCGGCGATGCTGGCCAGTGCGGCCGTTGCCAGAGCGGCAGATCCAACTCCTAAGAAGCTCCGCCGCGAAGGAATGTCTGGGAGCTTCCTGTCTGCTTGGTCGTTGCCCATGGTCCAATCTCCTTTTGTTGAATGTCGCTTGTCAGCCGCGAAATGAAAGTTGCGTGACGTCTTTCAACTCTTGCAACTATCCCGCCAAAATCGCGGAGGATAGTGGGTAGTTAAGTTCGCTCGAGTCAGCCCAAACGTCACAAGGACATAACGCCGATCCTGAACCTCATCGATACCTCGTCCGCAATTCGCCCCGGCATGTCGGTGTCGGGATTGCGACACGCGCTGCCGAATTCCACCAGTCGTCCGTAGCGGTTACGCCCTCCCTCCACCTGGACGTCGGGTCGCGCTGCACACGTGACGTCTTCGAAATAGGCGTGAAAGTTTGCGGCCGTGGCGTTCGCATTGTGTCCTCACTCCCATCGTTCGCACGCTGCCGAAGCAGCCGGGAGATGAGAAGTGCACCGTTCGCCCCTCACCCCTGCTTTCGCGACGGCACATCGCTCAGCGGCCTACGGTTTAGGCGGATAGTGCTCGAACATCTTCTGTACGGCCTTGTCCAGGTTCTTGAGGTTCTTGTCGGAATTGCTGGAGAGTACTCCGCTCGAGGACCCGCGCCATAGCAATGCCTTCGAGCTGCTGTCGAAAAGATCGACCACCAGAGTTCCAACGCGGTACGTATCGGTCGTTGTTGTCGCTTCTCCAAAGCCGCCTCCGCCAAACCGGCGCCATCCCCATCCTCCACCCAGTCCGTCATACAACGTGTCCAGCGTCTGCTTCTCTTGCGAGGTTCGGTTGGCGACGATGGCGAGATCGCCGCCGGAAGATATCTCCTTCAGCCCTTTGGCTGCCAGGGTCGAGTTCACGGCACTCTTGACCCGCGCGTCCCAGATTGAATCGGAAGTGTTCACTTGAACCCAGGAGTAGGTCTTGTAGTGCGAAAAATCAGTGCCGTGAGCGTAATCCATGCGGATGTCCTGGGCCGGCAAGGCGCCCGTTGCGAACAACAGTCCCGACAGTACGATGAGAGATAATCTGAGCTTCATATTGGTTGTTTCCTCCATGGTGTTGGATTTAGTTACAGATTCAGGAGCGTCCCACGCACCCTGAGGTGGGGCGCCCGGACATCGAGGTTGCGACAATCTCTTTCGTTCCGGTATTCGGAGCGGCCGCAGTGCTGCTTCCTGGGTCGACCGTACCTGCGCTCTACGGTCGGAATCTGCCTGTGTAACCCGCTCGATTCACAGAAGCGTCATCGACGGCGACATTGTTATCCACCAGCGTCGTTCCGACTGCTCGTTGCAGGGCGTCCACTGCCTTTGCGTACACTCCAAGCGCGGTAACCTGCGCGGATCGTGCCTCGGCCAGGCTGCTCTGGTACTGGATCAGTTCGTAGGCAGTGGCTACCCCCGCATCGAACTTCGCTCGCTCCACATCGAGCGCCTGTTCCTGCAAGGTGCGCGCCTCCACCGCCGCCTTGTAGCTTTCCTGGGCCTGTTGAACCGCAATGTAAGCGTTGCCGACCTGCAGCCGAATCTCGCTGCGCAGTTGCTCGATGCGCACCTCGCTCTGGCGATATTGCAATTCGTCGCGCATCGCATCTGCCCGGGCAATCCGATTGCGGATGGGAATGTTGAGCTGCGCCCCCACGACATAGTCCGGGTAGTCCCGCCTGAATATCTGTCCCAACAGCCCACCATATCCACCCGTGAGATTCGCTGGTGGCGCAACCGCAGCCAGCCCGGACGACGAGGAGGCGCTTGTTTGTGCAACACCCGCCCCGCCATTGTTCTGCATGGAAGCTACGAGATTGAATTCGGGCAGGAGAGCATTTCGCGACCCTTTCAACGTGAGTCTCGTGTTGCCCTGCTGTTTCTCCGCCAGCGCAAGATCGGGGCGCTGCTGCATCGCTCTGTCGATCAGTCCTCCAATCGGCTCGAGCGAGACCGAATCCGGCAATCCGATCGGAGTGATGGCCTCGATCGATGCCGCGGCCATTGCCGGATCCGAGATCCCCTTGCGCGTCAGCACCTCCTTCAGCAACAGTTCTTGCTGCATCACCATCCCTTGCTCATTGATGTAGGCCTGCCGGTTGCTGGCAACCGAGGACATAGCCGAAGTCAGATCGACAGGTGCCTGCGTGCCCTGGTCCACCTCGTTCCTGGTGTCCTGGTAGAGGCGTTCGGCGGCATCCAGCGAATCGCGTTTCACCTCAAGATCGTGCTGCAGACTCACCAGGTCCCAATACAAGCGGATGGTGTCGGACACGGTGCTGATCAGTTGCTGCGTGAAAATGTCCTTCGCAATGTCGCCCTCATTGGCGGCAATGTGAATGAAGCGCTTATTCACGCCGATGCCAAAGCCCTGCAGCAGTGGCTGGCTGAGCGTCAGTCCCAGTGCTCCCGTGGTAAACGGATTCAGGTTGAGTCGCGTCGATGCTTCGTTCAGCCGGGCACTGGTGAAGGTCGCTGCCAGCGACATGCCGGTCGAGAATCCTTGCAGATACCCTGCGCTTCCTGAGAGCGAGTGGCTGGAGAATATGTTCGACCCGGTCTGAAATGCGTCAGCCTGCGGATACACCGTTTGCGCGAGGCTCGCATCCGCGGAAACCGATGGATCGAACTGCGGCAACGCGGGCCCGGTGGAGAATGGTGTGGAACCCAGGATGGAGAGATCGCTCTGCGTTTCGCTGATGGTTGCAAGATCGGCAGCACTGCTTGGCAGTTGCAGCACCGGAGAATAGCCGCCAACCGTGGTCAGCAGAGGCTCGCCCGGGCCGCCTTCTCCCGACGGCAGCTCGGCGATTGTCGTCGGCATCCCGCGCAACAGCCCGCCGCCCTTGGCCCGCAGCGTCTCTGTCCACGCGAACGGGCCTTCGTACCGCTCCAGTTCCACATCGAAGTTATTCTCGATCGCCAAAGTGATCGCGTCCTGCAGCGTCAGGGATAGCTTGCCGTCGTGGACGAGACGCGAAACAAGGTCCGAGTTCTGTGTGCTGGATGGTTTGACTTGAGGAGCCCGATAGGCAGAGAAGAGCCATTTCGCCCCCGTGGCCGGACGCAAAAACGTATCGACCGAAGTGACCGCGGCATTCGGAGCAGAAGGTAGTTGCTGACACCAGCCCGCAGCATGCACCGCCAGCACCAGAATCACAACGGCCTCGGCAACCCACAGCCGCAAGCGGAAGCGTGTCGAGTTCCGTTCCGGCATATCCACAAAGCGTCGCATCGTTGCTTCCTTCCGCATTGCGTGGCGCAGATCAGGGCTCCGTTATCGTGTTCGGCGTTGGAGATGGTCGCGCTGAAGAATTGGCATGTGCCGCAGCATTCGCCGGTGCCGGCGACAGCGATCCCGCAGCCTGCTTCACCAAAACCGGATTCACCCTCACTCCATCAATCACCGTGTCGCTCGGATTGACGACCACAGATTCGCCGGCGCGTAACCCGGACACTACTTCCAGCGCTGCGCCGTAATCATGGCCAAGCGCGACCTTGCGGAACTGGATGATGTGCTGGTCGGTGACCACGGCAACGGTCGTCCCGTCGGCCCGGAAGATGAGAGACTCGCTCGGAATCAGAACCGACGTGACGGTTCGCGGCACCCGGAAGGCGACGGTCGCATACATTCCCGGAAGCAGCGCCTGGTCCTTGTTGTCGATGTCCACCTCCGTCAGCAGGGTCCGCGTGTTTAAATCGAGCGAATCCGCTGTCCGGGTAACTTCGCCGTGAAAGGCGTGGCTTGGAAACTGAATAAACGTGAGGTCCGCGGAATCGCCGACCCGAATCGACGGCGCGTTGATTTGCGGTACATCGATGAAGGTGCGTAAGACGTCGTTCTTTGCGATCCGAAACAGCAGCGTGCTGGTAGCCGTGACCAGCGCGCCGTCGTCGACATTGCGTTGTGTGATGACGCCGTCGAACGGCGCACGAACCTGTTCGAACCCCTGCAACTCGCGGAAACGGTCGAGATTCGCCGTGTTTGAGCCAACACTGTTGCCGGCGGCCGCAACGCTGGCGGCTGCGATGCCCACCGATGCCAGTTGTGCGCTGTAGGCGAATTGGTAGTTGTCGTTGGCTTGGCGCGAAACCGCGCCTCGCTTCACCAGCGCAGCCCAGCGTTCGGCGGTGACGCTGGCCAGCCCGGCGTTCGCCTTGGCTTGATCGAGCGCCGCCTGGGCCTGCTGCAAAGTCGATTTGCTCTCCTCCAGGACCGCCTTCGCCTGCAAGACTTGCTGGTCCAGGTCGGGTGCCGTGATGACGGCGAGAAGTTGTCCAGCATGCACCCGGTCGCCGATGTCCACCAGCCTCTTGGCCAGGTAGCCATCGGTGCGGGCGAGGATCGGCGCCTCCGTGATCGGGGACATCGTACCGGAGAGTTGGACCACAACCGAAGCAGCCGAACTCTCCGCTGGAGTCACGAAGACATTGGGAGCGGCCGCAGCCTCTTGAGCTTCTTGCCTCTTCAGCGATCTGCTGAGCCATACGCGAGGGACTACTCCCAGCGCAAGGATCGCCAGCAGCCCCGCCCCAGCCAGCACGGCCTTCACGGCTCTCGATGATCCATCCGGGCGATTCGTCGTGCCCGGCCCCGCCGGATGGGACGCTGATCTGTTCTGCGTTTCGTCAGTGGGCGTCATACGCTGGTCCTCGCGTCGGATCTTCTGCTCTCTTGCCGTGCAGCCTGCGTAACGGCGGAGCCTCCAGGGAATGCCGTGCTCACGGAGCCTCGCCGCGTTCCTCCGCCACAATTTGTTTTTCGATATCCACTGGGGGGGCCTTTCGCAGATAGCTGTAAACGATGGGGATAAAAAGTAAATTCGAAATGGTGACCAGCATCAGCCCCCCGATCACAGCGCGGCCAAGCGGCGCATTTTGTTCGCCGCCCTGGCCGAACGCAAGAGCCATCGGAAGCATGCCCAGAATCATCGCCGTCGCCGTCATAATCACCGGACGCATTCGCACGGAACCAGCCGACAAGGCGGAGGCCACTTCGTCCTTCCCCGCCATCCGCTCATCGTTGGCGAAGGTGACGATCAGAATGGCATTCGCGGTAGCCACGCCAATCGTCATCAACGACCCCATCAGCGAAGGCACACTCAAAGGGGTCCGCGTCACAAACAGCATCCACAGTATTCCCGCCAGCGCCGAAGGAATCGTCGAGAGCACGATGAGTGGATCGATCCACGACTGAAAATTCACCGCCATCAGCAGGTAGACCAGAACGATGGCAAATAAAATTCCTATGCCCAGCCGGCGGAACGAGTCATTCATCGTTTGCACCTGTCCCCGCAGCGTGATGGTCGAGCCTCCCGGAAGCTTCGCCTGATATCTCTCGACGATCTTCTCCACATCGCTTGCAACTCCGCCCAGGTCGCGTCGGCCCGGCGTAACGAGAATGTCAAACACCGGCCGGATGGAGTAGTGATCGATCGCCTCCATCGACACGCCGCGTCTGAAGCTGGCGATGTTTCCCAGCAGTTGGGCGGGATTGTTTTCGGCGCCAGGGTTCGCGTATGCAAGCGATGCGCCCGCCGGAGCTTCCAGAATCGGCGACCCGGCCACCGAACTGTAAAGCGAATTGCTCGCGGAAGTGATCGGCGTCTGCGCCAGGCTCGACATCGAATCCAGCCGGTACTGCGGAGTCTGCACCAGGATCGCGTAACTCACTCCATTCGCCGGATCGACCCACTGGTTGGGCGAAAGCTGCCCGCTTGCGCTCAGCGAAACCAGCATGCTGCCCGCCACATCGCGTTGCGTCAGTCCCGCCTCAGCCGCTTTCACGCGGTCAACATCGACGTCCACCTCCGGGTAGTTCGGCTCCTGAAAAATATTCACGTCAGTGGTCCCCGGAATTCGCGCGATTTCCTCCCGCATGGCCTGGGCAATCTTGTAATCCCCGCCCGTGGCGCGGCCGGCAATCTGAACGTCGATGGGAGCAGCCAGGCCGAAATTCAGAATCTGCGTAGTCATATCCGCCGGCTGAAAAAAGAACACGCAGTCCGGAAACTTCTCGCGCATCATCTCGCGGATCGGCTGGATGTAGCTGGCGCTGGGCAACCCTTCCTTCATCGCGATAAGAATGTCTCCATCCCCATCGCCAACCGTTGCCGTATCGCTAAAGGCCAGGTTGATCCCGCTGGCCGGCAAGCCGATGTTGTCGAGAATCGTATCTAGCTTGTTAGCCGGAATGATGGAACGGATCTCGCCTTCCACGTTGGCGAAAAGAACCTCCGTCTCTTCGATCCGCGTTCCCGCGGGCGCGCGCAGGTGCAGGCGTATCTGCCCCGCATCCACCGACGGGAAGAAGTCGCGACCCACAAAGAAGACCAGCGCGAAGGAACAAATCACAAAGACTCCGTAGCCCGCTGTGAAGCGGCCGCGATGGTTCATAATCCAGCCCAGAGCCTCGCGATATCTGTCCCGCAGCCTCTCGAATCGGCTGTTGAACGCCTTGTGAATCTTCCAGATTCTTCCGTCGGTCTCCAGCGCCGGAGCGTCTTCCGGCCGTTCGATGCGCGGGACCTCCGGCTTCATCAGGTAATGCATCAACGTCGGGACCAAGGTGCGCGTCAGGAAATACGAGGTCAGCATCGCAAACACCACCGCCATCGCCAGCGGCGTAAACAGGAACTTCGCCGCTCCCGCAAGCATCAGGACCGGAACAAACACAATGCAGATGGACAGGGTCGCAATAAACGTCGGCGTGGCAATCTGCGATGCTCCATCGAGGATCGCTTTCACAATCGGCTTCTTCATTGCGATATTGCGGTTGGTATTCTCGATCTCAACTGTCGCGTCGTCCACCAGGATCCCGACTGCGAGAGCCAGCCCTCCCAGAGTCATCACGTTGATGGTGTTTCCCAGGAAATTCAGAATCATGATCGAGCTCAGGATGGATAGCGGAATCGAGATGCAGACGATCAAGGTGCTGCGCACACTGCCCAGAAACAGCAGAATCATCAAGCCGGTAAGTCCCGCCGCGATGGTCGCCTCGCGCACCACATCATCCACCGCGGCGCGGACGAAGATCGACTGATCGAACAGCGGCTTGATCTTCAGCGCCTTGGGTAACCCCGCAAGTATCAGAGGCAACCGCTTCTTCACGTTGCCGACAATCGCCAGGGTCGAGGTCGACCCATTCTTGAGAACTGTGAGCAATACACCTCGCTTGCCGTCCTGTCGAACGATGTTGGTCTGCACCTGAAACCCATCCCGCACATGCGCCACATCCTTGATGTAGACCGTCGCTCCCTCTACCGTCTTGATCGGAATCATGTTGAATTCCTGGACCGCGCCCGGACTGCTGTTGGTCCTGACGAGATACTCCTTCGTCCCCATCTTGATAGTCCCCGCCGGCAGGATTGGACTCTGGCTGGTGACCGCATTGGAAATGTCGGAGGCGGAAACATGGTACGCATACATCGCATGCGGGTCCGAATCAACCATGATCGATCGGGTCTTGCCGCCATAGGGAAGTGGTACCGATGCGCCCGGAATGCTGGACAGATCGATGCGGACAAAATTCTGTGCGTAGTCCGCCAGTTGTTCCTCGGTCAGCGTGTCGCTGTCTATTCCCAATTGCAGAATCGGTACGCTCGAAGCGTCATACTTCACGATCAGCGGTGGAAAGGTCCCCGGAGGGAAACTCCGCAGTAAGGTTTGGCTCACCGCGGTGATCTGCGCTATGCCCATCTCAACATTGGCAGTCGGTTGAAAATACACGCGGATGACCGCGACCCCCGAATACGAGCGCGATTCAATATGCTCGATGTCGTTCACCGTCGTTGTCATAGCCCGCTCGCAGATGGTCACAATGCGGCTCGACATGTCGTCCGGCGAGATTCCGTTGTAGGTCCAGATCACGCTGACCACCGGAATGTTGATCGGGGGAAAGATGTCCGTCGGCATCGTGAATATCGAACCGATCCCGAAAGCGGCAATCAGCAGCGACATCACCACGAAGGTGTATGGCCGTTGCAGCGCCACCCGCACCAGCCACATCATGGCAATGCCCTCCCGATACGCGGGCGCGCCAAGGGCAAATCAATGGGCCAGCCGAATTGTGTGCCACCCCAGTCCACCGTCACGGTTGGATCCTCGCACTCGACGTCAGTGCAAGCCGCGTGCCACTGCTAAGAGATAGAAAAACCGCGCGGCATTCTTGCCGCATGTCGGCATTTCGGCATCTTAGAGGGGAAGTCCGTCAGATATTCGCAATGCGTCAGCCGGAAAGTATCGCAGATGGGTGCAAGCCGCTCGAGGAATCCGCACGTCCCGGCCGCCACATCCGTTCCTTTGGCGCCTGCACGGAAATTCTCACGCGATCCGGCAATCGTGTGAATCGTTATTGGCTGGTTTGAATCATTATTCGTGGAAGGGTCGCATGCGGCGTAAGCCGAATCGCTTTGACGTCGCACATGCCCCGCCAAGAGCGTAGGTCGAAGGGAGGCCAGGTGAAGATCGACGTGTCCGGATGGAATGTTGTGGTCGCGGGCGGCACCGGCGGCCTCGGGAATGCAGTTAGCTCCGCATTCCTCGAGCAGGAGGCCAAGGTGATCGTCACCTACCGCAATCGGGCCGAGTTTGTCGCGTTGCAGAATCTGGCCGGCCCCAGGCAGTCAGATCTGAGTGGCTATGCGGTCGATGTCACCGACGAGTCCGCGGCCAGCGCCTTCATCGAGGAAGTCCTCGCGCGACACGGCTCCGTGGATGCCCTGGTGAATACCGTCGGCGGCTATGTCGGTGGCGTCAAGCTGTGGGACACCAGCGCCAGCGTGCTCGACCGGATGCTTGCGCTCAATCTGCGTTCAGGTTTCGTCATGGCCCGCGCCGTGCTGCCGCCCATGCTGAAAGCGAGACACGGATCGATCGTCAACATCGCAGCGAAGGCGGCATTGGATCACGGAGCCGGCGCAGCCGCGTATGCCGCATCCAAGTCCGCGGCGCTGGCTCTCATGGATTCGCTCGCCGCGGACGTCAAAGGCACCGGCATCCGGGTCAACTCCGTCCTCCCCAGCATCATCGACACCCCCGCGAATCGGCAGGCCATGCCCGGCGCCGACTTCTCAACCTGGCCGAAGCCGGAGGACATTGCGCAAGTCGTCGCGTTCTTGTCCAGCGACAACGCTCGAGCCATCCACGGCGCGGCGATTCCGGTCTACGGGAACGGATAATCCCTTGACCGCAGGAATCGGCCCCGTCACCCACAAAGTTCCGCGACCAATCATCCACGACTCGAACCGCTACAAGGAGAAAACATGGCAACCACCAAGGAACGCGTAACCCTCCAGAAAGCTCCGCTCGCAACCCCCTCCGACATCGACCCGAAATCAGTCAAGGACATTTCCGGCGCGCTCAACGCCCTGCTCGCGGACGTCTTCTCCCTTTACCTCAAGACCAAGAACTTTCATTGGCACATGAGCGGCCCTCATTTTCGCGACTATCATCTCCTGCTCGACGACCACGGGGACCAGATCTTTGCCATGACCGACGATATTGCCGAGCGGGTGCGCAAGATCGGCGGAACCACGATCCGTTCCATCGGCCACATCGCCCGCCTGCAACGCATCCCCGACAATGACGCCGACTATGTTGATCCGGCCGACATGTTGAGTGAACTGCGCGAAGACGAAAAAGCTCTGGTCCTGCGCATGCTCGCCGCCCATGCCGTCTGCGATGATGCCGGCGACGTCGCTACCGCAAGCCTGCTCGAAAACTGGATCGATCAAGGCCAGCGCCGCATCTGGTTCCTGTTCGAAGCAACCCGGCGATAGCAGGCGCCGGTCTCTTTGCGCCCTGAGCGACGCGCGTAACCCAGGATTCATCCGCGATCGCGCACGCTCCTGGCAGCCCGTCAGCCGCTGAGCGTGCCTGCGGAGCCGCTTCGGCTGCCGGGTTGAATCCTGTCAACGCGCTAGGCAACCGCGCCAATCCAGCGCCCCGCGGTGGGGAGCGAGAGGCTCGTGCGGTCCATCGCTTCCGCCTGCCTCACGACGGCCAGCCGCACCGCACCAAAACAGTGCGGGCAGTGGATCTCCCGCGGCTGCGCCGAGACCGAGTCGCGCAACGAGTGGGAGAACACCCTCATGCATTCTGGGCAAGCCACCGCCGTCGTAGATAGATCGCCCGGATGGATCGGCAGCCCCGGTATCCAGATCGGCGCAGCCGCTCGCCGCGATTCCAGAGGCTCTCCCTCCTGGACTTGACTCAGAAGACTCAGCAGGCCATCGACACTGTTGGATCCTTTGGCATAGAACCCGTCCGCCGCAATCCCCGGAGATACCGTGATCGCCGCGTGATCTCCGCTCATCGCGATCACCGCAATCGTTGGGAATCGCCGCCGCACCACCGACAGCAGTTCAAATCCCGACATCCCAGGCATGTTCAGGTCAGAGAGCAGGATGTCCGGCACTCGGTCCCGGATCGCCGCCAGGGCCTCGAACCCATCCGTAGCGGTTCGTACCGTATAGCCGTGCTCCTTGAAGATCTCGCAAAGCACGCTCAGCAGCACGCAATTGTCATCGACCACGACGATATCGTTCATCTCATTTGGCACGGCCCCCTCCCCAGTCCGTCAGTCCGATACCCCGTTCCATTCGATTGCCGCTGCCAAATTGAATGCACGTTGCGTGCCAACCCGGGATCACCCCGTCTCCTTCCCCCTTCCGCAATAGAATGAGCAGGTTGGAAGTATGTCTTCGGCCGCCCCACCCTCGTCCCGACCCCGCGGCGTGTCGAGGTTCTGTCTCGACTGTCGAATCCGAGACTCGAGTGACAGGATCGTCCGCCGTCACCGTCGCACCCAGGCAAATCCGGACCCTCACGGTTGAAGAACATCCCTTAGTCCGCGAAGGATTGAGTCTGCTCACCGGTTCGCAGCCGGATCCAGTCACCCCCGTCCCGGCCACGCGACCTCGATCTTAATCGGACCTCGATCGCCCACCTCGCTCCACGCCATTTCAGGACGCTATCGGTGAAATCCTCTGGTCCGCCCCCTGCTTCGCCCCAGGGAAGGGTCCCTCACACGGCCCAACGGTGGGTCAGCCACAGGATGATTGGGACGGTGACGGCCAAAGAAAGTGTCGAAAGCAGAAGCATCGATGCCGTCTCGGATTCTGAAGACTTGTATCGTGCGGCAAACAGGACCACCACGGTGGCCAGCGGAAAGCTGCAGCAAATCAACGTCTCCCGTGCGAACGGGCTGTTCACGTGTAACCCATGCAACAGGGCAAGCAACACGATGTTCTGAACCGTGATCCGGCCCAGGGTGCCCAGCAGCACGCTGCGTGAGAGCCGCACCGCATGAGCTGCCAGAACCAGCCCCACCGCGAAAACCGCGACCCCGGAAGTAGTCGAGCCGATCAATTCAAAGCAGCCCGCAATCACCTTCGGCAGCGGAATCTTGGCCAGAACAACCGCGATTCCAAGGATCGGCGCCCACAGCAGGGGCGATTTAAGTCCCGAACTCAGTCCGGTCAGGACCGGGCTCGTCTGCGCCGATTCCTTCGTGACTGTCCGCTGCTTGGCTGCATCCACCTCCAGGAGAACGACCGCTGCGGGCACCACCAGGTTGATTGCCAGTGCAACCAGCCCCACCGCCCCCGCCGCCGTCGGGCCCAGGATAGGTTCGAGAACGGCCAGCCCGAATACCGGCGTCGCCGAGGTTGCCAGCATCAGGGCATACAGAATCGCGGGTGTCCCGCGCAGGCTCTTTGTCATTCCCAGCAGCATCCACGCTGCCAGAAAAAGTCCGGTGTGGGCCAGAATCAGCGCCAGCACCAGCGGCCCCTGTTCCAGCAGCAGCGTTCTGGAGATCGCCGTCATACTCACAAACAGGGTCGCCGGCAACGCAAACTGGATCGCCAGCTTGCTCAACCCCGCCGCTTGGTCGGAATCGAAAGAATTGCGCTTGCCGGCAACATAGCCCAGAGCAAGCACAAAGAATACTGGCAGCAACGCTCCTACCAGGCCGGCGATGTTCATGAAGATCTCCTTTGCTTAGAACTCCACCTTCGTCCTGAAACCAAGAACAACCGCCCGTTGCGAGCCCCCGCCCACGTTCGCGTAATACTGGATCACCGGCTGCAGCAGAAGCATCGGTGCAACATCCAGCAGCATGTTGAACTCGGCTCCGTGCTCTGCCTTCCACGCGCGCGCCCCTTGCGGTAGAAACTGCACGCTCAGGCTGTTGCGGACATAGCCCACGGACATGGTGTTGTGGATGCGCGCCGGCAGTGGTTCGTTGAAGCGCAGCCCCGCGGTCAGCATCGTATTGTTACGATTGATGTTCGCTGGGCTCCAGTCGTAGGCAAACGTCGCATCCAGGCCTTTTCCCTCCTTCGGATCGACCCGCCAAAGCGCCTGGCTCGCCATTCCATACAACAGGTAGTTCCCGGAGATCGGCTGTGCGCTCTGCGGCGCCGTGAACTTACCAGGATTGTACGAAGCGCCAAATTGATACAGCCCCGAGTAACCTTTGCGTGCCTCGACATTGTCGAAGGCTCGCACCGACGACGCTTTCTTGCCCGGCGTGAATCCGATCTCCGACGTGCTCACCGGCACTCCGCGAAACTGCG
>Ga0181520_10005512_pt1 | contig 20100 bp, 15 predicted proteins | sample PEATcosm2014_Bin_29_FD_132451 | JGI IMG/M metagenome (GOLD analysis project Ga0181520, IMG submission 132451) | Peatland microbial communities from MTU Mesocosm Facility, Houghton, MI, USA - PEATcosm2014_Bin02_30_metaG | ecosystem: Environmental > Terrestrial > Soil > Wetlands > Peat | place... | reverse complement strand
CTTCTGGGTGATCAGGGTCGGCGGAACGATGACTTGCTGTCCCGGATCGACGCCGGCGAGCAGCAGCGCGAGGGTGCGGACGCAAACCTCGCCCACCACCGCCGACGACGTGGCCGCCGAAGCCGCCCAGGCGCTCTTCGGCTCGGTCATCGCGGAGATGTCCGGCGTCGAGATGTCGGCCGAGTAAATCTTGATCTGCGCGTTGAGGCCGGCCTCGTCGACCGCGGTCTTGACGCCCTTGGCGAACTCGTCGAAGGGCGCGAAGATGACGTTGATGTCCGGGTTGGCGCGCAGCACCGCCGCCGTCTGGTCGGCGACTGAATTGGCGATCGGGTTGTTCATCGTTCCCCAGTGCGCCACTTCCTTGATTCCGGGGTACTTCTTCTTGATCGCCTGCCAGGTTTCGTCGCGGCGGTCGAGCGGCGCGATCCCAGGCACATAGACGTAGCCGGCCTTGAAGCTCTGGCCGTTGTCCACCACGGCTTGCTCGAGCGAGAGGCGCGCCAGTTCGCGGTCGTTCTGTTCGATCTGCGGAATGCTCGGGTTCTCGCAGTTGACGTCAAAGGCGACGACCTTGAAGCCGTCCTTCACCGCATTGGCGGCCGGCTCTTTCAACGTTTCGGTCAGACCGTGCTGCAGGATGATGCCGTCGACGTTGAGATTCATCGCCTGCTGGAGCATTTCCGCCTGAAGAGCGGCGTCCTGGCGGGAGTCGAGGACGTGCAGCTCAACGCCGAGCGCTTCGGCCTGCCGCGTCACGCCGGCCAGGTAGAACTGGAAGAAGTCTCCAGTCGACAGATAGCGCACCAGCGCGATCTTCACCTGCCGCTTGCCGAAGATGCCGGGAGCGCCGGCGATTCCGGCGGCGCGGGCGGAAAGCGGCAAGCCAGCGATTGTCGACACGCTGGCTAGCGCCGCAAGGAAGGTCCTCCGATCGATCATCATTGCTACTCCTTGGTGGGTTTCTCTCGACAGGTTCGAAAGGCGACCTGTCATCAGTCAGTTCCTCGCTCGACTTGGTTATCTGCCGGCTGACACATCCCCTCCGGCGAACCTGTCGAAGTCGTCCGCCGGTTTGATCAAGAGACGTGAGAGCGCCGCCGCCGTTGGCGGCGACGGTCTGTGGCATCAGCGACGCTGCGAGGACGCGAAGCCGAAGGTGAAGAGAAGCGCGAAGACGAGGACCAGCCCCTTGACGAAGTCCTGGGCGTAATACGGCGCGTTCAGCATGGTGAGGCCATTGAGCAGGACGCCGACGAAAACGGCGCCAATCGCCGTTCCGAAGACGTTGGGCTTTTTTGCGCCGAGCACCGCGTAGCCGATCAGCGCCGCAGCGACGGAGTCGAGCAGGAGGGACGATCCTGACGTCACATCGCCGCGTCCGACGCGCGCCGACAAGAGGATGCCGCCAACCGAGGCGAACAGGCCCGAAATCATGTAGGCCGCGATCTTGTAACGCTCGACCGGCGCGCCGGCGAGGCGGGTCGCTCTTTCGTTGCCGCCAATGGCGTAGAGCACGCGGCCGAAGCGCGAGCGCTCCATGAACACCCAGAGGATGATCGCCGCGACGATCGTGACGATCACCGGCAGTGGGATCAGGTCGAACACGCGGTAGCGGCCGAGCGCGAGAAAGGCGTCGGTGAACGTTCCTGTCGCGGCGACGCCGTCCCCCAGCGTCATGCCCTTGGCGATCGAGCGTCCTCCGGTCGGAATCAGCTGCAGGCCGAGCAGCAGGAACATCATGCCGAGCGTGGCGAGCAGGTCGGGGATCCGGCCGTAAACGATCAGGACGCCGTTCAAGTAGCCGATCAGCAGGCCGAGCAACAGGCAGGCGACGACGGCGACTACCGTACCCTGGTTGAGAATCACCATGGCGTAGCTCGACGCCATCAGCGACATGGCCGCCGTCGATCCGATCGAAAGATCGAATCCAGCGATCGCCAGCGTCACCGTGACGCCGAGCGCCAGCAGGGCCGTCACCGAGACCGCCTGCAGGATCGAAAACATGTTACGAGCATTGGCGAAGGCGGGCTCAAGTCGCCAGAAGACGACGATCATCAACGCCAGGATGACGAGCAGCCCATACCTTATGATGAAGTCTTTGACGATCTGGCTGCTTGTCGTTCTGGTCGGCCCGTCGGCGCTAGAAGCAGTCGCAGAAGCGGCGGTGTTTGAGGACTGAGGTTGCATGATGTGCCCTTGGTGAATCGCTGCTCAGCCGAAGGCGGCGGGAAGGCCGCCGCTGCTTATCTCGGCGACCAGTTGGTCGGTCGAGAGGTCGTTCAACGAATGAACGCCCGCCACCGAGAAGTCGCGCATCACGACGATGCGATCGGCAATCTCCGTCGCTTCCTCGAGGTCGGAGCAGATGACAAGCGTGGCCCGCCCCGCCGCCGTCTCACGCAGGTGCCTGCCGATGTCCTGCCGAGCGCCAATGTCGACGCCCTGGAACGGCTCGTCGAGGATCAGGAGCCGCGCGGAACGCATCAGCCATCGTCCCAGCACGACCTTCTGTTGGTTGCCGCCGGAGAGGGAGAAAATCGGGACGTCGATCGAACCGCACTTGATCGCGAGGTCGCTCACCTGCACGTTCGCCGCCGCGCTCTCGCGATCCGACTGAAGAAGCGACAGCTTGCTGAAGAAATGGAGGAAGGGCAGCGTCATGTTGTCGCGCACCGAGAACTCGGTGACGAGCGACGCGTTGCCGCGATCTTCCGGCGCCATGAAGACGCCGGCGGCGATTGCTTCGCCCGGCGACTTCGGCGTGTACGGCCTGCCGTCAACCTTGATCGCGCCGCCGGCCGGACGACGCGTGCCGAAGAGGCATTCGGCGAGTTCCGACTTGCCGGCGCCGATCAGTCCGGTCAAGACGACGACTTCGCCTTCGCGCAATTCGAGGTCGAACGGCGTCGCGTCGGCGGCAAGGCGGAACCCGCTTAATTCCGCCACCGGCTTGCCGCCGGGAACGGCCGTCCTGGCGCCGGCGCCGGTTCGATGCCCGACCATGGCGTTGACGATCCCGTCGAAGTCGAGCGGCTTCTGGAACTCGGCGCGAATCAGGCCGTCGCGCATCACGACCGCCCGATCCGCGAGACGGCGGACGTCGGACATTCGGTGGCTGATGTAAATGATCGCAACGTCGCGCGATCGCAAATCCTCGATGATGGCGAAGAGGCGCGAGGCCTCCGACTCCGATAATGATGAAGTCGGCTCGTCGAGGATCAGCACCTTTGGTTCATGGGACAGGGCGCGGGCGATCGCGACCAATTGACGCTCGGCCTGTCCGAGATCGCTCATGGCGCAATCGAGTGGCAGATCGAGGCCCAGGATCGACTGGATTTCGGCGGCCCGCTCGGCAATGCGGCGCCGATTGAGCATCGCCGGACCGGCGGGCTGGCAAATCTCGTCGAGCGTCAGATTTTCGGCGACGGTCAACTGCTGCACGACGCCGTCGTTGATGATCTGGTGGACCGCGTGGATGCCGGCTGCGCAGGCTTCGAGTGGCGAGCGGAAGTCAATCTTGCGGCCGTCGATCTCGATCGCGCCCGAATCGGACGGATGGACGCCGCACAGGATCTTGATGACCGTCGATTTCCCGGCGCCGTTGGCGCCCATCAGCGCCAGGACCTCGCCCCTCCGGATGTCGAGATCGACATCCGTGACCGCCATCGTGCTGCCGAACCGTTTGGTCAGCCCGCGGATGCGAATGACCTCGCTCCCTGGATCGGTCATACCCCTCCCGCCTCCTCCGACGACCGTGCAATCGAGCTTCTTCCGAACTCGGTCGCGGGCACCCTAGACGCGGGTCTGTCATTTGTCAATCGCACTTGACAAACGAATATCACAGGAACAGTGTCGCGACGAATGCCGGCGCCAAACGCATAGCGGCAGCGCGAAGCGAAAGCGCTTGGCGTGGGATGGAGGAACCCCATGCAGGACGTGCGAATCTCCCTCACGGGGGGCGTCGATTACCACCCAATGACGGATGGTTCGTTATCCGCCTACCTCGGCGGTTTTGAAACCGTTGCGTCGATTCTGGGCGGTCGCCCGGACGAGTGGAGCGTCGCCGAGGTCGGCGACGGGAATCTCAACCTGGTATTCATCGTCAAAGGGCCCGCAGGCGCGGTGGTCGTCAAACAGGCGCTGCCCTACGTCCGCCTGGTCGGCGACTCCTGGCCGTTGCCGTTGGACCGCTCGTTCTTCGAAAGTCAGGCGCTTTTGACCGAAGATGAATGCGCGCCCGGCTTGGCGCCCAAAGTTATCTTGTTCGACAAGGCCCAGGCGCTCGTCGTCATGGAATACCTGACGCCGCATATCATCATGCGCAACGGCCTTATCGGCGGCGTCAAATACCCGCGCTTCGCCGAGACGCTCGCCGAATTCATGGCGGAGACTCTGTTCAAGACCTCCGATCTTTACCTGTCCGCCGGCGAGAAGAAGCGGCGGATTGCGCTGTTTTGCGGCAACACCGAGCTGTGCAAGATCACCGAGGATCTGGTGTTCACCGATCCCTACCGCGACGCCAAGCTGAACCATTGGACGTCGCCGCAACTCGACGATCTTGCCTTGGAGATCCGCTCCGACGGCCCGCTCAAAGCTGCGGCCCAGGCGATGAAGCTCAAGTTCTTGAGCAGCGCCGAAGCGCTCGTCCATGGCGACCTTCACTCCGGCTCGATAATGGCGACGCCGAGCGACATTCGCGTCATCGACCCGGAATTCGCTTTCTTCGGCCCAATGGGCTTCGACGTCGGCGCGCTGATCGCCAATCTCATCCTGGCCTATCTCTCGCAGATCGGTCACGAGACGACTCCGGGCGCGCGGGACGAATACAGGGCCTGGATTCTCGGCCAGACCGTCGATGTCTGGAATCGGTTCGCCGCTCGTTTTGTCGCGCTGTGGAGCGCCGAGGGGCGCGGCGACGCCTACACTGCGGAGCTCTTCGCAGATCCCGCCGGGCGGGACGCGCTCGCCGTGGAACAGGAACGCTACATGCGCCGCCTGTTCTCCGACACGCTCGGGTTCGCCGGCTGCAAGATGATCAGACGTATCCTCGGGCTGGCCCACGTCGCCGACTTCGAGACGATCGCCGACAAGGACCTGCGCGCCAAAGGCGAGCGCAAGGCGCTTCGCCTCGCTCGTTCGCTGCTGGTCGATCGCGAGGAGTTCGCCAATATTGAGGCGGTGGCGGACGCAGTCGTCGCCGCCGACAAATCGATCTGAAGGCCGTTTCCATCTGCGGAGAGGGACGGATCAAAATCCGTTTGGGCGACTCAGACGAGGACGTTTCTCCCGTCGCGACCGAGGCGGGCGTCGTCTCCGTCGAATGCGGGGACGGTCCGGAGAGGCAGTTATGAAAATCTACGGCAAGGCAATGCGTACGATTTGGATCGCGCCCGATTCTTGGGGCGTCGAAGTCATCGATCAGACCAAGCTGCCGTTTGCAGTCGAGGCCAAGACGCTGCGGAGCTGGCGGGAAGCCGCGGACGCCATCCGCGACATGGTGGTGCGCGGCGCTCCGCTGATCGGCGCGACGGGGGTCTATGGATTGGCGCTGGCGATGCGCGACGATCCATCGGACGCAAACCTCGCCGCCGCGCACGCCGCGCTGCTCGGAACGCGGCCGACGGCCGTCAACCTGCGCTGGGGGCTCGACGTATTGAGAGGCGCGCTCGAGAAGGTCGCGCCGTCCGAGCGCATGGGGCTCGCCTATCGCCGCGCCGCCGCGATCTGCGACGAAGACGTCGAGACCTGTAAGGCGATTGGACGGCATGGCCTGGGAATCATTCGTCAGCTTTGGGAAAAGAAGGGCAAGCCCGATCGCTTCAATGTCTTGACCCACTGCAACGCCGGTTGGCTAGCCTGCATCGATTGGGGCACCGCGCTTTCGCCGATCTACATGGCCTTCGAGGCGGGAATTCCCGTCCACGTTTGGGTCGACGAGACGCGGCCTCGCAATCAGGGCGCCAGCTTGACGGCGTTCGAGCTTGGGCAGCACGGCGTCGACCACACGGTGATCGCCGACAACCTCGGCGGTCATCTCATGCAGCACGGCCTCGTCGACATGGTCATCGTTGGCACCGACCGCACCACCGCGACCGGCGACGTCTGCAACAAGATCGGCACCTACTTGAAAGCGCTCGCCGCGCAAGACAACGGCGTCCCCTTCTACGTCGCGCTGCCTTTCACGACGATCGACTGGACGCTTAGCGACGGCGTCCGGGAAATCCCGATCGAGGAGCGCGACGCGCGCGAATTGTCGCATGTCACCGGGCGGACGAGCGACGGGGCATTGGCGACGGTCGATATCCTGCCGACCGGCAGCCGCGCGGCCAACTACGGCTTCGACGTCACGCCGGCCCGCCTCGTCACCGGCCTCATTACCGAGCGCGGCGTCGCCGAGGCGAGTTGCGAGGGTCTGAGCCGCCTGTATCCGGACATGGCGCCACAGTCCCTGTCGGCTCGGCCGGCGCGTTAGCTCAGCGCTTTGTTCAAGAGGCGCCCGGCGGCGTCTCCAAATTGCGCCATCTACGCGAATCAAGTTTGAAAAGAGGCAAGCAATGCAGAGTCTGTGGGACGATGACGAGGCGGCGCAATTCGGAGGAGAACTGGGCCCGCGCATCTACACGTCGCGGCTGCTGGGGCGCGACAAGACGCTGGTGTTGCATGGCGGCGGCAACACGTCCGTCAAGGCGGTAGAGGAAAACCTCTTCGGCGAAGACCAAAACGTCCTCTACATCAAAGGGAGTGGCTGCGACCTTGAAACCATCGACGCGGCCGGATTCGCACTGTTGTCGCTGGATCACGTGCGACGGCTGGCGCAACTAGCGACCCTGTCCGACGCGCAGTTGGCGAACGAGTTGGCTGTCTGCACGCTGAAATATCCAGCGCCGGCGCCGTCGATCGAAACCCTGCTGCACGCCTATCTGCCCCACAAATACGTCGATCACACTCACGCCGATGCGGTCTTAGCCGTCACCAATGCTCCTGAAGGGGAACGCCGCATCCGCCAAATCTATGGCGACACGGTCGTGGTCGTCCCTTACGTGAAGCCCGGCTTCGGTCTCGCGACGGCGTGCGCGCGCGAGTATTCGCGCCAATCCAACGCCAACACCATCGGTTTGGCGCTGATGAACCATGGAATTTTCTCGTTCGGGGATGACGCCAGGCAGTCCTACGAGCGCATGATCGAACTGGTGGGCCGCGCTGAAGATTACCTGAAAGCGCAGCGCGCCTGGTATATCTCGGCGCCTTGCGTGAGCCCGGCCAAGGTCGAGACGCTGCAGCAAGCGCAGCTGCGCCGCAAATTGTCGGACGCCGCGGGCGCGCCGATGATCATGGCGACGCTTTCCGACGAGGAGACGCTGGCTTTCGCTCAGCGTGCGGATCTGCGCGAGCTCTCGCAGCAAGGGCCGATCACGCCAGACCACGTCATCTGGACCAAGCGTCTGCCGATGCTCGGCACGGACGTCGACGCCTATGTGCGCGACTACCGGTCCTTTTGCGACGAACAGGCGCCGCACGCGACCGACGCAACGCCGAGGCTTGATCCTGCGCCGCGCGTCGCGCTCGACCCGGCGTTCGGCCTGGTCGTAGCCGGCGGCTGCGTGAACGACGCAGCGATAGTCGCGGATATTTATCGTCACAGCATGCAAGTCATGCAACGCTCACAGGCTCTGGGAGGCTATCGCGCCCTGTCCGCCCGCGAGCTGTTCCAGATCGAATACTGGGACTTGGAACAGCGCAAGCTGAGAAAAGAAGGCGCGCAGCCGCTCTTCGCTGGCGAAATCGCCCTCGTTTCCGGCGCAGCGTCGGGCATCGGCAAGGCCTGCGTCGAATCTTTGCTCGCGCGCGGAGCGGCCGTGGTCGGCCTGGATATCGATCCCGCGGTCGAGCAGCTATTCCGGCGCAAGGATTTCCTCGGCGTCAGATGCGACTTGAAGGACGAGCGCGCGATCGCGCTCGGGCTTGAGCGCGCGGTCGTCGCCTACGGCGGGCTGGATATGCTGGTGTTGAACGCTGGCATCTTCCCCGTCAGCCGCAAGATCGGCGAGCTCACCAGCGAGGACTGGCGCAAAGTCATGGCGATCAATCTCGACGCCAACCTGTTCCTGCTGCGCGCGTGCCATCCCTTGCTTAAGCTCGCGCCCCGGCGAGGGCGCGTCGTGGTGATTGGCTCCAAAAACGTGCCGGCGCCCGGCCCGGGCGCCGCGGCCTATTCCGTCTCCAAGGCGGGCCTCAACCAGCTCGCGCGCGTCGCCGCGCTGGAGTGGGGGGCGGACGGGATCCGTATCAACTCCCTGCATCCAAACGGGGTGTTCGACACCGGGATCTGGACGACGGAGGTGCTGTCCCAGAGGGCCAAGCACTATGGTCTCACCATCGAAGAATACAAAACCAACAACGTGCTCAAGACCGAGGTCAGGAGCCGCGACGTCGCCGAGCTCGCCGCCGAGATGTGCGGGCCGTTATTCGGCAAGACAACAGCGGCGCAGGTGCCGGTGGACGGCGGCAATGAAAGGGTCATCTGAATTCTTGGGAGTCGATCCTTCGCTCAGACCGAACCCCGCTTGGACAAAGCCGCATGTTCACGCTGCTTAGTCGCGCAGCATGAATACGCGCGTACGACGATCAAATTGCTCCCACAGAAGGAAACGCGAACATGGCTGACACCGACAACCTCAAGGAAACCAAGGAATATTTCCTCGACATCCCCGTGAAAGCGTCGCAGTCGAACGTCCGCGGCGCCAACGCGCTCGACTGGGGGATGCAGAACCGGCTTTCGCGCATCTTTCAGCCCGGCTCGGGCAAGACCGTGATGCTGGCCGTCGACCACGGCTACTTTCAGGGCCCGACCGCCGGGCTCGAGCGGGTCGACGTCACCATCGTCCCTCTGCTCCGGCAGGCCAACGCCCTGATGTGCACCCGCGGCATCCTGCGCAGCACCGTCCCGTCTTCCCTGCAAAGCGGCGTCGTGCTGCGCGCCAGCGGCGGGCCGAGCATTCTCAAGGAGCTGTCGAACGAGCACATCGCGGTGGACATGGGCGACGCCGTGCGGCTCAATGTGGCGGCGGTGGCCGTCCAGGTGTTCGTCGGCGGCGAATTCGAGTCGCAGTCCATCCACAACATGACGCGGCTGGTGGACGCCGGAGTCGCATGCGGGGTTCCAGTGCTTGGAGTGACCGCCGTCGGCAAGGACATGGCGCGCGACGCACGCTATTTCCGCTTGGCCTGCCGCATGTGCGCCGAGCTCGGCGCGCAGTTCGTGAAAACCTATTACGTCGACGAGGGTTTCGAGACGGTGACCGCGTCCTGCCCGGTGCCGGTGGTGATGGCCGGCGGCAAGAAGTTGCCCGAACGGGACGCCCTAAAGATGGCCTACCGAGCCGTGCAGGAGGGCGCGGCCGGGGTCGACATGGGGCGCAATATCTTCCAGTCGGAGGCGCCGACAGCCATGATTCAGGCGGTCAACAAGGTCGTGCATGACGGCATGAAGCCCGAGCACGCCCATGAGCTGTACCAGTCCTTGCGTCGGGAGGAAGCTGGCCGCCATGTCTGACACCGCGCTGGCGACCTTGAAGGCCGCCGCGCCCACGCTGAGCGTGGGTATGCTGACGGCCGACCTGCTCTGTCTCGGGTCGGAGCTGCGCGTGCTCGAGCAGGCCGGGATCGCGGTGGCGCACTTTGACGTCATGGATGGGGTCTTCGTGCCGATGCTGACCTTCGGCTCCCCGGTGATTCGGGCGGCGCGGACGAAGCTCCTCAAGGACGCGCACTTGATGATCGACGAGCCGCTCACCAAGGTGGCGGACTACGTGGCCGCGGGCGCCGACATCGTCACGATCCACGTCGAGGCGAGCCGGCACGTCCATCGCGTATTGCAGCAGCTGGGGCAGATGAAAAACGCCAACGACCCGGAGCGGGGTATTGTGCGCGGCGTCGCCCTCAATCCCGGCACTCCGGTCGAGGCGATCGAGCCGCTGCTCGATGAACTCGATCTGGTCGTGCTGCTCGCCGTGAACCCCGGCTGGGGTGGGCAACACTTCATTCCCGCCGCTATTCACCGGATCGCACAGGCGAGAAAGATCGCCGCCGCAGCCTCGCGCGACATTCTGGTCGCCATTGACGGGGGCATCACGCTCCAGAACGTCGCTGAGGTCGCCCGCGCGGGCGCTGATCTTATCGTCACCGGGAGCGCAGTGTTCGACGGCAAGTCCGCCGCCGGGAACGCCCGCACAATGCTGCAAGCGCTGCGTTCGCGCTGAACCGGGGCCGTATCCATGCAGGCTTTGCGAGCCGCGCTCCGACCGGGCTGTCCGTAAAGTTATCCGGGCGCGCTCGCAAACTGTCTAGGAATAGGGGCCGGAAATAATCGCGCCTGCGACGATCGGGATGGGCGCAGTTTGACTTGGGTGTTGTTTTTCCGAACCGAGGCTTTGCTCGGCGGTCTCACGCCAACGCTCGCTGACTGGAGCGCTATCAGCGCGGGCCGTGCGACCCGCGGGACGCTCAGACGACGAAGCCGGCGATCGGCGGCCGATCAAAGGCGCCCAAGGATGTTCTTCGCGGTGGGCTCGTCGGTGATCAGCGCGGTAATGTAGTTGCCGCGCAAGGCGCCGAGAATGGCGTCGGTCTTGTCCGGGCCTCCGGCGACCGCGATGCGGGTCGGGACCTTGAGCACGTCCTCGGGCGTTATTCCGATCGTCCGGTCATCCATCGGTCCGCGCACCCAGCCGCCCTTGGCGTCGACGAAGCGGCCAGCAATTACGCCAACGGCGCCGTTCGCGATGTAATGCTTGCTTTCTTCGATGGAGACGAGACCGGAGGCGTAGACGAGGCTGTTGGTTTTCACCGTGCAAACGCCGAAAAGCAGCCGAGTGCACGCGCGGATGCGCGCGAATTGTTCTTGTATGGTCGGCTCTCTCATCAGCGCGTCGCGGAGCGCCGCGTTCGACACGGCTGCCGGCACGTGTAGGCTGATCAACCGGGCGTGCAGACGACGGGCGATGAAAGCGACGCATTCTTCGGCCGTGAATCCATCGTACGAAGAACGTTGGCTGCCGATCACCTGCACGACGAAGGAATCGGGCATCGCCTTCTCCGGCAAGTTTTCGGCGAGCGCCAACACGGTCCGACCCCACGCGACGCCGAGAATGTCGCCGTTGTTCAGGATTTCGTCGAGATATCGGGCGCCGGCCTTGCCGATGCGCTCGCTCGGCGGGCGCAGCCCGCCGTCGCTGGGGATGATCATGCATTCGGCGAGCCCGAACGCCGCCTTGAGGTTCTGCCCAAGCTCGATCGAATTCAACAACTCCTGACGGACGACGACCTTGACGTAATGCTGGTCGCGCGCCTGCTGCAGGTAGTTGACCACACTGGCCCTCGACACGCCCATGAGGTCGGCGATCTGGCTCTGCGTCAGTTCGTCGTGGTGATAAAGCCACGACGCCCAAAGCAGAGGGTCGCATTGGTATTCGCCTGGACGCGGCACCGGGGGAGTCCGGGTTGCGCTTTCTCTGCGCCGCAACCGCCCCGACCTTTCTTCGTCGTGCGAGCGTGCCGTCATTTTCCTCGATCCGTCTCGGTGCCGCGACAAAAGACAATGATCGCCTTCGAAAAGCGATTCAAGCTTGATCAACCGGTTACCGACCGTAGCAGCCCAAATGGCGCAACTCAACAACAGGACCGTACAGATGTCTAAAGCCGCCGCCCCGACGCACGCCGCGCTCCGCGCCGAGATCGTCGCCGTCTGCCGCCGGATGAACGAGATCGGCGACAATCGGGGCTTGTCCGGCGACTTCGGCGTTCGCTTCGGCGACGATCGATACCTCGTCACGCCGACGGGCATTCCCTAAGCGACGACGACTGCCGCGCAGATTGTGAAGCGGCGTGGGGTCCGAACGCCGTTCGGCGTCACAGCCAATTGATTGGCTTTGGTGTGGTGGGTTCAATCCTCGGCTCTTATTCACATGGTTTGGCCGGCATTGTTAGAGAAGGGATCGCGGCGCGGCGCACTTTGACCGCGGCGTAGTCGACACAGGCCGCGTCTCGCAGCGCGACATTGCGGGCGAGGCGGACAGGCTGCTGTCCGTGAATCGGCGTCGAGCGGCGACCGACGCGATTTGCTGATGAAATGATTGGTTGGGAACGAAGCGCTTCTAGCGATCGGGGTCGCCGACGAGCCCCTTCCGGGAGCTGTCTTTGGTCGGGGTCCCCAGAGTGGGACGGTCAACCCCTCGAGCGGCGGCGAGCTCTTCACGTTCGTCGGCCGCTTCGTCGCGTGGAATTGTCGCCTTAACCGCATTCGCAGACCGCCGCGCGGCCACGGCGCAACCCCTGTTCGACGAAAGAGCGGCGCGCGAGATCGAAGGATCGTGTGGAGCCGCTGTTCCCGTTCAGGGGCGCGGAAACAGACCGCCGTCGCGTAGGTCGATGTCCGCGAAGCTGTTGAACTCGGGGTAGCCATGCCCTTCGGGGAGAACCGTTTCGCCCCGGTTAAGCGCCGCCGTGCCGAAGCCGGCGGCGCGGGCCGCATCGAGTTCGCCGGTATGGTCCGACAGGAACAAAATCCGTCCTGGCGGCAAGCCGATCGCCTTCGCGATGGCTGTGTAAGACGAAGTCGCGCGCTTCGTCCCGGTGGCCGTGTCGAAATAGCCGGAAAAGAGCGGGTTGAGATCGCCGAAGACGGTATGTCCGTAGATGAGTTTCTGCCCCTTGATCGACCCCGAGGAGAAGACCCACAGCGAAAACCCCGCTGCGCGCCAAGCGCGCAGAGCTTCGGCCACGTCGGCGCAGACATGGCCGGAAAGCTCGCCGGCGGCGAAACCTTCGGCCCACGTTAGCCCCTGCAGAGTCTTGAGCGGCGTGACCTTGCGGTCCTCGTCGATCCAACGCACCAGCGTCTGCGCCGCTTCGTCGTCGCTCGCTCCGGCAAGGCCTGCGAGTTCGCGGCTCTGGCGCAGGCATTCCTGCACCTCGGCGGAGGCGTTGTTGTCGGCGACATAGGCGGCAAGGCGCCTCCTCGCGTAGGGAAAGAGCCGGTCTTTGATGAACGAAATGGAACTCGTCGTACCCTCGATATCGGTGACGATCGCGCTTCGACCGGTCATGGCATATCGCTCTGGGCAAAATGATCGCCGGTCGCGCAGAGGTCAGCCGCCGCCCAAGCTGCGTCTTCTCCGGTTGCGGTCGCGCTCGCGCGCCGTCAGCAATGCGCAAATCCCGCTGGCGTCGCGTTATACGCGAGGCAGGGACGCTGTCAAAGACGTCTTCACCTCCGAGCGCAAACCTGCCGCGATTTTCGCCGCGAGCGATGACATTGCTGTTGGCGCACCTGCCGGCCTGCGCAACGCATGTTTGGCGTGTCAGGAGATGTTTCCACGGGCGCGAGATTCCGGACAGTCCCGACGCGGAAGCTTCTTCTTTCGACGCGGCTTTGGGAGAGCCCAGCTCAGGCGATTCGGCGATCAATTTGGCTCGTCGGCGTCGTGGGGCGAATTCGCCGCAAATCCACAGCGATTCGCGTAGGACTTCAAACCGGACCTTTCGATCAGTCGGCTCGCCTCGTCGTCAGCAGCAGCTTTCCCGTCATTTCGTCGGTCACGAGATACTTCGCGTAACTTCCCGCCAATGCGGCTCTCATGGCCTCGACCTTTTCGACGCCCGCGGCGACGAGAATGCCGGCCTTCGCCTTCTTGAGGTCAGAGGTGGTGACGCCGATCATGCGTGTGTCGAGTTCGCCTTCGACATGGCGACCTTTCGCGTCGATGAAGCGCCCGCACAACACCGCGACGGCGCCGCGATCGACGTACCACTTCACTTGCGCGACGGTGGCGATGCCGGCGCGGATTTGGTGCGTGGTCGGCGAGCAGTCGCCGACCGAGAACAAGGTCTTGCTCAACCCCGAAAGCTGCTGAAGCTGGGCGCGGATGGTCGGCTCCCGCCGCAAGGCGTATGCGATCGCCCGGCTCGATACGATCGCCGGCGCGTGCAGCGTGCGGCAATCCGCGCCAAGGCTGGAGGCGATGCGGATCGCGCATGTCTCGGCGGCCGGCATCTGCGGCGCTTTCATCGAACCGATCATCTGGCAAACGGTCAGGTCCGGCACCGAGCCGCGCGGCATTTCCTCGGACAACCACTCGATCGTCTTGCCCCATGCGACGCCCAGCACATCGCCGGGTTGCACCAGGTCATAGACCGCCATCGCTCCGACGCGCGCGACCTGCCGCACGATTTCGAGAGCCCGTCCCTCGGCGTCCGCCTCGGGGTTGGGGAACGTCGCCGCGATGAAGACGTCGTCGAGACCGAACGCCTCGCGCAGTTCCTTCGACAGAGTGGACGCCGAGAAGGAGGTCCCCTTGACGCGGATGTCGACGATGTTCCGTTCGCGCGCCTGGCGTAGATAGTTGACAACCGTCGCACGTGACACGCCGAGGCGCGTCGCGATTTCGCTCTGCGTCAGTCCGTCCCGGTAATACAGCATCGCGACATTGGCGAGCAGCGAGTCGTCGCGCTGAGTGAGAGCCCGCTCCGGCTGTCCTACTGCCAATTGTGATGTCACTGAAGAGGCTCCGCTGTCTTCATAAAGGCGCGAACTTGCTGTCTGTCGCGAGCGCCAGCCTCCGAACCGAGCCCGGTCGTCGCCGGCGAGGGGGCCGCCGCTCCTAACCGACGGGCGCCTTCGAGATCGAGGCCCTCCGCGAGGCCGCCGATGAATCCGCCGCGATTGCCGTCGCGGCGCCCGACGGCGCTTGAACCCGCGACCCTGAAGGCGGGCGTTTGAAACTCCCCGTCACGCGTCTGGATATTCGATCGAAGCAAGCGAGCGGCGCAAGCGGGATCGACGTCCTGCTCGACGACAAAAAGGCGATCTGAATCGCCGCGGCGGTGAAACGCGGGTCGTTCGTCGTTTGGCCGGATCGGCAGGATTGTCGCTGACGTCGGAGACTTGTCCGTACGCTGAATCACCGAGCAATCAATGCCTAGCCGTCGATAGACGTCAAGAATGAAGTCGCCCTTCTCGTCGGCGCCGACGCCTGCGACGGCGGCCGTGGAGGCGCCCAACTTGGCCGCGTTCACTACCGCCCCGGCCGCCGCGCCTGCAGGACTGAGGCGGATTTCGTCGAAGAATGTGACGCCGTCGCCGTCAGGAATCGTCGTCGCTGGCCGCCCCTCGAAGTCGCGAGTCGTCAGTCCAACGAAGACCGCGACAAATTTCGGCATGTCTCTCCCCAAGTCCTGTGTCGCCGTGTTCCGGCATGGAATCAAGCCTTGGCCTCTTTTGCGTCGCGCCGGCCGCAGTTCGTTCTGAACCAATGGTGGCGACGCTCGAGCTCTTCCGGCGGAAACTCCTCGACCTGCCTGCGCGGCGTCGCGAGATGCGTCGTCGCCGTGAGCTGAGCGGATTCGCCTCGGCGCTTCAGCGGCTAGATCGAGCGCCACGTCCCACTCAACCCCGACAAACGAATCATTGTTGCGCGCCGCGATCGCGCCGTTCCAGCCAGCCGCGACCTGCGACGGAGAGGTTCGGGTCTTCGGCGCGATGGCGGCCCCAATGGGCGCCGGTGAAGCGGGTGCGCATCGTGGCGATCTTTCGACGATTGGCGTTCGCGGTTCTTTACATATGAGAGAAATTTTGACATATGTTAGGGAGAGGGAAACGGGACTTGGTAGGGAGCCGTCGATGATCAATGCGAAGACGACCGAAGAGGTCGCGCTCGGGATTCGACGTCGCGTGTTCGAACACTCGATTCGCAACAACGGCGGCTATCTGAGCCAGGCGTGTTCCGCGGCTGATCAACTCGCGTGGCTTTACAATGAGGAGCTTCGGCTCGGCGAGCCGACGCTGCCGATGATCCCGAAGTCGTTCGCGGGGGTGCCGTCGGCGACCAATCGCGACTACCACACGGGCGCCGGCTATAACGGCCCGCCCGAGCCGCAATGCGATCGCCTGATCATTGCGCCCGCCCATTACGCTCTCGCCGCTTACGCCACCCTGATCGAGGTCGGTCGAATGGCGGCCGAAGGCCTCGAGATGTTCAATCGAGACGGCTCATCCGTTGAAATGATCGGCGCGGAGCACTCTCCTGGTATGGAAGTGCACAACGGCACGCTCGGTATCGGGCTTTCAACCGGCGCCGGCCTCGCCTGGGGCCGCCGCCGCAGGGGCGAGCCGGGGCGCGTGTGGGTGTTCATGTCGGACGGCGAGATTCAGGAAGGGCAGACTTGGGAAGCCGTTCAGACGGCGGCGTATCACGGTATCGACAATCTGTACGCCATCGTCGACGTGAACGGGCAGCAATGCGACGGCGCCATGTCGACAGTGATGGGAGTCGGCGACATCAAGGCCAAGTTCGAGGTCTTCGGTGCCTGTGCCGTGGAAATCGACGGCCACGACGTCGAGGCGATGCGCCAGGCGGCGAAAACGTCCCATCCGGGCAAGCCGCTGATTATTGTGGCTCACACCAGCCCCTATCGCGGCATGTCGCCGCTGAAGAGCCGTTTTCCGCGCCTGCATTACGTGCGCTTCAAATCCGAGCGCGAGCGGGCCCAAATGAACAGCGCCATCGCCGCCGAACTCGGCGTCGCTCCGATCGAATACACTCCCTGAGGCCCGTCATGGTTGAAATGGTGACTCGCCCCTACGCGGGCGCCTTCGAGAAGTACGCCGTCGCCCACCCGGACGTCCTGTGTCTTTCGGCCGACCTGACGTCGTCGTGCGAGATCGACGGATTTCGCGACCGCCACCCCGACCGATTCTTGTCGCTTGGGATGGCGGAGCAGAACATGATGAGCTTCGCCGGAGGTCTCGGCTTGGCGGGGTTCAGGCCATTCGTGCACACGTTTGGGGTTTTTCTCTACCGGCGACCGTACGATCAGTTGATCGCCTCGGTCGCATACCCGCGGCGCAAGGTTCGGCTGATGGGCTTCCTGCCCGGAGTCACGACGCCGGGCGGCATGACGCATCAGGCGATCGAGGACATTTCCGTCATGCGATCGATCCCGAACATGACGATCCTCGAGACTGGCGATGCGACGGAGGTCGAGTCGATCTGCGAGGCCGCCGACTCCATCGACGGCCCGGTCTATTGCCGAGTGCTGCGTGGATCGGTGCCGCGCTTGTTCGACACGCCCATCGAGGTTGGCGCGATCCGCGAGCTGAGCCGCGGCGTCGACGTTTTGATCGTCACCGCCGGCATCGCCACCGAAGAGGCGATGCGCGCCCGTGAAGCGCTGGCAAGGGCCGGCGTGTCGATCCGCCACCTGCATCTGCACACGCTGAAGCCGTTCGACGCCAATGCGCTGCTCGACCATCTTGCAGCCGTCAGGCATGGCGTCGTCACCCTTGAGAACCATGTGACCGAGGGGGGCATCGGTTCTATGGTCGCCGAGACGATCGCCGATCACGGCGTCGCCAAGAAGCTCATCCGTTTGGGCCTGAAAGACACCTACGCGCACGGCGGATCGCGGCCGTACCTCATGCGTTACTACGGCCTCGACGCCGGCGCCCTCGTCGCTGCGGTGGAGCGGTTGCTGGACGAGAAGCTCGGCGTCAGCGAAGCCGATCTCGCCGCTGTCCGCATCGACGCCGTTCATTCCGCCGCCAAAGCTGAGGCGCTCTAATGCCGCGCTTTGTCGTCACATATCGAATCTTCGCTTCAAGCCTTGACGAGGCGAGCAAACGCGCCGCCGAGATCGCGTTGGAGCAGACGGTCGAAATCCCGCGTGACGTCGTGCCGCGCGGCTACGTCGAGGACGAAATCCTCGGCAAGGTCGAATCCGTCGCGGAAGAAGAGCAAGGTCGACATCTAGCTAAGATTTCCTACAGTCCAGACAGCGTGAGCGACGAGCTTCCACAGCTCCTCAATGTCATCTTCGGCAACTCGTCGATCCAGAAAGGCATCAAGGTCGTCGATATCCAACTTGGGGCGACTTTGGCCGAGCGATTCCCCGGCGCCCGATTCGGCGTCGCCGGCGTGCGACGATTGGCGGGGCGAGCGACGGGCGGGCTGATCAGTCCGGTGATCAAGCCGCAAGGATCGGACGCCGCGAGGCTCGCCGACGTCGCCTACCGGTGCGCGCTCGCCGGCGCGGACATCGTCAAAGACGACCATGGGCTCACCGATCAGCACATGGCCCCGTTCAAGAAACGTTGCGAAATGGTCTGCGCCGCAGTTTCTCGAGCCAACCGCGAGACTGGCGGCTCGTGTCTCTATATGCCGAATCTCGCCGGCCGCTCGGCCGATCTCATTGAGTACGCGCGCTTCGCCAAGGACTGCGGCGCCGGAGGCGTGCTCGTCATGCCCGGACTGTTTGGCTTCGACTTGATCCGCCGACTTGCCGTCGACGAGACCTTCGGGCTGCCCATCATGGCGCACCCGACCTTCCTCGGCAGCTACGTCCTCTCTGACACGCTCGGGTTCACGCACGCAGTCATGTTCGGAACGCTGCAGCGGCTCGCGGGCGCCGACATCTCGATCTTTCCCAACGTAGGCGGCCGGTTCGGCTTCAGCGCGGCGGAATGCATTTCAATCGCCGACGCTTGTCGCGACGTGGCCGGCGTCGGTCGCCCGATCCTTCCCAGTCCGGGCGGCGGCATGAGCGCGGAGCGCGCCGGCGAGATGAAGCGAATGTACGGCGACGACGCGGTCTTCTTGCTCGGCGGCAGCCTGCTCCGCTACGGCGACGGGATTGGCGAAGCAATCAAGGCGTTGCGCAAGGCGTTCTGCGGCGCCTGACGAAAAAGCGCGCCAAAGGGCGACGGCGTCCGAATGCCGATCGGCGCTGCGGCGCGCTGCCGGCTGCGGCGTCGATGCGGGCCAAACTCTGGAGCTGATCGACGCCGTTCGATGAGCGAGCTCTGGGCAATCCGCTCCATTGCCCGTCGTCCCTGCCGCAAGCGGCGGAATTCGTCAACGCGACGGCTGCCGATTTCGGGCAAGGCGCAATGAGTTCCCGATAAGGAGCAAGATCGCGGCGAGAACCGCCAGACGCTACGCACGAGCGAACGTCCGGTTTGACAATTCGATCGCCTAAAACCGCCGGTCCGTTCCTCGGTCAGTTGCGAAAATTCAAACGGGTCCGCCGCCAGCAGCCCGCCGCGGGTGACATTTTGTCCCGCCTGTTTTAAAGACTGGGTCATGCCCTTTCTGCCGCTCGTCGAGAGCCAGCGATGACTCAACCCTCGCTTGACGCCGCCTTCGGTCCCACGCCGCGCCGCGCCGCCGTCGCGGTGCGCGTCGGCCGCGGCGCCGGCGCTGTGACGGTCGGCGGCGGAGCGCCGATCGTCGTCCAGTCGATGACCAACACCGACACCGCCGACGTCGAGGCGACGGCGCGCCAGGTCGCAGCGCTGGCGCGCGCCGGGTCCGAGATGGTCCGCATCACCGTCGATCGCGACGAAGCCGCCGCCGCCGTGCCGCGCATCCGTGACCGCCTGCTGGCGATGGGCGCCGCGGTTCCGCTGATCGGCGACTTCCACTACATCGGCCACAAGCTGTTGGCCGAGCATCCCGCCTGCGCGGAGGCGCTCGACAAATATCGCATCAATCCCGGCAACGTCGGCTTCCGCAACAAGCGCGACGCGCAGTTCAGCCAGATCGTCGAGATCGCGCTCAAGAACGACAAGTGCGTGCGCATCGGCGCCAACTGGGGCTCGCTCGACCAGGAGCTGCTGACGACGCTGATGGACGCCAACGCGAAAGCCGCGCAGCCGCTGCCGGCGCGGGCGGTGACGCAGGAGGCGATGGTCCAGTCGGCGCTGCTGTCGGCGGCGCGGGCGGAAGAAATCGGCCTCGGGCGCGACCGCATCATCCTGTCGGCCAAGGTCTCGGCGGTGCAGGATCTGATCGCCGTCTATCGCAGCCTGGCGGCGCGTTCGGACTACGCGTTGCATCTCGGCCTCACCGAGGCCGGCATGGGCTCGAAGGGGATCGTCGCTTCGTCGGCCGCGCTCGGCGTGCTGTTGCAGCAGGGAATCGGCGACACGATCCGCGTCTCGCTGACGCCCGAGCCGAACGGCGACCGCACGCTGGAGGTGAAGGTCGCGCGCGAGATCCTGCAGACGATGGGCTTCCGCATCTTCGCGCCGCAGGTGGCGGCCTG
>Ga0181520_10005511_pt1 | contig 20106 bp, 20 predicted proteins | sample PEATcosm2014_Bin_29_FD_132451 | JGI IMG/M metagenome (GOLD analysis project Ga0181520, IMG submission 132451) | Peatland microbial communities from MTU Mesocosm Facility, Houghton, MI, USA - PEATcosm2014_Bin02_30_metaG | ecosystem: Environmental > Terrestrial > Soil > Wetlands > Peat | place... | reverse complement strand
GACTTCCGCGATCATCCTGCGGCCTTCTTGCATATTGCGCTCGATAATTTTGCGAACCGCAGCGCTAGCGAGAAAAGAGGAGATCAGCGCGCGCGCAAGGTCGGGACTGCGCCCCGGCTCTTCAGCGGCGCGATGGAACAGGTGATGCAGCACAGACTGCGTTGTCTGTTCATGGTGCTCAGCCATCGCCAGCGCTTCTTTCACTTTGCCAAGTTGGATCTCGGCCATTACGCCGAGCACATGATCCTTGCTCTCGAAATAGTTGAAGAAAGTTCCCTTGCCGACATCCGCTGCTTCCGTAATGTCTTCCACTGTGACGTTGGCTAAACCTCGCTCGGCAAAGAGCTGGAGCGCGCACCGGAACAGCCGAAGCCGCGTCTCCGCAGCACGCCGCTCGCGCCGTCCCATGCCTTGCAGGTGGGGCAGATTCTCGCTTCCGAGTGACCCCGCGAGCGTTGGAGACTGATTTGTCGGACGGTTGTTCATCTCGCACCTGACACCCATCGTTAAACGCCAGAGTTGCTCAAATATGAACGTGAGGCATTTCTGACTACTGGTCATTTATAGCGCGTGAGAACTTCCCTGTCAAGAAGAATTATTCCTCTCAAGGCACTTCCCTGCGCCTTCGAGCAATCTGTTGCAGTCGCTAAACTTTTCATAATCCGCGAGTTGCTTTTGAACCAAGTGCTTGCAAGCGGGAGCAACTCTATGGTTCAGCGGGCAGCGAGCGAGCTCGAACCAAATGGGTTAGACTCTCTTCGGAGGAGCAGGATGAAAATCGGGTTGATTGGGCGATCTGCGATTGTTGCAATTCTTGCAACAGCTTTCGTTTCTAATCCTTTGCAGCTCCGTGCGCAGTTTGCCCCAGCTCCGACGGCAAGCGCTTTGTCCATTCCCGAGGCCCGGTGGTTGAAACCTGAGGCCTTGATTCAACTGCAGCAGTTCAAAGGAGAGGAAAAGCCGTTGATCCTGCAAGTAGGCTCGCATATGCTCTTCAGTCAGGCGCATATCCCGGGCTCGGAATACGTAGGGCCTGGTTCGCAGCCAGCCGGTATCCAGCAACTGCAGAATCGCGTGAGCGCACTTTCGCGCAAGAAGCTCATTGTGCTCTATTGTGGGTGCTGCCCGTTGAATCGTTGTCCGAACCTGGGGCCGGCATTCGCAAAACTGAGTGAGATGGGTTTTACGAACGTGAAGGTACTCTATCTCGCCGACAACTTCGGCGCGGATTGGGCCGACAAAGGCTACCCGGTTGAACGCGGCTACTAGCGTTGAGAGGACGAGTTGCATGTCGGCGATTCCGAATGCGTTGTGGATTGCGCCGAGGGCGCTTTGCTGCTCATCTGCGGCGAAGTTGCTCTTGTTTTTCTGCATCGGCGTGAGCGCCGCGCAATCTCCGGTAGCAACCACTTCGCTCCTGCACAAAAAGGCGCCGCAGTTCGTGCGTTTAGATTTGGAGAATCGGAAGCTGGACCTCCGCGCCTTTAAGGGCAAGGTCATATTGCTTGACTTCTGGGCGACATGGTGCGCTTCTTGCCAGATTGAAATGCCTCGTTTTGTAGCCTGGCAGTCCCAGTTCGGCCCACGTGGATTGCAGATCATTGGCATCTCGATGGATGATGATCCTGCACTGGCGCGAAAACTTTACAAGAAGATGAAGCTGAACTACCCAGTTGCCATGGGCGATGAGAAACTTGGACAACTATATGGAGGCGTGCTTGGCCTCCCGTTGACTTTTCTGATCGACAGGCAAGGGAAAGTCCAGGCTCAATTTCGCGGAGAAACTGACTCGAAATTAATCGAAAAACAGTTCAAGCCCCTTCTTCGTCCGTGAGCCGCGACCTCCGCCAAGCACAACCCTGAAGCATAACTGGCAGTCCCTGCAGCTGAATCCAACCACTTTCCTTCAAAATGAGAATCTGCACCCGCCAATGAGACATTGCTGCAAAGTATGCGCTGAGATGCCGATAGTACCGAAGCCAACATCAGGTTAAGGGAAGTAATCGAACTCTGAGAGATGGCGTCCTGGAGAGAACGGCAGATGCGGACTACGGGCGATTTGATGTCCGGCATGGAAACTGACTCGAATTCCATTCGCCGAGCTCGCAACGAAGCATACATCGGATGAGGTGGCGGACAATGGCAGGTCAACGGCGGCGAAACCCGCGTTTTGAATGCGAAGGTTCTGTTGGCGTTCAATTGGATGCCGGCGGGGTTCCTTGCCTTGCAAGAATCGTTAATCTGAGTGCGGAAGGGTGCCTGATTGTATTTAAGGAGCCGCAGCGTCTCTCGCAAGACACGATTGTGGAGCTAACCTTTAAAGTTGACAATCTGAAGTTTAGAGTTTGGGGACAAGTAAGAGCAATTCGGTCGGATTGTCAAATTGGATTTCAGTTCCCTCTGCTGAGCGAAAGAGTGCGAGGAAGAATTGAGGATCTGATTACACAGCTGATCGAAGACTTCCTAATAAAGGGCTCATCGAAAGATGCGCCGGAAAAGCGACGCCACACCCGAATTTTATGCACTGGTAGCGCGGGGGTCCAAATGCGTGCAGGTGAGGCTTTCCACCCTGCCAAGATTGTGAATCTTAGTGCAGGAGGGTGCCTGATGGCATTGCAGAAGCCGCAGAGCCTCTCACAAGACACAATGGTGGAACTGACCTTTCAAATCAATGATCTGCCTTTTCGTGTACGCGGCCAGGCAAAAGGAACTCGCTCGGATACCAGAATAGGCTTCCAATTCCCTTTGTTGAGCAAGAGTATACGAAGGCAGCTTGAGGACCTGGTTGAAGAGCTCATAGATAACGTTGTAAAGCGATTTGCTGAACGCAAAGATATCACCTGAACCAAACCGATGCGGATGCGATTGAGTGACTTGTCATCGTCACAGCGGCTTTCTCGAGAAGCCCTTTGCGCGAGAAGACATGTTAAAGAAGGTATGCGAACCCATGGATTCAATCACTTAACCATCTTTTCGGGCTCCGATGTCCATGTGAGATGCCGTTCCTGCCTTGTCCGCTTCAGCCTGCACCCGAAGCGTAGGTGCCATTGATCCGCGCCGATAGCGATGCTACGCGCCGTTCCGGTAACCCCCATCATTTCAATGGAAAGCACACCGGTTGTGGGGTAACCACGCCCAGTTCCAAACAAAGCGCGGCCTTCATCGACTTGCATTGGACGAGGCATTAAGTTCTGCCGATAGAAGGGCAGCAAGTCTCTTGCTCATTACAGGCTCCTCCGCTGCTTCACAGTCTCTTTGGCTTGGCGGAAGGCGTCGATCAGGCGGGGAGGTGGAATACGGAATGACTTCGATTGGCGGAATTCTTCTTGTATTCGCCTGTGTTGTTGTGGGCTACTTGATGGAAAAGGGCAAAATTGCCGTCCTTCTCCAGCCACCCGAACTACTTATCATCCTCGGCGCGGCGATCGGCACCGTATTTACGGCCAATCCTGTCCACATCCTGAAGAAGATTGCCTCTGGGCTGATGGGTGTGCTCAAAGGATCTCCATTTTCCCAAAAGAGGTATTTGGAGACGTTGAAAATGATGTTCGACCTCTTGGCCAGGTCTCGCAAAGAGGGCGCGATTGCCATTGAAGGCGATATTGAAGATCCGGAAAAGAGCCCGATTTTCTCAAGGTACCCGGTGTTCCTGGCGGATCATCATGCTCGCAATTTCGTTTGTGACACGATGCGCATGGCAATCACCGGCGGCGTAAGTGCATTTGACATTGACCAGATGATGGAGCTTGATATGGAAGTCCATCACCACTCGGCGAGCCAGCCGAACCAGGCTTTGACGACAATGGCGGATGCGCTGCCCGGATTAGGAATCGTCGCCGCGGTTCTTGGCGTGGTGGTGACGATGGGTTCACTCGGTGGTCCACCGGAGGAAATCGGAGCCCACGTTGCCGCTGCCCTGGTCGGCACGTTTCTTGGAATTCTGCTTTGCTATGGATTGGTCGGACCTTTGGCAGCGTTTATGGCGAAGATCGTGGACGAAGAGCAGAGCTACTACCATGTGCTCCGTGTGCTCATGCTCGCCTCTATCAAAGGCACCGCTCCTATTATGGCGGTTGAAATGGGTCGCCGCGCAATTCCCGAGCACACTCGTCCGAGCTTTTTCGAAGTTGAGAAGGCATGCAGAGAGAAAGTTGGAGAGCCTCAGGCTGTACCCGAAGCCGCATAGGTCCGTGAAGCCATGGGAAGCGACGATCAAATCATCATAGTCAGGAAGAAGAGCGGCCACGCTGGCCACCACGGCGGAGCCTGGAAGGTGGCCTATGCCGACTTTGTCACCGCATTGATGTCGCTGTTTATCGTGCTATGGCTCATGAACAGCAGCAAGCCCATACAAGAGGCTGTCGGTGGATATTTTCGAGACCCGAATGGCACAGCCCAAAAGACCGGAACGCGGCTGGGTGGGGCCGGCGATGCCTCAGCCGTCAAAAAAGAAGACATGTCAAAGCTGAAGGACGACTTGATGAAGTCAATGGAGAAGATGAAGGACTTCGACAAGTTCAAGAAGTTAATTGAGATGACCGTCACTCCAGAAGGCCTGCAGATCGAGTTGATGGAAGATCCGCAAGGAACCTTTTTCGAGACAGGGAGCGCAGAGCCAACCCCCATCCTGAAGAACGTGCTGACGGTATTAGCTCCCGAAGTGGGCAAACTGCCAAATCTAATATTGATTGAAGGTCACACAGATTCCAAGCCATACTCTGGTTTGTCGGCCTACGGCAACTGGGAGCTATCATCAGACCGCGCCAATACGGCCAGACGCTTGATGGAGAATAACGGCGTACGACCAACCCAGGTCGTGCAAGTGCGCGGTTATGCCGATCGAAAGCTGCGCAAGCCCTTGCAGCCGGAGGACGCCTCGAACCGAAGGGTCACGTTGATTATCAAATACGTCGTCAATCCTGTTCAGGAGTCTGTGGTTGTCAACAACGGCGCTCTGCCGCCAATCAAATAGACCGGCACGGTTGCAATGGAGCTCATCGCATGGACGCCGTCTCTCGTCAATTGTTCATCCCCTCTTGATGCGTCGGCGTTCCAGGTTGACAGTTCCAAATCTAGTCGAAAAGTCTGGACATCTTTGCCGATAAGGGCAATCTGGATGATCTCCGATCGAGGTGAATGTGGGCTCGACAAATAACAGCCTTGGGCCTGCGGGCTTGGATAGGGCCGTGGAGCAAGCCGCCGATGGCATCGTGATCACCGACACTAATGGGACGATCTTGTTCGTAAACCCTGCGTTTACTTCTATGTCGGGATACTCCAGCCTTGAGGCGGTGGGACAATGTCCTCGACTCCTGAAGTCAGGACGGCAACCACTGGAGTATTACGAAGGACTCTGGAGCACTGTCCAGTCCGGGAAGGTCTGGCAAGGCGAGTTAATCAATCGCCACAAAAACGGCACTCTTTACAACCAGGAAATGCGAATTGCGCCTATCCGGGATACGTATGGCAAAACCACCGGCTACATCGCGATCATGCGGGATGTGACCGAGCGTATTCAGAATATGCAGGCGCTGGCCGTCTCAAATGCCAAGGTTGCGGAGCAGGAGCTCAATAAGCTCGCATTCTACGACTCGTTGACAGGTCTACCAAACCGCCGCCTGCTGCTTGAACGCCTGGAAAAGTCCACAGTATTGAGTACGCGGATAGACCACAAACGAGCGCTCTTGGTCATCGACCTGGATGACTTTATGACCTTGAACGACACGCTTGGCCATGAAACAGGCGACCTGATGCTTCAAGAGATCGCCTTCCGTCTCACAACGTGTCTTCGCGAAGGTGACACGGTGGCGCGACAAGGTGGCGATGAGTTTGTCGTGCTGCTCGAAGACCTGAGCGAAACTCTCGAGGATGCCGCAGCCCAGGCCAAGGGAGTCGCCGAGAAACTACAAAATATAGTGAGCCAACCGTACTGCCTCGCCGCACAGGAATGCCGCATCACTTGCTGCATCGGAATCACTGTATTCGGGAACAATCAAGAAAGCGCGAGAGCGGCTTTACAACAAGCGGACATTGCAATGTACTATGCAAGAACCGCAGGACGCAACTCCCTGCATTTGTTTGTCCCGGCCCTGCAAGTTGCTGTAAAAGCCCGCGCTTCAATGGAGAATGATCTCCACCTGGCAATAAGTGGGCACCAGTTCCTGCTTTACTATCAGGCTCAAATGGATCGCGGTCTTCTAGTCGGCGCCGAAGCTCTGTTGCGCTGGAAGCATCCGAAGCGCGGCCTCGTGTTTCCTGACGAGTTCATTCCGATCGCAGAGGAATCGGGACTGATCGTGCCGCTGGGAAACTGGGTGCTTGAAACCGCGTGCAGGCAAATTGCGGCATGGGCAAATCAGGAGGAAATGGCCTCAATTTCGGTTGCCGTGAATATTAGCGCCTACCAGTTCCGTCAGCGGAACTTCGTGGATCAGGTGTTGGCAGCTCTGAAGATATCCGGAGCCAACCCGCGCAACCTGAAGTTGGAACTAACCGAGAGTATCCTGGTGCATGACGTCGAGGACGTGATCGCTAAGATGACGACTCTAAGGTCCCATGGCGTGAAATTTTCTGTAGACGATTTCGGCACGGGATATTCATCGCTCACTTACTTGAAGCGCCTGCCACTGGACCAACTGAAAATCGACCGATCGTTCACCCGCGACATCTTGATTGATGGCGGCACCGGGGCTATTGCTCAAAGCATCATTTCATTAAGCGAGGCAATGGGCTTCTCGGTAATGGCCGAGGGCGTGGAAACTGAAGAGCAACGGCAGTCTCTTGCCCGCATGGGCTGCCATTCGTTTCAGGGCTATTTGTTCAGTCGTCCGGTACCGCTGGAAGATTTCCAATTGTTGCGAGCAAATCTGGCATCCATTCCCCGCTTAATGCCCTAACCAGTCTGACGATTCCCGTGGCCGTCTTGAAGGGATACTACGGACTGGGTAGGCGGATCAAATTGAAATAGTTAAGGGCGTCATCGGCCATGCTCTGCGTCGAATTCGTTGCTGCAGATTCATATTGCGGTCGCTCTGTTGATGGGAGGACGGGGAAGACTGTGCCGGTATCGGGAATCGCATCTCCTTGATCCTGATGAAGCATTGCGCATTTTCATCCAAGAACTAAGGCCGAGACAGGAATGCCAACGTGGGCGTATGCGCGGAGAATCCGGCGACCATAACCCCTACTTCGACCAGACTACGACGTCCTCATTTGCGATTGCGGCGATAAGCCGAGCCATCAGCGTACATTCAGAGGGCGTCTTAAAAAGAAAGACTAGGCCAACCTGATTTTTCTCGATATAGGCGACTTGGGCTTCCAGATTGAGCACGCCCGATGGATGGTGGAGAATGAGTTGGCCAGAACTGCCAACGATCACCTGGCCATCGAACTCGGCGCGGACACCCGTACCACTGAGGTCTCTGCATATTCCATGCACCGTCTCTCTTCCAACCAGGAAGGTGACGTCAAAACCCGCCTTCATGCGGCAAGGTCGGAATTCAAATTTCCGGACGCTCTCTAAGTCGCTCATTCTTCGAGGTTCCCTTCGGTACCGGAGGCTGGACGAACATGCCGGCCACACAGGTCTTCATATCTATCGGCCCTAAGTCGTTAGAGTTTCAATGTTTTTTCAAGAGTACCGCCATCAGAAGTCCCTACGCGGCTTCCGCGCGTGGTTTAGTCTCGTACTCTCTGTGCTAAGTCTATTGCGTTCAGTACTTGGCCCCGCTGTGGCTCTAACACTTTTGCTAATGCAATCTTAATGATACAATTTATATGAGCGCCGGAGACAAAAAAGCCGCAAAGCGCCCCTGACGCGGTACTCTGTGGTCTACTTTTACTCCGCCCTTGACAAATTTTATTACCTAATTTACGGATAGCATAATTGTTTTGTTTTTGGGGGCTATCAAATGGGTTCGCCACTAGTGCCAGCGGAGCTGCCCGCTGATGATGTGTGTTCGAATTGGCTTCCTGTGGCGCCCGTTGGCGACACGACGCTGGAGGACCCTCTGATTGACAGAGCCAAGACTTTGACTGCATCAAAGATCCTGGTGGTCGATGATGATATTCCTCTCGGTAAGTTTCTCATTCGCGAACTCAAGCGCAGGCATTTCTCCGTAGAAGTATGTCACGATGGCCAGACAGGGTGTGACGTAATCCGGGAGTCGAATTTCGATCTCGTGATTCTGGATCTAAACATGCCCAAGATGGACGGAATGGCTGTGATAGGACAGGTTCGTTTGAGCCAGCCACGACTCCCAATACTAGTATTGACGGCGAGGAACCGTACCGAGGACCTGGTGTCGGCACTCGAAAGAGGAGCCGACGATTGCCTGATCAAGCCCTTTTCCTTCCTCGAATTGCTGGCACGAATCCGATCTTTGCTTCGCCGCAATTCCACTTCCGAGGCAAGTGCATCGAACGTTGGCAATTTGACCATCAACCGAGAGGAACACTGGGTGATGCGTGGAACCAGGCGAATCGATCTTACTGTGCGTGAGTTCGCCCTTCTAGAATACTTGATGAACAACGTGGGCAAGGCAATATCACGCAAGACGCTCATGGAAGAAGTGTGGAACATTCCATGCGATTCCACCACGAACATCGTAGATGTTTACATGAAATACCTGCGCGATAAAGTCGACCTCCCGGGAGAAGTGAAATTGATCCGTACGGTTCGTGGCGTTGGATACGTGCTGAATAATGAGTAGCGAGAGCGTAGGTGGTGGATCGCCAGCCGTGAGATCCACGTCGGAATTACTCTGCTCAAATTTGTCGCAGGGCTTACATGCTGCTGCCCAGCCCCTTACTATTCTTCGGGCCAGCCTGAGCAATCCCGATACAGATAGGATGAGTGCGGGCGAGCTCAGGGAACTAGCGGCAATCTCCGCGGTGGAGGTTGAGCGGGTTTGTAAGCTCTTCAACTATCTTCGGGAGCTGGTACGTGCCGAGAACACTAAGCCTCACTTGTCCTCAACGCCAATCCTGGCTTTTCTCGCGCATGTCGTCGATGGAGTTAGACTCTTGTGCGAGGAAGACGGGATTTTACTCAACTCGATTGTGCCTGATGCTTGTCAGCCCGTTTTCATTGATCGCGAGAGAACTCTTCAGGCATTGTCGAGCGTGTTGCTGATCGCCTATGGAGCATCCCAAGCGAAGGACACAGTTGAAGTTATCGTCACGTCCCCAACTTTGAATACGGTTCAAATAGTTGTACAGAATCCCAACTCCCGTGTCGAGGCAATCAATTCCGAAGCAAGATTGAACCTGGCGCTTGCAGAGGCTAATATCCGGAGCCAGCAGGCCAACTTCTCATGGAGCCTGGAACCATTCTGCGTACGGATCGAACTGCCGAGCGCTCCAATTATTGACTCTCACTGACGACACCTGTTATCAAGAGCCAATATAAGACGATTGAAGCCGCCCCATCGGCAAAAGGTGAATTAATGAGCACGTCTTCCTTCCCGAAGTTTCGCAAGAACGAGATCAATATAGTCAATGTGTTGCTTGTGAGTCCCAACAGCAGGCTGCGTAGAGAACTGCGTGAGAAGCTTCCTCAAGGCCGCTGGAATTTGACCGAGGCAGAAAGCGGCGCTGAAGCGTTTGAATGTCTCCACGAGAGTGCCAGCGAGATTCTGTTGCTCGATCCTTTGCTCCCTGACCTGGAGCCCAGTGAATTCAGTTCGATGGTCCGCGAACAATTCCCCAATGTCCAGGTCCTCTCGGTGAATTCGCATACCGGGCAGTTGATCGTTGGCGCTTCATCGCCGACTTCATTATCGGCTGAACTGACGGAGATGCTGTATACCGGTGGCAGCAGCCGTCCCAACTCGTTCTCCCCAATGCAGTTGCAACGAATGAGGACGGCGGATGAGGGACGGGTCAGCCTTCGAGGGATGATTGGGGACTCGGAGCCGATGCGGCGCGTTTATGAACTGACCCACATGGTCGCTCGCAGAGATACGACGGTTCTGGTGAGTGGGGAGAGCGGCACTGGTAAAGATATGATTGCGCAGGCGATCCATCTCATAAGCTTGCGCCAGACGCAGCCGCTTATCGTGATCAATTGCGCAGCCATCCCTGAGTCCCTGCTTGAAGCCGAACTGTTCGGCTATGTGAAGGGTTCGTTCACCGGTGCTGTACAATCGCGCATTGGCCGAATCCATGCGGCGCATATGGGAACTCTCTTCCTTGACGAGATTGGTGACATGCCGTTGTCTTTGCAAAGCAAGATGCTGCGTTTTCTTGAGCAGGGCGAAGTGCAGAGAATCGGCGGCAATGACAACCTGAAGGTGGACGTTCGGGTGGTAGCGGCGACAAACGCCGATCTGCAGAGCCTCGTCAAGCAGCACCTGTTTCGCGAAGATCTGTATTATCGTCTCGCAGTTTTTCCAATTAAGCTGCCGGCCCTGCGTGAGCGAGTTGAAGACATCCAGAAGCTCGCCGAGGCATTTTTGGCAAAGTTCTGTCCCGGCGCAAGCCTGAGTGCACAAGCGCTTGAGGTACTGCGGCAGCACGACTGGCCCGGAAACGTCCGTGAACTGCGAAATGTTCTTGAGCGGTCCAGCATAATTGTCGGATCCGAGCGAGAAATCCAGCCCCGGCACATTCTTATCTAGCAGTAGCAGTTGAGCTTCGCAACTATTCAGGACTATTTTCCAACATTTCGTTCACCAATCGTCAGACCTCCACTTCAGATCCACAAATCAAGTGGCCCTCGCCGTGCTTAGTCAATAGGCAGATGCTGCCTAGTTCTCATCCCGCGCCAATAAATGCTCTGCTCGCAGATAACGAGAGCAATGGCCAGCTCTATGTGCAAACCGTTGAATCGCAATTCGATGAGAACTGCCATCGGCAGTATGACCGGGGAGACCAATCTAACAGTGATGCGAGCAGCGCTGCGCTTCTCGCCGGCGAATTCTCAGAATTCATAGCGGCAGCAGCACGACTCGAGTACTCCTATCGGGCCCTCCAAGAAGAAGTGTCAGAGCTGAGTCTGGAGTTGTCCGAGCGGAATGCGGCACTGAACACCAGTCTGGCAGATAACGAGCGTATGCGGCTGGCCCTGCAACACATTGTGGACTCTATGCCTTGCGGCGTGCTGGTTCTCGATCGCGACGGTGAAATCTCGATGATCAATCCAGAGAGCAAACGGTTGCTTGGACTTGATCGCACCCATTTCGGTGAAGGATGCAAAACAACCTTACGGCAGATTTCCGCCTGGAGCGGTGTCAACCTCGTGGCATACTGCGAAGGCGCATCAATTGCCGACACGCAACAGGAGTTCTGCGTTCAAGGTTCATCAGGAATGCGCTGGCTTGAGGTTAGCAATCGCCGGCTTTTCGATCAATCCGTTCATGCAGAGGTGCCTGACCAGACGATTCTGATTCTGCGTGACATAACGGCCCACAAGCGGTCTGAAAAAGATCGCGAAGCTGGGCGCAAGGCGATGGCCCTGGCAGAGATAACGACAATTCTGGCCCATGAAATTAGAAACCCGTTAGCGAGTCTGGAACTGTTTGCCGAGTTGATAGAGCAGGACGGAGTCCGCCGGGGAGAATGGATTTCCAATTTGCGCGCCGGCATACGCTCGCTCTCTGGGACGGTAAACAACGTTCTATGCTTCCATGGTTCAGGCTCCTTGAAGCTCGTTCCCTTGTCACTGTCAACCCTGATCGGCAAAGCGCTCCGGTTTGTTCAGCCCCTGGCAGATCAGGCAGATGTTGCATTGGAATGGTCGGCCGATCACGACTCGACCGTGGTCATGGGTAATGAGAGCGCACTCCAGCAGGTGATTTTGAATCTCGTTTCGAACGCTATTCGCCATACGCAGGCGGACGGTACCGTTACAGTGTCGCTCCGGCCTCAACAGCACATCGCAAAAGGTGAGAATCGCAGCGAGCAAACAGAATATGTTAGCGCTGAATTTGCCGACACTGGATGCGGCATGCGGCCTGACCAGATTGCGCACATCTTCGAGCCAGGCTTCAGTGGAACCGGCGATACCTCCGGACTGGGCCTCGCAGTTTGCGAGCGGATTATGAAACAGCACGGTGGCTGGATTTCCGCCTCGAACGGTATCCATTCCGGCGCTCGATTCACCTTATTCTTCCCCGTTGCTCAAGCTGAGTTGGTGACAACATGAACAGTACTTGCTCAAACGACGGGAACTCCTCCGTCCTGGTAGTCGATGACGAACCGGGAATGCGCACGGCATTGCAGGCAAATTTCCTCCGTCACGGGTGGCGTGTCGAAACAGCAAGCGGTGTTCGTGACGCAGCGCGAGCCGTCAGCCTCTCAAGTTTCGATTTGGTGGTCAGTGACATCCGCATGCGTGATGGGGACGGCTTTGAGGTAATGTGCTCGGTCCTGAAAGACTCACCAACCACAGCGGTAATTCTGCTGACTGCCTTTGGAAGCGTTCCTGAAGCGGTACAGTCGATGCGCAATGGTGCATTCGACTATCTGACAAAGCCAGTTTCGTTTGAACAACTTCAGGCGGCGGCTGCACGCGTCATGCAACGAATTGCCGAGAAAACTGTCACCGAGAGAGTTCAAGATGACAGCGCGAACGCGAGAACAGTTACTGCGGGAATCGTCGGTCGCTCTCCATTGCTTCTTCAAGCCTTGCAACGTGCTCGCGCCGCAGCAAGTACCGATGCAGATGTGTTAGTCGAAGCAGAAAGTGGAACCGGCAAGGAGCTATTGGCGAGGTATATTCACGCAACCAGTGACCGAAGCCACAAACCGTTTATTGCCGTAAACTGCGCCGCAGTACCGGAGCACCTGATCGAAAGCGAATTATTCGGTCATGCTAAAGGCGCCTTCACGGGCGCCAGTTCGGCGAAAGCCGGGAAGTTCGAACTGGCTGACGGCGGCACACTGCTTCTCGATGAAATCGGCGAGATGCCACTGAACCTGCAACCCAAACTTTTACGAGTCCTTCAGGAGCGCGAGTTTGAGAGGCTCGGTGAGACGCGGTCCATTCATGTCAACATTCGCGTGATTGCCACAACCAACGCATCCCTCGGCACAATGGTGGAGCAGGGACGTTTCCGCAGTGATCTCTACTATCGACTGAACGTGATTCCGCTTTCCCTTCCCAGCCTTCGCGAGCGGTTAGAGGACATCCCGGCGTTAGCGGAGTACTTCGCACAGAGATTTGCCGTCGAAACAGACAATGTTGTTCCGCTGCTTGAACCGAGCTTTATTGAGAGGCTGCAAGATTACGACTGGCCCGGTAACGTTCGTGAGCTCGCGAACTTCATGCGCCGTGTGCTTTCCCTGAATCAGGGGGCCACAATCGACGCGGCGTGCTTCTACAAAGAGTTTCAGCCAATGGGGAGAACACAGGCCGCTCCTTACGCGATGCCGGCCCCCGGGACACCGATCTCGGTGCTTGAAAAACTGCACCTCGAAAACACGCTGGCCTTGGCAAATGGAAACCGGACGCACGCGGCAGAGATGCTGGGAATCAGTATTCGAACAATGCGAAACAAAATCAGGGAGTACGGGCTACCTCCAAGGAGATACGCATGACGCAAACCACACCGCTCATTTCCACGCTGGAGAGCTACCTCAGTTTGACAACGAGACGCGAGCAGGCTATTTCGTCCAACATGGCTAACGTTGACACGCCGGGCTACCATACGCGCGACATGGACTTTAATAGCGAATTGAATAGGGCCATAAGCGGGGTCTTGAGCCAATCCGAGGACGGTACCGGATCCGTGCAAATAAATCCCGTCGTGCGGGAAGTTCCCGGCCTATTGGAGCGTCCAGACGGCAACAATGTGAGCCTTGACCGCGAGGGACTCCTGATGTCCGAGACGCAACTGCAATACCAGATTGGCATCCAGCTCATCAAACATCAATTCCACCAAATACTCAGCGCCATCAGCGGCGGAGGAAGTTAGCCATGAACCTTTTCGACTCGTTACAGATTAGCGGATCTGCGTTGGCGGCAGAGCGGCAACGCTCTGAGGTTGTCGCCGCAAATATGGCAAATGCAGAGACGACGCATACCGATGCGGGTGGACCGTTTCGGCGCAGAGAGGTCGTCTTCCAGTCGTCTGGTGCTTCATCATTCCGGCTTGCGCTTGCAAACTCAGGAAGCTCCAATGGGGAGGTTCCTGGAAGCGTGAGTATCTCCGAAGTCGTTGACGATCCGGCGCCTCCAGTCATGCGTTATGAGCCAGGCCATCCCGATGCGAACAAGGATGGCTACGTTGCTTATCCGGCGATCAACCCGGTTATGGAAATGGTTGACCTGATGGGCTCTGTGCGCGCCTATCAACTAAATGCATCGGCAGTGGCAGCGACCAAGCAGATGATCCAGCAAACGATCGACATCCTCAAGAGCTAGGTGAGAGAGATCAATATGAGTAATCCAGTTTCAGGTCTCGGCGCAATTGGCAACATCAGTGCTCTACCAAACTTTTCACCCGCTTCGCCAACTGACGGAGGCGGAAGCTTCGGCGACGTTTTATCGAATGCTCTTCACCAGGTCAACCAGTTGAACGGCGGCGCCGAACAGCAGATTGGCAGCTTGCTGAAGGGCGGCAACGCGGATATGAGCACTGTGATGATCGCAATTGAGAAGGCAGATGTTGCCTTTCAGCTCATGATGCAGGTTCGCAACAAGATTGTCAGCGCCTACCAGGACATTGAGAAGATGCAGTTTTAAGCGATGCGTCTCCGAGAGTAAACAGAATTCGGAGAAATTGAGGACCTATGGCGGGAAATAACCAGATGGTGGCTTCAAAGCAGGCAGCGAGCGCGGGCCAGGCGATGGATCACGTGAAGCAGTTCTGGGTAGGTCTTCGCCCGCAACAGCGGGTCTATCTCGGCGTGGGTCTGGCCGCTACTTTGGCCGTCGCGGTCTTCTTTGTGAAACTGATTGCCACGCCCAGCTACAAGCCCTTGATGACAGGAATGGAACCGGCTGATGCGCAGGCGATCGCGACGCAACTGGCCGCAAAAAAGATTCCCTACCTTTTAAGCCCGGACGGCACGTCCATCAGTGTCGCTGCCGATCAGGTCGACGCTGCCCGGCTGGAAGTTGCGTCGCACGACTCACCCCATAGCGGGCGTATTGGCTTTGAGATCTTCGACAAAGTCTCATGGGGACAAACGGAGTTCGATGAAAAGGTGAACTACCAGCGCGCGATGGAAGGCGAGCTTGAACGAACAATTCAAACCATGAGTAGTGTCAAAAGTGCACGGGTGCACCTCGTGATGGCGACCGACTCGGTCTTTATGGACCGGGAGCGCGGAGCCAAGGCGTCGGTCACACTGCGGCTACGGCGCGGAAGCCTTTCGAGAGAGGAGATCTCTTCGATTCAACGGCTCGTCGCGGGAGCGGTCGATGAACTAAAGCCTGAAGACGTAGTAATTGTAGATGCTGATTCAAATCAGTCACTCGGACATGGCGGAAGTTCCTCCGACCAAAACGATGGAATTGAGCAGGAATTGACGCGCCGGCTGATCTCGACGCTGGGGCCCGTCGTAGGAGCCGATAGCATCCACGCCTCCGTAAACGTGGAATATGAAACCGGTAGCAGTGAAGAAAGCGAAGAAAAGTACGATCCTGCTGTCACTGCTACTTTGACCATGCAGCATTCTGAGGAAAGTACCAGTGCGGGTGCAGCCCCAGTCGGCGTGCCTGGAACATCGAGCAATGTGCCTACCGCCAAGGTGGGCACGCCCACCACTGTTACGAAGGAGCAGCAGTCCCAGTCATCAAAGACAGATAACAATACCTATGGTGTGAACAGAACAACGCGCCATCTCATTGAACCGGCTGGGAGCATTCGCCGCATCACGGCCGCGATACTGTTGGACGATGCAGTCGAGCGGAAGCAGGAAAACGGCAAGTGGGTGCAGGTTCATCGTAAGAGATCACCCGAAGAACTGCAGATGATCAGTGATACCGCGCAAGCGGCAATCGGATTCAACAGCGCTCGGGGCGACGTAATCAGTGTAAAAAACCTGACCTTTGACCGGGCCCCTGCTGAGGACCTTCCACCAACGACGCTCGTTGACCAAGTGCGTAAGGGCATAACTGACTATTCGTCATTAATCCGCTATGCGGCACTGCTGGTCCTTTTCCTCCTTGTCTACATGCTGATGATCAGGCCCATCCAGAAGCGTGCTCTTGCAACCCCGATTCCGCTGCCAGTGGCACGGGCTCCAGTTCAAACTGATCCGGAGTTTGGAGCGCATGAGGCCGCGGCCAGCCTCGCCCAACGCAACAGCCATCTGAAGAAACAGCTCACCGAGTTTGTAAAGGCTGAGCCGCTGAGCAGCTCCACCGCCGTTCGTGCATGGCTGCAAGAGGAGAATCTCTAACTATGCCAACTGAAAAAGTGAACCTCAGCGGCGTCCGCAAAGCCGCAATTCTTCTGACGGTTCTTGGCGAAGAATCTGCTGCGACGGTATTCCGCGATTTGAACCCGCTGGACTTGCAGCTTGTTGCCGACGAAGTAGCGAGTTTAGGGAAGATACCGGTAGAGTTGTCGATCCAGGTTATTGAAGAGTACCAGCGGATGACTCAAGCGCAGGACTACCTTGTCCAAGGGGGGTATGATCTCGCCAAGCGCCTTCTGATCAAGGCTTTTGGGGAAGGCGAAGCGGAGGGAATCTTGCAGCGCCTGACCAAGGCACGAGATCTCAAACCCGTCGAGTCGTTGCGGCGGGCCGATCCTCAGAAGCTCGCAAGATTTCTTGAAGCCGAACATCCACAGACGATTGCCCTCATCCTTGGTCAACTCGGGGATCGTCAGGCGTCCGCCTTGCTGATGAGCCTTCCAATCGAAATTCGCGCCGAAGCAGTAAAGAGACTAGCGAACCTGCGGCGATTCTCACCAGAGATGGCGGAGAAAGTCTCGCTCGTGCTTGCCGAGCGACTCAAGTCGGTTGCAGAACAAGGCAAACGAGCTTATTCGGGCTTCCAAAGCGCGGCGGACATCATGAACTGCATCGACACGACCGTAGCACAGGAAATTCTCGAGAGCATTGAGAACGTTGAACCGACTCTGGCAATTAGTATTCGCGATCTCATGTTCACCTTTGGGGATCTTCTGCAGGTTGGCGAAGCGCACATTCGCGAGTTGGCGGGCGCGCTTGATAAGCGGACGCTGGCGATGGCCTTAAAGGGGACCAACGAAGAGTTGAAGAACCACGTTTTCCGCACAATGTCGTCGAGAGCCGTCGAAATGCTCAAGGAAGATATGGAGTCGCTGGGCCCAGTGCGGAGCAAGGACGTAATCAAAGCGCAGACGGAAATCGTTGCTATCGCTCGACAGCTTGAGTCCGAGGGAAAGATTATATTGAAGGGCGAGGCAAATGAAGAATTTCTCGTTTGACGGTATGGAAAACCAGGCAATGCCTGCTCCGGTTGCGTCGTTCTTGTACCGAGACGCGGGTGCAGATCCGTTGACCAACGCCGACGGAACTAAGCAGACTCAGTCTCTCGCAGGACAGGTAAGCGCCCAGCAGGTCAAACCAGGCAGGTCGGCGCAGGAGATAGACGATCTGTTGAATCTTGCTCGTATTGAAGCGGTGGCCGAGACTGAGAAGCGACTCAAGAAGGAATATGAAACAAGGTCAGAAGCAGAAGCCGCAAAGATTCGTCAGGCTCTGGAACTCTTCAAAGTTGAAAGAAAAGAGTACTTTTCACGGGTTGAGGCGGAAGTGGTTCACCTGGCCCTGGCCATCGCGGCAAAGATACTGCATCGCGAGGCCCAGGTTGACCCCCTCTTGGTTGCGGCACTGGTCCGCGTCGCAGTAGATAAGTTGCACGACGGATCAAGCGTGTCGGTCCGCGTTTCGCCGGAGACAGCGGCGAATTGGCGTAATTACTTGGCAACTCCTCATAACGGCTCGACCATTGCAATTGTAGAGGACGCTCATTTGGGTCCTAAAGATTGCATTCTCGAAACCGATTTAGGATCGGCCGACTTCAGTATCGATGCGCAGTTAAAAGAGGTTGAGCAAGGATTTTTCGATCTCCTGGCGCAGAGGCCGCCCGTCAAGTGAACCCTTCTCAGCCGCTTGCCCCCTACTTCGACCGCTTGGATCGAGGATCTACTCTTCGTTGGCGCGGACGTGTATTGCAGGTGGTGGGGAATCTGGTCGAGTCCGAAGGCCCGTTCTGTTCCGTCGGGGAGTCTTGCGAGATTACCAGCGCTAGCGGTAAGAAGTATTCCGGTCAAGTCGTCGGCTTTCGTGGATCGACCATGCTTTCTATGGCTGATCAGAATCCGCAAGGGATCCGATTCGGTGACCGAATCGTCGCCTGGGGGACTCGGCCATCGATCCGGGTTGGAAGTGACTTATTAGGTAGAGTGATTGATGCCACTGGTGTGCCGCTTGACTCGAAAGGTGAATACCGAGGCGAACGGGCGGTATGGGTAGATGGTTCAGCACCGCTACCGCTTGATCGTGTACCCATTCGGGAACCCCTCGGCTGCGGCATAAGCGCTCTCGACGCTTTTGTCACCTGCGGACGTGGCCAGCGTATAGGTATTTTCGGGGGCAGTGGTGTCGGCAAGAGCACCTTACTAGGCATGATGGCCCGCGGCACAAGTGCCGATATGACGGTGCTCGCTCTTGTGGGCGAGCGCGGCCGCGAGGTAGGAGAGTTCCTTGAAGTGATCGGCGATGAGGGAAGAAAGCGATGCGTCGTAGTTGTCTCAACCTCCGATCAATCTCCTCTTCTCCGATTGCGTTGTGCCTTGTCGGCAACAGCGATTGCGGAGTATTTCGCTAGCAATGGCAAGAATGTGCTTTTGGTCGTCGATTCCCTCACCCGCTTCGCGATGGCCCAGCGCGAAATTGGTCTGTCAGCCGGCGAACCGCCGACGGCAAAGGGCTACACGCCGTCAGTGCTTAACATGCTCGCACGGCTGGTGGAGCGGGCTGGCTGCTTCAAGAGTGGCAGCATCACGGCGTTTTACACCGTTCTAATGGAAGGTGACGATCAACAGGATCCGGTCGCGGACACGGTACGCTCGTTGCTCGACGGGCACGTAATTCTCGACAGAAACCTGGCGATGAGGAACCACTATCCACCAATCTCAATACTCGAAAGCCTTAGTCGCCTTATGCCGAGCGTTACCTCAGAAGAACATATGCAGAAAGCCAAAGCTCTTCGTCTGTTGATGGCTTCCTATGCGCGCTCCGAGGACTTGATTCGCATAGGAGCCTATCAAAAAGGGGCCGATCCAACACTTGACCGGGCAGTCGACATACTGCCGCAGCTAAACTCGTTCCTGCACCAGCGTCCCGAAGAGATATTCGCGTTCCCAAACGTCGTCAAATCCCTCATTGAGATTCCGAGCTGATATGGCCTTTAAGTTTTCGCTGGGTTCAGTGCTTCGTGTTCGCGGAATTGTTGAAGAGCGCGAAGAACGCATGTTGCAATCGATACAGCTCGAGCTCTCGAGGGCCCAGGAAAGCCTGGCGCGTACCGAAGCCGAGCTCGAGGGGTCGGATGCCTCCCGTCAAGCTGAGGTCTTCAAGGCCTTTCTAGGACACAATCTTCATGCCTCTTACGGGGAGGTAAAGCAACTCAAGGAAAGCAGGGAGGTCCTCGTAGAGCGAATAGGGAAGCTCAAGCAACTACGAGACAGGCAACTCGTTGTTTATCAGGAGGCGCGGCGGAATCGCGAAATGCTCACCGATATGCGTGAAGAGAAACGGAGCGTATACGAGTCCGATGTGGCTCGCGATGCGCAGAAGACCCTAGATGATAACTACATTGCTCGGCGAGGTCGGTTCTAACCCTCGCAATTCGCCCTTTTCTTCCCATCTTCTACAGCGCACATGCCTCGCATGGTTTTGTTCAGCCGTCGCTAACCATAACAAACGGTATTCATTCCGTTCCACGCGAGTGCAGCCAGCCTGCTGTCTGTGTTCCTGCCAAATGCTCCATTGCGCCACCGCCGCCATCTTTTTGCCAGCATGACCAATCCAGCAGGTTCCTCGGTTATCACCTTAAATCCGGCCATACGTTATCAGTTCAAAACCGGCCAACGGAGTTGGCCTGAGACGTGATTGTTTTACCGTTTCGCAGGGTGCATTTGCAAGTAGGGGTTTCAGATG
>Ga0181520_10005510_pt1 | contig 20113 bp, 18 predicted proteins | sample PEATcosm2014_Bin_29_FD_132451 | JGI IMG/M metagenome (GOLD analysis project Ga0181520, IMG submission 132451) | Peatland microbial communities from MTU Mesocosm Facility, Houghton, MI, USA - PEATcosm2014_Bin02_30_metaG | ecosystem: Environmental > Terrestrial > Soil > Wetlands > Peat | place... | reverse complement strand
GCCCTACGCCGCCGCTCGTTCAATACCGCATCCGGCAAACCGCGCGAATCGATTCTCTCCATGCCTAGTTAGACGGGAAATACCTATAGATGTTGCATATATTACGGGCCGGATCAGTAGAATAGTGTCTCGGGAATTGCACTTGCTTTCATGGTCGCATTCCTGGATATAGGGTGACCCTGCATTCCCTCAGGGTCTAAATCCCGACTTGCTTTGCGGCGTTTACCGCGCCATGGAAGTCGCGCTCCCGCACCATACATAAAGAACGATCGGCACAAAACCCCTCGCCAGACTTATTCAAGATGTTTCGCAAGGAATAGTCCTACAGAGCCAGCACGGAAAATCCTACAGCAATGCCAGCTTTCGCCGATGTTCACAGCCGCTCCCAATTTGTATCTTGTGTCTATCGGCGTTGCAAAGGATGACAGTAATTCATCTTTCTGCATCCTCTCCGCGAGAGTGAAAGGTATCAACCATGGCTACTAGCGTTGCTCCTATGACGACAATGACTCCCAGGATTCCGCTGGGCGGCTTTCATCCTATGCCTTCGCCTACGCAATATAACTGGAAGCCGGTCTTGAAGGCTCCGGAAGCTATGCCGAAGACGGGAATTGCAATCGACCTTCAGAGCCCGCTCGACAGGTTTATGGCGGGAAAATCACGGCGTGAATATGTGGCTGGCCAATCTATCTTCTCGCAAGGCGATCCGGCCAATGCGGTTTTCTATATCCAGTCCGGAACGGTCAAGATGACGGTCGTTTCGATGAGCGGCAAGGAAGCCGTTATCGCCTATCTTCCCGCCTACAGCTTCCTTGGTGAGGCCTCTTTGACAGGAGAGCCGCAGCGCAGCTCCTCCGCGTATGCGCTGGAATCCTGCACGATCATTCGCATCGAGAAGAAAGTGATGCAGGATCTTCTCCATCGTGAACCGGAGTTTGGCAAGCAATTCCTCGCCTACCTGCTCTCTCGCAATTATCGTTTACAAGCCGATTTAGTCGATCATCTTTTCAATTCCAGCGAAAAGCGCCTGGCCCGTCTACTCATGATGATGGCTAACTTCGATCAGGAGACGAAGCCCGTCCCGGTGATTGCCAAGATCAGCCAGGAGACTCTGTCGGAGATGATCGGCACCACCCGATCCAGAGTCAGTTTCTTCCTCAATCGCTTCCGCGATCTGGGTTACATAGACTACAACTGCGCCGGAATGCATATCAATAACTCACTGGCCAATGTTGTGCTGCAGAACTGAACGCCAATCTGGGCGCAGATCCATTGTGCAGTCATAGTGAGACAAACGCTGTCGAGTTAAACAAATGCCGTCATGATGTGCGGATGGTTCCGCATATCATGACGTTTTGTGCAACTGCGTAGGTAACTGTTCTAAGAGCTGTGGATGTGCGGAATTGCACAGTTTGCCCTCGTGAAGAGTGAAACTCTGTAGGCGAAGCGGTTCGAGCGATGCGATGGTTGAGATTCAGGCCGAGCCGGACATGGAGACGTTCATGAATGCGACAAATGCGGTGGTAGCGATCTATGACTCACACGAGAAGGCTGAATCCGCCATCAAAGAACTGCAAAAATCTGGAGTCGATATGAAGAGCCTGTCGATTGCAGCGAAAGACTTGCACACCGACGAACATGTAGTTGGCTACTACAATACCGGGGATCGGATGAAGTATTGGGGCAAGCTGGGAGCCTTTTGGGGAGGATTTTGGGGACTTCTGTTTGGCTCCGCTGCATTCTCCATTCCGGGTATTGGTCCAATACTTGTGGCGGGTCCGCTTGTGGGGTGGATCATTGCGGCTCTTGAGGGAGCGGCGTTGGTGGGAGGTGTCAGCGCGGTGGGCGCAGGGCTGATTAGTATAGGCATCCCGAAAGACAGCGTGCTGGAGTACGACGTGGCTCTCACAACGGACAAATACCTGCTGGTGGTTCATGGCACTCCCGACGAGGTTGCGAACGCCAGAGAGGCCATCTTGCGGACCGAGCACAGCCACTACACTGTCCACGGTGAGAGCGTGTTTGCAGCCTAAAGGCTTCTGCCTGGTTGCGATCGATTTTGATCGTCCGAGCAGCCGTGTACCAGCTAACTTAAAGTACCGTCGAGAGGTCGCAACATGAAACAGAGTAGTTCTCTTCAGGCGTTGGTCTTCATGGCCATTCTAGGTGTGGGGGCAGTGGCAGCCTTTGCGTTGCATATGCTGCAGGCCGACATTACTGCCATTCTGGTCTTCTGTGTCTCGCTAGCGTTTGCATCCCTGGTGGCATCCGCAATCCAGGTGGCAGACCAATGGAATAAGGCCGTGGTTCTGCGGCTGGGCAAGTTCCGTTCCCTGGAAGGTCCGGGCCTTTTCCTGATCATCCCCGTGATTGAATCCATTCCGTATTGGATTGACACGCGAGTTCTGACCAGCTCCTTCAAGGCGGAGAAGACTCTAACCAAGGATACGGTTCCGGTGGATGTGGATGCCGTGCTGTTCTGGAAGATCATCGATCCCAAGAAGGCAGCACTCGATGTCGCTGATTATCAGAGCGCCGTGAATTGGGCATCGCAAACGGCTCTACGAGATGTGATTGGCAAAACCATCCTAGCCGACATGCTGGAAGGTCGCGACAAGATCAGCACGGAGTTGCAGAGGATCATCGATGTGCGGACCGAGCCGTGGGGCATCAACGTGATCTCGGTTGAGGTCAAAGATGTGTTGATCCCCCCGGCTCTGGAAGATGCGATATCGATGCAGGCTCAGGCGGACCGCGAGCGTCAGGCACGTGTGATTCTAGGCGACTCTGAACGGCAGGTGGCGGAGAGCTTTGGTGAAGCCGCCAAGACGTATGCCAATAATCCCGTGGCAATGCATCTGCGCGCCATGAACATGCTGTATGAGGGCCTGCGGCACAATTCCACAATTGTGATTGTCCCCAGTACGGCCGTGGAATCGATGCAACTGGGCGGCCTGGCAGGACTGACTGCGTTGACCATGGGTCTGAATCAGGATCGAGCCACAAGCAAAGTCGGTGCTGAGTCAACGCAGGGAATAGCGCAACTCCCTTTGACGCCATGCCACACCGAAGGTCTGGATAGCAAGTCCCTTTGAGCGATCAATCCGGAGGCGAGGTCAACACGCTGTCGCGCTGACAGGTTGGTGTCGTGGTTGCTCATCCAGATGACGAGGCGTTGTGATGCGGTGGTTACATTCTCACTCACCCAGAGTGTGATTGGCGCATTTCTACGCTTTACAGAGCCAGTGAGCTGGCCGTGGACCTTCCGCCATGCCTGTTCCCCTACATCCTTCCCACCATGCTGACTGGCTGCCTCGCTACGAACGCTATAACCGTCCCGGAGACTATCACAACGGTGGAGTGTGGCTGTTCATCTGCGGATTCTATATTGCGGCGTGTGTAGTGGCAGGGAAGATGGATTCACGCGCAAACAGGCCAGCCCAGTGGTTGCGATTGGCAGACTTGGTCGGCAGCGATGTATCTATATGCCGCGGAGTGCGTGCGCCTGAAGAGCACACCATTCTTTGATGAGATTCGCGCCTATGGCGTATGTGGCGTGTGAGGACGGGGAGCGGGTGTGCGGGCTTCGGATGCTCAAGCCTGAACTTTTTTCGTCTGACGTTTGGGTTTGATTGCATCGCCAAGCGGGAGGACTGGCCTCTGAGCGTTATGGTCTGGAAACTGATCGAGAAGCACGACATTCAGCAGCGACCGGTTGACCCTGATCCGGCCGTCATACTCAATGAAGCCGAGCTTGCGAAAACGATTCATGAAGAAGCTGACCCTGGATCTCGTGGTCCCAATCAGTGCGGAAAGGGACGCCTGGGAGATGGGTGGAATGCAGATGGACGTTTCACCGGGCTTGCCAAATTCAGCCATGAGCAGAAGAATGCGCGCCAGGCGCTTTTCACTGGAGTTGAAGAGCTGATCCACAAGGTCCGCCTGAGTCCGCATACTTCGGCCCAACATGAAATTGAGAAAGAAATCCGCGAATACCGGCTCATCGTTCAGTGCCCGGGCCATCTCCTTCCGGGTGATTTTGAGGGCAACGCTCGCGTTCACGGCAGAGGCAGTTGCAAAGCGCAGCCCAGGGATGGCGGCGAGCGACTCCTCGCCGACAAAATCCCCTGCCGAGAGCTGAGTGAGGGTGGCTTCTTTACCCTTTTCTGAGACCACAGTGAGCTTTGCTCTCCCAGACTGCAGATAGAAGATGGCGTCCGCCGGATCGCCTTGTGAGAAGAAGGCTTCCTTCGGTTCCAAATGAACGATCGTGCGTCCCAGTCCGCCATGGGCTAGAAAGTCCGCAGAAGTGAAGGTTCCAATTGAGAGCCTGGTCGCTGCGGAGTCTCTCGTCGCAATGATCTCTTTGGGCATGTATTCCCTTCGAATAAAGAACGGTTGGTCGGTGCGCCGATGCTCCAGCAAATTGCATGCCAGCCAAGAAGAAGACGATTCAAACCGCGGAGGCTGGACTGCGCCAAGTTAAGGACGGTTGCGCTTGCTGGAATCTTGAACCAATTGAACTAAAGTGCAGAGAAATGACTCCCGCGCGAAGCGAAGGCACGAGCTATCCCTCTCTACTATGGCATCTGCCGGGCCGCAATTCCGAGTCATATTGCTCACTCTGAGCAAAAGTGTATCTGGACGATGAGCTCTGGCGAGCGCTCAAGGTGTCGCCCATCACGCCTGTGTGGAGTGCAGAGCAAATATGACCATCCCTCGGTTGCGCTGTTGAGGCAATCTTGAAGTGGCAATAGGGTGTCTGGTCCGAGATAGGAAGGTCGTCTCTCCAGTGCCAACCAACATCTGGTCTGAGTGCCTACCGACCCGGGCTGGACATCTATATTGCCCGCAACCATGCCCCGCTCAAGGAAGGCTCCCCATGAAGATCTTCTGGACAGGCTTAGTCATTTCGATTGCATGTTCTGTTGCCGCACCGTCCATGTTTGCGGCCCCGGAAGTCGGCGCTCTTGTGGGTCCCTCTTCCGCGCCGGTTACGGCGATGTTGCCTGCTCGCTCTGAAGCGGCCTATACGCGGCCGACGGAGAGAGAGAAGGCCGGAAGCTATGTCTGGAACGCATACGGACCCCTTCCATTGGCTACAGCGGGCGTTGCCTCTGCTTACGGCCAATGGACCAATTCTCCACCGCAATGGGGGCAGGGTGCAGCCAGCTACGGAAAGCGGTTTGGATCGGAGTTTGGTATGGCTGCCACCACCACCACAACGCGCTATGCGCTATCCGAAGCGCTGCGTGAAGATCCGCTCTATTATCGCAGTGAATGCCGTGGCATATTTGGCCGCCTGGGCCATGCGGTGATTTCAACGGTGACAGCGCGCCGCGGGCAGAGTGGCCGGCGGACCTTCTCGTTGCCGGCCCTGGTAGCGCCTTATGCGGGGTCCACCGTGGCAGTGTACGGATGGTATCCAGACCGCTACGGCGCAAAGGATTCCTTTCGGATTGGCAATTACAACCTGCTGGCGTTGGTTGGCGGTAATGTGGCCATGGAGTTCTTGTATAGTGGCCCGCATTCGTTGCTGTCGCGTGTACAACTCAATAGCAGACGCGCATCGTCAGATCCCGGACCAAACCGTTGAGCACACCCATGGCAGTTGCGGGCACAGCTACCGAAGCGCTGCCGGAGAAGGGCAGGGAGACTGCTGGTCTTGCCCTTGTAGACTCCGCATTGCGATTGATCCGCACCTTCTTTGAGTGGTTTGGGAATCTTGGCATGTTCTCCTGGCAGGTCTTGCGCGCCGGAGTTACACCACCTTACGAATGGCGTGAAGCTCTGCGGCAGGTCGATGAGGTCGGGGCAAAGTCCTTTCCCCTGGTCGCACTCGCTGGTGCAGCCGTCGGCGTGGTGACCTCACTTGAAGCTCGCCAAACACTGGTGCGCTTCGGCGCCCAATCGATGTTCCCCTCTAGCCTCGTCTACTCGGTGATTGAGGTGATGGGTCCGATCATCACCGGGCTTGTTGTGTCTGGACGCGTAGGGGCCGGCATAGGTGCGGAACTGGCGTCGATGAAGGTGACCGAACAGATTGACGCGCTCGAAGCGTCCGCGGTCAATCCATACCGTCTGCTTGCGGCAACACGGATCCTGGCCTGCATCCTGATGCTGCCTTTGTTGACCATCGTGACGGATGCGTTCGCGTTGGCGACAGGATGGTTTGCCCAGGCGATGGTGGAGCCCCTGTCGTTCCATCAATTCATCGAAGCCGGATTTCATGGGGCAACGTTCAACGCATTTCTTCCCCCGACGTTTAAGACCCTGGTGTATGGATTGATCATTGGCCTCATTGCCTGCTTTCAGGGTATGCGCTGCAGCGGCGGCGCTGAAGGAGTTGGGCGCGCCGCGACCAACTCAGTTGTGCTGGGGTCGCTGTTCCTCATCCTTGCCGATGTTGTGTTGGTCAAGTTGATCCTGGTTGTCTTTCCATAACCCCACGACAGAAGGTTTCCAAAATGGCCACCGCAATAGATACCGCAACGAAGCCCGCAGAGACGATCGGTGACAGGTGCCAGCCCGCTGTTGCGGTCGTGAATCTGCACAAGGCCTTTGGGCAACACAAGGTCCTGAACGGTATCAACCTTGAGGTGGCGCCGGGCGCGACGATGGCTGTTCTTGGCCGCAGCGGCACAGGCAAGAGCGTGCTCTTGAGACTCATCATTGGCCTGGCACAACCAGACTCCGGGTCAATTGCGATTCAAGGGCTGGATATATCCAGCCTGTCTACAGATCAACTGAACGGTGTACGGAAACGAATGGGATTCCTCTTTCAACATGCAGCTCTCTACGACTCATTGACCGCGGCTGAGAATGTTGGATTCCCGCTCGAACATCACCGCCGAGAGATGTCACGGTCAGAGCGTAACGATCGTGTGCATGGGTTACTGATGGAAGTAGGCGTGGAAGACAGTGCCGATAGCATGCCGTCCGAGCTCTCTGGCGGGATGCAGAAACGTGTTGGCCTGGCTCGGGCGCTCGCCCTTGATCCAGAGATTCTGTTGCTGGATGAGCCCACCGCCGGCCTTGATCCGATCAGCTCAAGAGAGATCGACACTCTGATTCTGAAACTGCAGTCGGAGCACCATATGGCGTCCATCGTGGTGACGCACGATCTGTTCAGCGCAAAGACAATCTCAAATCGCCTGGCGCTTCTGGACCAGGGCAACGTCGTCATCGAAGGAACTTTCGAAGACCTTCGGAACAGCGATCTTCAGTTTGTTCAAGAGTTTCTTCAGCAGCCGTAGGGAGTAACCATGTCAAGAGTAGCAAGGCTTGGAGCGTTCATCGTTTTCACCATGGTAGTTCTGGCCGCCGGGGTGTTCATTATCGGAAGCAAGGCCTATATGTTTCGCCCGACGTATCAACTGAGGACGCAATTCACCGATGTTGCGGGCTTGGCTGTAGGCGCCGATGTGCGGGTAGGTGGTGTACACAGCGGAACGATACGTAGTATCGAACTTCCACATTCGGCGGGCAAAACCGTCACCATCGTGATGGATATGGATCGATCGACACAAGAGATTGTGAAACAAGATTCCATCGCCTCTATTGAAACCGAAGGCCTGCTTGGGAGTCAGTACATGGCGGTGTCGTTCGGTTCATCGGATCAAAGAGAAATCAGGGATGGAGATACGATTGGAAGCAAGCCTCCATTGCAGATGATCGATCTATTCGTCAAGGCGAACAATATTCTGACAACTAGTCAGCAGGCCCTTAACGGTGCCGCGGAGACTACGGCGCACCTGAGTTCCGTGACGGCAAAGATCGACTCTGGTCAGGGATCGGTGGGAGCGTTGATCAACGACAAGACAATGTACAGCGCGCTGTCCCAGTCGACTGCAACCCTTCAAACGACCATGGTCCAGGCACAGGCCGGGGTTGCCGACTTTCGTGACAACATGCAGGCCCTCCAGCATAACTTTCTGTTGCGGGGATACTTCAAGCAGCGCGGCTACGGAGAGTCCTCCGATCTGGTGGAAAACCAGACCGACCACTTGCCATCGGACACGCCATTGAAGACCTTTGCCTACAGCCCCGCACAGCTCTTCGACGACAAGGACTCGGTCAAACTTCACAATCAGCAAGCGTTGAATGTCAGCGGCGAATTTCTGGCAAAGAACGCTTTTGGCGCAGCGGTGATTGTACTTTCTTCCGGTGTTGACGGCGATACCCAAAAGGAAATGGTGTTGACGCAAGTGAGGGCAATGCTCATCCGCGATTATCTTGTCCAGCATTTTGGGTTCGATGACAGTCAGCTGAAGACCATGGCGTTGGGTAAGCAGAGCCAGGCTGAAGGCACACCGCATGGAAACATACAGATTTTGATTTATCCAGTGGGCAGTATTGTGACTGGAAAGGCTGCACCTCTTGCCGGGGTTCCAGTGAAATAGAGCGACCAGCGGCAGAGAGGCTTCCACTATCAAGTAGCTAACGCTGGATGTGGGGAGTTGGCGCCCTGTTCACAAATGCTCAGCATTCAATTTAGAGACTTGAAAGAATGAGCGCAGTGCAAGTTTTACCGGATCGCACCAGTCGTTGAGCCTGAGCTAAGTCGTCCCAACTGACACTTTCCCATCTTAGCCCGCCAGATCGAGCATGAACGTCCCCGGAATCCAGTGATGCTCGTAAGAAATCAGTGAGTGTGGTTATATGCCTCTCGTTAATGTAGTGCTCGCCCTGGTTGTGGTGGGGGTTCTGTTATGGCTTGTCAATCGCTATATCCCCATGCAAGGGCAAATCAAAGGGATACTGAATAGCGTCGTAGTGATCGGCGTTGTTCTTTGGCTCCTCAAGGTATTTGGCCTCTACGAATATCTGCTTCAGTTCCGCGTTGGGCGTTGAGCCTCCTGTCGGCAGGACTCCAACCGCCTCCTCGCACGAAATCAACACTGCACGCCAACGCAAGCGGCATGTCTTTGCCGGATGGAGAGATCTTGAAATACGCTTATCTGTTAGCCATTGGAAGTGTCCTGAGCCTGAGTGCTGCCGCGCAAACCACTCCGGGAGTAACCGTAGTTGTGAAGCCCCCCAGCGCAACGCAAGGCTTCAGGGTTATGACGATTAGCCGCAGCGTGCAGGCGATCAACTACCAGCACAACGCAGGGGTGACGCATGTGGATCTTGCAGGAACGGTCTTGCTGCCCTCGGCCGAGGGAAAGGTCAAAGTTCGCAGCAAGCGCGGAACTCTGGAAGTGGAGGCGGAGTTCAAGGATTTGCGGAACCCGACGACCTTCAGCACGGAGTATTTGACCTATGTGCTGTGGGCAATCTCACCGGAGGGCCATGCTGTGAACCTTGGCGAGGTGCTGGTGGGCGGCGATGACAGCAGCAAACTAACCGCGACCACGGATCTGCAGGCATTCGCGCTGATTGTAACGGCGGAGCCTTACTTTGCAGTTCGTCAGCCGAGCAATTATGTCGTGCTGGAGAATGTTGTTAGCGCAGAAACAAAGGGTACGAGCGAAGCGGTGAATGCGAAGTATGAGCTGATGGAGCGCGGGGGCTATATCCCCACCGGCTTCAAATTCGATCCAGTTATTCTGAGCGCCAGTCTCCCATTGGAGTTTTACGAGGCGCGCAATGCATTGCGGATAGCGCAATCCGAGGGCGCCGACGTCTATGCCGCCTCCAGTTACCAGCATGCAGTGGAGCTGATGGACAGCGCCAATCAGTTCGCAACGCAAAAGCATGTTGAGAAGAAGCCGCTGATTGCAGCCGCACGTCAGGCAGTACAGACCGCGGAAGATTCGCGGGAGATTGCAGTCAAGCGGATCGATGAGGAGCGCGCTGCCATGGAACGTCAGGCATCGAGCGATGCACAGACGAGGGCGCAGGCACAGGCCGACGACGCAACGCATCTGAAGCAACAGGCAGAAGCCGATTTGGCTGCTAACAAAGTGACAGCGGCTGCTGCGGTATCCTCGGCTCAAGCCGACGCAGAGCAGGCTCGTTTGGCTGCGCTACGTGCACAGGCGAGCGAAGACAATGCCGTGCAAGACAAAGCAGAGATGCGTGCTCAACTTTCAGCGCAGCTGAACAAGGTTCTTGCAACGCGCGACAGTGCGCGCGGTCTTATTGTGAGCATGTCCGATGTGCTGTTCGATACCGGGAAGTTCGCTCTGAAAGAGGGCGCACGCGAGAAGTTGGCCAAGGTGGCCGGAATCCTGATTGCCTACCCGACATTAGCTATTGAAGTGGGCGGCTATACGGATAATGTTGGTGGGGACGATATGAATCAGAAGCTGTCAGAGAATCGCGCCGATTCAGTTCGCGATTATCTGGTGCAGCAAGGTGTCGGCACTGGGTCCGTTGTCGCCAAGGGCTTTGGGAATACATCCCCTGTAGCTTCTAACGAGAACGCTTCAGGTCGTCAAGAGAACCGGCGCGTAGAATTGGTTGTCTCTGGCGATGTGATTGGCACCACGGCCAATGTAACGACGGGTAGCCTCCGTTAGGGTCAGGCTCTTTGGGTGGCGATACCTTAAAAGGTCGCCACCCAGGAGAATGGCTGCTTTGCGGCAGCATGGTTTGATCCATACCCGGGCGCCTGGGCCAACGATTGGCATGACCCGGATGTTGTCTATGTGACGTAGGACGATGGGGGATATTACCTCAATGACCGTAGACATCCTGGCCTAGGAATCGCGACTAGCTGATCGCTGTCGCTAACCATCGGGCGAGCCTGACCAATAGGCGCTCCCGTTAAGAGAATGAGGTAAGAGATGCTTGGAACCATACTGATTGTGCTTCTCATTTTGGCTCTTCTGGGCGCATTCCCCAGGTGGCCGCATAGCCGGGAGTGGGGTTATTACCCGACTGGTGGACTAGGACTCGTTCTTCTGATTGTCATTATTCTCCTAGTTCTTGGGCGGATCTAACCGGTTTCGCTGCGCATTAGTTAATCGAATGCACAGCAGAAATGGTCTGTGCGCACCCTCTGCCGTCGGTCGATGAAGAGGGTTATCAGTAGAGCGAAAGTAGGGCTTATGTTTGTGACGAACTGCAAGACAGCAATGCCCCCGGCAGGGGGGCCGAGTACGCTTCCTTTGCCAACACGAATCGCAGTAGTCGGTACATACCTACCTCGCCAGTGTGGCATTGCTACCTTTACCGCGGACCTATGTACGGCGCTTGGGGATAAATACGGCGATGAGCGACTATTCGCAATTCCCGTGAACGATCCTGATTCGAGTTATGAGTATCCAGAGCGGGTGCGCCTGGAACTGGAGCAAGAAGACATCAGGTCGTATGAGCGGGCAGCTGAGTTCCTGAACTTCAATGGGAACGATCTGGTGAGCCTGCAGTTTGAGTACGGAATCTTTGGGGGGACCTCTGGTAGCCATATTCTTGCGCTGTTGCGAAGGCTCAGGGCGCCGTTGGTTACCACGCTGCATACAGTATTGCGCGATCCGGATGCGGCTCAGCGCACAATGCTGGTGGAGGTAGCCCAACTCTCAGATCGCCTTGTGGTCATGAGCGAACTGGCGGCCAAGTTGCTGCGCGACGTTTACGCCGTGCCCTCCGAAAAGATCGACACTATTCCTCACGGGGTTCCCGACTTGCCTTTTATGGATCCGAACTATTTTAAAGACAAGTTCGGCACAGCTGGCCAATTTGTACTGCTTACCTTTGGCTTGCTGTCGCCCAACAAGGGAATCGAGTACGTGATCAAAGCGTTGCCCTCGATCCTAGAACGCCATTCTAACGTTGTCTACATCGTGTCAGGCGTGACGCATCCGCACGTTCGCCGACGCGATGGAGAGGCCTATCGCGAGCAACTGCTTGCGCTGGCAGAAGAGCTTGGCGTATCAGACCATCTTATCCTCGACAATCGCTTTGTGAGTGCAGAGGAACTGATTGAGTACATTGGGGCCGCGGATATCTACGTCACGCCTTACCAGCAAGAGGCGCAGGTTGTATCAGGGACGTTGGCCATTGCGTTTGGGGCGGGCAAGGCCATCATTTCCACACCTTACTGGCATGCCAAGGAGTTACTGGCTGAGAAGCGCGGCGTGATTGTTCCCTTTTCCGATCCAGATGCGATTGCTGCGTCGGTTGTGGAACTTCTGGACAACGAAGCGGAACGTCATGCCATGCGGAAACGAGCGTACCTCCATTCGCGCGGCACAACCTGGCCGCATACGGCTCATGCTTACATGACCAGTTTTCAACGGGCACGTTTCGAGCGTTCGTTGCATCCGAAAGCGAGCCAACAAGACGAGGCAACCACGGAGCCGGTCGACGTTCTGCCCGCACTCAATACAGCGCATCTGACTGCTATGACCGATGACACAGGGATGTTTCAGCACGCGATCTTTACCGTGCCCAATTCGCTGGAGGGATACACGACGGACGACAACGCCCGGGCGCTGATTGTCTCGATCCTCCTGGAAGGAGGAGCCGTACTGCCGGATGGAGTGACGCGAACAGCTCTGTCGCATCGCTACTTGGCGTTCTTATGGCTAGCCTTCAACGCGGACTCTGGGCGGTTCAGAAACTTTCTGGGTTACGACCGCAGATGGCTTGAAACAGTAGGATCGGATGATAGCCATGGTCGTGCGTTATGGTCATTGGGTAAGGTGCTTGGACACTCCTGCGATCCCGGTTTACGCGGTGCCGCAGGACGGCTGTTTGAAGCCGCAGTTCCAGCCGCACTTTCAGCAACCAGTCCACGAGCATGGGCCTACAGCATTCTCGGCCTGCAGGCATATCTCGACTGGTTTCCCGGAGACCGGGCCGTTCAGGGCGCTCGCAACACCCTAGCCAAAAGACTTCTGGATATCTATGAGCGCAGCCATACAGAGAACTGGAAGTGGTTTGAGAAGAGTCTTTCGTATGCGAACGCGCGGCTGCCTCAGGCACTTATTCTGGCGGGTAGCAGGAGTAACAATCAGAGAATGAGCGAGGTCGGAATCGAGTCGCTCAAGTGGCTTGTTGACCAACAACGCTGCAACGGTGATGGGGTCTTTGTTCCCATCGGATCGAATGGATTCTTCCTGGAGGGAAAAGAAAAAGCCCGGTTCGATCAACAGCCCATTGAGGCCTGCGCCACGGTGTCGGCTTGCCTTGAAGCCTACAACTTCACGAAACATCCAGAGTGGCGTGAGAATGCTAGGTTTGCATTCCTGTGGTTTCTGGGTAAGAACGATTTGCAAGCACCCCTCTACGATCCCACCACGGGTGGATGCCGCGACGGGCTTCATCCCGACCGCGTGAACGAGAATCAAGGCGCGGAGTCTACGCTCTCCTTCTTGATGGCGCTGCTGGAAATGCAGACCGCCAAAGTGCCAGACGCTGATCAACAGATCCAGGAAATGAGAACCTATAGTGAGTCCAGATACTCCGCCATCTGAAGAGCTGCAGTTGGTTGCTCCCGAAATAGCGACCAGGAAGCCATGTGCCGATGAGCAGCTGTTCACCAGGCACCCTGGAAATCCGCTCCTGGTCCGCGAGAAATGGCCTTATCCGATCAACAGCGTCTTCAATGCAGGAGCCGTGCGTCTGGGCGATGGGGATACGTTGTTGCTGTGCCGCGTGGAAGACCGCAGTGGTTTTTCTCATTTGTGCGCAGCTCGGTCAGCCAATGGAGTTGACGACTGGCGCATCGATCCTGAGCCGACGCTGGCAGCCAACCCTCGTGATTATCCAGAGGAAATTTGGGGCATTGAAGATCCACGCATCACGTATGTGCCGGAGCTGGAACAGTACGCAGTGGCCTACACCTCGTTTGCGCGGGGAGGTCCGGGAGTCTCGCTTGCTTTGACAAAGGATTTCCGAAGCTTCGAACGGCTGGGCGTGATTATGTCTCCAGAGGACAAAGACGCAGCGCTGTTGCCGCGGAGGATCGAAGGACGCTGGGCGCTGATTCATCGGCCGATGACAGTGCTTGGCGCTCATATGTGGATATCCTACTCGCCCGATCTGCGGCATTGGGGAAGCCATAAGGTGATTCTCCAGGCACGGCGGGGTGGATGGTGGGACGCAAATAAAATTGGTCTCTGTTCTCCTCCCATTGAAACTGCCAAGGGCTGGTTGATGATCTACCATGGCGTTCGTCAGACGGCTTCGGGGAGTATCTATCGTCTGGGTCTTGCTCTGTTCGATTTGGAGAGGCCTGACATCTGCCTGCAGCGCGGGGACCAGTGGGTCTTTGGGCCAGAGGCTTGTTACGAGCGTGGTGGAGACGTCAAGGATGTGGTCTTTCCGTGCGGACAGACGATCGGCGCCGATGGAGATACCATCTTCCTTTACTACGGTGCGGCCGATTCGAGCGTGGCATTGGCCACCGCCAGCATCAGCGCGATTCTTGAATGGCTGGAAGTGCACAAGAGCACGTCAGAAATGAGCGCCTGATGGTTGGGACGCTAGAAGGCTCCGCCACAAGTGAAAAGCAAGCCTGACGCCCCATAACTAAGATTGCTAGCACCGTGACCGCGTTGACTTGCGCTCTCCCAGGTTTCAGAATCTAGACCTGGGGCACGCAAGGTTCATGCACTCGATTACTGAATTACTCGGTCACGGTTCTACCTATTAGGCAATGGCACACAATGCGTGCGGTGATAGGGAGAGCTCAAATCAAATTCCGAGCGCAGGTTGTTTCATCATGTATTTATGCACATGTGCCGTATTGGCTCATCCATTTGGGGGCATTGGGTCTGTTCTCCGTGGCAGCGGTTGACTCCTCGGTCATTTCAGTAATTGTTCCAGGTGGCACGGACTTGCTTCTGCTATGGCTTGTGGCGAACGGCGGAGAGCCGTGGAGTTTGGCTGCAAGCGCTATTGCAGGCAGTCTGCTGGGTGGTTATAGTACCTGGGAATTGGGTAGAAGAGGCGGCAAGGCAGCATTGAGCCACTATATCCCTGCCCTCATGCTCCGCCGGATTGTGAGATGGGTCGAGCATCATCCCGTTCTTGCCGTATTTGTTCCTGCCGTTCTTCCTCCACCCATTCCGTCGTCGCCATTTATCCTCGCGTCGGGTGCTTTGAGCGTATCGCGCGGTAGATTTCTCGTGAGTTTCGCTTCAGCGCGTATCCTGCGCTATTCTCTTGTAGCGATGCTTGGAGTGCGTTACGGGAAGACAATTGTGGGTTTCGGGCCACGATATCTCGATGAGTGGTCGGTGCCACTGCTCTGGGCATTCGGATGCTTGGTGGTAGTCAGCATTTGCGTAGGAATCTGGAAGGTTCTCGGCATGCATCGTTTTGATGTCGCTCAACGACTCGCTCTGCAAGCCGCAGCGGGGCGATCTGAGTAGGGTGTGACGAGCCTTATTCGCTGATTGTTCTGGTCGGTGCTGCGATCCGATAGGCTGTAGATCCTGATTGTTGTCAGAAGACGGATTTGGCCGACCTTCAGCAAGCAAGGTCCCATGCTGCGCGCAAATGGTGTCGATCCACTGGGGTTCTCTCTGCAAACTAAACGGCTCTGGTGTAAGAGTGAGAACCCCGGGGTGTGTGGTCTGCGGTCATGGACGATCTGAGGGCGTATGCCACTTCCAGTTACGCAGTTCCTCGCGATCGATGCCATTTTCATGCGCATAGTTGACGCAATCAATGATCTGCTCTTTCAACCATTCCTTGGTGTGCGCTGCACTCACCTGCATGGCAGGAACCCGGTCAATCACATCAATGGCCAGGTTGAAGCGGTCTACCTGGTTCAGGATGGCCAGCTCCATTGGCGTGTTGATGTTGCCTTTTTCTTTGTAGCCGCGCACATGGATGTTGTCGTGATTCGTGCGCCGGTAAGTCAGCTTGTGGATCAAGGAAGCATAGGCATGAAAGTTGAAGATCACCGGCTTGTTGGTGGTGAAGAGACTATCGAACTCGCGGTCTGAGAGGCCGTGAGGATGTTCGTGCTCTGGCATGAGGCGGAACAGGTCCACCACATTGACGAAGCGAATCTTCAAATCCGGGCAACGCTCCCGGAGGATCGCGACCGCAGCCAGAGATTCAGAGGTAGGGATGTCACCGGCGCAGGCCATCACGACATCAGGTTCCTGGTCAGCGTCGTTGCTCGCCCAATCCCAGATACCAATGCCCTTGGTGCAATGCTTCACAGCTGCATCCATGTCCAGATACTGCAGATGTGGAGCCTTGTCGGCCACGATGACGTTGATGTAGTCGGTACTGCGCAAACAATGATCCGCGACGCTCAAAAGGCAATTGGCATCGGGCGGAAGATAAATGCGCGTGATCTCTGGACTCTTGTTGGTGACCAGATCGATAAAGCCGGGGTCTTGATGCGTGAAGCCGTTGTGATCCTGCCGCCATACAAGCGACGTGATCAGCAGATTGATGGAGGAGATGGGCGCTCTCCATCGCAGTTCCAGCTTGCTCTTCTCCAGCCACTTGGCATGCTGATTGAACATGGAGTCGATGATGTGGACGAAGGCTTCATAGGTGGAGAAGAAGCCATGGCGGCCGGTGAGCACGTAGCCTTCAAACCAGCCTTCCAGGGTATGCTCGCTGAGCATCTCCATCACGCGCCCGTCCGGCGAAAGAAAGCCGCCGTCGGCATCCTCCGGCGTCCTCTCCGCCATCCACGTCTTTTCGCTTGCCTGGTAGATGGCATCGAGTTTGTTGGAGGCGGTCTCGTCCGGGCCGAAGACACGGAAGCTGGTCATGTTTCTGCGCATCACATCGCGGAGAAATGTCGCCAGCGTGGCGGTAGATGAAATCTCCGTCTGGCCAGGCGCGGAAGCATTCACTGCATAGGTGCGGAAATCAGGCAGGTCGAGCGGCTTCCGGAGTCCTCCACCATTCGCATGAGGGTTGCCGCTGATACGCCTTGCGCCATGCGGGGCCATCTGCTTCAATTCGGCGATCAAGGCGCCTTTTTTGTCGAAGAGTTCTTCCGGCTTGTAACTGCGCAGCCACGACTCCACCTGCTGCAGATGCGCTGGATTCGTGACCGGATCGAGGATAGGCATCTGGTGCGCGCGCCACGATCCTTCGATCTTGTGGCCATCTAACAGCTTTGGACCTGTCCATCCCTTGGGCGTGCGCAGGATGATCATTGGCCAGCGCGGCCGCTCTGGTACAGCGTGCGCGCCGGCGCTTCTGGCCTTGGTCTGGATCGCCCGAATATCCAGTACGCAGGTTTCCATTACGCGCGCCATCTTCTGATGCATCTCCGCGGGATCATCGCCCTCAACCACGTAAGGCGTCCATCCATAGCCACGGAAGAGGCTCTCCAATTCCTCCGGAGAGATCCGGGCAAGAATGGTTGGATTGGCGATCTTGTAACCGTTGAGATGCAGGATGGGCAGCACCGCGCCATCGCGAGCAGGATTGAGGAATTTGTTCGAGTGCCAGGATGTCGCCAATGGGCCGGTCTCTGCTTCGCCATCTCCAACAACGACAGCGACAATGAGATCTGGGTTGTCAAAGGCCGCGCCAAATCCGTGCGAGAGGCTATAGCCGAGTTCGCCGCCTTCATGAATCGACCCGGGCGTCTCCGGCGTGCAGTGGCTTCCGATTCCGCCAGGAAACGAGAACTGTTTAAAAAATTTTCTCATGCCCTCCGCATCTTCGCTCATCTCCGGATAGACTTCGGAATAGACGCCTTCGAGGTAACTATTGGCAAGCGTCGCAGGCGCTCCGTGCCCAGGGCCCGAAACATAGACCACATTCAGATCGTATTTGCGGATGAGCCGATTCAGATGCACCCAAACAAAGGTCTGCCCCGGGTCTGATCCCCAGTGCCCGAGCAATCTGTTCTTGATATGCTCCGCCTTCAGCGGCTCACGTAGCAGAGGGTTCTCGCGCAGGTACAACATGCCGGCACACAGGAAGTTGCATGCTCGCCAATAGGCGTCGATCTTGCGCGCCTCATCGGGCGTCAATAGGATGCCCCGGGCTTGCGAAGCGGCAGCAGGAAAAGTGAGAGTCGGGGTGGTCATGGATCTTCCTCTTTGAGTTACATGAATCGGGGTGTAGAAAGTAAGGGCATAATCCGGAGATGCAAGTAAACGAAGAGTCCCCGCAGTTGCGCTGCAGAGGCTCTTCGAAGGCATCTTATCAAAGTAACTGACTTGTTATTGCTCGAGTTGCACGATCAGATCGTCGGTCAGCCTGAAATGCATGATCGATTCTGCGGGAATATCGATATCCCTGTTACCGGTCAAGCCTGCAACCGCGGTTCCAGCGCCTCCACCTACAAGGCCACCCACAGCCACGCCCGTACCACCGGAGGCAAGTCCGCCTACCAGCATGCCAAGTCCCGCGCCTCCGGCAATGAGAGCTGTCGAACGTTTTCCCTTGCCCTTCTTTGTACTGACCAAATCGCGAGTGGTCAGCGAATAGTGCACTCCGTTCATGGTGAGTTCGGTCAAACGCAGCTCAAGAGACGATCTACCTTTGAAATGCCCTCGCCGATGCGATACATCCACAATGCCGGCAACGCGCGCGCCTTTTGGCACCAGTTCGTTGTTGTTGTCGCCCATCACAGGATCAACCAGTTCGCCTGTGAATCCGTCTCCGGCACGGTTGCTTTTGACACTGAGACGCTGATCGATGCGGATCGTCAGAGGTGTGCCCGCGGGGATCATTGCGGTCACAGGCTTTGGCGGCAGCGGTACCGCAGAGACTTTAGGCTCTGAGAATTTGGGCGCCGCAACCCCCATCACGGGAGGAGTCGTGGTCGTAGTCATTGATGTTGTGTTCTGGCCTGGAGCCGGCGGCTGCACAACAATTGTGGTCGTGAGCCCGTCCTTATCAACAGAGACGATCTGTTGTGCCTGCCCAGTTGCGATGGCTTGCTTCTTGGCCTGATCCAGTGCCTGTGCCGAACGTGAGGCGCAGCCCGAGAGGACTATGGCCATCAGTGCGAGGGGAATCAGCAACAACATCTTGTAGCAGTACGGTGAATTCGATCTGAATGTAGTGATGGTCGATCCTCTTTCTCGGGAGGTCTTCTCCGGTACTCTCAGGAGTCCATTCGCCGAGGCAGGGAGCCACGACGCATTTACCCAGCAAGAGATTCCGAAGAAGAACTGTGGTTGGCAGAGATACGGTTGCGCGTTAGCTTCGCGTCTGCCGCGTCGCGTCCGATGCCGCAGGATCGAGTGCAGACTTCATGTGCAGGCCAATTTCCACTTTGGCCTCATTGAAATCCTCCAGTGCATCGCCGGCGGCAACTTCCATTTCGCCCTTCAGTTCCTGGACGATGCCCTTGATCTCGAGAGGCGCATTGCTTGTCCATTCGCCGGTCTTGCGCTTTACGGTGCCTGCCACTTTGTCGATTGTTCCTTTTACTTGTTCCTTATTCATAAGCCCCCTTCAGAGGTTTCGATTTTCATGTTCGATGCTAACCCGGCTGCGGAAACGGTACTGAGCTGTATCGACCATCGGTCTTCAATTTCGTAGTGCGCGGACGGAGAATCGTGGGGAGCTCGGTGTGCGCATGCGAAAGGGATATGAATTCAGCTCTGTCTCGGAGTTTGCAGAATGGTGGGCAGGAATCTCCGACGGGAGCGCAGCGAAAACAAGGAGGATCTTCCGCGGTACACCGGTTGATTACTCCGCACCCCAGAGAAGCTCGTGGCGAACGGGATCGCTATCTATTGTATGAACTGCATTGCTGGTCAATGGCGCACTTGTTAATGAATCGGGGAGCATCGGCAAGGCGGCTTGCTAATCCTCTGGAGCGTCGGAAGAGGAGAACGGGTCTTGGATGCGGTCTGGGAGTTGATCATGCAAGACTACGTTGAGTAACGACTGAAAGACCCGAATGCGGCCGTTGTACTCAATAAAACCCATCTTCCGGAAGCGGTTCATGAAGAAGCTTACGCGGGATCGAGTGGTACCGACCATCTCTGCCAATACCTCCTGGGAGATCTTGGGCAGCAGCGGCGCCGGTTCTCCGGGTTGGCCAAACTGAGCCATGAGTAAGAGGATCCTCGCCAAGCGCTTCTCACTGGAATTGAAGAGCTGATCGATCAGATCGGCCTGAATGCGCATGGTCCGAGCCATCAGATACTTCATAAACAGGTCTGTGAAGACATGGTCCTCGTGCAGGAGGCGCGCCATCTCTGCTCGACTGATCTTGATCGCTACGCACTCTGTGATTGCGGTGGCCGTGGCTAGACGAAGGCCGGGAGCT
>Ga0181520_10005509_pt1 | contig 20120 bp, 16 predicted proteins | sample PEATcosm2014_Bin_29_FD_132451 | JGI IMG/M metagenome (GOLD analysis project Ga0181520, IMG submission 132451) | Peatland microbial communities from MTU Mesocosm Facility, Houghton, MI, USA - PEATcosm2014_Bin02_30_metaG | ecosystem: Environmental > Terrestrial > Soil > Wetlands > Peat | place... | reverse complement strand
GCCCACCCGATCCATCATCTCGTCGAGCCGCTCGGCGGGAACGCGGATGGTGGCGTTCTCCTTCGCGCCGTGCTTGGCCGCAGCCTCCGCGCCGCCGGCGGGCTCGCCGCTCGGCGGCGGCGCGGCGACGGCCGCCGCGCTCGCTTCAACGGGCGCGGCTGGCGCGGCGGGCGCGGCGGCGGCGGCGGGCGCTTCGGCCGTGGCCGGCGCTTCCTCGATCGAAAGCTCCATCTCGCTGGCGACGAAGATGAAGACGTCCTCGATGTCGCTCTTCGGGCGCGCGGTGTCGAGCACGACCTCCCAAGAGAAGTAGCAGGCGGTCGGGTCGATCGCCTCGAGCGACGGCGTCGCTTCGGCATGGACGGTGACGCGGCAGTCGCCGAGGCTGGCGAGCTCGTCGAGGAGCAGCAGCGGGTTGGAGCCGTTGACCAGCACGTCCTTATGGAAGCGCATGCCGACGCGCCAGCGGTTCGTCGCCGGCGCCGGAGGCGGGGGCGGCGGCGCGGCGGAGGCGGGGGCGGGGGCGGCCGCGGCGGCGGAAAGCGCCGCGGCGCCGGCGCCGCCTTGGACGAGCTTGCGCAGGTCGGCCAGGATGCACATGCCGATCACCGCGCTCGCTTCGTCGGGCTTCTCGATCTGCATGCGCAGGAAGTCCTTGGCGTTGAGCGCGATGGCGATCAGCTCTGGGTCGGGGGCGGCGTCGCCCTTGCGCACCCGGTCGAAGGCGCTCTCGAATTCGTGGGCGAAGGCGGCGACCTGTTCGAAGCCGAACATGGCGCCGGAGCCCTTGATGGTGTGCAGTGCGCGAAACGCGCTGTTGATGAGGTTGCGGTCGTCGGGCGAGCGCTCGAGATCGAGCAGGGCGGCCTCGAGCTTCTCGAGCAGGTCGGCGGCTTCTTGGCGGAAGATCTCCGCGGGATCTGAGCTGTTGGTCATCCGAGCAACTTCTTGGTTACGGCGAGGAGCTGGTCCTGCTTGAACGGCTTGGTGATCCAGCCGGTCGCGCCGGCGGCCTTGGCCTGCATCTTCAGGCCCTCGTCGGATTCGGTGGTGAGCATGACGATGGGGACGCCGCGGTAGGGCGGCAGCCGCCGGAGCGAACGGATGAAATCGATTCCGTCCATCCCCGGCATGTTGAGGTCGGTGATGACCATGTTGACCGGCTGGCTCCGGGCCATGGTCAGCGCCGAGACAGCGTCCTCGGCCTCAAGCACCGAATAGCCGGCCGCGCCGAGCGCGAACTTGAGCAGGTGGCGAACGCTCGCCGAGTCGTCGACTGTGAGAATCGTCTTCATCAGGCGCCTCGCGCAGTGGAGGGAAAGATCTTGTCGAGCGCGGTCGCCCCTTCGACCGGCGCGAAGCCGCAACGCCGCAACGCGTCGGCGAGGACGCCCTGCGGGGGCGCGGCGAGCGCGATCGACTTATGCGCGCGCTCCGCGCTCCGCTCAGCCGACGCCAGCAATTGAAGGAAGGAAACGTCGATCTCGGCCGCCTCGGAACAATCGACGACCAAATTCTCGCAGCCGCTGAGGGCGTCGCGAATCGCCCGATGGGCGTCCTCGCTATAGGGAGTGGTCAAACTCCCGCGCAATTTCAGGGGGACGGAAACGCTTGATGAGGTCATCGCAGTCACCTTTCGACGCGCATTCACCTGTAAGTGAGCGAAAATGGTTAATGTGACGTTTACGAAGCGGAATATGCGCGAGTGTTTTGCCGGCGTTCGGTTAGGCGAACGGGTATTTGCACAAATATCATACCAATAGCGGCAATCACGCACGCCATCGCTGCGTAATCCGGGATAAAACGCGTTAGTATGTTGTGATTGCCAAGCAGTATAGCGCCGATGGACGGACGAGATTTCCGGGAATGTGCGAATATTTGCCCGCGCCGCGAGGAACGCTCGACGGCGTTGCTGGCCTTGGCGGCGACTTCATCCCGAACGACGGCGCCGATCCTCGAACGCGACATCGCAACGGCTCCCTCTCTTCGACGCGCGGCGTCGAAGAGATCCTCCCGCGTTCGGCGCCCGCTGACGCGGCGACGACCCGACGGGAGATCAATGCGCTTCCCGCCCCGCTTGGGGGGCGAGATTGCTTTTTGACGGAGCCTAGATGTCGATTGGGGATCGACGCGACGGGGACGGCATCATGCCTTCGTCCGCTCGCCTCGGAGCGCGACGACTCGCCGCGCCTCAAGCTGCGCTCGTTAGGTTAACGAGACGTTAACAATTTGCGTCGGGAAAAAGCATGTGATCAATCGAGGCGAAGGACGTCAGAAGCGCGGCGCGCGATGTGGCGCGCGCTCAAGGGGGGCGGAGGACATGCCAAGCCTCGCCGACCCATGCGGCGGCGGACGGCGGGTGGAAACGCGGCGCGCCGTTTGCAAGAGCGCGCTCGTCCTCGGCGATTCCGGCTTGATGATCAGCGTCGCGAAACCATCGAACTCTCTTGCTGGTTCGAACGCCGAATGATTCGGCGGGGGATCGAGGCAAGTCCGTCGGGCAGCCATGTTTCAAGCCCGCGCCGACGATAAGGTTCATCCCGTGTTCAAGGTTGCGGTCGTGGCCGAGGCGCTTCGCGCCGAGGGCGTTGACCCCGCCGCGTCACTGCGCGCGGCCGGCGTCGGCGCGCGCGACTTGTCCTCGCCGAGGGCGCGCGTCTCGCTCAATCAGATCCTTCTGTTCTATCGCGCCGCGCTCCAGCGGGCTTCGGACGGTTCGTTCGCCGCCCGCGCCGCGCGGCGCTTTCGCGTCTCGACCTACGGATTGTATGGCTTCGCGCTGCTCACCAGCGCCGATCACCGGCGCGCGCTTCGCTTCGCGGAGCGCTATCGCCCGCTCGCCGCGCCGCTCGCCGACATCGTCTTCCGCGAGCGCGACGGTCGAGCCGAGTGGGCGATCACGCCGCCGCCGTCTCCGCAGGTCGACGCCGAGCTTTATCGATTTCTCGTGGAATTGCAGTTCGGAATCCAGAAATCGGTGTGTCGCGATCTAATGGGGCCGGCCTTCGGCCCGATCGAACTCTCCGTCGTCTATGGCGCGCCGTCCGACTCGCGAGGCTGCGTCGAGGGGTTCGACTGCCCGGTCGCGTTCAACGCCCCTGAGAACAAATTCGTCTTCAACGCCAAATGGCTGGACGAAGTCCCGCAGCTCGGCGACGCGCTCGCCCACGCGCTCGCGCGCGGCCTCTGCGACCAGGCGATGATCGAATTCAAACGCCGGACCGGCGTCGCCGGCGAGGTCCGCGAGACGCTGCTCGGCGATCCTGCGCACCGGGCGAGCTTTGAGGCCGTCGCCGCGCGCTTGCGCTTCGCCCCGCGCACGTTGCGGCGCAAGCTCGCCCAGGAGGGCGTCTCGTTTCGCAAGCTGCGCGACGAGCTGAGGATAGAAGCCGCGATCAGAAGCTTGCGCGACGCCGGCGCGAGCGTCGAGGAAGTCGCCGACGCGCTCGACTTCGCAGAAGCGACCAACTTCCGCGAGGCGTTTCGGCGCTGGACCGGGCGGGCGCCGAACCAATTCCGTTTTCACCACCGAGCGCCGAGCCGTTCGTAGGGCGCGTCGCCGGAGCGTCTCGTCGGGCGCGCGCTTAACCAAAGCCGCCCGCCGCGGCGACGCTCCGACCGGCCGCGCGGCAAAGTCTGACGGCGAGGGCGCCGCCCGATCTTTGCGAAGGATCGGCGGCGACCACTGCGCCGAAATCCGTCGCCTCGGACCCCCGATCCCGGCCGATCGGCCATTTTCGAGGCGGCTTTGGCCGTTTAGCGCCTCGTCGAATCACCGCTATCTAAGGCCAAATTGCATCTGTCGACTCGGGATTCGGGCGTTCGGACCGATGCGAGTTGGAGTTTAGGCGAAGTCTTTCGCGTTCGTCGCCGTCGCGTTCCCTCAACGCATATGGGTCGCAAGTGGGGCGGGGACCTGCTCCGCCCCGTGAACTGAAACGCATAGCGCCGTCAACCAGGCGGACGCCGCCAAGCGGCGAGACGTGGCGAGGGCGGAGCGGTCGACCGCGACCGGTGGCGTGCTCCGCGAAAAGACCACGAGACGACTGCGCCTGGTCAAGCGGCTCTCGGTCGGCCGGACCGCGGCTTAGCCAACGATATGCCGCGAACGGAAGAGTAGGAAGTCGGACGCTTTCCGCGGGCCTGCCGCCAAAGCGACGACGAAGGAAGAGGCTCGGGCGCGCGCCGAGACGGAGCCGGCGCGCGGCCCACAGCCAAGGCCTTCGTCGCCGCCGCGCAGCGAACCGACTGCGCGCCCCGCGCTTTTGCCTGGCCCTTTGCTCTCCCGCCAGCCGGCCCGCCTATTCGGAGACCGCGTCGTCGCCACGCGACAGCGCGACGCTCTTGACCTGCGCGTAGACCTCGACGCCCGCCCGCAAGCCGAGGCGCTCGCAGGAGCGGCGCGTGACGCGCGACAGGATGCGGTCGCCGGCGCCGTCGGCGCCGAGGCCAAGCACGACGACGGTCTCATGGTCGGCGAGCGGGCGCAGCGACAGGACGCGGGCGGGAAGGATGTTAAGAATGGAGCTCAAGCTCGGCGCCGCCGCCGCGAGGCTGACGTCGCTGGCGACGATGCGCAATCGCCGCCGCTCGCCGACCGCGCCCGCGCGCGTCGGCGCGAGAAAGACGCCGCCGCGCGCCGCGACCCGCGCCAGGCCGTCGACCGGATCGACGCTTTCGATGGTTCCTTCCAGGCTGACCGCGGCGTCGGGCGCGCGCGCCAGCGGCAGCGTCGGGTCGCTCTGCACCTCGGCCAGCGGCCCCGCGGCGATCACCCTTCCCGCCTGCATCAGCACGAGATGGTCGGCGAGCCGCTCGACCTCGCGCATGTCGTGGGTCACATAGATCGAGGGCAGCGACAAGCGGTCGCGCAGGCGCTCCAAGAAAGGCAGGATCTCCGCCTTGACCGCATCGTCGAGCGCCGACAGCGGCTCGTCCAACAGCATCAGCTTCGGCTGGGAGAGAAGCGCGCGCCCGAGCGCCACGCGCTGCCGCTCGCCGCCGGAGAGATGGCGCGGCGAACGATCGAGCAGCGGCGCGAGGCCGAACAACTCGACCACCTCGTCGAAAGCGACCGCGTTTGCCTTCGCGGCGCGCCCACGCGGCGCGCCGAAGTCGAGATTGCGCCGGACCGAGAGATGCGCGAACAGCCGCGCGTCCTGGAACACGTAGCCGAGCGGCCGGGCGTGGGTCGGCAGGAACTTCGCTTCTCCGTCCTGCCACACGTCGCCGTTCACCGCGCAATAGCCGTCGCCGAAGCGTTGCAGGCCGGCGATGCAGCGCAGCACCGTCGTCTTGCCGCAGCCGGACGGGCCGAACAGCGCGGTGACGCCGCGCGCGGGCGCCGCGAAGGCGGCGTCGAGCGCGAAGGCGCCGATCGTTCCCTTGAACCGCGCGCGGATCGCGCCCCTTTCGCTCACCGCCGCGCCTTTGCGAAGCGCTTCTCGATCACGATCATCGCCAGCACCACCGCGAAGGCGAAGACCACCATGCCCGCGGCGAGCGCGTTGGCCTCCCGCCACTCGGAGTTCTCGACATAGTCGAAGATCGCGGTCGAGACGACCCTGGTGCGGCCGGGGATGGCGCCGCCGATCATCAAGACGACGCCGAACTCGCCGACGGTGTGGGCGAAGCCGAGCACCGCGCCGGTCAACAGGCCCGGGCTGGCGAGCGGCAGCGCCACGGCGAAGAAGGCGCGCGCCGGCGCCGCCCGCAGTGTCGCCGCCGCTTCGAGCGGGCCGTCGCCGACCGCCTCGAAAGCGTTGCGGATCGGCTGGACGACGAACGGCAGCGAATAGACGACCGAGCCGATCACCAGGCCGGTGAAGGTGAACGCCAGCGTCGGCGCGCCCCACAGCCGCGCGATCGCCCCGCCCGGCCCGTGAGGTCCGAGCGCGACCAGAAGATAGAAGCCGAGCACGGTCGGCGGCAGGACGATGGGCAGCGATGCCACCGCCGCCACCCCCTCCTTCCACCAGGCGCGCGAGTGCGCCAGCCACCAGGCGAGCGGCGTCGCCAGCACCAACAGCACGGCGGTCGTCGTCGAGGCGAGCTCGATGGTGAGGACGACCGGCTCGAGGCTCGCGGCGGGCACGCCGGCCGGCTCCGCCTATTCGAGGCCGTAGCCGTACTTCTCGATCACCGCCCGCGCTTCCGGCCCTTTCAGGAACGCGAGGAAGGCCTTGGCGACCGGATCGTCGGCGCCCGACTTCAGCAGCACGGCGTCCTGACGGATCGGCGTATAGAGGTTCTGCGGCGCCAGCCAACGAGTCCCCTCGGTCACGCGCGCGAGCTGCGACAGCGCGACGAAGCCGAGCTCGGCGTTGCCGGTGTCGACGAACTGGAACGCCTGGGCGATGCTGTTGCCCTGGACGATCTTCGGCTGGACGGCGTCGTAGAGCTTCAGCGCCTTCAGCGTCTCGATCGCCGCCGCGCCGTAGGGGGCGGCGTCGGGGTTGGCGATCGACAGCTTGGCGAAGGCGTTGGCCTTCAACGCCTCGTCGCCCTTGGAAACGTCGAGGCTCTTGCTCCACAGCGCGAGCTTGCCGACCGCATAGGTGAAGCGCGATCCCGGCGCGGCGAGCCCCGCGTCCTCGGCCTGCTTCGGCCGCTTGGCGTCGGCGGAAAGGAACACCTGGAAGGGCGCGCCCTGGGCGATCTGCTCGTAGAAAGGCCCCGAGGCGCCGAAGCTCAGCACGGCGTCGTCGCCGGTCTTGGCCTTGAACAGCGCCGCAATCTCCTTGGCCGGCTCGGTGAAGTTGGCGGCGACCGCGACATGCGTCTCCGCCGCGCCGGCGGCCCCCGAACCGAGCAGCGCCAACGCGCCGAGCGCAGCCAGTACGATGCCGAACCGCATGAGCCTCTCCTCGAGCTAATCTTCGCGCCCCGCGCCGGTTGATAGCGCGAACTGCGCGCAGAGGTAAGCGAAAACCCCGCCGCGCGGCGAGCAATCGCCGCAGCGGCGCGCCGGTCGTCGCGTTCGCTCAGCGGCTTCGCCCTCGCTCGCGACGAACGTCTCACCCGATCGTCATCAGCGTCGCGTTGCCGCCGGCGGCGGCCGTGTTGACGCACAGCGCGCGCTCGGCGACGAGGAAGTCGAGCGGCGGCTTCTCGCCGCGCCGCAGCGCGGCGGCCGAGCAGCGGTGGACCGGGACGATCGGCCCGTCGCGGCGCGCCGTCTCCTTCAGGAAGGCGACCAGCGCGGCGCCCTCGCGGTCGGTCAGCGCGACGTCGAAGGGCTCGCCGCGGGGGATCGCGACCTCGCCGTCGAGCGGCTTCGGCAGCGCGGCGACCAGCGCGGCGGCGGCCGGCCCGGCGAGAAGGACCCGGTTCCCCGAGGCGAGCGCCGCGGCGATCTGAATGATCAGCGATTCTTCGCTCGCCGCGTCGCACAGCGCGGCGCCGCGCCGCGTCAGCTCGTAGAGATTGCGCTCGCCGACCGGGCCCGTGAGCTCGAGACTCGCCCCGACGCGCGAGGCGCGCGCGACGCCGGCGCAGAGCTCGGCGAGCTCGACGCGGCCCGCGTCGGCGAGCGCCTTCACGAAGGCCTCTGCGGCGCGCGTCCGCGCGCTTGCCGGCAAGGGCGGCCAGCCCGCCGGCGAGGCGGCGAGCAGCCGCTTGAGATAGAGCGGCCCGCCCGCCTTCGGCCCGGTTCCCGAGAGCCCACGTCCGCCGAACGGCTGCACGCCGACCACGGCGCCGATGATGTTGCGGTTGACGTAGAGATTGCCGGCGGCGAGGCGCGCGCTCACCAGCGCGATCGCGCCGTCGAGCCGCGAGTGGACGCCGCCGGTCAGGCCGTAGCCGGTCGCGTTGAGCGCGTCGAGGAGCTCCGGCAGCGCCTCGCGCCGGTAGCGCAGGACGTGCAGGACCGGGCCGAACACTTCGCCGCTAAGGTCGGCGACCGAGTCGATCTCGATCAGCGTCGGCGCGACGAAATGGCCGTGCGCGCAACCCTCGGCAAGCGGCTCGGCGTGAACCCGGAAGCCCTTGGCGCGCATCGCCTTGACGTAGGCCGTCACCTTCGCCGCCGCCTCGGCGGAGATCAGCGGGCCGACGTCGGCGCTCAGGCGGTCGGGCGGACCGACCTCGAGCTCGCGCATCGCCGCCTTGACCATGTCGAGCATGCGGTCGGCGACGTCCTCCTGCAGGCAGAGGAGGCGCAAGGCCGAGCAGCGCTGCCCCGCCGAGTCGAAGGCGGAGGCGAGCGCGTCGGCGACCGCCTGCTCGGGCAGCGCCGAGGAATCGACGATCAGCGCGTTCTCGCCGCCGGTCTCGGCGATCAGCGGAATCGGCGCGCCGTCGGGGCGCAGGCGGCCGGCGAGCGACGCCGCGATCCGTTTTGCGGCCTCGAGCGAGCCGGTGAACGTCACGCCGCCGACGCGCGGATCGGCGACGAGCTTCGCGCCGACCGCGCCGTCGCCGTAGACGGCGACCAGCGCGCCCTCGGGGACGCCCGCCTCATGCATGAGGCGCACGGCCTCGGCGGCGATGAGCGGCGTCTCCTCCGCCGGCTTGGCGATCACGGCGTTTCCGGCCGCGAGCGCCGCGGCGATTTGGCCGGTGAAGATGGCGATGGGGAAGTTCCACGGGCTGATGCAGACGACGATCCCCAGCGGCCGATGCGTCGCGTTGGCGACGTCGGCAAGGCGCGCCGCGTAGTAGCGCAGATAGTCGACCGCCTCGCGCACGTCGCCGAGCGCGTTTGCGAGCGTCTTGCCCGCCTCGCGGACGATGAGCCCGGCGAGCGCCTCGGCGTGCGTCTCGAAGCGCGCCGCCGCGGCGACGAGCCGCTCGCCCCGCGCGGCGGGCGCGAGAGCGCTCCAGGCGGGCGCGCCGCACGCGGCGGCGGCGAAGGCGCGCTCGATCGCAGCGTCGTCTGCGTCGACCGCTTCGCCGACGACGTCGCGCAAATCGGCAGGGTTGCGAATGGCGCGCGCCGCGCCGCCCCCCTGCCCGGCGCGCCGCGGCGTCGTCGCGCTCGCCGCGAGCGTTTCGGCGAACGCCTTAAGACGGGTCTCGTTGGCGAGGTCGAGGCCCGCCGAATTGGCGCGCTCCGGAGCGAACAGGTCGCGCGGCAGGACGATCTTCGGATGCGTCGCGCCGACCGGCGCGATCGCGCGCGCCGCCTCGGCGGGGTCTTCGAGCAGCGCTTCGACCGGCACGGCGGCGTCGGCGATGCGGTTGACGAACGAGGTGTTGGCGCCGTTCTCCAGCAGCCGGCGCACCAGATAGGCCAGCAGCGTCTCGTGCGAGCCGACCGGCGCGTAGACTCGGCACGGCCGGCGCGCGCCGCCCGCGCCGACGATCTGGTTGTAGAGCGGCTCGCCCATGCCGTGCAGGCATTGGAACTCGTATTGCCCGGGGTGATAGTTCGGCCCCGCCAGCGTGTGGATGGTCGCCAGCGTCAGCGCGTTGTGAGTGGCGAATTGGGGGAAGATCGCGTCGGGCGCGGCGAGCAGCCGCCGCGCGCAGGCGACGTAGGAGACGTCGGTGTGGATCTTGCGCGTGAAGACGGGAAATCCTTCGAGCCCGTCGACCTGCGCGCGCTTGATCTCGCTGTCCCAATAGGCGCCTTTGACCAGGCGCGTCATGATCCGCCGCTTGGTCGCGCGCGCGAGCGCGATCAGCCAGTCGCAGACGAAATAGGCGCGCTTCTGGTAGGCCTGGACGACCAGTCCGACGCCGTTCCAGCCATCGAGCGCGGAATCGCGGCAGAGCCGCTCGAACAGGTCGAGCGACAGGTCGAGCCGCTCCGATTCCTCGGCGTCGATGGCGACGCCGACGTTCGCCTCGCGCGCCATGAGGGCGAGGCGCTTCAGGCGCGGGTAGAGCTCCTCCATCGCCCGACGGCGCTGCGCGCGCGCGTAGCGCGGATGCAGCGCCGAGAGCTTCACCGACAGGCCCGGCCCTTCGAAGACGCCGCGCCCGTTCGACGCCGCGCCAATGGCGTGAAGCGCCGCCTCGTAGGACGCGAGATAGCGCTCGGCGTCCTCGGCGGTCACCGCCGCCTCGCCGAGCATGTCGTAGGAATAGCGATAGCCGCGCGCTTCGAGCCGGCGCGCGTTGGCGAGCGCCGCCTCGATCGTCTCGCCGCAGACGAACTGCTCGCCGAACACCCGCATGGCGGCATCCACGCCGGCGCGGATGATCGGCGCGCCGGAGCGCGCAATCAGGTGGGTCAGCGTCGCGCTCAAGCCGGCGTCGTCGACCGTTCCGGTGAGCTGGCCGGTGATCAACAGGCCCCAGGTGGCGGCGTTGACGAACGGCGAGGGCGAACGGCCGAGGTGGGCGCGCCAGCCGCCGCCGCCGATCTTGTCGGCGATCAGCGCGTCGCGCGTCGCGCCGTCGGGAATGCGCAGCATCGCCTCGGCGAGGCACATCAGCGCGACGCCCTCCTGACTGGAGAGGTCGTATTCGCGCATCAAACCCTGCACGAGGCCCGGAGTCGGGCGCGCGCGCAAGGTCTCGATCAGGCGGCGCGCGAGGCCGCGCGCCTCGGCGGCCTCCGCTGCGGAGAGCGTCGCCGCCTCGACGAGCGGCGGCGCGATCTGCGTTTCGGGCGCGCGATAAGCGGCGTCCATCGCTCTTCGTCGCGCGTCGCGGTCGAGCGTCTCGGCGACCATTGCGGCGAAAGGCCGCGTCGGCGCCGGCGCGGCGGCGGATGATTCGATGCTGGCGGACATGCGAATTCCCCCGACATTCGTGGCGACTGCGTCGTCGCATGGATCGTGCCGCCCGCCGTCGAAGCGCTGGCCGCGCGGCGTCTTCGCGACCGACGGCGGGGTGACGAGTGTTTTAGTTGCTGCACTGCACCACGTCTGATATGCTCAATAGTATGACTTTCTCGCGCCGCGCGGCGCAGGAGACTTGCGTTGGGGCGAAACGATCATACCTGAGGACTCGATGAGCACGACCTGGCAGACCAAATGGGGCGCGCGACGGGTTCGGCAGGATCCGCCGACCATCGAGGAGGCGCTGATCGCCGCCGAAAGCCTAACCGGCGACGTCGCGCAGCGCGCCGAGATCGCGGCGTCGCTGATGGGCGTCTCGGTCGACGAGGTCAGGGCGCTCGCCGCCAAGCAGGCTTCGTTGTCGCGCGGGCGCTCGACCCTGGTCGCCGGCCGCAAGCGCGCGGTGGTGGTCGAATACAAGCGGCCACGTCTGACGCGCCCGATCGGGCCGATGGGCGGCCGCTAGCGCGCCCACGGCGTCCGCGCGGCTCCGGCCGACGACAATTTCGGCTTTCCCTTTGCGCGCGGGCGCGATAGCAACAGCCGATGCCCGACCGGACCGACACCATCGACAAGCTCGGCGCGAGCCGAATGCTTTTCAGGCTTTTGCACGACTTCGGACGCGCGCACGTTTGGGGCTACGCCGCCAGCGCGCTCACGCTCGCGGCGATCGCGCTCTCCAACACCGCCGTCGCGGCGCTGCTCAAGCCGGTGCTCAACGGCATGGTCAGCGCCGAGCGATTCGGCGACATGCGCCTGATGGCGTTCGAGGCGGCCGGACTGTTCGCGCTGCGCGGCGCGGCGACCTTCGGCTCGACGGTGCTGCTGTCGCGCATCGGCAACCGCATCGTCGCCGACGCGCAGCGGCGGTTGTTCGACCACCTGCTCAACCACAGCGTGATGTTCTACCAGGACCGCCACTCGAGCGAGTTCGTCGCCCGGCTGGTGCTCGCCGCCAACGGCGTGCGCGACACGCTGCAGCTCGTCGTCCAGAGCGGCGCGCGCGACGCCCTCAGCGTCGTCGGCTTGGCGGCGGTGATGGTCTACCAGGACCCGGTGGTCGCCGCCGGCGCCGCTTGCGCGCTGCCGATCATGGTGGCGATGATCCGCCGCATCATCGATAAGGTCAGGCATTTCGCCAGGCGCTCGTTCCACGGCTCGACGCAGATCATGCAGACGATGAGCGAGACGGTGCTCGGCGTCCGCATCGTCAAGGCGTTCAACCTTGAGCCGGAAATGCGCGAGCGCATGCGGCGCGCGGTGCGCAGCGTCCAGGGGTCGTCCAACCGCATCGCGGTGAGCGCGGGGCTGACGACCTTCCTCGCCGACACGCTCGCCGGCCTCGCGATCGGCTTCGCCATCTTCTACGGCTCGTGGCGGGTCAGCGTGCTGCACGCCGACGTCGGCTCGTTCGTCTCCTTCCTCGGCGCGCTGCTGCTCGCCTACGAGCCGGCCAAGCGCCTGGCGGCGTTCTCCGTCAACCTGCAGAACGGCCTGGTCGGGACGCGGATGATCTACGAGGTGCTCGACGCCCCGCCGGACGACGCGCCGGTCGACGGCGCGCCGGCGCTGACGACGTTGAAAGGCCGGGTGACGATCGAGAACGCTCGCTTCGCCTACCGCCCCGGCGAGTACGTCATCGACAGGCTCGATCTCGTCGCCGAGCCGAGCGCCACCACGGCGCTGGTGGGCCCGTCAGGCGGCGGCAAGTCGACGATTCTCGGGCTGATCCAGCGCTTCTATCGGCTCGACGGCGGCCGTGTCCTGATCGACGGCCAAGACGTCTCCGCCGTCGACCTCGCCTCGCTGCGCGCCAAGATCGCCTTCGTCTCCCAAGACGTGTTCCTGTTTCGCGGCTCGATCCGCGAGAACATCGCGCTGGGCCGCCTCGGCGCGACCGACGACGAGATCGTCGCCGCGGCGCGCCAGGCCTACGCCCACGACTTCATCACCGAGTTCGCCGACGGCTACGACACCAACGTCGGCGAGCAAGGCGTGCAACTGTCGGGCGGCCAGCGCCAGCGCATCGCCATCGCCCGCGCCATCCTCAAGAACGCGCCGATCCTGCTGCTTGACGAGCCGACCGCGGCGCTTGATTCGGAATCCGAGCGCGTGGTGCAGCATGCGCTCGACGGCCTCAGGCAGGGGCGCACCACCGTCGTCGTCGCCCATCGCCTGCAGACCATCGTCGGCGCGGACCGCATCTTCGTGATCGAGAACGGCCGGGTGGTCGAATCCGGGTCGCACGAGGAGCTGATCGCGCGCAACGGCGCCTATTGCGCGTTCTTCGCCGCGCAATTCGGCCTCGGCGTCCTGCGCGCGATGGCGTGACGGCGCGCCGCGCCGCCTAGCGCTTCCCGAGACCTCGTCGACGCCGCGCGTCCCCTCCCCCGCATAGCCGGTCGAAGCAGGGGGGCCGCGCGCGAGCTACGGCGTCCTAGAGCTGGGCGAGATGCGCGGCCGAGGGGCGGGTGGTGTGGTACTGGCTGCGCGCCGCCGCGCCGACCGCCACCGCGCTGATCGCCAGCAGCGTCACCCAGGTCATGTCGGCGAAGCTCTCGGACAAGAAGGCGAAGGTGACGTCGCAGGCGAGCGCGGCGGCGAGATAGGGGGCGAGCCGCGGCGCGACGCCGCCGACGGCGCGGAAGCCGAGCCAGATCGCCGCCGCCGCCGCGAGAGCGCCGACGACGCCGAGGTCGTACCAGATCTCCACCGCCGCCGAGCGCGGCGCCGCCGCCGGCAGCCACCCCGCCTCGAGGCCGCGCGCGACCGCGTCGAGGCCGTGGCCGGTGATCAGCCGCGCCTTGTCGTGCAGGACCAGCTTGGTCGCGGCGGCGAGGGTCGAATAGGGTGGCGGCAGATCCGTCAGCTTGGCGTTGACCGCGAAGCGCGTCGCCGCGGAGGCGATCGCCAGCACCAGCGGGAAGGTCGCGGTCAAGCCAGCGCTGAGCCAGCTCAGCTCGCGCGCGGTGCGGCGGATGTCGGCGATGGCGAAGCCGAGCACGGTGAAGCCGACCAGCAGCGCCGCCGCCGTCGCCGCCGAGCCGATGGCGAAGACGTAGGCGAGCGCCAGCATCGTCAGCGCGCGCGCGTAGCCGTTGCGGCCGCGCGAGATGAGCCCGCCGAGCGCCGGATAAAGCAAGACCGCTATCGCCACGCCGCCGACCTCGATGCGCCCGGCGTCGACCGCCGACCCGTGGCGCCCGGCGAGCCAGACGCAGAAGATCGTCGCCATGGTCAGCGCGACGCCGATCGGGAACAAGTACAGATCGGTGGCGCGGATGTGCTCGCGCGCGCTGGCGACGACCAGCGTCGTCGCCAGCGTGGTGCCGACGAGCTTGAGCAGCAATTGCGCGCCCGAGGACGGAAACGGCGACCACAAAAGCGACAGCGCCGCCCAAGCCACCAGCGCCAGCGGCGCCAAGCCGGCCGGCGCGGCGAAGACCCAGCGCAGGCGCGCGAACAGGCCGGCGGCCGGGTCGAGCGCCGCCGCCACCAGCAGCAGCGCGACGCCAATCGGGAACAGAAGGAAGATCGCGCGCGAGGACAAGGCGAGCGCGCTCGGCGTCGCGAGCGCGAGCGCGACATAGCCAATGCGCGCGAGCAACTGCGAGGCGTCCGCCGCGGCGTCGCGATTCGCCGAGTCCGAGAACTGAGCCATGGCGTCGGGGCCTGTCTGCAACATGTCAGTTATACGGCGCCGCCGGCGCCGCGACTGTGTATTTGCGGCAACAGTCTGTGGCGAATCGGCGACGGCGGCGATCGGCGCCTGCGTCAACGCCCAGCCCCCCAGCGCATGGCCGCCAAACGCGGCCGCGCCGCCGTCGCGGCGTCGGCCCAGGCGTTGTAGGCGAACGCGCCGCTCACGCCCCGGCCCGCCAGGCGCGCGCCCTCCCCGCGTCGATCACCGAGCAGACCGCGATGATCGCCAAATTCGCCGCGGCGACGACCAGCATCGCAAGGTCGAGACGGCCATGGGCGAGACCGCTCACCGCCTCAGCACGACGCCGGCGATCCGCGCCGGAATGCCCGCGATCGCGCACGGCGCAGATGGCGACCCCAACGCCTCGACCCCGACGCCGCAGCCGATCCACACCCGGCCGATGTTCGGCGACTTCGGCCGCGCGCAGACGGGAACCTCGCTGACCTTCGTCTCGGGCGCGGCGGTCGAGAACGGGCTCGCGCGCAAGCTGAAGGTCGCCAAGCGGCTGGTCGCGGTCGAGGGCGCGCGCAAGATTGGCAAGAAGCCGCTGGCGCATCGTTTGGCGACGCCGAAGATCGCGGTCGAACCGGAGACCTACGCGGCGACGGCGGACGGCGCGCTGCTGGTGTGCTGAGCCGGCGGAGCGGCCGCCGATGGCGCAGAGGTATTCTCTGTTCCGAGCGCGAGCGTGGGTTTGGGACGCGACCGCGGGATTTCAGGGGGATAGGCGGCGGGAAATTTCCCTGTCGGGAAGGCGTCCGTCGCCCTCGGCGTCGTGGGATTATGGCGACGCGCGTCTATCGCCGTGCTTACCTTCGCTTGGCGGCGGGCAAAAAGTGAAATCGGTGCGTGTCACGGTAATCCAAAAAGGGAAATCGGTGCGTGTCACGGTAATCCACGGTAATCCACGGTAATCCGTGTCACGGTAATCCCGACGGCGATCGGCGCGATCGAGGCGACGGCGCCGGAGGTTCCGCCCTTGGCGAACGCGTCGAAGACGCGCACGCGCTTGTAGCCGCCGGGGACGCGCTTCAGCACGGTCGCGCTCAACGTCGCCTCGCAACCATGGCACGCCTCGCCCGGCTCGCCGTTCTGGCTGACGAGCACGTCGACGTCGGCGTAGCGCAGGAGCTGCAGCGGATAGAGGCACGCCGCGTCGTCGGTCGCCTCCGGCTGGCCGAAGGCGGCGCCCGCGGCGCCCGCGAGATCGCTGTCGGCCTTCAGCTTCGCCGCGACCGAGCGGCAGTAGCGCTGCGGCGCGTCGGCGGCCGCGGCCGGCGCGAGCGCGAGCGCCGAGCTTAGCAGGATGACGGTCGGCCGCAGGATTCCGGGCATGGCGCAGAGGCTCGCTACGGGCTCAAGGTCCGAGGCTACGCCGCGCCGCCGGCGTCTGTCCACGCCGCCGGCGCTTAGCGCGTCCGCGGATCGCCGCGACGGTTCGACCAGCGCTCGATCCTCAAGCGGCGGCGGCGGCGCGCAACGGACCTCGCCGTCGATCTGCTTGGGATCGGCGGCGAGGTCCGTTCCGGGTCAGCCGGTTCCCCCGTCGTCGCCGCTTGGCGCGGGGACGACGGGAAGGCGGGCGGTCACAGCCGGGTCGGGTCGCAGGACGGGGCGGTTCGCTTGCCGCAACCCTGCGCCGGGACGGCGACCTTGCTCGCCGGCGGATTGTGGCGCGGCGGCTCGACCATCATTTCGACCACCGGATCTTGGCCGCCGAAGTAGAGGGAAGGCGGGCCGCCCGGCCCCCCGCCGCCCGCGCCCGACGGGCCCGCCCCGCCGTGTCCGCCGCCAGCCGCGCCGCCGCCGGCGGCGGCCGCCGCGGCCGGGGAAAGGGAAAGCGTCGTCGCCAGCGAAGCGGCGAGAGCGAGAGCGATCGTAGCAGTGAGCATGGCGCGCATGGTTGATCTCCTCGATTTGAAGCGTCGTCCTCGGGCGCTCGCCGCCGTCCGGCTGGGACGGTCGACGTCCAAATCGCCCATGCTTCTTCGTCGCGGAGAGCCGCGGCCGGGTTCACCGCCCGCGTGAAAAAAGTTGGACGGCCCCAGAGCGAAAGCGGCGGGGCAACGGCGCCCGGCCCGGCCGAACGGAGCTCGCCGTCGATCTCCTGGCGGCGAGGCTGGTTCCGCCGCGCGCCGGCGCGCGTCTCTTCGAGCCCGCTATTTCGCGCTCGCCGCCGCCGCGATCCCGCCGAGGTCGAACTTCTGCGTCAGCGCCAGCGCTTCGTCCTCGCCGACGCCCTGGTAGGAGAGGCTGAACACCGTCCGCTCGTCGAGCGCGATCAGCACGCCGCCGGAATTCTTCTTGTCGTTGTGGGTCTTGACGGCCTTGAAGCCCGCCACAGTGGTCGACAGCGCGTAGCCGTCGGCGGTCTTGAGATTGACGCCGAAGGCGATCGGCCCCAACGCGCTGCGCGCGGCGGCGCCGACCAGCACGGTCAGGCGGACCTCGTCGTCGCCGCGACGATATTCGCGCGTCGCGCTCGACATCGAATCGTCGCCGAGCGCCGTCGACTCGCCGTCGGGCTTGCCCCCTCGCCAGCCGTCGAGATCGACCAGGAACGGCAGCAGCCGCTCGAACGCCGGGCCGGCGCGCGCGGGCAGAAGCGGCGCGAGCCAGGCGGCGGCGAAGGCGGCGGCGACGATGAAAACCGCCGAGCGGCGAGACGTCATCATTTTCCCCTTGCGAACCCGCGTGTCCCCAACGCGCGGCAAAAGTCGGGCGAGACTTTCGCTCGCCCGCCCCCGCGCCGGCAAGCCCCGGCGCCGTTGGTTCAGCTCGCTTCGATCGGCGGCAGATCGAGGCGCTGCTCCAGGCGGCGCACGCGCGCCTCGAGCTCGCTGATGATGACGCCGTGGCCGATGACCGCCGAGTGGTATTCCACCACCGCGCGGCGCAGGCCGACGATCTGCTCGCCGAGCTCTTTACGGGTCGATTGCAAATCGGCCGCGACATCGGCCCGCAGCGAATTCAGTTCGGCCTTGGCGTCGTCGATCTTCTCGTCGACCTTGGCGACGTCGCCGCGGATGTCGCGCAGCAACTGGAGGACGAGGTTGTCCGGCTTCTCGCTCATGGCGCAAGCATGACGGCCGCCACGGCGGCCGTCAAGCAAGCCGCCGGCGCGGTAGTGTCCTTTGGCGACTTGATCGCCCCCATGTGTCGCACGGCGAACATCCGACGCTTGTCGCTTCCCTCAATCGGCGATGACCACGCCTGGGCGCGTGTGGCTTTGCGATGGCCGGCGAGATCGAAGACGTGGACGACGCCCTCCCACGCGGTCTGGCCAGCGTGCGATTCCTTCACAGCAACCGATTGCACGGATGACGCTGCGCCGCGACGCCGCCTCTCTATCGCGCGTGTTGGGACCCGCACCCTAAAACATGCTCCTCAGCCCAGGAGCGCGGGTCAGGACAAGGCCGCTCGCCGCCAGACTGATCCCATAGGCCAGCAGGATGATGACGGCCGCTTTCACGAAGATGGACAGGGACAGCGGCGCGAAAAGCAGCGCCAGCGGATAAAGAATCAGCGGGTGCAGGTAATAGACGCCATAGGAGTTGCGCGCCTGATAGCGCCACAACGGACCGTCGCCGGCGAACCACCGGCGAAACAGCGCGATCATGGCGAACAGCGAGGTCAGGCAGAACAAGTTGAACAGAAGGATGGCCGCGGTCTTGAATGCGATCGGGGTCGTCGCCGCCTGGGCGCCAATCCGCCACATCAGATAGACCAGCGCCGATAGGATCCACGCGGGAAGCCAAGAGCGGAGACGCGGCTGAAAGCCCGCTTGCGTGAACCAGCCGGACTGGTAGGCGAAGACGCCCAGGAAGAAATATCCGATGTAATTGGGAATGCGCACCGGCTGATAGACGAACAAATAGTTGTTGCTCCACAGGTCCAAGTCGCAGCGCGCGGCGATCGCCGCGGAAGCGGCCGACATCGCCAGGACGAACAGCGCGCCCTGCCGCCAGGTCGGCGAGCGGACGCTGGGCGTCCAGGCGGCGAAGCGGCGGCTGGCGGCGAACAGGGCGGCGGTGACGGCGAACAGAGCCAGCAGGACGCCCAGGTACCAATAGACCGACTGTTGATAAGCCTTTCCCCAGGCGTCCGTCTGCAAGAAAGTCCAAAAGGACATCGGCAGGTTGCGGGAATAATAGATCAGGTAGCCCGTAGGCGGCGCCAACACCAGGACGCCGAAGACCCAAGGAATTCCGATCCTTCGGATCTTGTCCGTGAAGAATCGCGCGGGTCCGCGTTTCGCCAGCGACGGCCAAGCGAAATATCCCGCGAGAAAGAACATGGTTTGCATGATCGGAACGTCAATCAGAAGCACCATGAATGTAAAAACGATGCTGCGTCGACTGTCGAGGACGTACCACCACGGCGGCGGGTACTCCATGTAAGTGATGATTCCATGCAGCAGCACCACCAGGAAAATGACAACGACGCGAAGATGATCCACAGCGTGATCGCGGACAGCGGGTGTCGTTCCATTCATTGCTATACACCGTTTATTGAAATATACCCGACGTCGAAAACGGGCGCTGAATTCATCGCGCCGCCGTTTAGACCGCCCCTCCCCGGAATTCGCCCGGCGCGCGACAACCTCGGCTTAGCCTATAGCATTGATAATATTTAGAAGATTCTCTCCGCCAAACATTCGCGAGCGAGCGTTTGGACGTGAATCCGCCCCTCGACCTGAATCCACCCCTTCGCGCTTCGTTTCGAGCGCATTGACCTGACCCCGCGCCGCCAGAACGCGAATTGCGCGACGGCGCCAAGCCAGAGCGGTGGAGACAGGACGCCAACCCCCCGCTCGTGTCAACGAGTTTATCGATCCGGTCCAAGGCCAGATCCGGTTTGCAGCGAAAGCAAAGCTCCCTCTCTATGAAACATTGGAACGCGCGCTCCATGTAGTCGTCAGCGTTCTCGACGGCGTCAAATGGCGGCGGCGATCCCGGCGCGCCGATAGCGCGCAAGTCCGTCCGTTCCCGGTATTCCTGACCTCGGCCGTCGCGGCGATGAAGACAATCGCAGCGATACGCGCGCGCACGCCGATGCGGCGTCCTGTGGGAGACGCAATACTTCATTGATCGCGGCGGCGTCGGCGCCCCGCCAACAACGCCAGGAGCGCCACGGCTCCCCGAGCGCGCGTCAAGGCCGAAGGTCTTCGGACGGCGACGCCGCCGCCCCGCGCCAGGCTTGACCGCGCGCGGCCGATGCGAACACTAGCGCCGCCATGAACGCGCCGTTTCGCCCAGTCCTGCGCCGCGCGCCCCGCCAGCGTCTCGCCGCGGCGGCGCTGACGGCGTTGGCGATCGCCGGCGCCGCGCCCGGCTCTGCGGCCGAGCGCCAAGTCGCGTTCGCCGCCGCCGCCCCGCGCGCCGGCGATCGGCTCTCCGGCTACCTGACCGAGCCCGAAGGCGCCGGCCCGTTCCCCGCCGTCGCGCTCATGCATTCCTGCCTCGGCCTGCCCGCCAACCGGCGGGCGATCGCCGCTCGGCTCGCCGGCTGGGGCTACGCGGCGCTGTTCGTCGACGAGTTCGCCAGCCGCGGTCTCAAGGAGACCTGCGCCGTCGACTTCCCCGAGGCGGTCGCCGACGCCTATGGCGCGCTCGCCTTCCTGGCGCGGCGGCCGGAGGTCGACCCGGCGCGCGTCGCCGTCGTCGGCTTCTCGCAAGGCGCCG